>Ga0255776_10000008_pt1 | contig 324815 bp, 313 predicted proteins | sample 071ome_19_FD_179974 | JGI IMG/M metagenome (GOLD analysis project Ga0255776, IMG submission 179974) | Coastal salt marsh microbial communities from the Groves Creek Marsh, Skidaway Island, Georgia - 071413AT metaG (version 2) | ecosystem: Environmental > Aquatic > Marine > Intertidal zone >...
GATGCCTCTGCGTGAAGCGGTCAAGCTGGTAACGGAGGAGAAACCCCTTCTTTGCCTGTGGGAAGAATCCGATTCTCGGTCAAACTCGCTTCAATCAGCGCTCCACAAGCACTCTGACAATGAAAAGCTGGCTGCATTAATCGGCCCACCTGGCGGTCTCAGCTCAGATGAAGTAGAAGAAATAACTTCGGCAGGTGCCGATCTAGTCACGATGGGCCCCAGGATCCTCCGAAGTGAAACCGCTGCCATAACTGTGATGTCGGCGATCCTGTTCGAGTCAGGCGATCTGGGCGGGGCCTAGTAACGGACTTCGGGCTGTAAGCTACGGACCATTAGTTCCCGGATTGCCTGAACGGGTTCCATACCCTCGAACAGTACCCGGTACGTTGCGTTCGTTATGGGCATGTCAATGTCCAACCCTTTAGCTATTTGAACAGCGGCCTGGGTTGTGGGCACGCCTTCCGCCGTTTGACCAAGCTCGCCAAGGACCGACTCAAGGTCTTTTCCTGATGCCAAACCAACACCCAGACGATAATTTCTGCTCAGGGGAGAAATACATGTGGCGATCAAGTCGCCCATCCCGCTAAGACCGGCAAATGTGTCCGGTCGCGCACCCATTGCGACTCCGAGCCTCGTGATTTCATGTAATCCACGAGTTATGTACGCAGCCTTAGCGTTGTTACCAAGATCAGCTCCATCAATGAAGCCTGCGCCAATGGCGATTATGTTCTTTAGAGCACCACCAAGTTCAACACCCGTGACATCCTCAGATCGGTAGACACGAAACACCTCTGAACTGAACAGCTCTTGTACGGAAACGCCAACCGACTCATCTTCAAATGCGGAGGTGGCAGTCGAAACTTTTCCAGATGCAATCTCCGGAGCAAGATTCGGACCTGACAATGCTCCAATGCGAGACGGTGGAACCGCACGCACTTCCTCTCGAATAACCTCAGTCATTCGTTTGCCGGAACTGATCTCAATACCTTTGGTGGCACATACGATAGCGGAGTTCTCCGACAGATAACTGGATATCAACGATGCGTTGTCTCGCATCGTGACCGATGGCACAGCAATAACCGCGATTTCTGTCCCTGAAAGGGCGCCCTCAATACTGTCAGTTACCGAAAGCTGGTCTGGGAACGGCACTCCCGGCAAGAATCGTTCGTTAGATCTGTCCGCGGAAAGTCGTTGGGCAACCTCAGAATTTCGAGCCCAAAGAGTCGCGTCATGTCCCTGACGTGTGAGAAGTATTCCAAGGGTGGTCGCCCAAGCCCCGGTTCCTATGATTCCTACGCGTGTCACACCCGCAGTTTACGGGGTTCTCCGCGCCCTGCGCGGTGCTGCGCGGTTCTCAAGGCGGGATTCTTCACCTTTTGCGAGCCGATCAATGTTCGACAGGTGACTCCAGATAATCAAAATCGGAACTGGAATCGCGAACAGTAAATACCAAACATCGTGATCGAATAACTCAAAAATACTGAATATAAAAAGTGCACCAAGACTGGACGTGCTTCCGATTATTGACCCGAGTGAGACGTACCTGCTCGCCAAAGCGATCAACACGCCGACAAGGGCTATCCCAGCTGAGATCGGTGAAATTACGGCAAGTGCGCCAAGTCCGGTCGCGACGCCCTTGCCACCCTTGAATTTGATGTAAATCGGGAACATGTGACCGAGCACAGCAACCGTACCTGCTGCGGCGGTTAACCAGGGATCGTCAGATAGCAGGCGGGCAACTATGGTGACGGTCATGCCCTTGCCGATATCCGCAGCAAGCGCACCAGCTCCTGCTTTTGGGCCCAAAGTGCGGTTCACATTCGTGGCGCCAGAACCGCCGCTTCCGTAGCTACGAACATCGATGCCACGCCAGAGACGACCAATAATCACACCAGACGGTATTGCCCCTACGAAGTAGGCAACTGCCATCACTACTACGATGACGAGTACGTCACTCATCTTCTCGCCCCTTGAACGACATCCGGATTGGTGTGCCGACGAACCCGAAACGTTCTCGCAAACGGTTTTCCAAATACCTGCGGTAGCTGAAGTGTATTAGTTCCGGGCTTCGAGCGGAAAATTCAAACGTAGGTGGCGAAGTTCTCGATTGAATTGCCCTGTAAATCCGTGGGCGACGACTTCCAATTCCGGGAAGTGGGTTTTCCCCCATTGCGTCGAACACAGCTTTACTCACGTCTGAGCGTGGCACTTGCCGGGAGAATTGATCGTAGACGGACAGAATCATCGGAACGATCTTGTCGACACCTGAGCCTGTAAGTGCCGAGGTAAACATAACGGGAACATCAGGAATGAACTTGAACCTGTTGCGAACTTCGGCTGCTGCCTCGTTCTTATCTAATCCAAGCTCTGGCGCGAGATCCCATTTATTGATGATTACGATCGCAGCTCGGGAAGCTTCATCGATGTACCCACCAATATGAGTGTCTTGGGCCGTAACAAATTCTGTCGCGTCGAGGATTAGCAGAGAAACGTAGCTTCTCTCGATCGCACCGACAGTTCGAATAGCGCTGTACTTCTCAATACCGGCTTCAGTCTTGCCTCGGCGCCGCAATCCCGCGGTATCGAGGAACAGCAAACGTTGTCCTTCGTATTCGTAAAGAGAGTCAACAGTGTCTCGTGTTGTACCGGCGACCGGGCTAACAACTGAACGTTTCTCACCAGTGATGGCATTGAACAGCGCAGATTTACCGGCATTCGGTCGACCTGCAATCGCGACTCTGACCGAGTTTGGACCTGATGGTTCGAGTTCGTACTCAGGAACGACATCAAACAGCGATTGCATTAAGTCGCCAATTCCAGTGTCGTGATAAGCGCTTATTGGATACGGATCTCCAAGTCCCAACGAATAGAACTCGTAAATCATGTCCTCGCGAACGAGCGAGTCGGCTTTATTTGCCGCGAGCACTACTGGCTTGCCAGACATTCGGACCATCTGCGCGGCATCTTCATCCGCGTTCGTCACACCGTCGTTCACATCGACTGCAAAAATCACGCCGTCAGCTTGATCGAGAGCGAGTTGAACCTGTGCCTTGATGTCATCCCACATCAAGTCGTCATGTGGTCGGTCTTCAACACCTGCGGTGTCCACAAGCAGGAATTTGTGTCGCCCCCATTCAGCATCAATCGATACACGGTCACGAGTCGTACCTGGCACATCGCTGACAATCGCGATCCGTCGCCCTGCCAGCCGATTAAACAAGGTGGATTTGCCGACATTTGGTCGACCAACTATTGCGATTACGGGTAACGCCATAAGTTCGTCTCAAAGAGCGGTCAACGCTCTCCGAATCTTCTCATACTCCAAGAACTGGGCATGTTTGCCCTGAGAGTTGAAGAAGTTGATCTGGGGTTTAGATCAGTTTCTCCATAAGTGCAGCCTGCGCCCAAAGCCTATTTTCGGCCTGATCGAAGGCAATTGAACGGGGATCGTAGAGAAGTCCATCAGAAATCTCTTCGCCCGGATGAGCAGGAAGATCATGCATGAACTTCACGTCTGGTTTTGCCAGGTCGAGAAGTTCAGGATTCACCTGGTAGCCAGCAAAATCCTGAAGCCTCTTTTGAGTCTCGGCTTCCTGTCCCATACTGGTCCATACATCGGTGTAGACAATGTCCGCGCCGTCGACCGCTTCTTTGGGATCTGTCGCCTGTGTAACCGAACCCGGTCCGAAGGCATTCGACAAGGTGAGGTCACTTTCGGGGATTTCATATCCGTTTGGCGATGCAACTACCAGGTGCCCACCGAGACCAGCTACCGCGTAAGCAAGAGAAATCGCGACGTTGTTTCCGTCGCCAACAAAAACGATCTTTTTGCCGTTCACGGTCCCGCAGTGCTCAAGAATGGTTTGCGTATCAGCAAGTGCCTGGCAAGGGTGTTCGCCATCGGTAAGAGCGTTGATGACCGGGATCGATGCGGCTGCAGCGAATTCGTCCAAAGTCGACTGCGCGAACGTGCGAATCACAGCAGCATCTGCCATGCGTGACATCACATTGGCAACGTCAGCCACTGGCTCACGTTTACCTAGTCCTACTTCTTCCGGGCTGAAGTAAACGGGTTTGCCTCCAAGCTTCTCTGCACCGATCCAGAAAGAGAGCTTTGTACGAAGTGATGGTTTCTCGAACAGAAGCGCTATTGATTTACCAGCAAGTGCGTTGCTGGTAGCACCGTTTTTCAGTTCAACTGCGCGATTGAGGATTGGGAGGATTTCGGCGGCGTTTAAATCGGCGACGTAAAGATAGTGATTAGTCATTTTGAAAATACCTCGACGGGATTGAATTAAAGAGAACGCGTTGGGTTCGGGGTGCTAGGCACCCATCGTTCGGTATCGTCGGTTTCGGTATGTGGGACGAATGATCAACGGTTCGGTCGAGGAAAAAGGCCGAACTAAATGTCCAGCTTTCTCAATTCTATCTGTACATCTGACGAATTTCAGAACCTAAGCTGGTCGAAATTTCAACAGAGTCGCTTGCCCATCGTGATGTTCAAACACCGGCACAAGCTCTATTCCAATTTGAAGATTCTCTGGCTCAGGTTCAATTCCGACGATGTTTGTCGGGATTTTCACGCCCTCCTCGAGTTCCACGAGCGCCGTTATGTACGGCAAATTCTCGACGAATCCTGGGTGTGGCGCGGCGTGAACTATCGCGAACGTAAAAAGGGTTGCCCTACCTGTAGCTTTTACCCATTCAACTCCTGCTTCACCAGAGGAAGGGTCATGAATGGAAATGCCGCGAGGAAAAAACTGGAACTCACCAGTTTTCTTGGACCGTTGAAGCCAGATTTCTTCGTTCTTGAGTCCTTCCCAGTACTTTTCTGACTCAGGCTGAATTACCGGCTGTGGCTTTTGCGCTGATCCAGTCATATCAACCTCTCCCCAAAACTACTGTTCCGGTCGACGACAGTAGTCCACCGGTACCGTGTGCGAGCGCAAGTTCGCAATCTTCTAGCTGTCGTTCACCTGCTTGACCACGCAGTTGTCGTGCTGCCTCGACCAGAGTGAATATTCCGTACATACCCGGATGAGTGTAAGAAAGTCCTCCGCCGTTAGTGTTCAGCGGAAAGTCACCACCTGGAGCAGTTCGCTGCTCGGCAACGAAATCAGGAGCTTCTCCCGCTCCACAGAAACCAAGATTCTCCAACGTAACGAGGACGGTATAGGTGAAAGAGTCGTAGATCATCGCCAGATCTAGATCAGCATGAGTCACTCCTGCCATTTCCATCGCTTGCGGTCCGGTGTTGCGTCCAAAGGCACTGGTCAAATCAGGCATTTGCGAAATCATCGAGTGATCGTGACCCTCGCCAGCTCCCAGAACAGCCACGCTGCCATTCTTCGCATCTTTCGCGCGCTCTTTCGAGGTGATCACAACTGCGGCACCGGCGTCCGTAACCAGACAGCAATCAAGCAAATGGAATGGCCACGCTATCCAGCGTGAGTTGTGATAGTCCTCGAAAGTTGCAGGCACATCGTAGAAGTAGGCCATCGGATTTAGATTCGCCCACTTACGAGTGGAAACAGCTACTTCAGCCATCGCATGGCGTGTGCGATCTTCCCCGTATTCATGCATGTAACGCCGTGCCGCCATCGCGTAAGAAATTGGCGGTCCCATGATTCCGTACGGTGATTCGTATTGCGCCATTGGTGCGCCCGGGTTACGTGGAATTGGCGCACGATCCGATCGCCCGCTCTGACCGTGAGTTATGAGCGCTACTTCGCAATATCCCGCCTCAATCGCAGCAAGTGCGTGAGCAACGTGAATCACAAACGACGACCCACCTACAGACGTACTGTCTGTGTACCGTGGCTGAATACCTAAATACTCCGCAACATCGAGAGTCGACCAGCCAGCTGTGAACAACGCATCAACGTCAGAAAGCTCAAAACCAGCGTCGTCCAGTGCATTGATCGCGGCTCCGGCATGATGCGCCAAAGGTGACTTCTCCGGAACCTTGCCGAGCTTGTTCGACTCCCCAACGCCGACGATGTGTGCCTGACCTGAAAGATTCTTCAGTTTGTTGATATTTGGCATTCGCCAGGGCCTTCCAGCTATTGCATTGGTGAGTACGGAGTTGGCATGAGCGTCTGGTTTCGCACGTTCTTGACGATTAGACCATCCTTGTGTGAGTCGTCAACAACTTTGTGCCACTCAGGGTCTGCGCGGAAGCTATCCCATGCTGCCATGCGCTGGTTGGCGTCTTCGAACGCGAGCATGTAGGTGAGTTCGTGATTGCTCTCGCCAACATCAGTCACCCAGTATCCGACATTCTTCATACCGTGCTTTTCAAAAAGCTTCATCGTGTGGTTGGCAAATCGGGCGTGCAAGTTCGGTAATCGCCCGGGTAGGCACTCGTAGACGCGAAGTTCGTAAAGCATTTGTCCCCCTGAGGATTTCGTTGTATCGGTTTCTTGAACAACGAGATTCTCAGAGGTTAGGCGTGCTGAGTCAACCGATAACTTTGTTCGCTGCGGCGATCATTCGGTGCATCGTCGGATCATCATGAATGTAATTGAGGGTAGGTCCTTCAACCGCGGAAATCGCAATCCGGTCCCTGGTCAGCACCTCGACGTCTGTGCCTGGTTCGAGTTGCTCACTATCGATCACGATTTGCAGACCAGAGAAAACCTCGAACCCACCATCGCTGTGTGGATTCAGGTACATCTTGAAATCGGAAACGGCCGGCTTTGCTGCTTCGGCACTCAAGATCGGGTCGTACCTGAACATCGGGTAGTTCACGTTGTAGAGACCAGCTTGGGGTGTTTCTTCACTCAAAAGTTCGGCAGCAATGGCGCCCGTAACTTTTGCGATCACCTCATCGTCAAGAATATCGCCATGATCCATTGAAAACGCGCAAGCCTTGTAACCCTTGGCTGCAGCAACAATTGCCGCGCCGAACGTACCCGATATGAACATATTTCGACTCGTGTTGAACCCAGGATTTATTCCTGAAAGCACTACATCCACATCGTGATTCAAGACGTGCTCAATCCCGAGGATGACGGAGTCAGCAGGCGTACCGCTAACAGCGAAACAATCGACATCGTCAAAGCGACTGGGAGCGGAATTAATTTTCAAAGATTGTCGAAAAGAAATTGCGGTTCCAACACCTGATTTGTTCTCGGCTGGTGCTACCACCGTCACCTTCCCAAGGTGTCTCACCGCATTAACAAGCGCCCACACGCCAGGATTGTCGAAGCCATCGTCGTTAGTTACAAGAATGTTCATGCAACAAATGCTAGTCGAAGCCCCGTCAAAACAGGTTAATCAAACAGCATGTTGTCGATGAGTCTTGCCTTGCCAATTCTTACAGCAAGGACTGCGCGGACTGGCGGATTAGCGATTCCGACTTCGTTGAAACTGTGAGGGTCGACGATAGTGGCATATTGAGTATCCGCAAGTGGTTCTGAATCGAGGACACTGGTCATCAGTTGCTTGAGATTCTCGGACGACCGCTCGCCGTTACGCCATTCTTGTTTTGCAGCATTCATTGAGCGATACAGAACGCAAGCGGCTCGCCGTTCGTCGGCTGATAAATACTGATTTCGACTGCTTACGGCGAGGCCATCTGCCTCGCGGACGGTTGGTATGCGAACGACTTCGATTTCGAAACCCTGGTTTACGATTAGCTGCTCGATGATTCGTAGTTGTTGGGCATCTTTTTCGCCGAACGAAGCGATATCGGGTCCCACTACATCAAACAGTCGATTAACCACGGTTGCCACACCATCAAAATGCCCTGGTCGATGCGCGCCTTCCAGAACATTCGCAATTGGCCCAGGCTCGATCTGTTCGATTCCTCCTGGCGGATACATTTCATCGACAGAAGGAGCAAACACAATGTCAGTACCGTGTGCTTCAAATTGGGCTAGATCGTCCGCTTCCACAGCCGGGTAACTCGACAAATCTTCGCTCTCGCTAAATTGAGTTGGATTCAAGAAAAGCGAACCGATCATTACGTCGCAGAGTGGACGCATGATGTCCATGTGTGTCGTGTGCCCAACGTGAATTCCGCCGAGAGTTGCAACGAATCCGACGCGTCCTTTCTGACTACGTCGAACTTCGCGCATTTCAGCAACAGTTCGCACAACCTGCATTGGTGCCCAATCAAAAATTCGATCCTCTCCCAGCGGGAGACGATTCAGGTGAGGGAGAGACCTCTTATTCGGCGGTCTTCGAGCCTTCGCGAACGCGAGAATCGTCCGAATAGAACGACTGTGCGTCGGTCGGGAAGGTTCGATTCTTTACATCTTCGCCGTACCGTTCGAGAGCACCTTGAATCACCGGTGCAAGATCGGCGTACTTTCCAGAATGTTTCGGTCGGAAGTCAGGATCCAATCCGAGCATGTCGTGGAATACCTGTACCTGACCATCGGTGTGAACACCTGCGCCAATTCCGATCGTCGGAATATCTAGTGCTTCGGTAATTCGCTTTGCCAGTTCTACTGGAATTAGCTCAAGTACGATCGCAAAGGCTCCGGCATCTTGCAAAGCTAGTGCATCATCGAGCACCTGATTAGCACTCGCTTCAGTCTTACCCTGCACACGGTATCCACCAAGTTGGTTCACATGCTGTGGTGTCAGACCTATATGTCCCATCACAGCAAGACCAGCCTCGGCAAGGCGGCGCACGATTGGTGCAACCGGCTTTCCGCCCTCGAGTTTTACGGCTTGAGCTCCGCCTTCTTGAATCAGGCGAGCTGCGTTGCGCAGGGCAGTTTCAGCGTCAATTTGGTAGCTGAGGAATGGCATATCAGCCACGATCAAAGGCTTCTGAGCACCACGTACAACAGCGGCTGAAGCTCGAACAATGTCATCTACGGTGACAGGGATCGTTGAATCGTGTCCAAGAACGACATGCCCCATGCTGTCTCCGACGAGGATCATTGGAATATCAGCAGCATCAACAATGCGGGCTGCCGTGTAGTCGTATGCCGTCACCATTGGGATCGGCTCGCCACGGCGTTTCATCTGCTGAATCTTGTGGGTTGTGATTCGGCGTTGCGCCATCGTGCACCTCCGCCCCGGTCGACTGCCACTTGCTAGCCGCCAGGCCTTAGTTCACATCTCTTAGGTCATTATCACCTATTTTTCAGGTTAATGTGACCTGTGTGTTTCAAATTGGGGTGTTCAGTAGTATTTTGATGCGTTCGTACACTGAACCGGATAATCCGCCTTGCTCCTGTGCAATGTGAAGTGCAGCTGCAGCTAGAGCGGCGTACGCCCTCCCTGTTTCTGGTGATTTCGCAGCTGCGGCCGCCAAATGTGTCTCAACCGTTCCCACGTCGCCGCGCACATACGGACCGGTGATGGCGCCGGGTAATCCTTTGGCATCCAGTGCGTCTGCAGTCGATTTGATAAGCGGGATCAATCGTTCCAGTGCCTCTGATCTAGAAATACCAAGCGGTTCCCACATTTCTGCAGCAAGACCAACCAGACCAGAAACAAGTCCACACGCCATGACCGCCGACGTGTGATAGGCAGCTCTTCCTTCTGTGGTGATGTGGAATCCTGATCCATCTAGAGCTTCAGCAAGTTCAAATAGCCACGAATCAAGATTCTCTTCGCTCGATTCGATAGCGAAAGAAACACCTTCGAGTTGGTCCGAGGAATCAACTGACGGGAAAGTTTGAAGCGGGTGGAAACCAGCAACTTCTGCACCCGAACCTCTAATTGAATCCAGTACGGATAGAGGAAGCACGCCCGCGCAGTGGACTGCCGCCTGGTGTGCTCTTAGGTCAATCGAATCAGCAATTTCAGAAATCGCTGCGTCTGGACCAGTCACGAATACCACGCTCGCTGTATTCGCCGCCGTCTGTGCGCTCTCTACAACAACGGAGTTTGGGAGTTGTTCGGACAACCATTTTCGATGTTCGGTTCGCCTGCTGGACAACGCTGTGACGTTGTAGCCAGCCTTGCTCATTGCAATTGCGAGACTTGATCCAAGTCGACCAGCGGCGACTATTGCAACCGGGGTTTCTTTTCCAAGTGACGGCAGTGGGCTCATGAAAATTTCTTTCGTGCTTCCTTTGAAGACAGCACACCACCCAGGGTCTCTGCTGACTCGATTGCGTTCAATATCGCTCCCGAGACAGCCTTGAGGGCTGCGGCGTGCAGTACATCGCCAGGGATTTCTCCGGCTGCTCCAGTAGCTAGGGCGAACACGGTGTCTCCATCGTTTGCTGTGTGGGCAGGCCTGATGGCAAGACCGATTCCATCTTGTCCGGCAATCGCGAGTCGGGTCGCTCCAATCTTGTCTAGCTTGGCATCAGTGGCCACAACACCAATCGTTGTATTGCGAAAGAAACCCCTTGGTTTAGGTGGATCATTTATTAGTAGATCGACAGAGTCACCAAATCCTGAATCGGAAATTGGACCCGCAACTATTTCGCCGTTTTCTGGATCAACGATGCTCCCAATTGCGTTTACGACCATTAGTGCCGAAACCGTTACTTCATCGGCCCCGTTATTTGATGGGATCCGCACTGAGGCTGTCCCGACACCACCTTTAATCGAGGAGGTGGCTCCTTTTAGCTTGGCAACCGTGGCACCAGTTCCAGCTCCAACATTACCGACTTCAAAATCCATATCGGCGTTGTCAGCGGCGGCGTACCCGTCCTCACCTGTTGGTCTGATTTCAGAATTTATGAATCCGAGATCGAACACAACCGCAGCTGGAATCAGCGGTATCCGTGAACGTCCAAATTTCACTCCGACTTTGCGTTCTTCCAAGTATCGGACGACTCCCCCAGGGGCATCAAGCCCGAACGCACTTCCGCCCGTAAGCATCACGCCATTCACCCACTGAGCACTGGCAAGCGGATCAAGTAACGCTGTTTCGCGAGAACCGGGCGCTGCCCCGCGAATTTCCATTCCTGCAATTGCCGGCTCGTTGCAAAGCACAACAGTGCAACCAGTCCCGTTTTGCGTGTCGGTGTAGTGCCCGACGCACAATCCTGCAACGTCAGTGAGTTTCCCGGAAATGTTCATTTATTGCCCACCCGTAGGCCAGAGATTTTGCCCTAACGAGTCGTAATGGATGAAGTTAAAACTGGACTCAGGCTAGCACACGTTTACGGGTATCTAACTGGCTTAAAGATTCGGGGTGTACGAGTCGTAAAACTCGGGCGTATACTGACCCGAATTAACCCGCGGCGAAATTCGTAATCTCCTCCGGACGCAGGGGCGCCGGAAGGAAGAATTTCAAACTGGGGAAAGTTCATTCGGCTTGTAACCGATGTGAGGAGTTCAGAAGGTGCCACGAGACTTCAAAGAGCTGAAACCCGCATACGGATTTGACGATGTAGCCATTGCTCCCGGCGACATCACGATTAACCCGGAAATGGCGGACACAACGACGAATTTCGACGGTATCAAGCTCGATGTACCGTTTATTGCGTCTGCGATGGACGCTGTAGTTGATCCGAAATTCGCTATAGAGATGACCAAAGCAGGCGGACTTGCGGTCATAAACATGGACGGGCTACACACCCGATATGAGGATGCCACCGCCGTATATGAAGAGATTGCGGCTGCGCCTCGAGAAGAAGCGACAGCGATCATGCAGAAGATCTACTCAGAACCACAGAAGCCAGAGTTGATCGGCAAAAAAGTTGAAGAAGTGAAAAAAGGCGGCGGAATAGCCGCCGTTTCATTTGTGCCGCAAAACGCAAAGCGTATGGCGCCACTGGCAGTCGAAGCCGGTGCTGACATGGTCGTTGTGCAGGGAACGGTAGTAACCGCCCGACACTCCTCCAAAAGCCTTAAGGGGCTCGTATTCTCTGAGATGGTTGAGCAGCTGAAGGTTCCGATCCTTGTTGGAAACACCGTTTCTTACGAAGTAACCAAAGAGCTGATGCAGCAAGGTATTTCCGGTGTAATGGTCGGAGTCGGACCTGGTTCCGTTTGCACCAGCCGTGAAGTACTCGGTATTGGGATCCCTCAGGTCAGTGCGACCGTTGAGTGTGCAGCTGCACGAGACGATTTCTACAAAGAGACCGGTAAGTACATCCCGATCATCACCGACGGTGGAATCCGAACCGGTGGAGACGTATGTAAGTCGTTCGCAGCCGGTGCTAATGCAGTCATGATCGGTTCGCCATTCGCCAAGTGCGAAGAGGCACCTGCTCACGGTTACCACTGGGGCATGGCTACCTGGCACGATTCACTCCCACGGGGAACACGGATCAACATGGGAACCGAGTACAGCCTCAACCAGCTGTTGTACGGTCCATCATCCAGGACCGACGGAACGCTCAACCTTGTTGGTGCGCTCCAGGTTTGCATGGGCTACGTAGGCGCCGAAAACCTTCGAGAGATGAACAAGGCTCGAATGGTTTACGCTCCAGCGATCAAAACCGAAGGAAAGATCTACCAGGCAGCAGGACTCGGCTCCTAGGCCACTCGAAGCCCTCTCCCAGCGGGATAGGGTCTGGCTGAGGGAGAAGCCTTGGCGTTCGAGCTCCACAGTTTGAATTCCAGCACTCTCCCCTCAACCTAACCTTCTCCCCATGGAGAAGAGATTAGCTGCGAAAATGAGGTTTCCGCACCAGCACATCTATGTGCTGGTGCGTTTGGTCAAGAGACAATTACGTAATGAACTTCAAACGCCCACGCGGAACAGCCGACATACTTCCTGCGGATCAGCCTTACTGGTCACAGGTGTACACGACTGCCCGCAAGGTGGCGAAGCGGTTCGGTTACAGCCGTATCGACACGCCAACTTTCGAGGACACGAATCTCTTCCAGCGCGGAGTCGGTGATGAGACTGACATCGTTCAAAAAGAGATGTATTCGTTTGAGGATCACGGCGGAGACTCGATCACTCTGCGTCCAGAAGGCACTGCATCGGTATGCAGGGCTTACGTAGAAAACGGTCTTCAGAACTTGCCTCAACCTGTTCGCCTCTACTACGCCATGCCGATGTTCCGATACGAACGTCCCCAGGCCGGTAGGGTTCGACAGTTCCACCAGTTTGGTTGCGAAGCCATCGGTGATTCATCTCCGGAAGTCGACGCTGAAATGCTCGAACTCTGCTGGATGTTCCTCCAAGAGTTGGGAATCTCTGACGTCACACTGCTAGTCAATAACCTGGGCGATCGTGATGGCAGATCCGAGTACATTTCCGAACTCGAGAAATATTTCAAAGCTGCTGGTGACCGCCTGCCGAAAGTTGATCGGGACCGACTTGAGCGAGCACCACTAAGAGTGCTCGATTCAAAGGCTCCCGAAACTCAAGAGCTGGCAGAGAACGCGCCTAAGTCACTCGATTTCATTTCTGGCGAAGCTAAAGAACACTGGGACGCGGTGATTGAGCACTTAGAAAATTTAAAATCAGCGAACCCTTCGTTCAACTACAAAATTGATCACCGATTAGTTCGCGGACTCGACTACTACAACCGCACAGTTTTCGAGTTTGAGCCAGCCAACGCCGGCAGTCAGGGAACACTTATTGCCGGTGGACGTTACGACCCACTAATTGGACTGCTTGGTGGGCCAGAAACACCGGCTATCGGTTTCGCTGCTGGACTTGAGCGACTCATATTGCAGTTGAAAGACCAGGAAATTGCCGTTGAAGGCTCTGACGGTCCTGATGTGGTCGTGGTTGCCCTCGGAAACGCAGGGAAGGCAGCGGCATCCCTGGCGACTGCTCTTCGGGGTGAAGAAGTTTCGACCATCCTTGCTCCGAAACGTTCAATGAAGGCCCAAATGCGTTACGCCAACAACGTATCGGCAAAAAACGTGGTGATTCTTGGAGATCGCGAAGTTGAACAGGGAGTCGCGTCCCTTAAACCATTAGAAGGTGAAGCCGAGCAGTCGGAAGTCTCCCTGGATGCCAAGGCGATCGCTGAACAGGTTCGAGCACCACATCATTAGCTGCGTAAGTAATTGATCCCTCCGTTCACTAATTACTTACCGAGAAAATCGAACCATGCAGCAATCATTTGAAGCAAGACTTAAAGAAATCGCCGACCGCCACGCGGAGGTTGAGCATCTCATGTCGCAGCCCGAAACGGCATCCGATCCGAACGCTATCCGGCGCTTGGGTCGTGAATACAGCCAGCTCCAACACGTCGTTGCGCTGTGGAATAACATGACGTCCACTCAGTCGGATCTTGACGGTGCCAATGAGCTTCTAGAACTGGAAGAAGATCCTGAAGTTCTCGAAATGGCTAAGGACGAAATCCAGGATCTCGAAGACAAGCTCGCGGTGCTAACCGACGAGATACGACTGGAACTCCTTCCCAAGGACGAAACCGAACACGCCGACGCAGTTCTCGAGATTCGTGCTGGAGCCGGTGGGGATGAAGCCGGACTATTTGCTGCCGAACTATTCCGCATGTACCAGCGCTACTCAGAGGCTCGTGGTTGGAAAATGAAGGTCCTCAGCCAGAATGAGACGGGTGTTGGCGGAATAAAAGAAGTCACTTTCGAACTATCAGGTGAAAGGGCTTACCAGCGCTTACACCTTGAGAGCGGAGTGCACCGGGTGCAGCGAGTACCTGCAACCGAGTCTCAGGGGCGAATTCACACCTCTACAGCAACGGTGGCCGTGCTTCCAAAAGCAGAGGAGGTTGATGTCGAAATCAACGACAACGATCTCAAGATCGATGTTTTCCACTCTGGTGGAGCCGGCGGACAGAACGTGAACAAGGTTGCCACCGCAATCCGAATCACCCATGAGCCTTCGGGTTTGGTCGTGCAGTGCCAGAATGAGCGTTCTCAGTTGCAGAACAAGCTCCAGGCAATGGAAATTCTTCGTTCACGTCTCTGGGACATGGAGCTGCAAAAACGAAACGCAGAGATTTCTGCGAACCGTAAAGCCCAGGTGGGTTCTGGAGACCGATCCGAAAAGATCCGTACCTACAACTTCCCACAGTCTCGAATTACCGACCACCGAATCGGATTCACGAGTCACCAAATGCAACAGGTTCTAGGTGGTGAGATAGACGAGTTTGTCGATGCACTGCTCCAGGAAGAGCAAGCTCGCAAGCTAGCCACGGTAGGGGACTAACCGTTTTACACTCCCCCGGACTGGGGGAGTCGGAGGGGGAGATTGCGACGCTGGTTCCAAAGTGCGAAGGCACGCCGGGACTTGACGATAATGTTGTCTTCCCAAGCGTAAGCCGAGGGATCACGGTTCATCTCGCAACCAGTAAGCCCCGGTGCTTCGCTCAAGGTGGCTATCGGAGTGTAGGCAATCTACTGCAAATCTTTACCTGTCATCCTGAGCTTGTCGAAGGATCACACAGCCTGAAATGCCGGCCCCTCCGACAAGCTCAGGTTGACAATATAGCGTTCTATCTCAATGTCTCAATTCACAGTTGCTGAACTGATCAAATCAATCACCGAGCGGCTCAGCGCGGTCGGGATTGAAGACGCAGGAATTGATGCACGTCTATTGGTGCGCCATGCATTTGGTTGGAGTGCAGCGGATCAGTTAGCTCGTCTGAGTGATGCCGTTGATGACTCTGAAGTTCAACAACTCGAAACGCTCGTCGAACGTCGCCTGAAACGCGAACCTCTGCAGTACATAACCGGATCGGTTGAGTTCTTCAGACGCACTTTTTCGGTAAACGAACACGTTCTGATCCCGCGTCCGGAAACCGAACAGATCATAGTTCAAGTCGCCGAATTCGTACGATCGCACCGAATTGAAAATCCTCGGATCGCTGATATTTGCACCGGTTCGGGTGCTATTGCCAGCTCACTCGCCCTGGAACTTCCTGCAGCCGAAGTACACGCAACCGATATTTCTCACCATGCGCTGGATGTTGCACAGGCTAATGCTGACCGCCTGAGTGCCGAAGTAGATTTCTACGAGGGGAACTTGCTCGAACCTCTCGAAGGCGAGTTCGACGTAATCGTCTCTAACCCACCCTACATATTGAGTTCGGCAATGGATGGGTTGCAGCCAGAAGTGCAACAGGAGCCTTCGCTGGCGCTGGACGGAGGTACGGACGGACTTGACGTCATCCGGCCCCTCTTCGACGGAATACGCGATCATTTGAAACCTGCGTGGAGTGCTGCCTACATAGAGATCGATCCACCAATCGCTGACGAGTGCATTGAACTCGCCCTGAAAATTTTTCCAGAGGCAGGAATCGCGCTACTCACCGATTTTGCGGGTCTCGCAAGGTGCGTATCTATCGAACGAGCTTAATACCAACAAACAAAGAAAAAGCCCGGAGAAAATCTCGGGCCTTTTCTGTTTCCAAAAATTTGGAGGAAGGCTTAACGCTTGGTGTACTGAGGAGCCTTTCGAGCTTTTTTCAGACCGTACTTCTTGCTTTCCTTCATTCGAGGGTCACGGGTCATAAGACCTGCAGCCTTGAGTGGACCTCGTAGATTCTCGTCCATTTCGACGAGTGCTCGTGCGAGTCCGTGTGCAAATGCTCCAGCCTGACCTGCTGATCCACCACCATGAGTCTTTGCAACGACCGTTACCTTATCGGCAAGGCTGGTTGCCTGAAGTGGGCTGACAGCCTTCAGGAGCCATGCACCAACTGTGAATATTTCGTCGATCGGCTTACCGTTGACGGTCGATCCACCAGGGGTGTTGTAGACACGTACTCGTGCTACTGAGGTCTTTCGGCGTCCAGTGCCGTAGTAGTACTGCTGCTGAGTCAACTATTTCTCTCCGCTGTCGTCAGACTTCTTTGCTGTGGTCTTCTTGGCAGCAGGCTTTTTAGCCGCCGGCTTCTTTGCGGCTGCTTTCTTAGCTGGTGCCTTTTTTGCTGTGGCTTTCTTAGCAGCTTGCTTCTTGGCTGCAGGCTTCTCTTCGGTTGCTACTGGAGCCTCTGCTGCTGGTGCTTCCTCGGCATTAGCTTCTGCCTTCGCCTTGGGTGCAGCGTTCTTTGCAGGGCTCTTCTTGGCAGCTGGCTTCTTCACCTCTGCCTTTGCAGATTCTGCTTCTGCTTTGGCAGCAGCTGCTGCCTCACGTGCCTCTCGTCGCTCTGAACCCAGAACCTGGGCAGAGTGAGGGTGCTCAGCACCGGCGTAAACCTTCAGTCGCTTGAGCATCTGTCGACCGAGCTTGCTTTTTGGGAGCATTCCCTTGACTGCCAACTGAATAACACGCTCAGGGTGCCTGTCGTGCATTACCTCGTAGGAAATCTCCTTGAGGTTGCCCGGGTACTGGCTGTGTCGCTTGTAAATCTTCTTTTCTGCCTTCAGACCAGTGACTTTGATCTGCTCGGCGTTGATGACTACTACAAAGTCACCCGACATCATGTGAGGCACGTAGTTTGGCTTGTGCTTACCCATGAGAAGGGTCGCTATTTGAGTAGCGAGTCGACCAAGAACCTGACCGCTGGCGTCAACGACTTGCCAGTCGTTCACCAGGTCATTAGCGCTTGGGTTGTATTGCTTTAGCTTGGTAACCATTTTTATTCCGTGAATTGCGACTCTCTAGTTTACGCCTAGATTGGTCGTATCAGCAGTGGCGAAAGCAGGTAATCCACATTCACCAGATCCGTTGTAAGAGATCTTTTCGAGGTTAAGTCCGCGAGCGGGCATAACGTGTGCGGCCTCTCCTCTTGAGCCACCAGTCACCAGGTGTTCCATCCTGTCGACATCAGCGTCACCAACGCCAACGCTGTACAACACACCGGCAGTTCGTCTGATCTGCTGATGGAGAAACGCGTTAGCGGTGATCTCGAATCGAACAACATCGCCATCTCTTTCGACCGAAGCCGACTCAACCACTCGCCGTGTGGAAGCATCGGCAGGTGCGCTGGGGCCAGCGAACGCTTTGAAATCGTGCGACCCGATAAGGGTGGCCGCAGCAGCGTTCATCCGGTCGGCCTGCAATGACTTACGAACGTGTGTGACCGTTCGGCGTTCGATTGCAGGTGCAGACGGAGCATCGTTGAACGAGTAGAAGTAGGTTCGGGCAGACGCGTCACCACGAGGATCGAATCCATCGGGTCCATCCTGGACGAGTTGTGCGCAGCGGATGCGTACATCTTTGTCCATGTAGTGGTTCAACGCTTTCCTTACCTGGTCAGGCTCCATGTCTTTATCGACATCGAACCTTGCAACCTGTCCCCTGGCGTGCACCCCCGAATCGGTTCGGCTTGCCAGGTACAGTCTTATGTCTTTCTCAAAAATTCGGTGCAAAGCGTTTTCTATTTCGCCCTGCACCGTTCGTGCGTTGGGTTGCAGTTGAGAACCGTGGAACTCAGTCCCGTCATACTCAATAACGAGCCCAACGCGCATTATTCGGTTTGCTTAGTCGTCGAGCAGTTCGATGACAGCCATTTCAGCCGCGTCACCTGCTCGAACACCGAGTCGGATGATGCGGGTGTAACCGCCCTGTCGGTCCTTGAACCGAGGAGCGATGTCATCGAAAACAGTTCGAACAACTGCTTTGTCTGTAATGAACGCAGCAGCCTGACGACGGTCGTGGAGAGTTCCATTCTTGCCGAGGGTAACCATCTTCTCTGCGAGAGGTCGGATTTCCTTGGCTTTAGCGATGGTCGTCTTGATCTGACCGTGCTTCAGGAGATCAGTAACCATGATCCTGTACATCGCCTTCCGTGGACCGGAAGCGCGACCGAACTGGCGTCCTGAAAGCTTATGCCTCACTGGTTTCTTCTCCTGAATCCTCAGACTCGGCGGCTTCTTCACCTTCAGAGTCAGCGGACTTGTCTTCAGGCAGCATGTCTCGCTCGGCAAGCTTGTCGTAAAGCTCGTCGAGTGACTTCTGACCGAAGTTTCGAATCTTAAGAAGCTCGCTCTTAGGCATCGAGAGCACTTCACCAACTCGATTGATTCCTGCTCGCTTCAAGCAGTTCAATGTTCGAGCGGAAAGAGCGAGAGTTTCTACCAAAGTGTTGTAAACGTCGGCACTTACGCCAATACCGTCTGCAGGGCTGACTTCTTCTTCAGGCTTCTTGTCCAATCGTGTGAAGTGGAAGAAGCTGTCCATCAGCTGGCTGCCGGCTGCCTGCATCGCCTCCATAGGAGTGATTGTGCGGTCGGTCCAAACTTCGAGTACGAGTCGCTCGAGGTCTGAGCGCTGACCAACACGAGTAGGCTCGACGTGGAAGTTCGCCTTGCGAACTGGAGTGTAGATTGCATCTACTGGAAGCACACCAATAGGCATACCGTCGTCGTGGCTTGCAGGAGTGAAACCTACGCCCTGTTCGACGTTGAACTCAACAGACAGACGTGAGTCCGGGCTGTCGAGAGTTGCCAGGTGGTGTTCCGGGTTTACGATCTCGAAGTCGGCCGTTGCCATGATGTCACCGGCTCGAACTTCACCTTCACCGTCGACCTCAAGTCGAAGTCGACCTGGGCGGTCGGCGAGAGAGCGCAGTCGAATACCCTTCACGTTGAGCAGGAACTCAACAACCTCTTCCCGCATGTTCGGGATGGTTGAGTACTCGTGTAGCGCACCATCGATCTTTACCCAGGTAACTGCAGTACCTGAAAGTGAGTTCAGAAGCGCACGACGCAACGGGTTACCAAGGGTGACCCCCCAGCCGCGTTCAAGCGGCTCGGCAACAAAGCGACCGTAGGCCTCTTCGTTCTCAACGATAGTGATCGAGAGATCTGGAATTTCTGGAGTTATTGGCGGCATTTCTTCCTGAGGAGTAATGCCGTACATTCGTTCAAGCATCGCCGCGTCTTACCTCCTGGAGTAGTACTCCACGATCTGTCGAGTGTCGATCGAAATCTCTACATCGCTAGTTCGAGGAGCGGAAACGACTTCGCCAACTGCGTTGTCGGGATCGACTTTCAACCAGCTCGGAATTACCGAGTTGGAACCCATTCCGTTCGTAACAATTTCGAACAGTCCGGTTTTCTTCGATGTGTCCTTCCAGCTGACGCGGTCTCCCGGCCGAACCTGGTAGGAAGGAATGTTTACCTTTTTGCCGTTAACTCGGACGTGACCATGGCTGACGATTTGTCGAGCCTGTGGTCGTGAGTCAGCGAATCCCAGTCGGTATACAACGTTGTCAAGTCGGCTCTCGAGAAGCTGGAGCAGGCGGTCACCTGTAACACCTTCAAGGCGAGTGGCCTTCTTGTAGTAGTTGTGGAACTGTCGTTCGAGAACACCGTAAATAGCGCGAGCTTTCTGCTTTTCACGGAGCTGGGTTCCGTAGTCAGATATTCGTCGTCGGTGCTGCTGAGTCGACTTGTCACCTGGAGCGCTCTTTCGTCGCTCCCAGGCGCACTTGCCAGCTGGCTTCGAGCACAATTTCATGCCGAAGCGGCGGCAGTTTTTACATTTAGGTCCGGTGTACCTTGCCATGTGTTTCCTGAATTACTCGTAGTTTGTTTCGTAGTTATGGGTGTTCGTCTGGACGGGTTCTTTTCGGCAAGGCAGAGCCCGCCGTTCGACAAAAACTAAACTCGGCGCTTCTTTGGTGGTCGGCACCCGTTGTGCGGTGTAGGCGTGACGTCTCGGATCGAGACAACACGGATACCTGCACCCTGTATAGCTCGGATAGCTGCTTCACGACCGGATCCTGGTCCCTTGACCATCACGTTGACGGTCTTCAGGCCATGTTCGATCGCTGCTCGAGCTGCCGTCTCACCTGCGCGCTGCGCAGCAAATGCGGTGGATTTTCTTGAGCCGCGGAAACCCATTGCACCTGCGCTGCTTTGCGAGACCACGTTGCCCTGTGGGTCGGTCAACGTGACAAGCGTGTTGTTGAAAGTAGCGTTGATGAAAGCCATCCCCTGTGGGACAAACTTTTTCTCTCGCCTTCTTGATCGCTGCCTTGGCATGTTTCTTTCTTTGGTCCTCTATCTAACGCAATACGTCAATAGTGGTGAAATCAAATAACTGTTCGGCCAGTGGTCTAGTGACTAGTGACCTGCAACCTTCTTCTTACCGGACACTGTCTGACGTCGGCCGCGCTTAGTGCGGGCGTTCGTCTTGGTTCGCTGACCACGAACTGGCAATCCACGGCGGTGTCGCAGTCCACGAACCGACTGGATGTCACCGAGTCGTCGGATGTTCAGCTGAGTCTCACGTCGAAGGTCACCTTCGATGAGCAGACCCGTTCGCTCAACTGCGCTTCGGACTCGAGCCATCTCTTCTTCACTAAGATCCCGTACACGGGTGGTCTCCTGCGCACCTACGTCAGAAACGATTTTCTTCGAGGTTGTGCGACCAATTCCGTAAATAGAAGTGAGAGCGATTTCGAGTCGCTGGTTGTCTGGAATATTTACACCGGCAATGATTGCCATAGGTTCGAATCTCCTGTCGACCGACTAGCCCTGTCGCGCCTTGAGTCGCGGGTTCTGCTTGTTGATTACGTAAACGCGACCCTTACGGCGAACAATCTTGCTGCCCGGGTGCTTTGCCTTTACTGATGCTTTGACTTTCATGGTTTAGCCTGTGCTGTGCTTTCGCTATTTGAACCGGTAGGTGATTCGGCCTCGTGTCAGGTCGTAGGCAGAGAGTTCCACCAGTACCTTGTCACCAGGCAGTATTCGGATGAAGTTCTTTCGGATCTTTCCAGATGCGTGTGCCAGAACTTCGTGACCGTTCGGAAGTTCAATCTTGAAGAACGCGTTCGGAAGAGCCTCGTTTACGAGACCCTCTACTTCGATTGCTTCCTTTTTTGCCAAATTACTTTCAGTCCGTTTCCGTGCTGTGCCTATTCGACTGTCAGAACGTCCGGACCGTCCTCCGTGATCGCAACAGTGTGCTCAAAGTGGCAAGAAAGCTTGCCGTCTTCTGTGACGACAGTCCAGCCATCGTCGAGCATGCGAGTTTTCCAGGTCCCTACGTTCACCATTGGCTCAATCGCCAGAACCAGACCGGGCTGCATCTCCATCCCATGACCTGCAGGTCCGAAGTTCGGCACTTGAGGTGGTTCGTGGAGACTGGTCCCGATTCCGTGCCCTACATACTGACGTACGAGTTCGTAAGACTCAGATAGAACGTAGTTTTCTATTGCGTTGGAAATGTCGCCAATCCTGTTTCCAGGAATTGCTGCTTCGATCCCCTTGTTCAATGATTCACGGGTGACGTTGATAAGTCCTTCTTTCTCTTTCGAGGAAGCACCGGCTACTTGCGTAACCGCATGGTCACTGTTGTAACCATCAACAACTGCACCACAGTCCAAAGTGACTACATCGCCCGCCTGGACAACCCGGTCACCTGGAATTCCGTGAACAATCTCTTCGTTTATTGATATACACGCTGTGGCGGGAAATCCGTACAGTCCCAGGAAGCCTGGCTTGGCTCCTTCGGACTCGATTGAGCGACGAGCAATATCGTCTAACTCTCGTGTAGTTATTCCCGGTTCCAACGCGGCGAAAGCTCTCTTAACGGCAAACGCGACAATTCGCCCAGCTTCGCGCATAATTTCCAGCTCACGTGCCGACTTTAGTGACACACCTTGAGCAGGCTTTCCGCTTACCGCGAGTTTGGACGTCAATTTGTCGTTCAAAGAACGATCACTCCTAAGTATAGCCCAAATACGGGCTGACTTCGATGATTAGTTATTTCCGATTACGCCAGTTAGCTTCTCGAAAACTTCGTCGGGAGTACCAGTTGCGGCGATTTCATCGACCTCACCGCGCTCCCTGTAGTAGTCGACTACCGGAGCAGTTAGCTCCTCGTAGACTTTAATTCGGTTCTTGATCGCTTCTGGCTGGTCGTCGGCTCGAACAACAACTTTGCCACCGCATTTGTCACACGCACCTTCCTTGGAAGGAGGGTCCGACTGCAGGTTGTATGGAGTCTGGCAGCTTTCGCAGATTGCTCGGCTGGACAGACGAGTCACAAGCTCATCCACATCGACAGTCATGTACACGACTTTGTCTACAGGACTGCCCGCTTTTTCGAGTGCGGCGTCGAGAGCCTGAGCCTGCACTACAGTTCGAGGGAATCCATCGAGCAGTACTCCAGCAGGATCGTTGATCTGCTGCTCAATCATGCCAATGATTGTCTCGTCAGGAACAAGGTCACCCTTGTCCATAAAACTCTTGGCCATCAGACCAAGTTCGGAACCGGCAGCAATCTCAGATCGGAGCATGTCACCGGTCGAAAGATGTTTCATACCGGTCGACTCGGATAGTCGGCGTGCCTGTGTACCTTTGCCCGCGCCTGGCGGTCCCAGCAAAATGATGCGCATTACCTACCTCAGGTCCTCTAGCGGACAAAACCTTCGTAGTTACGCATCAGGAGCTGTGATTCGAGCTGACGCATCGTGTCGAGTGCAACACCAACCATGATCAGCAAGCTTGTGCTCTGCAAGATCGTAGTCGTATTAGGCAGGTTAGTAACCAGCTGCGCGAGGTAAGGAATGATTGCGATGAATCCAAGGAACAGCGCACCACCCCAGGTGATTCGCAATACCACTCGCATTAGGTACACCTTGGTCGGCGGTCCAGGTCGAATACCGGGAACGAAACCACCTTGCTTCTGAAGGTTCTCTGAAAGGTTCTGCTGGTTGTGAACGACTAGCGTGTAGAAGAACGTAAAGATAACTACAAGCAGGAACACTGCGATCCAGTAGATCGTGCTGGTAGGACCAAACGAGTTCTGGAAGAAGTCAGCAATGTTGGAGATGAATCCGCCCGAACCGTCATTGAAATAGCTGGCGATAACTGACGGCAGAATCAAGATCGAGAAAGCAAAGATCAGCGGGATCATTCCGGCGGCGTTAACACGCAACGGGATATGAGTTGCTCCCGACTGACGATACATCTGACCGCCACGGAAGACGCTTCGACCGTACTGAACCGGAATTCGTCGCTGTGCCTCAGCAAAATAAACGATCAGGTAAACGATGATGATCGCAATGGCGATCAGCATTCCGACCTGGAACATCTGGTCTCGCAGCAGCCAGAGTTGACCAGCTACTTGCGGCAGGGTCGACACGATACCGGCGAAGATGATCATCGAGATACCGTTACCGATACCTTTCTCAGTCACCAATTCACCCATCCAGACGAGAAGCATGGTTCCCGCAGTCATAGCAGTGAGAACGGCGACCGTGTTTAACGTGTCTTCGCCGAAGCCAATACCCGAAATTGCTGCTCCACCGGTTCCGATAAATCCAGCGGCGAACAGGTTCAGCTGTCCGTAACCCTGAAGGAATGCAAGTGGAACAGTCAGGTAGTGGGTGTATCGGTTGATTGCCTGACGTCCAGCATCACCTTCTTGCGAAAGTGCCCTCAACTGAGGGATCAGCGGTGTCAGGATTTGCAAAATAATCGACGCGGTGATGTACGGGTATACACCGAGTGCAGCGATCGAAAGGTTTCGCAGTGCTCCACCCGAGAACAGGTCGAGGAAACCTAGAAGAGGGTTTGCGTCGAATGCGGCTGCCAGGGCCTCACGATCAACACCAGGAACTGGGACGTGTGCGAAAAACCTGAAAATGACAAGAATCCCCAGTGTGAAGAGGATTCTGAATCGAAGGTCAGGGGTTCGCCACGCATCCGCCGCAGCCCTGAAAAGTGCGGGAACGGCAGATTGCTGCTGGGACGTATTGGCCTGCTGGGTCATAGGTTACTCGGCTGCCTCATCGGTAGCTGCACCGAGTACGGTGGCAGATCCGCCAGCGGCCTCAATCTTCTCTTTTGCCGACTTGCTGAATGCATGAGCTGTGACGTTGAGTTTCTTCGAGAACTCGCCGTCACCGAGAATTTTTACCCGGTCGCTCTTCTTGCTGATCAGACCAGCTTCAAACAGCTTTTCTGGATCGATGTTCGAACCAGCTCGGAAGCCCTCAAGGCTACCCAGGTTTACCGGTGTCGATTCAACTCGGAAGATGTTGTTGAACCCGCGCATGTGAGGCAGGCGCTTGATGAGCGGGAGCTGTCCACCTTCAAAAAGGAATGGAACACTTCCTCTCTGCTTCTGTCCTTTTAGACCTCGGCCGGAGTATGTACCTGTGCCGGACGCGTTACCGCGACCGATGCGCTTTCGGTTCTTTTTGGAGTTCTTTGCAGGTTTTAGCTGGTGAAGTCCAGGCATGATTTCGTTCTTTACCCATCGAAGCCGTCAGGCTCGATTAGCTATTTCGTTTCCTCAACACTGATGAGGTGAACGACCTTTTTGATCATTCCACGGATTGCAGGAGTGTCTTCCTGCTCAACCTCGTGGCGAATTTTCCTGAGTCCGAGTGCTTTCAGAGTAGCCCTTTGTACAGGCTTAGTTCCAATAGCGCTTCTTGTTTGAGTTATGCGAAGTTTTGCCATGACTAACGATTCCTACGAAGACTCGCCTTCGGCAGCTGGGGTTGATTCAGGTGCTGGACCCTTGCGTCGCTCAACAGTTGCAACCGGATCTCGAAGCTGGTCAAGCGCGCCAATGGTTGCTCGAACAATGTTGATTGTGTTTGACGAACCGAAGGTCTTAGAAAGGACATCCTTCACACCAACAGCCTCCATGACCGCACGCACTCCACCACCAGCAATTACACCAGTACCAGGTGCAGCAGGCTTAAGAAGAACTTTAGCTCCAGAGAATTTGAAGGTTACTTCGTGCGGAATGGTAGGACCGTTCAGGTCAACCTTCTTCATTGCCTTTCGAGCGTAGGTCGTTCCCTTGCGGACAGCATCAGGAACAGCACCGGCACTACCGAGGGCTGAACCAACATTGCCGTTACCGTCGCCGACAACAACCATTGCGTTGAAGGTGAGGTTTCGCCCACCCTTCACAACTTTAGATACACGTCGAATTTTTACGACGCGCTCGACAAGACCTGAATCTTCTTCGTTACGTCGTGGTCGTCGACCTCGTCGCTCGCCACCGCGTCCACCTGGGCCGCCCGGGGCTCGTCCACCGGGACCACCAGGTCCACCACGTCCGCCCTGGCCACCGCCACGGCGTCCGCCACCACGATTATCGTTCTGAGTAGTGACCATTTAGAAGTTCAGTCCTTCCGAACGAGCACCGTCGGCAAGAGCCTTTACTCGTCCGTGATATTTGTATCCACCTCGGTCAAACACGACCTGTTTCACGCCCGCGGCCAGGGCCTTTTTGGCGACAGCCTCACCAACAGCTTTCGCGATGTCAGTCTTTACACCGTCCACGGATACTTCCTTTGAAGTAGCAGCAGCAAGCGTGTGTCCCTGATCATCGTCGATGATCTGGGCGTAGATGTGGTTGCTGCTTCGGAAAACAGCCAGACGTGGTCGATCGGCAACACCTCGAACGTTCTTGCGAACGCGGCGGTGTCGGATCCACCTTTTTCTTGAATCAAATTTGCGGTTACCCATAGTTAGGCAGCGCCTCCAACAGCTGTCTTACCAGCCTTGCGTCGGATAACTTCATCGACGTACTTGATGCCTTTACCGGTGTAAGGGTTAGGTTTTCGCAGCTTTCGGATCTGAGCTGCCTGTTCGCCAACGTCTTCCTTACTTGGCCCGCTAACGATGACCAGGTTCTGGCCGTCGACAGCAAGCTTGTTGTCGCCAATCGGTGCAACATCGATCGAGTGCGAGTAACCAACGTTTACTTCCAGGCCTTTGCCCTTGGAAGCAACTCGGTAACCGGTTCCGATTAGCTCGAGTCTCTTTTCGAATCCTTCAGAGCACCCAATGACCATGTTATTAATCAGGCTTCGGGTAAGTCCGTGAAGAGCTCGCTGATCCGGCTCATCATTCGGACGCTCGACACTAACAACACCGTCAGCAAGACCGATCTTCATCGTTCCTGGCAGTGTGCGTGTCAGTTCGCCAACCTTGCCTTTGACAGTGACAGTTGTGCCGTCGATCTTTACGTCGACGCCATCTGGCACATTTATTGGGGCTTTACCTATTCGAGACACTTTGATCTTCTCTCGTAATTTCTCTTACAACCAGGAGTTGAAATCGCCTACCAAACGTAGAACAACAACTCTCCACCGACACCCTGTCGTCGTGCTTGCTGACCTGTCATAACACCTTTAGGCGTGGACATGAAAGCAACACCGATTCCACCGAAGTATCGAGGGATCTCGTTCTTGCCAACGTAAACACGCAAGCCAGGCTTGCTGACTCGCTTCAGACCCTGAATGACTGGGGTCTTGTCTTCGTAGTAGCGAAGTTGGACTTCAATATTTTTTTCAGCCGAATCGCTTTCAACCACGTTGTAGTTTGTGATGAATCCTTCTTCAGCCATGAGCTTCAAGAGTGAGGTCTTCATTCGGGAAGCTGGGACTTCGAGTGATTCATGTCGAACCTGCACCGCGTTACGGATGCGGGTGAGCATATCGGCTATGGGATCTGATACTGGCAACTTATAGATTCTCTTGGCAGCTAATTTTTATTACAGGCTTCCCTTGCGGACGCCGGGCAGTTCGCCCTTGAGTGCAAGGTCTCTGAACGTAATTCTCGAAAGTCCGAAGAAGCGCATGTAACCGCGTGGGCGACCGGTGACTGAGCATCGGTTGCGCAATCGGTTCTTTGCCGAGTTTCGGGGCAGCTTTGCCAGTTCCTGGCGTGCTGCGAACCGCTCCTCCGGTGACTTCTTAACATCAACCGAAAGCTTGCGAAGTTCTTCCCGACGCTCGGAATAAGCGTCAACCAGTCGCTGGCGGCGCTTTTCTCTTTCGATCATCGACTTCTTAGCCAATACAAATAACTCCCAAAAATAACGGTTTACGAAGCAGCAACCGGGTCATCGACTCGCTGGAACGGCATTCCGAGCAGTTCGAGTAGGCGCCGGCCTTCTTCGTCAGTGTTCGCGGTAGTGACAAATGTCAGCTGGAGACCGCGCATCTTGTCGATTTCGTTGTAGTCAATCTCTGGGAATGTCGACTGATCTCGCATACCCAGTGAGTAGTTTCCTCGTCCGTCGAACGATCGTCGGCTAATGCCGCGGAAGTCTCGGACACGAGGGAGCGTGATGTTTACGAAACGGTCGTAGAACTGCCACATCCGAGCACCACGAAGGGTTACCGAAGTACCAATTACCGAACCTTCGCGCAGTTTAAAGTTAGCGATCGAAACCTTCGCCTGGTTCTGTAGTGGCTTCTGACCGGTGATCTTCTGGAGATCTCCGGTGGCTGCACCAACAGCGGAGTTGCTGTCGAGCGCTTCACCAAGACCAATGTTCAGAATGATCTTCTCCAGCCCAGGAACCTGCATTGGGTTCGAGTAGCCGAACTCTCGGTTCAAAACCGGGACAACATCGTCGCGGTAAACCTGCTTCATTCGAGGTACATATGCAGCAACAGCTGGTTCGCTCGACTTCTTCTTAGCAGCTGGCTTCGATTCAGTCTTTGCAGCAGCAGGCTTCTTGGCTGCAGCTTTCTTAGCGGCAGGCTTTTTAGCAGCAGCTTTTTTCGCCGCAGGCTTTTTAGCCGCGGTTTTCTTAGCAGCTGACTTCTTAGCCTCTGCTGCCTGCTCTTTTTTTGCGTTGCTGTCAGGAGCGTTTGCCACTCTTGACCACCCTAACTTTCGTCCCGTCTTCGAGGACCTTCTGTCCGGTTCGACCAGCGTTGCCGGTCTCCGAATCTACTAACATCACATTTGAGAGTGAAATTGGAGCTTCACCCAGAACAATTCCGGTTTGTGCAATTCCCGGTTGAGGTCGAATGTGGCGGGTAACCATGTTCACGCCTTCAACAACCACCCGGTTTTCGTCCGGAAGAACGCGGATCACTGATCCACGCTTGCCTTTATCTTTTCCAGAGATGACGAGAACCTCGTCGTCCCTTTTAATTCGTGTCTGAGCCATGGCTTACAAAACCTCCGGCGCAAGCGAAACGATTCGCATGAACTGTTTGTTTCGCAGCTCTCGGGCTACAGGGCCAAAAATTCGAGTACCACGCGGGTTCTCGTCGTCACCAATGATCACGCAGGCGTTGTCATCGAACCTGATGTACGAACCGTCTGGGCGTCGTACTTCTTTAGCAGTTCTAACAACGACAGCCTTAACCACCTGGTGCATTCGGACTGTTCCGCCAGGCTGGGCATCTTTGACCGCGCAAGTGATGACATCACCAACCGAAGCGTAACGACGTGCGCTACCGCCAACGATATTGATGCAAAGCACTTCACGCGCTCCTGAGTTGTCGGCTACTTTCAGCCGTGTTTCTCGTTGAATCATCTTTAGTCCTCAGACCCTTCAGATTCGTCTGCACCAGTAAGAGCAGCCTCGGTGTCGATCTCCTCTGGCTGAACTTCTGCAACGTCTACTTTGTCAAGAACGCTGACCAGTCGCCATCGCTTGGTCTTCGACATTGGTCGAGACTCTTCGATGAGCACTCGGTCGCCGAGTGTTGCGTCGTTGTTCTCATCGTGAACAACAAACTTGGTCAGCTTTCGTCGAGCCTTCTTGTAAATCCGGTCGCGCTGCAACCAAGAAACGCCTACAACTACGCTCTTGTCGTTCTTGTCTTTAAGAACAGTGCCGGTCCGCTGTCTGCGCGCCAACCTATTCTCCCTTGCTTTCAGTGGCAGCCGATCCGGCTTCCAGGCTCGCTGCGATCTCGCGTTCGCGGATCACTGTCTTGATGCGCGCGATCGCCTTTCGGGTCGCCCCGAGTTCGTTCGTGTTAGTCAACTGAAGAGTAGCCTTACGGAACCTGAGGTTCATAAGAGTGCGCTCCTGGTCACCAAGCTCTTTTCGGAGCTCGGTGTCGTTCAGTTCTCTTACTTCGCTAATTTGCATCGTCTAATCAACTTCTGTCTGACTCCCATGTGAGAGCCAGAATCTATCTAAAGTTCGTCGGTCCTCGCAACGATTCGGGTTGGAACCGAAAGCTTGTGCGCTGCTCGGCGCAAAGCTTCTCGGGCCGCTTCTTCCGGAACGTCGGCGATTTCGTACAACATTCGCCCGCGCTTCACGACGGCGACCCAACGGTCGACGGCACCTTTACCACCACCCATTCGAGTTTCGGCAGGCCGTGCACTGACCGGCTTGTCTGGGAACAGTCTGATCCAGAGCTGTCCACCACGCTTTACATAACCAGTGATAGCTCGACGTGCAGCTTCGATTTCTCGGGCTGAAACCCATCCAGGACCTTCGGCTTTTAGACCGAATTCACCGTACTGCATGGCCGAACCTCGAGTTCGAATGCCTTTCATTCGACCTCGCTGGTACTTCCTGTATTTGGTTCGCTTTGGCTGAAGCATTTACTTAGCCTCTTTTTCGTCGCTCGAAGCTTTGTTCGACGGAGCGGAATCGCTGTTACCCGATCCACCAGACTTGCCACCACCCTGGGACTCCTGAGGAGCTCCAAGCTGAAGCCTAGCCATCGAACGGGCTCGAAGGTTTTCAGCAGAAGGAATCATGTCGCCGGTGTAGATCCAAACCTTGATTCCGATTACACCGAAAGTTGTCTTTGCTTCTGCGATTGCAAAATCGATTTGAGCACGAAGTGTGTGCAGAGGGGTTCGACCATCTTTCTGCTTGTCGGTTCGTGCAATTTCTGCACCACCCAACCTGCCAGACACAACGACCTTGATGCCCTTGGCGCCTGCCTGCATCGTTCGCTGCATAGCGAGTCGTACCGCTCGACGGTAAGCAACCCGTCGTTCAAGCTGTTCAGCGATTGACTGACCAACAAGTGCGGCATCCAGCTCTGGCTGTCGAATCTCCTGAATGTTCAGTCGGGAACGCTTCTCTGTCAGCTTTTCGAGGTCACCTCGAAGTTCGTCAACTCGCGTACCACCACGACCAATAATGATTCCTGGTCGTGCAGTGTTGATCGTTACAACCAGATCCTGTGCGCCTCGCTCGATCTCAACACGTGAGATTGCACCAGACTCAGCGTAACGCTCGCTGATCATGCTTCGGATCTTCTGGTCTTCATCGGTGAGACGGCGGTAGTCCGCGCCTCGCCCAGCAAACCAGTGCGCTCGCCAGTCTTGTACTCCACCGAGTCGGAACCCGATCGGGTGTGTCTTCTGACCCATATCTAGCTCCTTACCTCGTCCACTTCGATAGTGATGTGGCTTGTAGGCCTGTCAAATGAACCAACTCGTCCTCGTGCCTTCGGTCGGTATCGTCGAATCCAGGTGGCCTTATCGGCGGTGATTCGCACGATCTTCAAATCGTCGCGAGACTGCAGATCGTTATGCTCTGCGTTTGATGCAGCAGAGTTCAATATCTTCAGAATCTCAGCAGCGGCAGGGCTGGCCATGTATCGAAGCATGGGTACTGCCTCGTTGACCATCTTTCCGCGAATCTGATCCATCACAAGTCGAAGCTTGTAATCGGAGATTCCAACATTTTTTGTTCTTGCAATCGCCATTACTAACCTGTTCTTCGATCCGATTTGCTGATGTGACCGCGGAAGGTTCGAGTCGGTGCGAATTCACCGAGTCGGTGACCAACCATGTTTTCAGTGATCAGGATCGGCATAAACCTTCGACCATCGTGTACCGCAATCGTTAGACCAACCATTTCAGGCATGATCATTGATGCCCGCGCCCAGGTTCGAATCACGTCACGTGAACCGGACGCCTGGGTAGCAAGTACCTTATTCATCAGCTTTGGGTCTACGAACGGACCCTTTTTGATTGACCTTGACATATGTACTAAGTCTCGACTGTCTAATACCCGACGGGTTTAGCGGTCATACCTCCGCCTGAGAATAAATTTGTCTGTTCGCTTGTTACGCCTGGTTCGCTTACCAAGAGCTGGCTTACCCCAAGGAGTCTTAGGTCCAGGCATACCGATTCCGGCGCGACCTTCACCACCACCATGTGGGTGAGCTGCCGGGCTCATTACAGAACCACGAACAGTTGGGCGGCGACCGCGGTGTCGGTTGCGCCCAGCCTTACCAAGCTTCTCGTTCTTGTGGTCCAGGTTTGAAACCTGACCTACGGTTGCCTGACAGTCGCTGAGCAATCGGCGCATTTCGCCTGATGGAAGTCGAAGAAGTGTGTAGCCACCTTCGTGAGCCATTACCTGTGCAACTGCACCGGCTGACTTCACCATCTGGCCACCCTTACCAGGTGTTACTTCAACGTTGTGAACGAGAGTACCTGTAGGCAGTGAACCGAGTTTTCGGCTGTTACCTGTGGCCACAGGAGCATCGTCACCGCTCTGTACAACGTCACCAACCTTGACGCCGTTTGGAGCAACGATGTACCGCTTCATGCCGTCTTCGAAACGAACAAGAGCGATTCTTGCTGTTCGGTTTGGATCGTACTCGATCGACAGAACAGTAGCTGCACCAGTCTTGTCACGCTTGAAGTCGACAATTCGGTATCGGCGCTTGTGTCCACCACCACGGTGTCGGACGGTCACGCGACCTCGGTTGTTTCGACCACCCTTTTTAGAGAGTGGAGCAAGCAACGATTTTTCGGGCTTGTTTGTGGTTACATCTTTGTAGTCGTCGGCGATCGTATCGCGACGACCCGGAGATGTTGGCTTAAATTCTTTCAGGCCCATCCCTTATGCTCCCTCAAACAACTGAATCGAATCGCCTGCTGCGAGAGAGACGATGGCCTTTTTCCAGTCAGGCTGTTTCGATGGTCGGCGGCCATATCGCTTGACCTTGCCAGGTACTGTGAGGGTATTCACTTTGATGACCTTCACATCGAACGCCCATTCAACAGCCTTGGCAATTTGTTCTTTGCTTGCTGATGAATCAACTTCAAATACGTAACGGTTCTGATCTTGCTGGAGAGTCGTCTTTTCAGTTACGACTGGTCGGATGAGTACGTTAGCGAGAGACATTATTTGTCACCTCCGTCTTCACCCCAGAGACTGTCGATAGCCTGAAGAGCGTCCTGAGTCACAACCAGGTTGGTAGCTGATACAGCTTCCAGCGGGTTCATCAAAGCTGCTGCTTGAACTTCAACTCCGCTCAGGTTTCCGGCTGACTTGATGACGTTGTGATCAGTGTTACCAGTAACGATCAGTGTGCGCCCCTTGAGCTCAAGAGCAGAAACGATATCTCGAACTGCGCTTGTCTTTGGAGCATCCAGTGAAAGGCTGTCGAGCACTGTCAGTGACTCTTCTCGAACCTTGTCGGAAAGAGCGATACGCAGAGCCTGTCGTCGCATCTTCTTAGGAAGACGCTGCTTGTAGCTACGAGGGTGCGGTCCGTGTGCGACACCACCACCAACTCGAACCGGTGATCGCCGGCTTCCCTGTCGAGAAGCACCGCTACCCTTCTGTGGGCGGAGCTTTCGAGTTGAGAAGCTAACCTCAGCTCGGGTTTGGGTGTCTTGCGTGCCGACTCGCTTGTTCGCCTGCTGAGCAACCACTGCCTGGTGCAGGAGAGCGTCGTTGCTCTCTGCAGCCCAGACTCGGTCGCTTGCTGCGACTGACCCGACTACTTTGCCTTTGTTGTCTTTTACTTGCAGATCCATTATTTGCTCTGCTTCTCGATTCGTACGATTCCGTTCTTTGCACCGGGGATTGAACCCCGGACAAGAACAACGTTTTTCTCGACGTCGGTAGCTACCACGCGGAGGCCTTTCACAGTCACTCGGTCTACACCGTAGTGACCAGCCATACGGGTGCCTTTCCAGACACGACCAGGAGACGAACCAGCACCAATCGAACCTGGTGCACGGTGTCGGTCAGACTGACCGTGAGTCTTAGGACCACCTCGGAAGTTCCAGCGGCGTACTACACCACCGAAACCTCGACCCTTAGAGGTTCCGACCACTTTGATGTCTTCACCGGCTTCAAATACGTCGGCCCTTAATTCCTGGCCAACCTCAAATTCACCAAGGTCATCAACAGGGAATTCCTGAAGGTGCTGAAACTTTCCACCCGAGCGGCTCTGGTGACCCGCATCTGGCTTGTTAAGTTTTCGCGCCTGCAAGAAACCAACCTGTACGGCTTCGTAGCCGTCTCGTGGTTCCGTCTTCACCTGTGTGACAACACAAGGGCCAACCTCAACTGCGGTAACCGGTTCAGCGGTACCGTCGTCGTGGTAGTAAGTTGTCATTCCGATCTTTCGACCGAGAAGTCCAGCGATAGTCATTTCGATTACTTGCTATTTCTGTCTTGGATATACGACTTAGCTTCTAGAGCTTGATCGCGATATCAACACCTGCGGGTACATTGAGACGAGTCAACGAATCGACTGTCTTCGAGCTTGGCTCAACGATGTCAATCAATCGCTTGTGAACTCGCAGCTCGAAGTACTCACGTGAATCTTTGTGAACGTGCGGCCCCCGAATTACAGCGAATCGGCGCTTTGCTGTTGGCAACGGCACCGGTCCGGCTGTCTGAGCACCAGTTCGCTCGGCAGTTTCCATGATCTGCTGAGCGGAAATGTCTAGTACTCGGTGGTCGAACGCCTTAAGGACGATTCGAATCTTCTGCCCTGGCATCCCTTAGTTTCCTGACACTTTCTCTGCAACGTTCTTCGGCACTGCGGCATAGTGGTCAAGCTCCATCGAGAAGCTAGCCCGACCGGTCGTGATCGAACGAACGTGTGTTGCGTACTGGAAGGTCTCGGCAAGCGGGATGAAAGCATTTACAACCTGCGCATCGCCTCGAGCGTCCATGTTCTGAACCTGAGCACGTCGTGAGTTCAAGTCACCAAGAACATCACCAAGGAACTCAGAAGGAGTGACAACCTCAATTTTCATGATTGGCTCAAGCAAGGCTGGTTTACCTTTTTCCATGGCGGATTTGAACGCCATTGAGCCAGCAACCTTGAACGCCATTTCTGAGGAGTCAACTTCGTGGTGTGAACCGTCGACCAGTACAGCCTTAATGTCCACACATGGGTAACCGGCGACCGTGCCTGCCTTAGCTGCTTCCATGAAGCCCTGCTCGATAGGCCTGTAGTACTCACGTGGCAAAGTCGAACCAGTAATTTCGGATTCGAACACAAGACCAGTTCCAGGCTCGAGAGGCTCGAGCCGGAGAGTACAGTCACCGTACTGACCGTGACCACCAGTCTGTCGCACAAGCTTGCCCTGTGCTGTTGCTGACTGGGTAACGGTTTCTCGGTAAGCAACTCGTGGAGCGCCTACCGTAGCGTCAACACTGAATTCTCGTCGCATTCGCTCAACAACAACGTCGAGGTGCAACTCACCCATACCTGCGAGAATGACCTGACCACTCTCTTCGTCGGTTGCGACCTGGAGAGTTGGGTCTTCATCGGCCAGTCGAACGAGTGCATTCGACATTTTCTCTTGGTCAGATCGAGTCTTAGGCTCAACCGCAACCGAGAGAACGGGCTCTGGGAATGATATTTGTTCAAGCGAAATCTGTGCGTCCTGCGGACAGAGTGTCTGACCTGTGACCGTGTCCTTAAGACCGATCGCAGCAACGATTTCACCTGGACCTGCTGACTCCCGCTCTTCACGCGAGTCAGCGTGCATGACCATGAGTCGACCAACTCGCTCTCGTGATCGAGTAGCGGAGTTGTAAACGGTGGACCCTGATTCGAGGATTCCGGAGTAGACCCGGAGGTAAACCAGCCGACCGACGTGCTGGTCGGTAACCACTTTGAATGCCAGAGCTGTCATTGGTTCGTCAGCTGATGGCTTTCGCTCGAGTTCTACTTCCTCGTCTGAAGGATCAACACCCTTAATGGAAGGAACATCGAGAGGTGAAGGCAGGTAGGAAACAACTGCGTCCAATAGTGGGTGAACACCACGGTGTCGTAGAGCGCTACCTACACATACAGGGAATATCCGGAGAGCAATGGTCGCCTTTCGAAGAGCAGCCTTGATCTCGTCGACCGTGATTTCCTCCTCTTCGAGGAACTTCAACATCAGATCGTCGTCGGTTTCAGCAACCTTTTCGATCATATGCATTCGTGCCTCTTCAGCCTTCTCAGCGTACTCGGCAGGAATGTCGGTGATTTCGTGTTCGATTGCCTCTGGTGAAGGGTATGAGTAAGCCTTCTGCTCAACGAGGTCGATCAAACCATCGAACTCGGACTCAGCACCCATTGGGATCTGAATCGGAACTGCGTTTGCGCCTAGCCGTTCGTGGACGGTCTGTACCGCATAGTCAAAGTTCGCACCCAGTCGATCCATCTTGTTTACAAAGATCAGTCGCGGAACCTTGTAGGTGTCAGCCTGTCGCCAAACGGTTTCTGACTGCGGCTGCACACCAGATACGGACTCGAGAACTACAACACCACCGTCGAGTACTCGAAGGGAACGTTCAACTTCAGCAGTGAAGTCAACGTGACCCGGAGTGTCGATAATGTTGACCTGGTGACCGTCCCACTGTGCGTTGGTAGCTGCAGAACCAATGGTGATACCGCGCTCACGCTCGAGGGACATGAAGTCCATGACGGTGGTACCGTCATCGATGTTACCGATTTTATAGGTTTCGCCAGTGAAGAACAGGACACGCTCGGTAACTGTGGTCTTGCCGGCGTCAATGTGGGCAATGAAACCTATATTTCGGACCTTTTTTAGGTCGGTTTTTTTCGCAGATTTAGTGGTCATCTCTGTTTGCCATCCGTTCCGTCCCCGTGAGAATCCATCGGAGCGGTTTTGCGGCTGATTTAGATTGTTTTTCTCAGTTCCTACCAGCGGTAATGAACGAAAGCTCTGTTCGCCTCAGCCATCCTGTGCAGATCTTCACGCCGTCGTACAGCAGCCCCACCACCTCGAGAAGCTTCAAGCAATTCTGCGTAAAGCCTGTCGGCGATTGGCCTACCTGAACGCTCGCGCGCAGCGTTGATCAACCAGCGCTGTGCAAGTGCACCCCGACGTTCCGGGCGCACTTCAACCGGCACCTGGTAAGTCGCACCACCAACTCGGCGGGGCTTAACCTCAAGTGCAGGCATGGCGTTTCGTACTGCTTGCTCGAAAACTTCAATTGCCGGCCTATTGGTTTCGTTTTCGAGCCGCTCAAGGGCGTCGTACATAGCCTTCTGGGCAACCGACTTCTTCCCACCAATCATCAGGCGGTTAATGAAGCGAGTGAGCTCAACACTCCCATACTGGGGATCTGGAGCTATTTGCCTGCGCTGTGCGCGGCGCCGTCGTGCCATGTGTTTACCTTCGTCAATGTTCCCGTTGAAGCCGCTCAACACCGAGTCGACTCAACCGTAATTACTTAACTCTTTGCTGTTCCGTACTTGCTGCGCCCACGCTTACGGTCGTCAACACCACCGGTGTCGAGCGTGCCACGAACTACGTGGTAACGAACTCCTGGAAGGTCAGGGACCTTTCCGCCTCGTATCAGGACCACTGAGTGCTCCTGTAGGTTGTGACCTTCACCCGGGATGTACGCAGTTACTTCCATTCCGTTGCTAAGACGGACACGGGCGACCTTTCGAAGGGCAGAGTTCGGCTTCTTCGGAGTTACGGTACGAACCTGCAAGCAAACACCGCGTTTCTGCGGGCTACCTTTTTTAAGCTCGACCTGCTGGCTCGAGAACGAGTTAAACGCGTATCGAAGCGCAGGCGTCTTTGGCTTTCGCCTCTTCTGCTTGCGCGAGTTGCGCACGAGTTGATTTATCGTGGGCAAAATTTACTCCAGGAAATCAGTCACAAAAAGTCGGGCCCAAATCGAGAATTCTCGGACCACGAAGAGTAAGTATACGAACTCCCTCACAGGCAAGTCAACGTAAATCCCGATCAAAATCGTGGAAATGACTTCCTGCGCGCCATCACCCTTTAAAAGGTTGTGAAAATCAGCACAAACTAATAACCTTGTTCACTTCGTCGGGATTTGAAGTTCGCCAGTTCATCTGCGGAAGCTCAAACCGGCACAGCGCAGAGCCTTACTGGCATGCTACTGAATTAGAGCGACAAACAGTGACGACCATTGCCCTTTTGGGCTTCACCGACAGCGATTCTGACCGCCTAGCGGCCGGGGTCGGCGCGCTCGATTCGTCACTTGAGCTAACCAAGCTTTCCAACGACATTAGTAAGGAAGAGTTGGCATCTGATGCCAACGGCGTAATCGTTTGGGCAGCCGGAACTGGGCTTGGTGGACCGTCGGGACCGGTACATGCTGCGGCCGACGCCGGAGTACCAGTAGTAGTGGTTATGCCCACCGTTTCGCTAAACGGAGTCGCTGCTGACCGCGCCGAGATCGAAGTTTGCTTCCTGCCCTGTACTCCAGAAGAAGTTTTGCTTCGACTCAACACTGTGATATCACAATCTGTCGAAACTGAATCGATCTCCCTCATCGTTCATGGGCACCTTGTAATCGACAGCGACCGATATGAGGTCACTTTGCGAGGCCGCAAAGTCGATCTTACTTACAAGGAATACGAACTTCTCAAATACCTGGCATCAAACCCGGAGCGAGTATTCAGTCGAGAGGCGTTGCTTCGAAGCGTCTGGGAATATGACTACTTTGGCGGTACCCGAACCGTCGATGTTCACATACGTCGATTGCGCAGCAAGATCGACGATGTCACTCATCATTTCATCGAAACCCAATGGAACGTTGGCTACCGATTCCGATCACCTGGAACCGGCGATTAGCCGGCGCATTGCGATACCAAATGCCGATATCGAAACAAAGAGTTAACAAGTGAGCGCACGCTCAACGCGCGCGAGAGGGCACTATTGTTTGTTCCCTAATTGAGCAAGCACTGAAACAAAATTGACATTGAGCGAACTATTTTCAATACTCAGCCTTCGGCCTTTTTCAGTTCGGCCGCATTTGCGCGCTGATCTGACTCGCCCAACAAACACCGATAACTAATGACACAAGCTGCAGGAAATACGCGCCCACCAATCAGCGGTGTGGACGAAGAGGCGGTCAAGTACGTCTTGATCACTGCGCGCGAGAAGGACATCAAGTTCATTCGCCTTTGGTTCACAGACATTCTCGGCACTCTCAAAGGATTCGCCGTCACTGTGGACGAACTTGAAAGCGTACTTCGCAGCGGTGCCAGCTTCGACGGTGCCTCTGTTGAAGGACTCACGCGGGCAAACGAGTCGGACATGATCGCCATGCCCGACCCTTCGACATTCCAGCGGCTCCCATGGCGTCCGAGCAAAAACGGCGTTGCAAGACTGTTCTGCGATGTGCAAACACCAACAGGTGATGTGTCATCCGCAGATGGACGACAGGTTCTTCGTAAGAACATTCAACGTGCGTCCGATGCAGGATTTACTTTTTATGTCGCGCCCGAGATCGAGTACTACTACGAACTCGACCAGCCCGACGAGAGCGGATACTTCGACCAATCTTCTGTAGATGGTGCCGGGGCAGATCTCCGACGAGACACCGTACTGACGCTTGAGCAAATGGGAATCCCAGTCAAGCACAGTCATCACGAAGTCGGATCAGGTCAACACGAAATCGATCTGCGACACATGAACGCTCTCGCAATGGCCGACTCGATTGTCACGTTCAAGGTCATTGCCAAAGAACTCGCTTCCATGGCTGGCGGTTCTGCAACTTTCATGCCTCGTCCTTTCGCCGATCAGCACGGTTCGGGTATGCACACCCACATGTCGCTGTTCCGAGGCGACGAGAACGCCTTTTTCGATCCGGACGACGAGATGCACCTGTCTCAGACTGGTCGGCAGTTCATCGCAGGGCTCATGAAACACGCAGGCGAAATCTGTGTCGTCACGAACCAGTGGGTCAACTCTTACAAGCGACTGCTGCCGGGTCTTGAAGCTCCGATATTTACAACTTGGACAACCGGAAACTTCGGAAACCTGATCCGAGTTCCTTCATACCGACCTGGCCGCGAAGATGGAATCCGGGTCGAGTACCGTGCGCCTGATTCAGCCGCCAACCCATATTTGTTATTTTCGGTCTTGCTTGCTGCAGGGCTGGATGGAATTGAACAAGACATGCCGCTCCCTGAACCGATGGAGGCCGATGTGTATCGGCTGACAGACGAGGAACTCGAGGCCAGCGGCATTTCACGATTGCCGCGAACGCTCGATGAAGCAATTCGACTTGGCGAAGAAAGTGAGCTTCTTGAGAAAGCTCTCGGTTCAACGGTCAAGGCGAACCTCCTCGAAAACAAACGACTCGAGTGGCAGCAGTTCTGCAACACCGTGACCGATTACGAAAAGGAGAGGTACCGCCAGCTGTAACGTGCCGTTGCCGGTATCCGTGAATTGACCTTCCTATTTAGGAGAAACATGACCGAAATTCGGAATAACTTTGATTCAAGACCCGATGCTGAGGTAGTCCTACCAGACTTCACCCACATCGCTGAACGCGGCCTGTATGTTCGAGAACTGGAGCATGACGCGTGCGGTGTTGGAATGGTTGCGAACATTACGGGTGAGCGAACCCACGCAATCATTGACCAGGCACTCGAAGTGCTTGTGAACCTGGGACACCGTGGAGCATCAGGTGCCGACCCTCTTACGGGTGACGGTGCTGGAATTACTCTCCAGATGCCCCACGCGTTCATGCAGAAGGTTGCAAAGGAATCCGGTTTCAAGCTCCCAGACGATCGACGCTACGGCGTAGCAATGTGCTTCCTGCCAAACGATGCAAACTTGAACGCTGCATCCAAGAAAGCACTTGAAGATGCGGCTAACGAGAACGGTCTGTCGGTTCTTGGTTGGCGTGATGTCCCGACCGACCCATCTGTAATTGGTGTCACAGCTCAGGCTGTTATGCCTAAATTTGAGCAGCTGTTTGTTGCTGCACCGGATGGCGTCGAAGGTGACGACCTCGAGCGCGCTCTGTACCTCGCACGAAAGTCCGCTGAAAAGCGATTGATCGTGAACGAGACCGACGAAGAGATCAAAACGATCCTGAACCGCGAGTTCTACGTCAGCTCCTGGTCATCCCGCACGCTCATCTATAAGGGAATGCTTGTGGTTGACCAGCTCGGCGAGTTCTACCTCGACCTTAAAGACGAGAGTATGGTTAGTGCTTTCGGTCTCGTTCACTCAAGATTCTCGACCAACACTCTCGGATCGTGGAAGTTATCGCACCCGTACCGAATGCTTGCTCACAATGGTGAAATCAACACCGTTCGTGGTAACCGAAACTGGATGCAAGCTCGTGAGAAGACGATCGACTCCCCGTTCTTCGGCGACAAGATCGACGAACTCACACCTATTTGTGAATCCGACGATCCGTCAGACACCGCATCGCTAGACAACGTATTCGAGTTATTGCGCATGACGGGTCGTTCCGTTGAACACACTGCAGCAATGATGATGCCTGCCGCCTGGCACGGACACGAATCAATGCCAAAGGACGTTCAGGACTTTTACGAGTTCCACGGCAACCTTATGGAGCCGTGGGACGGACCGGCAATGATCGTGTTCACCGACGGTGACGCAATTGGAGCTGTTCTGGACCGAAACGGTCTTCGCCCATTCCGCTACACCGTTACCAAAGATGACCTTCTGATCATGGCTTCGGAAACTGGTGTTCTCAATGTAGAGCCAGAGCGGGTAAAGTACCGCTCTCGATTGCAGCCGGGACGTATGTTCCTTGTTGACTTCGGTGAGCAGCGAATCGTCGAGCCTGACGAAGTAATGAAGCGTCTTGCGGACGCGAACCCTTACTCAGAGTGGCTCGAGGAAAATCGATCAACGATCGAGACTCTTCCAGAGGCACCAACCGTTCCTGAAAACGATCTGGAATCACTGGTCGCACGTCAAATGGCGTTCGGATACACCCGAGAAGACCTGAACATGCTTATCAGGCCGATGGCTATCACAGGTCACCAGCCTCAGGGATCAATGGGTAACGACGCACCTCTGGCTGTGTTGTCTGATAAACCGCAGAACATGTTCGCCTACTTCAAGCAGGCGTTCGCCCAGGTTTCCAACCCACCACTGGACGCTATTCGAGAGAAGCTCGTAACGCAGCGTGCAGTTCCTGCTGGACGACGACCAAACATTTTTGAAACAACTCCTCTGCATTGCCAGACCCTTCGAATCGACCACCCCGTTCTCAGGAATGCTGAACTCGCGAAGATCAAGGCATCATCTGTCCCAGGTGTAAAAGCGAAGACGATCTCGACTCTGTTCCCAGTTTCTGGCGGAACAGAAGCTCTGGATGCGGCACTCAACCGAATACGCCAGGAAGCAAGCGAGGCTATCGAAGATGGCTTTACTCTCCTGATTCTTTCCGACCGTGGAGTTGATGAAGAGAACTCGTATGTTCCTTCACTTCTTGCAACCGGTGCAGTCCATCACAATTTGATCAGAGAACGTAACCGAGCCCAGGCCGACATCATCGTCGAGTCCGGTGAGCCACGAGAAGTACATCACTTCGCGACTCTATTCGGCTACGGTGCATCAGCCATCAACCCGTACCTGGCTCTTGAAACCATCGACGGTCTTCGACAGCGACCTACTGCAGAGGAAAAAATCCCTGCACAGGATGTTGCCGAGGAAAACTTCCGAGAAGCGATCGAAGAGGGCGTGGTCAAGACCATGGCAAAGATGGGTATTTCCACTTTGCAGGGCTACATTGGCGCACAGGTATTCGAGGCACTCGGTCTTGGTCGTGAACTGGTTGACGAATACTTCACCTGGACCGTTTCACGAATCAGCGGAATTGGTACCAAGGAGATTGCTCTCGACCAGCTAGCGAACCACTCACGTGCGTACTCACCGGACAACATTCCGTCGAACCTGAAACTGGACCTCGGTGGACTCTACCTCTGGCGCGCCACGGGCGAACGCCACATGTGGAACCCTGACACCATCTCGCTCCTACAAGATGCGGTACGCAGAAATGACCGCGCTGTATACGAGCAGTTTGAAGCAGCTTCTGACAAGGAAGGTGATGACCACATCACCATCCGAAACATGCTGGAGCCAGTCTTCGACGGCGAGGGCATTCCGCTAGACGAAGTCGAGCCAGCAGAGAAGATCGTTGAGCGTTTCGCAACCGGTGCTATCTCACTCGGCTCGATTTCTCGTGAAGCTCACGAAACTCTCGCAATAGCGACCAACCGAATCAACGCTCGATCGAACACCGGTGAAGGTGGTGAAGACCCAGAACGATTCACCGCTGAAGCCAATGGTGACTCACGATCGAGCGCGATTAAACAGGTTGCTTCAGGTCGGTTCGGTGTAACCACCAACTACCTCACCAACGCTAAGGATCTCCAGATCAAAATGGCGCAAGGTGCGAAGCCAGGTGAAGGTGGTGAAATCCCGGGGCGGAAGATCTCGGACTACATCGCTTACATTCGTAAGACAACCCCTGGTGTGGAGCTTATCTCCCCTCCACCTCACCATGACATTTACTCAATTGAGGACCTGGCTCAGCTGATCCACGACCTCAAGAACGTGAACCCTGACTCCCGAGTCCACGTGAAGCTCGTTTCAGTCGCCGGTGTAGGAATCATCGCTGCTGGTGTAGCTAAAGGTAAGGGCGACGTCGTGCTGATCTCCGGAGACTCCGGTGGAACAGGTGCGTCCCCGCTTAGCTCAATAAGGCACGCTGGACTCCCATGGGAGCTTGGACTGGCTGAGACTCAGCAGGTTCTGGTTGCTAACGGGCTCCGCGACCGAATCGTCGTTCAGACAGACGGTCAGATGAAGACGGCGAAAGACGTTCTGATCGGTGCGTTGCTTGGTGCCGAGGAATGGGGAATTGCGACCGGTGCGCTCATTGCGATGGGTTGCATCATGCTCCGTAAGTGCCACCTCAATACATGCTCAGTCGGTGTTGCAACCCAGGACCCGGAACTTCGCAAAAAGTTCGCAGGGACTCCCGACGCAGTAGTGAACTACTTCATGTTCCTCGCCGAGGGTCTACGTGAACTCATGGCTAAGCTCGGATTCCGAACTGTTGAAGAGATGGTTGGCCGGGTCGACAAACTGAAGGTTCGAGACAACATTGATCACTGGAAAGCAAAGACTCTCGACCTTTCACCAATTCTCGTAAAACCGGAAACTCTTCCGGGGGACCACCCATACCAGTGCGCCACACAGGATCACGGTTTGGACAAGGCCCTCGACAACCAACTGATTGACCTCTCCAAGGACGCAATCGAAAACGGCTCGAAGGTTTCTGGAACACTGCCAATCGTCAACCTGAACCGAACAGTTGGTGCAACGCTGAGCGGAAAAATTGCCGCCAAATATGGTGAAGAAGGTCTCCCTGACGAAACAATTAACTTCACGTTCCAGGGTTCTGCTGGTCAAAGTTTTGGAGCCTGGGTAGTCAAGGGAGTTACTTTCAAGGTCGAAGGTGACGCCAACGACTACTTCGGAAAAGGGCTCTCAGGCGGTCGACTGGTGATCACTCCTCCGCCCGGAAGTGACTACGAAGCCAGCGAAAACATCATCATTGGTAACGTCGCCCTCTACGGTTCAACCGGAGGTGAGGCATACGTAAATGGTCTAGCTGGTGAGCGATTCGCTGTTCGCAACTCGGCAGCACACGCGGTTGTTGAAGGTATTGGTGATCACGGTTGTGAGTACATGACCGGTGGCCAAGTTGCCATTCTCGGTCCTACGGGACGAAACTTCGGTGCGGGAATGAGTGGTGGTATTGCTTACGTGATCGATCCTGACGGTTCGTTCGAGAGCAACTTCAACCCTGCAATCGCCGACCTGCTCGATGTAGAGCCAGGCTCAGAAGACGACAAATCACTTAAGTACATGATCGAAAAGCACCTTGAGTACACAGGAAGCAAGGTTGCCGAAAAGCTTCTAGCTGACTGGGACAACTCAGTTTTGCAATTCAAGAAAGTGTTCCCACGAGACTACGCTAGAGTCTTGAGGGAACGAGCTTTGGCCGAAAGCGAAGCTAAAGCCGGAGCAGAAGAAGGAGTAGCAACACGTGGGTAAACTAACGGGCTTCATGGAGGCTGGTCGCCGAGCTCCCGCGCGTCGCGACAAAGTCGAACGAATCAACGATTGGCAGGAAATCTACCTCGAGTGGAGCGATTCTGATTCGCGACGGCAGGCAAGTCGATGCATGGACTGCGGTGTTCCCTTCTGCAACAACGGGTGTCCGCTCGGGAACTTGATTCCTGAGTTCAACGACTTCGTCTATCACGGTGCATGGCAAGAAGCCATCCAGCGACTGCACGCCACGAACAACTTCCCTGAGTTCACCGGTCGCGTTTGTCCTGCTCCGTGTGAAGCGTCATGCACACTTTCGATCAACTCAGATCCCGTAACAATCGAAATGATCGAGAAGACGATCGTTGAACGTGGATGGGAAGAAGGCTGGATCAAACCTGAACCTGCCGAGAACAAGACAGGCAAGAAAGTCGCCGTCGTCGGTTCCGGACCCTCAGGTCTAGCGGCCGCGCAGCAGCTCGCACGTGCAGGTCACTCGGTCACTGTATTTGAGCGAAACGAATACATTGGTGGACTACTTGCAATCGGTATTCCGGAATTCAAGCTCGAGAAACGAGTTGTTGATCGCCGGGTGGACCAAATGGAAAAAGAAGGTGTTGAGTTCAAAGTGAGCACCAACGTCGGAGTGGATATCACCCACGAAGAACTGCTTGAAAACTTCGATGCCGTTTGTCTCGCCGGTGGTTCAACGATCCCAAGAGACCTCCCAGTAGAGGGCCGTGAACTCAACGGAATCCATTTCGCCATGGACTTCCTCGGACAGCAGAACCGACGTCTTAAGGGACAGGAATTTTCTCCAGAAGAAACCATTGATGTGAAGGGCAAGAACGTCGTGATCATTGGTGGTGGTGACACCGGTGCTGACTGTCTCGGCACTTCACACCGTCAGGGCGCAGCAAACATCGTGCAGATGGAAATCATGCCTCGCCCGCCTGGAGAGCGAATCGTGACCAACCCGTGGCCACAGTGGCCAACCATCTTCCGCACTTCGAGTGCGCACGAAGAAGGTGGAGATCGAGATTTCAACGTTCTCACGAAGCGTTTCGTCGATGAAGGGAATGGCAACGTGAAGCGTCTTGAGTGCGCTCGTGTCGAGTGGGTGAAAGATGAAGAGACCGGAAGGTTCAACATGAACGAAGTCCCCGGATCCGAATTCACACTCGAAGCCGATGCAGTTTTCCTTGCAATGGGATTCCTGCACCCACAGCACGAAGGTCTTCTAGACTCTCTCGGTGTTGAATACGACGCACGAGGAAACGTAGCAGCAGACGGTTCAATGAAAACCAACCTCGATAAGGTCTTCGCATGCGGGGATATGCAGCGAGGTCAGTCTCTCGTGGTTCACGCCATTGCCAGTGGACGACGTACAGCTCGCATGATCGACATCTTCCTCACCGGAGATTCTCGATTACCAACTGTCTCTGGCTATGCCCGACCACCGCTAATGGTCAACGGCTAAGCGTTCGCTGAGAAAATGACGACCGAAGCCGACACATCCAGGGCGGCAACAACCATCAGGGTTGCTGCCGCTCAAATCAACACTACTGTCGGTGACATCGACGGCAACGTGCGTCTTGTCCAGGAGTGGACCGAGAAGGCTCAGGCGCAAGGTGTCGAACTTCTCATATTCCCTGAGCTGACAATCACAGGCTATCCGCCGGAAGACCTGGTCCTCTACGACCACTTCATCGAAGCAAACAAAATGGCACTGCAACAACTTGCAGCGTCGATTAGCGATGTGATCGCGGTCGTTGGGTTCGTAGACTCCGACGAAGAAGGAAACCTCTACAACGCCGCGGCTGTCCTCCATCAAGGTGCTGTTGTCACCGTTTACCGGAAGGTTCACCTTCCGAACTATGGAGTCTTCGACGAACAACGCTATTTCAAATCTGGCGATCAATGTCCGGTACTCGTGATTCGAGGAATCCGGGTTGGAGTGAACATTTGCGAGGACATCTGGGAGGACGTCGGTCCTTCTGAAGTCCAGTGCGTCGCCGGCGCACAAATCGTCGTAAACCTTAACTCTTCGCCATACGAATCTGGAAAGCAAGGCGTGCGGGTGAATATCGTCACCAGTCTTGCTCGTCGCAACCGCGCGTTCACCCTTTATGCCAACCAGGTCGGAGGGCAGGACGAACTTGTTTTTGACGGCGGATCAATGCTGGCGGGTCCGGACGGTGAACTCGTGGGCACCGCTCCGAGGTTTGAAGAGACTTTGCTGATCGCCGACCTCAACGTTACCGCTGTGGATGACATTCGCGAGAAGCATCCTGTCTACGCGGTTCCTGAAGCGGATCTCGCTCAGGTTGGTATCGCCTACGAAATAAATATTTCCTCAACTCCGTCTTCTTATCAGCCCCAGTTGCCCGAACTATCGGTCTACAAACTCGATCGATTGGAAGCAATCTACCGCGCTCTGGTTTTAGGGACTAGGGATTACGTGCGGAAAACTGGATTTAAGAAAGTTGCCGTGGCTGTTTCAGGTGGAATTGACTCAGCAATTGTTACCGCGATTGCCGTTGATGCCATGGGTGCTGAGAACGTGATAGGGGTAGCTCTGCCTTCACGTTATTCCTCAGAAGGCAGCGTGAGCGATGCCACTGAACTTTGCGCTCGCCTGGGTGTTGATCTGTGGAACATTCCAATTGAGCCGGGGCACCGAGCGTTCGAAGAAATGCTCGACGAGGCGTTCGAGGAGACGGAACCGGGTCTTGCCGAGGAGAACATGCAGTCACGAATCCGCGGCAACATCATGATGTCGATCGCCAACAAGTTCAACTGGCTCGTTCTCACTACAGGTAACAAGTCCGAAATGGCGACCGGGTATGGGACGCTATACGGCGATATGGCAGGCGCATACGCAGTCATCAAAGACGTTCCGAAAACTGTCGTATACGAGTTATGCGAACACCGAAACAGATGCGGACCGGGAGCACCGATCCCGCAGGCGATAATCGACAAGCCGCCGAGTGCTGAGTTGCGACCTGACCAACTTGATCAGGATTCACTCCCACCGTATGACCAGCTCGACCGAATAATTCACATGTACATCGAGGGCAGGCTCTCGCTTCGGAAAATAATCGAGAGCGAAGCTGAGCATGGAGAGAACGGTGCAAACGAGTCAGTAATCCGCCGGGTTATCCGTCTCGTAGACATTAACGAGTACAAGCGACGACAAACGCCACCTGGGGTCAAAATTACCGGCCTGGCGTTCGGGCGAGATCGCAGACTTCCTATCGCGTCAGGTTGGCAAAAGTAATCCTGCACGCGGCCGATGCTTCTGGCATACGCCAGTTGTTAATAAGACGTTCTACACAGTTAATTCACATTCCGTCGGTAACTTGATTTTCAACAATCGAATCAAAGTCTTACTTCGACGGTGATTTCACGAATCCAATCTGACGTACAGGTCATCGAACTCCCATCAATATGTTCACAAAATTACGAAAAATATTCCTAGGTTCTTCACTGACCCTCTTGATCGCAGCCTCAGTCGCATGCTCCGGTCTCACCGGTGAGGCTGATCAGTCTCCAACCTCAGAAATCGTGAATGAAACTATTTCTAGCGCGGTTGTAACGTCTACCCCTCTCGCCAGAGATAGTGTCTCGAATTCTTCCAACCCAACCGAAACAGTCGGCAACGAGCAAAACCAGCTTGCGAACTTCGACGGAACCGGTGACGATAAAGACAACACGTCTGGAGATATTCCTTCCGGCGCCAGTGACGTAACGGAACTCACACCATCACAAATCGTAGCTACACAACAGGTCCATCTTGCAGACCTCTACGAAGAGACTGTCGATTCGATCGTGTTTATTCGAGTCGGTACAAGCACGGGTGGTGGCTCCGGGTCGGGATTTGTTTGGGATGAGTACGGCCACATCGTCACGAACTACCACGTGATACAGGGTGCGACTACAGTGTTCGTCAAATTCTTCAACGGTCGTGAGTATCGAGCCGACATCGTTTCGTTCGATCCGGATTCGGATCTCGCGGTCATCAAGATAGTTGACCTCGATCACACTATCGAACCCATCGCCATTGGCTCTTCTGGTGATCTCCGCCCCGGTGATCTTGCAATCGCCCTTGGGAATCCGTTCGGGGAGGAGTTCACGATGACTACCGGCATTGTTAGCGCGGTCAGCAGAACTCTTGATAGCGGATTCTCTGCCTACCAGATTCCAGCTGTGGTTCAGACCGACGCGGCCATAAACCCGGGTAACTCTGGCGGTCCATTGCTCGATATGGATGGAAATGTGATCGGTGTGAACACTCAAATACGCAGCGACTCCAGGCAAAATTCCGGAGTTGGTTTTGCGGTTCCTGTCGACCTGGTCAAACGAGTTGTTCCTTCTCTTATAGACAACGGCTCTTACACATACCCGCTCATGGGCATTAGCGGCGAGGAAGTCAGCATCACTGTCCGTGAAGCTGCCAGTCTCGACGGCGATGTTCGTGGGGCGATCGTCATGACTGTGTCATTTGGTGGACCAGCAGACACAGCGGGGATCCTAGGTGATACCGGCCAGCGTTCAACCAACGGTCAAATACTTGCACCAAATTACGATGGGGACATCATCGTCTCGATAAACGGCTCCCCTATCAATTCCATGAACGACCTGATTGGCTTCCTGGCTCTGAACACCGCGCCGGGAGAAGAAATCGTTGTTGGTGTTTTGAGAAATGGGGTCGAAATCTCCATCCCGATGGAGCTCGGTGCTCGCCCATCAAGCACGTGAGTAACCTGAGAACCTAGAACCAAAAGCCTGCACCGTCATGGCGCAGGCTTTTTTTTTACACCACCTCTATGTATCTGCAATTCAATTCGGTTTTGAATCCTCTTAGTTATATACCTTTAGGTAATGAAAGAATCTCTTCACCAAATTTTCATTTTATTACACCATCTTCAAATTGATAATTTGCTGATTGAATGCGAATCATAAGTTATGATTCGTCAAGTAATTCAAAATTTATATTACTCGGCATCAGGCGAAAATACCGCTAAGGCATGGCACATGAATATCGCAGAGCTTGAAGCACTAAAAGCAGTAGCAGAAACAGGCAGCTTCACTCGCGCAGCTGATCGGCTCGGAATGAGTCAACCCGGACTCAGTCGCCAGATTCAGAGGTTGGAAAGGGAGTTGGGTACAAAACTCCTTGAACGACGTGGCACTGGCGCCATCCTCACTGATGCTGGTCGAGAGTCGATGCAGTTCGCAATCCGAACTATTTCCGACTTCGACGCTCTCGTTTCCAGGTTTGGTCCCGATCCTGCTGCATTAACTGGTGTCATTCGAATCGTTGCCAGCTCGACCCCTGCCGAGTATTTGGTTCCGTCACTAGTCGCCGAGTTCCGCAACGAACACCAGGGAGTTTCAGTAGAGGTTCTCGTTTCTGACTCAGCCCAGGTAGCTCGAACTGTTGGAGATCGCCAGGCAGACCTCGGACTGAGCGGCATGCCATCAACTGCCATCGGTTTCTCAGCTGTGCCGGTTGCCAAAGACGAGATCGTCCTCGCTGTTTCCAAAGAGCACCGATTCGCCGGGGAGCGTGCGATCACAATCGATCAGCTCAGGGACGAAACTCTCATTGAACGTGAAGGTGGGTCTGGAACGTGGCAAACTCTCATGCAGGCGCTTTCTGCTTCAGGCATCGAGCTCCCAGAGCACAATGTTTCGATGACTCTCGGTAGTACTCAAGCAGTCATCGCTGCGGTTGAGAAAAATCTCGGCGTTGGTTTCGTGACCAATCATGCCGTCGAACACGCAGCAGGTAGCGTTTTCGCCCTACGTGTTGACGGCGTTCCGTTGGACCGGGATTTGAACCTCGTTTACGAGACTGGACGAGTACGAGGTCGCCACACGCAGGCATTCATCGAGTTCATTCGCCGCAAGTCTGAGTAATATCCCCGCCTGGCCGGCAGAGAGTTAATTCGCCCTTTTCGTAGCCAACCCCGTTGGATAACGATAATGTTGTGCCAACGGCCTGTTGCATGGATTAGAACGCTTGTGCTAATCTTCCCGGTATTGTAGTTCGTTTGTTCTACTTTCCGGCTACCTCAACGATAAAAGGACGTGCGACGTTGGCTGTCAAGAAAGCACAGGTAAAGGCATCATTGAACGGTTCCAGCAGCGACCGCGAGAAAACTCTTGAACTGGCACTCGCACAAATAGAGAAGTCGTTCGGACGAGGCGCAGTGATGCGCATGGGCGACTCAGACGCGTCCAACTCTGTAAAGGCAGTTCCGACCGGAGCAATCTCCCTCGATATGGCTCTGGGTGTTGGCGGTCTACCACGCGGTCGAATCATCGAGATCTTTGGTGCTGAGTCGGCGGGTAAAACCACTCTTGCAATGTCAGCGGTTGCTGAAGCCCAACGAGCGGGCGGACAAGCCGCATTCATCGACGTAGAGCATGCTATGGATCCCGCCTACGCCAAGTTGATCGGTGTAGACGTCGACAATCTCCTTATTTCACAGCCTGACTCTGCTGAGCAAGCGCTGGAAATCACTGAATACCTGATTCGCTCCGGCGCTCTAGACATCATCGTTGTCGACTCGGTCGCAGCCCTTGTTCCTTCAGCTGAACTCGAGGGAGAAATGGGTGAAATGCAGATTGGTCTGCAGGCACGACTGATGTCTCAGGCTCTTCGAAAGTTGACTGGAATCATCCACAAGACCGACACGGTTTGTATTTTCATTAACCAGCTTCGAGAGAAAGTGGGAGTTGTATTCGGAAGCCCCGAAGTCACCCCTGGTGGTAGGGCACTGAAGTTCTACAGTTCTGTACGAATCGACCTTCGCCGAATTGAAGCCGTCAAAGTGGGACAGGACATCATTGGTAACCGGGTTCGAGCGCGGGTTGTGAAGAACAAAGTTGCTCCTCCATTCCGCAAGGCGGAATTGGAAATCCTGTTCAACGCCGGCATCAGCAAAGAAGGAAATATTCTCGATCTCGGTGTTGAAGCAGGAATTGTTAAAAAGAGTGGATCGTTCTACTCATACGGCGATATCAGACTTGGACAGGGTCGAGAAGCTTCCAGGGTTTTCCTTAAGACAAATTCCGACATTCGTGACGAAATCGAGGCCGCGATCCGGGGCGATGAAAACGCCATTCCTGTCGATGAGACAAAGGAAACCGAATCTGCCCCTGAGCAATGACCTTCACACGATCAGGAAAAGCCTGACCGTGCGGTAATTTTTCACGAGCTATAAACTTGATAGTCGAGGACGATGACATTCCGTCCTCGACTTTTAATATAGCTTGACTACATCAATCGTTCTAATCGTATTGGGTCTGTGTGGTAGCGCATTCATTAGCGCAACCGAAGCCGCAGTCCTTGATGCCAGCCGTTACCGAATCGAGCACAAAGCCGAAGAAGGCGACAAACGCGCACGCCTCTTGATCAGAATTTTCGATCAGTACGAAAAGTTTTTCGGAACTATCCTGCTGTTCGGAAACCTCTTCAACATCATGGTCGCCTCGGTGGGAACGACTCTTGCCATTTCCACCATTGGCGGCGGTGAGGCGACGGTTCTCTCGACAGCCGTCGCTACTGCTTTGGCAACAGTCGTAGTTGTGGTTGTCGGTGAGCTTACTCCTAAAACGGTAGCCGTCACGGCATCTGAGCGCTGGTCGCTCATCACAGCAAGACTCGTTCTCTACCTCATGACCGCTTCCTGGCCATTGGTATTCGCATTCACTCTCGTTCCGCGCGGTGTGATGCGCATTTTCGGAGGAAATGGTACGAACACGTCACCGATCGTTACTCCTGGCGAACTACGTACGCTGATCGACCTTGGTGAAGCTGAAGGCACGGTAGAAGAGAACACTGGTGAAATGCTCGAGAACATTTTTCGATTCGGCGAGATGGAAGTTCGAGACGTAATGACCCCGCGACCAGAAATCGTTTGGATTCGGTCTGACGCTTCGTTCGTCGAGTTTATGGAGTCATACCGACTTTCGCCCCACACACGATTCCCTGTGTTTGAAACCGATCACGACGACGTGGTGGGAATTCTTTCGGTCAAGGACGTACTCGCTTCGTTATCTGAGGCGAAACTCAAGTTCGATCAACCTGTGATCGACCTGATGAGACAAGCCCACTTTGTCCCAGAAACAAAACTGCTCGATGATCTTTTCGATGAGATGCAAGAATCAGGGCACAAAGTCTCGTTGGTGGTCGATGAGTTCGGTGGTATTTCCGGCCTGATTACGCTTACGCGCCTGGTCGAGCAAATTGTTGGTCGAACCGGTGAAGAGGGTCTTAAACCTGAGCGACAGTTCGTTACTGTCAATGAGAACACTTTCGTTCTGGACGGCGGTCTTCTCATTGGAGAAGCCAACGATGAACTTGAACTCGATATTCCAGAGGGTGAGTACGAAACCATCGCAGGATTCTTCCTGGAGCAAGCACAGAAGCTTCCAACGGTCGGTTCACGTGTGATGTACGCCAATCTCCGGATGCAAGTAGGTGAAATGGACGGCACCAAGATCAAGACGATCAGGGTCCGTCGCATCACCGAACTTGCCGAAGTCACAAGCTAATGTCAGTCATGACCAGTTCAGATAGCTTCGTTGAAAATCTTCGAGACGGTCTAGCCCTGGCTGATGTGCCACCGGACTCAAAGCTCGTGGTTGCATTTTCAGGCGGCCCAGATTCCACGGCACTTCTCGCAGGTCTCGCGAAACTGCGTTGTGACATGTCACTAGATTTACTGGCATGCCATGTGAATCACGGCATTAGGAAAGAGTCTTCGGATAAAGATGCCAGGGCGGCAAGCAAGATCGCCGAGTCGTTATCGGTCGAATTCCGACTGTTTGAAAACGACATCCCATCAAAAGCTAAGTCGATCAAGCAGGGAATAGAGCAAACGGCGAGAGAGGTTCGGTATGAACTACTAGCCGGGGCGGTTGAGCAATTCGGCGCAATCGGAGTGGTGATGGGGCACACACTAGATGACCAGGCGGAAACGACGTTGATGCACGCAGCACGAGGAAGCGGTCTTAGAGGAATGAGCGGGATGCGTCCGCGCTCCGTACTCAACATCCCGTCTCACCAAGTATTAGTAAACGTGATCCGTCCGCTGCTAGGTGTTCGACACCACGATTGCGTCACATTCTGCGAACTTCAATCGCTCGACTACGTTGTTGATGAATCAAACTCTTCGGATATTTACGCTAGGAACAGGGTCAGGCACGATGCGTTACCGATACTAGAACGTGTCTCCCCGGGGGCAACAGCAGCCCTTGCTCGCCTTGCAAGGAACTCTCAGCAGGACCTCGACGCTCTTGATTGGTTCACTGACAAAATTGTTACCGATATCGAAGTCGACGACGGTATCTACAGCGTGGCCGGTATTTCAGATTTGCCAGAGCCTGTAGCTAATAGAGTGCTGATGAGATTGTTCGAAATCGCCTCAGGCAACTTACAGGAACTCGAGCGATCTCATTTAGAGTTGATGAAAGGACTCGTGCAAGGTCGTAGCGGAACGGCGATCGATCTACCTCAGGGCATCAAACTGGTGATCGACAAGGACATGTTTCACTTCCGGACACAGAACGGATCGGATGACTGTCCGTACCCACCGGCATTTGAAGAGTCTGAATTCAACGTCCCGTCGCATCAACAGTTAGTAAACGACTGGAAACTGATCACCGAATCCGTACCTCGACCGACGAAACTGAACTCGAAAAACTCACTCGAAACTTACGCGTCAAACTCGCTTGAAGCTTCAACTTTACGAGTACGTAATCGACGACCGGGTGATCGATTCCATCCACTTGGTGCTACGGGATCCAAAAAGCTTCAGGATTACTTCATTGACGAAGGACTACCGCGTCGCTGGAGAGATCGAGTACCGATCATCGAAGCCAACTCAGAGATCGCCTGGATTGTTGGAGGGCGATTATCAGAGTGGGCGAAGGTACAGCCTGGTGATGATCGAGTTGTACGGATTGAGTTAATCCGGGGTTAGAGAACCTGTGAAAGTCTCGGATTGACCGACAGACCCGGGATGCGACCGCGCTTGGCGATGTTCCGATTCTCAATTTCCTTAATGTCGGCCGTGAAAGATATCGGGCTGGCAGCGGCGATGTAATAACCGACTGCGAACAGGCTGACTGGAGCCTGAGCTTCCACGAACTGGTTGATTCGTTCAGGTGTAATACCACCACTCACGAAAATATCCACGTGGTGGTATCCGCCCTGGTCCAACCGTGCCCTGATCTCGTGAACGAGCTCAGGTGTCACTCCACCACGCTCTTTAGGCGTGTCTAGCCGGATTCCTCGCAGACGCTCTCGCAAAGCCTTGGCAACTTCTAGAGCCTCTTCGGTCTCATCCTTGAAAGTGTCGACCAGAGCAACACGTGGAACTTCAGGTGGCATGTGCTTATCGAAAGCCATGATTGCCCTTACGGTGTCACCCATCAACAGGACCAGCGAGTGGGGCATTGTCCCCGAAGGTGTAAGTCCGTGCATTTGCTGTGCGACAACGCTGGAGCTGGACACACATCCACCGACAACTGCCGAATAGTCCATCACACCAACAACTTCGGGATGAACGTGCCTCGCGCCGTACGCAATGATCGGGATACCGTCTGCGGCAGCAACACATTCCTGAGCGCCAGTCGCCCATCCGGTACATGAAGCTAACGTGCCCAGAATTGCCGTCTCAAACAAACCGAAAGACGCATAGGGAGCGCGTATTCGAAGTGCCACTTCACCGGCGGATACGTTGACACCTTCATCCAGCGCCCAAACTTCCCGCCCCGTTTCAGGGAGAACTTTTTGGAGAAGGGTTTTGACTTCAGTGATACCGCAGAAGGTTCCATCACGCTCGGCGGTAATCTCAACGACTACTTCGGGATTAACCCCTTCGTTTCGAAGGATCGTGAGGGCTCTGTGGAGTTCGTTGTCGGCCGTGTATCCAGTTAGAACTGAACGACCAATTTCAAAATCACCGGGAGTAGTCATAAATTTCTGCGATTACCGTGCACGCGAGCCGCGAATACGAACTCTGCAACTCCACTCTAGCTATGACTGGATTTGGAGGTCAAGATGCAGATGGCGGTACGGGACGACCTTTGAACCTTAGTCTCAACAACCCTTTTACGTCTTCCCAGGCGGTTGAGATTATCTTCACCCGAGTGTCGGGATCGTCTTCCCAACGAACTGGAATCTCCTTTATACGGTAGCCAGCCTTACCGGCAAGTAACAGGAGTTCGGTGTCAAAGAACCAGGCGTTGTCTTTTGCCAGAGGAACAAGGTTCTCCGACGCCTTCCTCGACACGGCCTTGAATCCGCACTGAGCATCTCGCCAACCAGTCAGAGGGAACATCATTCGGATCATGATGTTGTAGCCGCGTGACGTTATTTCTCGCTTGAGCGTGCGACCTACAACCTCTGAATCTTTCCGAAGTCGAGAACCAATCGCAACGTCATAACCGTTGTCTGCAATCGCAGCGACCAGATCAGGCATGCGATTGATGTCCGTTGATAAATCAACGTCCATGTACAGACGAACGTCTGCATCACTTTCGGTCCAGGCTTTTTTCAAAGCCCTACCCCGACCACGCTGATCAAGATGAGTCACTCGCAAACTCGGGTATTTCTCAATAAGTTCAGATGCAACTTCCGCGGTTCGATCAGTGGACCCGTTATCAGCGACAACGACCCGCCATTCCCTGTCAGGATGGTTTTTCACGAATTCAAAAATTTTCTCGATGCAGACAGGTAGCGCGACCTCTTCGTTCAGAACAGGAATGACTATGTCGACTGTCGTTGCCATTTGAGCCCGCCTACCCGGCAAATCCGCTTAGTGGTAGAAGTGACGAGTACCTGTGAACAGCATAACCAGTCCAAGTTCGTCAGCAGCATCGATGACTTCCTGGTCTTTCACTGATCCGCCCGGCTGAACAATCGCCACCGCCCCCGCTTTCGCAGCGTTTTCTATTCCGTCAGGGAATGGGAAAAAGGCATCGCTCGCCATTACACAACCTTGAGCTTCATCACCGGCTGCACGTCCGGCGAGATACACACTGATCGCTCTATTTGGCTGACCTGCTCCCATACCTCGAAGCATATTGTCCTTCGCGAACACAATCGCGTTCGAGTGGACAAGCTGACATGCCTTCCATGCAAACTCCATGTCAACGAGCTGCTGATCTGTAGGTTGCTTCTTCGTAACAACCTTCCATTCAGAAGCACTTTCGATAATGTTGTCCGGTTCCTGGATCAAGGCGCCACCAGTTACGTTTCGGACAGTGAGCAAAGGTGACTTAGATGGCTGTACTTCAAGTACTCGAGTCCGCTTTCGCTTGCTGAGAAGTTCGAGTGCTTCTGGCTCGTAGCCCGGTGCTGCGATCACGTCGTAAAGTACTCCACGCATGGCATCGGCAGTTTCTACAGTAAGTGTTCGGTTGAATCCAACGATCCCACCAAAAGCTGAAATGGTGTCGCCTTCGTACGCCTTTCGATACGCGGTTGCCTGGTCGTCATCAAGAGCCAATCCGCATGGATTCGCGTGCTTTACTACCGACACACAGTGCTTGTCGCTCGCAGGGAACGAGTTCGCTGCTACCCATGCGGCGTCAGCGTCAAAGTAATTCAGGTACGACATATCAATGCCGTGCAGTTGCTTCGCATTGACGATTCCGCCTGATTCGCCCGGCGTGACGTACACACCACCCGCCTGATGTGGGTTCTCACCGTAACGAGGAATCATTACCCTGTTCCAACCAAAGGTGAGCTCTTCAGGGAACAGTGCCGTTTTGTCATCTGACTCGGCAACTTCAGGTTCCCTCAGGTAAGCAGAAATGAGCGTGTCGTAGCCAGCAACGTGCTGGAACGCCTTAGCCGCAAGCTTCCGGCGTTGAGCCATAGTGACGTCACCGTTGGAAATCATTTCACCGACCGTTTCGTAGTCAGCAGGATCAACAACAATTACGACATCTGGAAAATTCTTGGCTGCCGCCCGAGTCATCGCTGGTCCGCCAATGTCGATGTTCTCAAGAGCATCGTCCAGAGTCACACCTTCCTTGGCGATCGTCTGTTGGAACGGATAGAGGTTATTAACGACGATGTCGATACCCTCAATCCCCTGTTCCTTCATTTCCTGGACGTGGACAGGATTGCTTCGCTTACCGAGCAACCCACCATGAATTCGGGGATGGAGCGTCTTTACTCGACCATCGAGAATTTCAGGAGCGCCGGTCATATCGGCTACTTCAGTGATGTCGAGTCCGGCGTCTTTCAGCTCTTTCGCGGTACCACCGGTACTGATCAACTCAACCCCCGCGTCGGCGAGTTTTTTTGCGAAGTCGACTAAACCTGTCCTGTCGTAAGCGGATAGAAGCGCTCTCAAGATTTCCTCGTGATTCTCAGTTCCAGTTAGTTAGAAAATAAATATTGGTGAACTAGATTCCTATAAGTCGGGTGCGTTCCTCGCCCGCATCTCGCTTTACGACCTCGCCAACCCTGAATGAGCCGGGAACCGAGGCAAGCACATCGTCTGCAAGACCCGGCTCGACGATGATGGTCATTCCTACTCCCATATTGAACACACGGAACATTTCGAGATCGTCTACGCGTCCCTGCTCCTGGATAAACCTGAAAAGCGGCGGAATGTCCCAGGTTGAAATGTCGACATCAGCACCGAGTCCGTCTGCCAGTGCTCGCGGGATGTTCTTGAAGAAGCTACCACCGGTGATGTGCCCCAATCCCCGGATCTTGTCAAGAACAGGACTTATGACGTCGAGGTAGCTAACGTGTGTACGCAGAAGCATCTCGCCTAATGTGTCGGATGTTTCTGGAACGTTCGTAGCGAGAACAGATGGATTCTGGTCGGTCTCAAATACTGATCGAACCAGTGAATAACCATTCGTGTGCAGACCATCGGATTTCAGAGCCAGGATCACGTCGCCTTCGCGAGTGTTTTCTGGCCGCAATACAGCATCCCTGTGGACTGTTCCAACTATGAATCCAGCGAGGTCGTAATCCTCGTTGTGATAAATATCGGGCATCGTTGCCGTCTCACCACCGAGCAGTGCACATCCAGCCGCGGCACAGGCTTTAGCAACACCCGAAACGATCTCTGAAATCTTGTCGGGATCGAATTTGCTCATCCCGATGTAGTCGAGGAAGAACAAAGGGCGGGCGCCGGCAGGAAGAATATCGTTGATGCAGTGGTTAACGATGCTTGCACCAACTGTGTCGTGCTTACCGAGAGCATCGGCAATTCGGAGCTTTGTGCCTACTCCGTCGGCACTGGCAACAAGCAATGTGTCGCCAGAAGGATCTGGATCAATGACTCCACCGAACCCACCCGGTCCTGCAACTACGTTGCTTCCGAGGGTCGAAGCAGCGATGTCCTTGATGGTGACCTTGACGGACGCTGCAGCATTCAGGTCTACACCGGCATCGGCGTAGGTTTTGCCGCCTGTGCGTTCAGTCATTCAGTCACGCTCCTAACGAGTCACAATGACCCGTTTAATCCTTGTTATTCACCCAATTGAGCACCCTTAAATTGGGGCACGGAAAGACAAGGGATAAGTATACGTTCGCTAGGGGGATTTTTGACGGGGAATACCCGTCAAGTGGGGAAGCGGATTAGACGCTTGCTGCGGCTTCGAATCCCAGCTTGTCCATCTCAAGCTGGACCGGGATGGGGTACTTACCGGTAAAGCACCCATTGCAGTAAGAATTTTCTTCTGCTTTGACCGCGCGTCGCAGTCCTTCCACCGATAGATAAGCCAGCGAATCAGCGTCGATGTAATCGCGAATCTCTTCGACCGTCTTGTTAGCTGCAATGAGCTGAGAAAGCGTTGCCATGTCGACACCGAAGTGGCAGGTCGACTTAATTGGCGGTGAAGCCACTCGAACGTGGACTTCTTTAGCGCCGGCATTTCGCAACATCTTGATCACACGGGTAATCGTCGTGCTTCGAACGATAGAGTCATCCACAACCAGCAATCGCTTGCCCTGGATGACTCCGCGCATCGGGTTAAATTTCGTCTGTACACCTTCCGCACGAGATCGTTGATCTGGCTGGATAAAGGTTCGCCCAACGTAGCGGTTTCGAATAATCGCTTCGGAATATGGAATCTTCGCCGCTGCTGCCAGACCAACCGCGTGAGGTGTGGATGAGTCAGGGATACCCAGGACAATGTCTGCGTCCACGGGGTGTTCACGGAATACTTCCGCACCTAATCGTTGTCGAGTTTCGTAAGCGAGTTCGCCGTTAAGGACGCTGTCAGGTCGGGCGAAGTAAATCTGCTCGAACACACACATTGCGTGCTGCTCTCGCGCCCCCGACCAAATCTGTGACTTGAGTCCGTCCTTGTTGATAACCACCGTCTCGCCATTTTCGATTTCGCGAACGAACTCAGCTCCAAGATTGTCTAGAGCTGATGATTCAGATGCGACTACCCAACCACCGTTGAGTTTTCCTAAACAAAGCGGGCGAATTCCGAGGGGATCACGTACGGCAATCAACTCATCATCGTTCATGATGACCAGCGAGTAAGCCCCCTGGAGCCGCCGCATCGCGTACGAAGATATTTCGAACCAATCTTTGCCGGGAGCCCTGGCAAATAATTCAGCGATGACTTCGGTATCAGAAGTCTTTTCAAAAACAGAGCCGAACTCTTCTGCAAGTTCGACTCTTAGTTGTGGTGCGTTAATTACGTTGCCGTTATGACCTACAGAGATTTTTCCCCTTGGACCTTCGGCTATGAGAGGTTGAGCGTTGTATTCCTTGCTCCCTCCCATAGTGGAATAACGGGTATGGCCGATACCAAGCCGACCAGGAAGCGCCTCAAGCGTGTCCTCGGTGAATACCTGCGAAACCAGGCCCATCTTCGCCTGGAGTTTAATTCCACTTCCCTGAGAGGTTGAAATTCCGGCACTCTCTTGACCGCGGTGCTGTAGTGCAAAAAGCCCAAAGAAAACAGTTCGAGCTACGTCTTCACCGGGAATATAAGCCCCGACAATGCCGCACTCTTCGCGTGGCTTGTCGTCGGACTGGCTGTCGATCGGACCGTGGGTTTCTGGCACAGAGAAGCCGATACAAGGTTCAAGTCGGTTTAGTGTGACGCCTGAGCACACTCAGTACCGACCATGAGGATTTCATCCGTTCATGAAAACGAACGAGGTCGATTTTAACCGCCGTTAACTTGCATGGTCAATGCGACAACAAGTGCCAAACGAGTTGCGATTAAGTGTGTTTTCCGGGCTAGGCTATTTCTCCAGCAACAGTAAAAATTCCCTGTTGCCGCTGTCTCCATAAATAGGACTTGAAGTGAAATTACGCAGGCGAACAGCGTGCTCTCCGCACCATTTCACGAATCTTCCAATTACAGTCGCCCACAACTCAGGGCTGTCGATCACTCCACCCTTTGGGACTTCGGATTTTCGTGCTTGAAACTGGGGTTTGAGCAAAGCCACTACTTGTCGTCCAGAGTCGAGGTGGCGAAACACATCTGGGAGAACTTTCTCCAGCGACGTGAATGATACATCCATGACAGCGAACTGGATTATTTCAGGGAATGACTCAATGCTCACTGGATTCGTTCGCTCCATGCTGACGACCCGATCGTCAAGCAGCAGGTCGTTGTGGAGTTGCCCCCTACCCGTATCGACAGCGAATACGTTCAACGCACCTCGCTGAAGCAGACAGTCGGTAAAGCCGCCAGTAGACGCACCTACATCCAAACAAACCATGCCATTCACGTTTATTTGGAACTTAGTGAGAGCATGTTCCAGTTTTTCGCCGCCCCTTGAAACAAACCTTGGTTTCTCGGCGACCTGAATCTCAATGTCATCCGCAACCCGCATTCCAGGTGTTGGCGTGCCAGTGTGATTAGGAAGACGAACCTCGCCGGCCATGACCATTGCAGCTGCTTCCTTAACCTCTGGCGCAAGCCCGCGAGTCACCAACAACTCATCGAGTCGTTGACGTTTTTGCTGTTTGCGGGGAACCACTGAATCTCTACCTATGCGTACTGCGAATTCGTTGACCAGAGTTTCCGTGAACACCTATCATCGCTCACATGTCGCAGAAACAGGACACTGCAATCCAGGTCGCGAAAATCCCAAGCTTGCGGGCAATTATCAAGGAATCGCGTCCTCGACAGATGGTGAAGAACGGTCTTGTTCTCGTTCCTTTGTTCTTCACGATCAACATTTGGTACAGCTCCCAAGACTTTGCCGGAATGTCTGCAATCGTCGGAAAAGCATTCGCCGCACTCGGGATTTTTGTTCTTCTTTCCGCCTCGATTTACTTCATCAACGATTCGGTTGATGTCGACAAAGACCGTGCGCATCCGAAGAAAAGATTCCGACCTATTGCAGCAGGGCGCATTTCCATTGGCTGGGGGTATTCGATTGCTGCAGTAATGATCGTTGGGGCCCTCGTGGCAGCAGTCGCGATCTCCGTACCAATGCTCGTTACCGCTGGTTCATACCTCGTTGTAAATGTCGCTTATAGCTGGTGGCTAAAAAATGTCGTGATCCTGGATGTCATGACTGTCGCTTCTGGTTTCGTGCTTCGAGCGGTAGCGGGGTCAATCGCAATCGACCACTCGGAAATTTTCATATCTGGGACGACCCGTGAACTTGACCTAACAATCTCGCCTTGGCTGTATGTCGTCACCGCACTGGGAGCGTTGTTTCTAGCGCTGGCAAAACGACTAGGTGAGTTGGAGTCAGCAGGAGATAATTCTGAGGCCCAACGGTCCATTCTCCGCGAATACTCCGTTGGGCTGCTGGATAACATGATCAACGTCGTTGCGACCGCAACCCTGATCGCTTACACCCTCTACACGTTCAGCACCGGCGTGACAGAGGCCAATGTTCCGGCCGACAACTCGATGATGCTTACAATCCCGTTCGTTGCGTACGGAATTCTCCGATACCTCTATCTGATTCATAAGCATGGGGCAGGAGAAACACCTGAAGAGATCCTTATCAGGGACTGGCCTCTCCAAATCAACATCGTCGCATGGTTGATCGTTGGCTCTTCAGTTCTCATGTGGACTCGAATCGTCAACTAGAGCGGCCAAGTGGCACACGACAATTTTGTGTGCAATGCGTAAACTCCCGTCGAACCTGAATCTATCTGTCTGACCGGGACTAATTTCACAAATGTCTGAATTTGCAGGACGCACCGATTTTTGGAACGTTGGTTATCCGTTCGCCGGTGCGCTCGTGTACCTCGTTGCCCCGATAGCACTCGCCTCGATCATTTACGGACTGCGAAGGCGTTGGCGAATCTGGCACACCGCAGGGGCCGATCCAGCTCTTGGAGACCCTGCGATTCGAAGGCGTGCGTTCCTGGCACTGCTCGGTAGGGGTTTGTTCGCACACCGGCAATTCGTCCGCAAGCGTGACTTGTACCCGGGGATCATGCACTTTTCGATCTTCTGGGGCTTCCTGATCCTGCTAATTGCGACCACCGTTGCCGCTCTAGAGTTCAACGCCGAAAAATACCTCGACTGGGTTTGGCCAACTGCCCATATACGCGTGCAACTAGGGTTTATGTGGGATGTATTTGGTGGCTTACTCGCCGCTGTCGGCTTGGGAATGGCAGCCTGGCGGCGATATGTCTGGAAGCCTGAGCGCACGAATACTGCGCTTGATGACAATGCCGTTCTTGCCTTCCTGTTCGGCCTGCTCCTGACCGGATTCCTTATCGAAGGACTTCGAATTGGTGCAACCGAGTTAAACCCGGCTTCGAGCTATTACGATCCATCCGTTGCTGGATGGTCACCGATCGGTTGGCTGTTCGCAAAAACGTTGATGGGAATAGGCTTCACCACCGCGGCTCTCGAAACCACTCACCTGTTTTCGTGGTGGATCCACGCTGGAATATTCGTACTTGCGATCATTTATGCCTCTGTCCAGTTCGAGCGACTAACTCACATCATCGTCAGCCCGCTCCACTGGTACTACCGAACGCTTCGACCACGCGGCGCCCTTAAGCCAATGGGTGATTTCGAAACACTAGAAACATTCGGCGCCAAGGACATCACTGATCTCACCTGGACCCAAGCGTTATCGTTCGATGCCTGTACGAACTGTGGGCGTTGCCAGGACGCCTGTCCCGCCTGGGCATCTGGCAAACCGTTGTCGCCTCGCGCACTTATCCAAAACATACGCGGTTACATGGAAGAACGCAGCCCCGTAATCCTTGGCACAGCCGAAGGCAAGACTGCGCCAGAACCAGCAACATCAATGGTTCACGATGCCATTGGCGATGAAGTCCTGTGGAGCTGCATGACCTGTGCCGCGTGCCTTGATGCCTGCCCGGTCGAGATCAATCACATCGACACGATTGTCGACATGCGCCGGTTCCTCACGCTCGAAGAAGCATCAACACCTGAATCAGCACAAGGTGCGCTTCAGTCGATCGAGCAACGAGGACACCCATGGCGTGGCACCACACTTACTCGCACAAGTTGGATGGACGGTCTCGATATTCCAACCCTCGCCGAGAAGCCCGAATCAGAAGTTCTCTTCTGGGTGGGATGTTCTGGCGCTCTCGTACAGCGAGGAGTTGATACGACTCGATCGATGGCATCCGTGCTGAAGAAAGCCGGTGTTAATTTCGCTGTTCTCGGTGACGAGGAAACCTGCTCCGGCGATCCTGCCCGCCGCATGGGTAACGAGTATTTATTCCAAATGCAGGCCGAAACCAACATTGGAACCTTCAAGCAGTACGACGTAAAGAAGATCATCACGACCTGTCCACACTGCTTCAACACGATCAAAAATGAGTACCCACAGCTGGGTGGCAATTACGACGTAATCCACTACACAGCGTTCGTCGGTGAACTTCTTCGCGATGGCAAGCTCAAGCCGTCAGAAGCCGGCATTGGCAAGATCGGTACTGTTACCTATCACGATTCCTGCTATCTCGGTCGCCACAACGGCGAGTTCGGGGCGCCACGCGAAATCATGAGTTCGATTCCAGGCCTGAACTTCGTAGAGATGGACCGGAACCAGGAGCGCTCATTCTGCTGTGGTGCCGGTGGTGGTCGCATGTGGATGGAAGAAGAGGGCGAGCGCGTCAACCACATGCGCACGGACCAGTTCATTGAAACTGGCGCCGAAACCGTCGCAGTGTCGTGTCCGTTCTGCATCCAAATGTTCGACGAAGGAATTACCGCCAAGGGTCGAGAAGACGACAAGAAAGCTATCGACCTAATCAGCATCCTCGACCAGGCGACTGAGTAACGGTTCCTCACTGGCTTCCGGCTTGATCGGATTTAGCTTCCGCCATATTTCTGCGCCTTCTGCCATGACAACCGCTGCGATCATCATTGGCACGAAGGTCAAGACAAGCGCGTTCAACAACTGTTCTACGGTGGCTTCTCCAAAAAGCGCTAGGTTGTGACCTGGACCAAGCGCAGCGAGAAATCCCATCAAAGCGAACAGTGGTCCCCCTTTTACGTTCATGGTCATGTACTTGCCCATCAACCATCCAATACCAAGTGCAGGGATGATCAGAAGGAAAAAGAAACCGCTTACCAGCCACGGCACATTGTTGATGACGAAAACCCTTGTTGGTGCTCTTATCCATCCAAAAAAGCGAGCGTAGGTAAACAAACCTACCCACAGACTCGCGCTTTGGGGTGGCAACTGCTAGCATCATCTTCACCCTATGGCACGTAAGAATGGCACCGAGCAGAAACAACGGCCCACAAGCACATCAGCGTTTGGAACAAATGGACGCTACAGCCACGATTCGTCTGAGTACTACGCTCGTGCGCTACAACCCGAAGGTCGCGAACTACTAGATCGATCGGCAGAGCCAGAAAATGCCCTGCCCGATTCAGTGAAAAACCAGTTCTTCAATCACTCAAGCGAGAATATGACCGAGCTTCCTGATCGCTCGGTTCACCTCATGATTACGTCGCCGCCGTACAACGTCGGTAAAGAATATGACGACGACCTGACCCACGAGCAGTACATGGACCTGATCGGAAATGTTCTCAAGGAGACGTACCGGGTCCTGGTCGATGGCGGGCGCGCTCTAGTGAATGTTGCGAATCTCGGACGCAAACCATACATCCCGCTCCACTCATTCATCATCGAACGAGCAGCCGAAGTCGGCTTCTACATGCGCGGTGAAGTGATATGGAATAAATCAGCAGGCGCTGGAAGTTCCACCGCTTGGGGCAGTTGGATGTCCGCTTCAAACCCAACACTTAGAGACACACACGAATACGTGTTGGTCTTCCAGAAACCCCCGTTTGGACGTGCGAAACCCGAAGGTCGCGAATCGACCATTTCACGAGATGATTTCCTCGAGTTCACAAAAAGTGTGTGGGAATTTCCACCCCAGTCAGCGAAGCAGGTCGGGCACCCAGCACCGTTCCCGGTCGAGTTGCCCAAGCGAGCGATCGCGTTATACACATTCTCTGGTGAGGTCGTTCTCGATCCGTTCATGGGGACCGGTTCGACTGCGTTGGCGGCACTGCAGTCAGGTCGATCCTATGTGGGCTACGACCTTTCGAGCGAGTACATCGAGATTTCAAAAGCCCGGGTCGAAGCCCAGGTGAGTGGTAAGAAATTCAAACTCCCTAAGGGTGCAAAGAAATGACCCGCACGCTGAACGAACTAACTTCCGAAGAACGTGAACACGTGATCACGACCGTCCATTTAGAGGCGCAGGAAGCTGGTTGGTCTCAGCTAAGCAACTCTCGAAAGTCGGCACTCTACTCTGCGTGGGAGTCACAGTTCGACCTGACTCATGCCACCCTGAAAGACAGCATCATGAAGGGATTCGATGCTGCCCAGGGGATCCCAAAGAAGGCCGAAGCCGAGATTCAGCAAGAAGTTACCGGAATTCTTACGCTTGCCGGGATCAACGTGATCGAACAAGCTCAAATGTGGACCGGCAGGGAGCGTGCTGACCTGCTGATTGGTTACAGCTCGAAGTTCCCGACACACGTGGCCGAAATCGAACGTGCTGACTCGTGGTCTGAGGGGCTTAGGCAAACCCTCTGGTACCAGGCTGCGATATTCCAGGCAGAGCGACGGCATGTTCTTCCAATTCTGCTGCTGTTCGGTAACACGTCAGCCGATCGCTTCGAGCAAATTCTCGCAACATGCGACCACAACCACGTCACTCTTTGCACGCACAGGCTCGAACTCGATGGTGAATTAGAGACTGAGTACTCGCTCAGCGCTTTGATAAACGGAGGCGAAAATCAGTAGTTTGGGATCGTAGTCCGCGTCGATTAGAAGTCTTTTGAATCTAATCAGTCGTAATAGTTTTCGCACCCTGAGTATTTAGAGGTCTCTGATTAACCCGATCGAATTTTTCAATCAGCATTCGGCTTTATTCGCCATTCCCGGAATACTCGTCATTCTGATGGCGATTTTGCCGATCAAATCGTGGTCTAAGCGTATCCCGCTTTACGTCGGTGCAGGCGTGATTGGCCTTGTCGCCGTCCTGGTACTTCAACCGGGCGATTCAAATGTTGCCAGCGAAGTTGAAGCTCAAAGCTTGATCGCTTCTGGCAATCCAGTGTTCGTTGAACTCTTCTCGAACAACTGCTCGGCTTGCCTCGCTTCCCAACCGATAGTCCGAAGTCTCGAAGATGAAATGCCTGCCGACACCGAAATATTGAAGTTGAACGTTCAAGACACGCATGCACGAATGTTCATTCGCGAGTATAAGGCATATCTCACGCCCACGTTCGTTGTACTCGGTAGAGACGGTGAAGTGATCTGGAGGCAATCAGGCGGACTGCTCAAGAAGGGCGCAGCGCTCGAGGCGCTTGAATCAGCCTAGTCGCGCCTCTACAGCTTCTCGCGTAGGACAACCGGACATTCCTACAGCTTCAATACCAAGTGCAGCCGCCGCTGAGGCATAAGCCCCCGCATCACTGATCGACTTGCCTTCATACCTCGCTAGGGCGAACGCAACCGCCCAGGTATCTCCAGCGCCGGTAAGGTCGACTGGTTCCGCAGGATTCGCCGCAATTTCGGTCCAGGTGCCGTCGCTTAGAACCCGCGCCCCACGCCCACCGTCGGTTACACATAGAACGTCACAGAGCTTCATCAACTCTTCTTCGCTCATATCCTGAAACTCGAGTTCTGAAATGGCAATAATGTCCCACTTCTTGCCTCGTGGAGGAGGCAGTTGCGCAGCGTGAGTTATCGCTCCGTCTGGTCCCCATCGACGCAGCCAACCAGATGGCACCAAGCAGGAAAGTTCGGGTTCAAACCAGTTCACACATTCAGTCGGAAGTTCGTGCAATAACGGTCCGACAAATAAAACCTTGGGTTTTCGCCAATCTGCTGGAATCGAGTGCTCAGGAATCCTTGCACCCGATGCAACAAGTACCTGGGTACGCTCTCCACCGTCGTAGTAATTCGCGAATGTTGCCGTATGTTCGCTCTCGACTACTTCAACATCGATTTCAGTCAAAATTTCTCCAACCGGATAGTCAGCGTCAACGGAAGTGACGACGCCAGATTTGTAGCCGTGGTTTCGAGCCGTCAGTGCAGCGTAAGCACTTGCCCCTCCAGGAATGTGACTGGATGGGTCACCGTCATCGACTACGTTGATGTCGAACGACAAGTGCCCAATTGCAACAAAGTCGGGTGAGGTTTCGGATTCGGGATTCGTCATTTCACAAAAAGGTTACGTCGCGAATAAGAAATGAAAAAGCCTCGCCAGTTGGCGAGGCTTATCCGATTCGCTATTCAAAACGCCTACTTAGGGAAGATTACAACTCTACGCTGGTTACCTTCGCCCTCCGACTCGGTTCGTACGTCCGGGTGACCGGCAAGAGACATGTGCACAATTCTCCGCTCAGCAGGTGACATTGGATCAAGGCTGTCTTCTCGACCGCTGGAAGCCACGCGACCTGCGGTGCGTCGAGCAAGACGGCGCAACATTTGCGATCGTCGCTCTCGGTAGTCCTCGACATCGATGACCACGTAAGCCTTTCGACCGAGTTGGCGGTTCGTGACCATACGCACAACGAACTGCAACGCCTGTAGCGTTTCACCACGTCGTCCAATCAGCAGACCCGCGTCCTGGCCTTCAATTTCAAATATCAGCGTCTTAGGATCGTCTTCGTCTTCACGAATGTAAGTGTCAGCAACGACTCCCATTGCACCCAGGAAGTAATCGATCAATTCTGCGACAAGCTGCTCAGCTTCTTCGTCACGACCTCCGATTTCTGGTTCGTCCGACGGAGCCGAAGTAGCTGCTGGAGCGGATTCGTCACGATCGTTTTGGCGTCGGCCGTTACGACCTCGACCCCGGCCACGGTTTCGATTGCGTCCACGACCCCGACCGCGGTTTTCACGTTCAGTTTCCGCAGACTCGGAAGATTCTTCCCGCTCGCCGTCTTCAGAAACGGCGACTGGAGCATCTTCATCACTCGACTCGCTGGCAGCTGGTTGATCATCACGACCACCACGTCCTCGTCCACGCCCCCTGCCGCGATCTCGGTTGCGTCCACGACCTCGACCGCGTGCTGGTCGTTCCTCAGCAGTCTCAGAAGTCTCTTCTGAAGACTCGTCAACTACATCGTCGTCATGGAGCGACTCACCAGCAGAGAGAAGTGCTACCTCAATCTCAGCTGGCTCACCACCAAAACCTAGAATTCCCGAACGGCCAGGGTTTACAACCCTAATGTCGACGTCTTCGAGTTCGGCGCCCAGTTCGGCGAGAGCGATTTCTGTCGCTTCGTCGACCGTCTTTCCCGAGAACTTCCGTGCTCTGGCCATTATCGTTTGACTCCTCCGAACCCTTTGATGAGTTAGACGAATCCTCGTTCAGAGCAGCCAGTTGTGCTGCACGTGCCGCTTTACCTTCAGCGGAACCGAGGAATGAACGTCCAAAGAGTTCGATTGGTTGCTTGCCGCTGACGTAGTACTGAATAACTACACCAACGATGTTTGAAAACAAGATGTAAACCGCAAGACCTGCCGGGAACTGCCAGGTGAACGCACCGAACATAATCGGCATCATCCACAGCATCATCTGGTTGGTCTGGCGCTGTCGCTCGTCAGTAGTCGGGTTGGTCGTCATCTTCTGCTGCAGGAACATTGAAGCTCCAACGAGAACCGGCAACAGGAAGTTATACGGGAAGATCGCAACGCTAACGTTGTCGATCAGAGACATCCCGATGAACTGCGAGTTGAATGGAACGGAGGCAATAGCCGGGTTCCATGCATAGAAAAGACCAGAAAGGTTTGCGAGACCTTCCGGGGTTGGTGGCATCGTTCGAATGATCGCACGGTAGAAACCGATCCAGATTGGCATCTGGATAATCATCGGACCAAGACATCCGATCGGACTTACGCCAGCCTCCCGATACAGGGCCATAGTCTCTTGCGACATTTGCCGTCGAGCGTCACCGGACTTGCCCTTGTACTTGTCCTGGATCTTCTTCATCTTCGGCTGAATAGCCTGCATCTTCTTCATCTGGTTCGTTTGTCGAACCGTCAGAGGGATCATCAACACACGGATGATGATCGTGAAAACGATGATGCTGATACCGAAGTTGGACCCGAGGAAGTGATACAGCAGCGCCAGGCTGTTGATCATCGGGCGCATGATTATTTCGAGCCAGAGAATACCGAAGATTTCCATCTACGAAACCCTCCGTTCGCTCGAATGGGCGCTCGTTCGGACGGATGGGATTAGTCGCATCGCGCACCGTCCTTCAGATTCACACAACCTCGTTGATTCGTATCGGCAAGCGAGTACCACTTCAGATCGCCATTTAAGGTGTGCACGTACAGGTGGTCACCTGAAACGAGTGGAGTTGTCTTGACCCTTTCATCGGTCACAAACACACCGAGTTCTCGACCGTCGATTACAGATACGACCTGGACATGCTTCTCACCAGAAGGGACCGCGAGTGCTCTTTCGGTGATGTCGCCGCGCTGTCGATCAAACAGGGCTGGCGCCGCAACAATTTGACCTTCGATCTTTGTCGACCAGTTTTCGTTTCCGGTCGCCTGATCCACGGAATGGACTGAACCATCTACTGCAGCGACATAAACGGTGTCGCCTTCAACTACAGGTTTCGCCCAAATCCAGGCTCCAGCATCGTATTCCCACTCACCACGTGAATTGTTGAATGACGATGTTGGGTCAGCAGTCTTTCGGTAGTCAGAATCAAACTTGTAGACCTTGTTACCGAGTGTTCCGAAATAGACGAGTCCGCCCTCTGCATGAATGCCACTAGCGAGGCTATGATCGTCTTTCCAGGTCCAGAGAATTCGTGATTCTGGGTCGCCAGTGAACGAATCCGAGTCGGAAACGTCTACTGCATAGAGAGTTCCTGCCAGCGTCCCGACGTAAGCCGTAGTGCCGTCCACAGCGACGCCGGTCCACGCGTCACCATCTAATGGAAGTCTCCACTTGAGGATCGAGCTGGACCCAGGCGTTGCGTCAAGGGCATACAAATATCCGCTAGCCCCATCCGCTTCGTCGTTGATAGCTGATGTAGCAACGAGAATGGTTGAGCCGGAAATGCCGACGTCGCCGACGAGCTTGGTATTTAGCTCGTATCCGTCTTGACCCCAAACAGAGTTTCCACTGTCGAGTGAAACAGCGAACACCTCACCCGAGCAGCTGTCACCAGTACAGTCATAGCCAGTGCCGTAGACGACGTTTCTAATCTGCTTCACGGTGCCATAGATAGAACCAAGGCCGTCGCCTGCCGGATATTCAAAACTGCCTGAGAGAACGTTCGCATCTGTGTCGAACCGAACGACTTTTCCGTCTTTGTTACCGACGTATATGTTTCCGTCGATCTCAGTTGGTGATGACCAACCACCTTCAGGCTTCAGATCGTTAATACAACCGGTTGCAACCAACGCGAAAACCAGCAGTCCGAGCAATGCTGCGAACTTCCTCATTCCCCGATTGGTTCGGATTGTTTTTTTAGTTAGCGGTGGCGTAACGAGCCTCCGGATTAATCCAGCGAATGAGATTCGCTGGAAATTGGCTATTAAGTGTTGTGAGTCGATTTTCCAGGAACGGGGTCGTATCCCCTGGAACGTCCCGGGTGGCATCGTGAAATTCGTTTTAGACCAAGCCAGGATCCCCGCAACGCCCCGTGTTCTTCAATCGCTTCAGCTGCGTAAACAGAACATGTCGGATCGTAGCGACACTGACCGGGCCAGTACGGCGATATTGCCAGCTTGTAGAATTTGATGATTCCGAGTGGAATCGCTTTCATCTATGCACTACCTCTGGAATGGTCGTCGATCACGTTCAGTCGTTTCAGCGAACGTCGCAACCCGCTTTGAAGTTCAGAGAATGATGCTTCAGCAGCTGCGGGTTTGGCGGTGAAAACTACGTCCCAACCTGCATCTTCAAGGAGTGACATAAATGCGTCGCGCATACGTCGCTTCACAAGGTTCCGTGTGACTGCGTTGCCGACTTTCTTGCTGACTGAGAGTCCTACGCGTGATGAGTTTCTATCGCTTCGGATCGCTATTACGTTGGCCATGTGATTACCCGTTCGCTTGCCACGCGAAAAAACCCGCCGAAACTCTGCGGGCTTTCGAATTCGGTTGCTTACGGGGATAGACAAAAGTTACGGCTCGTCTAAACGGCTAGCCGCAACCTGCCTTTGCCTCGGCGTCGCGCAAGAACGGCACGTCCGCCTCGGGTGCTCATGCGTGAACGGAAACCGTGAACACGCTGGCGTCGTCGAGATTTTGGCTGGTAAGTTCGCTTTGGCATTGTGGTGGCGGGAAGGCCGAGTCAGGAAGCCCTGGGTATTGTTGAACGATTAGGGCGCTTTACGACTGTAATTCGGCGACCAAATCGTGGGTGATTGAGCAAACAAGTTTAAGTTGGGACGCATCTTGGTGTCAAACGAATTTTCAACTCAAATATTTGCGGTCTAAAAACTGGATAACTATCATTAAACGATTGTCCTTCTAGCAAGTGAACTGTGGGAAATGGCACTTCCAAATCCCGCGGAGTAAGGCGAATATGGCGACGACCTCTGAAGCACCCCAGCAGGCTCAAGAAGAGCAACAAGTACTATCGCTGAAAGAGGCGTTCCAGACATATGTAAGGCAAATGCCGAAGGACGCGAAAAAGGCTGCACAGCCTGAAATCGCAAAGTTTGTACGCTGGCTGGGTGGAGAGCGGTTGATCGACACGATCCTGCCTTCCGAAATTGGTGAGTACAACGAGATTTTCGGTGCTAAGACCGCTACCAGGGACGCTACTGAGCGACTCAGCACGGTCAAGTTATTTCTCACGTTCCTTAAGAAGAAAGGGCACATCGAGGTCAACCTCGCGCAGCACCTTCGCCTTAGGAAGTCACGCACCACTGCTTCACGAGCAGCGGTTGTTGTAAACCCGACTCGAAGCGTCCGCTTGACACAGAGCGGTTACAACCAGATGACCAAGCAGCTTGCATCGCTCCAGGAAGAGCGAGTACGTCTCACTGAAGAAATTCAGCGTGCGGCCGCTGATGGTGACGTTCGTGAAAACGCACCTCTCGATGCAGCACGGGAAGCCCAGGGCATGACCATGGGTAAGATCCGTGAAATTGAGGCAACCCTCAAAGTTGCGGTGGTTATCGACCAGAGCGAAGAAAACAAGGGTCGAGTACAAATCGGATCGAAGGTTTCTCTGGAAGAGACCGATTCTGGGAAAGTTGTGAAGTACCAACTGGTTGAGCCGAACGAAGCAAATCCGCTCGCTTCGAAAATTTCAATCGTGTCTCCTGTAGGTGCTAGCATTCTCGGACGCGAACTTGGCGACTCGGTCACAGTGAAGACCCCGAGGGGCGAGCAGGTCTACAAGATCACCGAAACGTCGTAGATTCAAATCTTTTATTCGGCTAACCTGTTACGTGCTCACACCACTTCATGAGTGAGCACCATTTTCCTGAGCCCGCTCGTTTGCGCGCTCATCACAACTAAACCGGGAACACATAAAACCGGAAGGGCGCATCTGCGTTGGCAGAAAACTTCACTTTTACCCACTGGGTCATATTCAACGTTGTTCTAGCGTTCCTTCTAATTCTCGATCTAAAGATCCTCACCCGTAACTCCCGCGAAGTGAGCATGAAACAGGCAGCCTGGCTGACTGCTTTCTGGTGGGGTGTCGCAATCGTTTGTGGAATATGGATTTTCGCCGACGGTTCAGCTGACCAAGGAATCAGTTACGCCACGGCGTTTGTTGTCGAAAAAGCTTTAAGTGTCGACAACTTATTCGTATTCCTCGTCATATTTACCTACTTCGGTCTTCCCGACAGGTCACGCCTGCGGGCTCTGTTCTTCGGAATCATCGGTGCACTAATTGCAAGAGCCATATTCATCGCGATTGGACTCAGCATCATTAGTGCCTTCTCATGGGTGTTGTTCCTCCTCGGAGCGTTCCTTGTGTACACCGGGTACAAAATCGCCTTCCTCGGTGATACCGAGGTGGACCCGGGTCAGAACCCTGTTGTCAGGCTCTTCCGACGATTCATGCCAGTTACGAACGAGTACCACGGGCATGATTTCTTCACACGTCTACCCAATGGTGCGAAGGCGGCTACTCCGTTCTTGCTGGTGATTCTGGCTCTCGGAACAACCGACATCATTTTCGCAATCGACTCGATTCCAACTGTGTTCGGTATCACCAAAGACCCGTTCGTGGTTTGGACGTCCAACGCGATGGCGGTGTTGGGTCTCCGTCCGCTGTTCTTCCTGCTGTCAGGTCTCGTGGCAATTTTCAGGTTCTTGCAATACGGACTAGCGCTTGTTCTGGTACTTATCGGTATCAAGATGGTGCTTGAAGAAGCTGCTCACACGTTCGAGTTCCATCTGCCAGCCGTTATGGAATCACCGTTCCTCTCGCTGATCGTGATTTCCTCGATCTTTACCTGCGCAATCGTCCTCTCGAAGCTATTCCCTTCTTCGCCAGAAGACGACCCTCACGGACTCGCATCGAACTAGTTCCATGACAACCATCACCCGTCCTCCAGCAATGTCGAGTTCAACTTCCGACCTGGAAGCGGAGCTAAAAGCCGCGGTTGGGGGTGAGGTTCGATTCGATGCTGTCACTCGGAACATGTATTCGACTGATGCGTCGATATACCGAATCGAGCCGATTGGTGTCGTAATTCCTCGAAACGCGGATGATGTGTCGGCCGTCCTGGAGATGGCGCATAAAAACGGCGTAAACGTCCTTCCTCGCGGCGGCGGAACCGGGCTTTCCGGACAAACCGTCAACGAAGCGATAGTTCTCGATTTCTCGAAGTACATGTTCAACGTGCTCGAGGTAAACAAAGAAGAGCAGTGGGTTCGCACTCAGCCCGGAATCACGATCGATGATCTAAACCGGCAACTCAAGTCATACGGGCTATTTTTTACGTCCGACCCGAGTACCTCATCGCGCGCCAACATTGGCGGAGCAATGGGTAACAACTCGTGCGGTGCCCACTCGATCGTGTACGGAAAAACTGTCGACCACGTGCAGGAGATGAACGTCGTTCTCTCTGACGGTTCACAAACCGTCTTCCAGGAGCTTTCTTCCGGCGTTCTCGACTCAAAACTGAAGTCAGGCTCGCTCGAAGGCGATATTTACAACAAGCTTGCTGGAATAGCGCAAAACGCAGCATCACTCGTCGAAGAGCGATTCCCGAAGATCCTGCGCCGGGTCGGTGGTTACAACCTCGATCTCGTCCAGAATCCCGAGCATCTCAACCTCGCGAAAATCACCGTAGGTTCCGAAGGGACTCTGGTCGCCGTAACATCGGCGAAGCTAAACATTGAGCCAATCCCTAAAGTAAAAGGACTCGCAGTCCTTCATTTCAAGGACATCGGCTCTGCTATGGAAGCCACTGTCGCCACCCTGGAGCAGGATCCAGCTGCAGTCGAACACATTGGTGAAATGATCATCACCCAGGCACGGCAATCGCTGGGATTTGCTCGAAACCTGACGTTCCTCGAAGGCGACCCGACCGACATCCTCGTCGTAGAAATGACCGGCGATTCCGCTGCCGAGGTCGAGGCAAAACTCGACCGACTGGACGAGCGGATGAAGACCGGCGGACGTCCATACGCCACGACTCGACTCATGACTGCTGCTGAGCAAGGCCAAGTTTGGGCGATGCGCCAGGCTGGTCTTGGGCTCATGATGAACATCGAGGGTGACGCGAAGCCTCTTCCGTTTGTCGAAGACACTGCAGTTTCGCCCGAGCGTCTTCCAGAATATGTAAAACGTTTCGACGAAATCGTTCAGGCAAACGGAACTGAGGCTGGTTACTACGGTCACGCCTCCGTTGGTTGCTTGCACATCCGCCCTGTGGTCGACCTCAAGAACAAAGAGGGTATGGATCGCATGGAAAAAATTGCAGACGAGATTTCCGATCTCGTACTGGAATTTGGCGGTTCGCTCAGCGGAGAACACGGAGATGGAATCGTCCGTGGTGCTTGGGCCGACAAGATGTTTGGTCCGGATCTGGTTGGTCAGTTCAAGGAAGTAAAAGATGCCTTCGACCCGAAGGGCATCATGAACCCAGGAAAGATCTTCAATACTCCGAGCATGACCGAGAACCTTCGGTACGGGGATTCCTACAACACCTTCAATCCGCCAGTGAAACTCGACTGGTCAGCTGAAGGTGGATTCGTGGCCGCGGTCGAGAAATGTAACGGTGTTGGTGCTTGTCGAAAGGTTCACGCCGGAGCAATGTGCCCGTCTTACCAGGCGACACGCGAAGAAATGCACACCACACGCGGACGAGCAAACTCGCTTCGAGGTGTTCTTTCAGGTGCACTCCCTCGCGAAAAGCTCCACTCCGAAGAGCTGTTTGAAGTCCTCAGCCTTTGTGTTGAGTGCAAATCATGTAAATCCGAATGTCCGTCAAACGTCGACATGGCGAAGATCAAGGCGGAGTTTCTCAGCGGGTACAACGATAAAAATGGCATCCCGTTCTCGACTCGTCTAATAGGCAACGTCCATGCCCTGAGTGCCCTGACGGTTCCAGTTGCCCCAATCGCAAACTTTGTCTCAAAGCGAGGCGCGTTCAAGTGGGTCAACGAAAAGCTGTTCGGTTTCGATCGTCGGCGCAACTTGCCCCAACTCGTGACTCGCACATTTGAGAGCTGGTTCAATAAGCGACAGTCAAACACGACAGGTTCACGTGGCAAGATCGTCCTGTTCCACGACACGTTCATGAACTTCAACCACCCCGAGTCCGGAACAGGTGCGGTCAAAATTCTGGAAGCACTCGGATACGACGTCCAACTCGCAGATCGCAAATGCTGCGGCCGACCAATGATTTCCAAGGGATTGCTCGACAAAGCAGCTAAGAATGCTCGACACAACGTGGACGTTCTTTACGAACATGTTCAGGCAGGCGCAAAGATCGTCGGATGTGAGTCAAGCTGCATGATGACCCTTAAAGACGAATACCCAGACCTACTTGGTGGCGACGAAAAAGCCCGCGCAGTTTCTGCCGCAACGGTCATGCTCGAAGAGCTTCTCGTCGAAACCAACGACGATGGCAAACAACAGATCGAGTGGAACGACACTCAGCTTGAAGCAAAGCTACAGGTCCACTGCCATGAGCGAGCGTTGGTAGGAACTGGGGCAAGTTTGAATGCGTTGAACCTGCCACCGAACTTCGATGCAGAGTTGATAGATGCTGGTTGCTGCGGGATGGCTGGTTCTTTCGGGTTCGAGAAGAAGAACTACGAAGTTTCGATGAAAATGGGCGAAGACAGGCTCTTTCCTGCACTACGAGAAGCCAACCCAAACGTCACAGTCGCCATCACCGGAGTCTCCTGTCAGCAGCAAATTGTGGAAGGCGTGGACCGACCCGCTCGGTTCCTCTCAGACATCCTCGCCGACGCAATCGACGACTAGGCTCTCCCGCCATCGGACACGAACTGGTTGACGTACTGTTAACTACACCTGAGGGCAGTACGCAGTGAATCCAGGTTCGTACGCATTATCGAGAAGTAACTGTCTCCATTTTCCAGCTCCGAAGCCGTCAATGATTCCATCGGGTGTAGTGGCAGGATCGCAGATCCAGTTTCTGATGCCACAGTTTCAGCCAACGGGCTCCCAGCAATGGGTTCTTGCAGTACATGGGTAACACCCAGGGCCTTCATGGCATCGATGATTTCCGCAACCCGTTTTGGATTGGCATCACCTTCCGTGCCCAGACCTTGCAATCCAATCTGTTCAATTCCGTATCGCTCAGCCAAGTGTCCGTAAGCTTCGTGAGACACAACCACGTGATCCAGTTCACACGAACCAAGTCCATCAGCAATTTCACTATCCAATGCCAGTAATTCGGAAATTAGTGTGCTGGCGTTCTCTGCGTATGCGTCCGCCCCTTCCGGGTCTGCACTGACGAACGCAGCCTTGACCGCCTGGACTTGTTTGACAGATTCAAGAGGATTTAGCCAGAAATGAGGGTCACTACCCTCTTCATGGTCATTGTGATCGTGCGTACCGAGTACTACTTCGATTTCCTCGATGCCCTCATCGGCTGAAACCGCCCCTAATTCGACCCGAAGAATGACGCTTTCGAGCTCTTCGACCAGTTCATTGAGATGCTCTTCGTCTTCATGATCATGAGCGTCGTGCTCCCCTTCGAATGAGTGGACGATTGCGTCAATCTCGCCTACACCGGCATCGGCAGTGATGTCTCCGTGTTCGACCTCTTCGATGACATGGCCGACCGCTTCGACTAGTTCAGTCGCCTCATCCGCATGTTCATCCTCATGACCGTGATCATGAGTAAGCTCTACGTCATCAGATACGTCTGCGGTCTTGACCACAATCAGCGAATCATTGGTCGCGGCAGCAATTGCACCCTCAACCCATGATTCAAATGCGGGGTGGTTGTACACAAGCACATCTGCATTGCTGATCGAGATGATGTCTCCCGGAGTTGGTTCGAAGTCATGAGCGTCAACGCCCGCTTTGACCAACGACTCGACTGTTACCCGATCTCCACCAACCCGTTGGGAGAAGTAAGTCATCGGGTAAATGGTCGTGAGGACGGATAGTTGTGAATCAGAGTCAGATTGAGCACCAGAATCCGATTCTTCGGCCTCGCAAGCAGCAACGGCTAGCAGGACAGGCACTAGAAGAACTAAAAAGTATCGTTTGAATAGATTTATGTTCATCAGACTAATCACCTGATTGATTGGCCTCAAAATATTGCCTTTGCGCGTACTTTGAAAAATGGAATCAACCCCAGCAAGCGGAGGAGCGTCACCGATTTGTTTCGTGAAAGATTACAGTGAGTTTATTGATACTGGGTATCATTTACCGGCAATCAGCAAAAATGCTCGAACATATGATCTGGTAATAGTAGATAAGAATATTGGTGAGCTAACCAACGATAATCCAGAAGCCATACACCCAGTCTTACTGAGACGCTGTATCAATAAATCTGGTTGAAACGGATCTTTTTTGGTCATTTCTTGAGCGGACTTCGCATATCAAAGGGAACACCGGTATTGCTCCAGCGAAAGCATCCACAGTCTTTCCTCACTGCTTAGATACAAAAAGGCAGGTAAACTTTCGCCACTTAGTTATCGACCTGGTTCCAGCCAGGCATGCCAGCAACCGGAGTTCAAAGTGGCTACGAAGAACGGAACATCACCAAAACTGACCGAACCATTGTTTGGGACAGCCGAAAACGCGCGAATGGTAGGAAATGGTCCCACCGTTTGGCTAGCAGGAGACCCCGAAGATCTTTCCGAATGGATGGATCGAGGTGCGGCCGGAATCGTGACCAACACCGTCGTGCTAAACGACATGGTCAAGAAGTACGGACAACTCACTGAGGTCACGAAGCGGTACCTCGATATCACCGATAAGCCGGTAGCGATCGAAATTGATGGCCACTCAACCCAGGAACTTCTAGACGTCGGTGAAGTTTTCACCAAGATGTCCGATCAGATCATCCTTAAGATTCCTGCCACCGACTACGCACTTGGTGCTTTCTCTGAGTTGAAAAAGGCTGGTATTCCGACCTTCTGCACCACCGTATTCACTCTGAACCAGGCAGCTGCGGTTGCCCAGGCAGGCGTAACTCACGTGCTTCCATTCTGTGAGCCGTTCAAGGACGTCGGCGGCGACCCAACAAAACTGATTCGTGACTGTCGCGAAATGTTCGATGATTGGGCAGACCGCCCATTCCTTACTGCAGCACTTGTGCGATCAGTTGAGACCGCTGAACTTGCACTGGCAGATGGTGCTGACGGGATCATCGTTTTCTGGCCGATTTTCCGAGACATGATGAAGAGCCACCTAACCGATGAGTGGAACGCCACGTTCCTCAATGAGTGGAACGAAATGCACGACGCAGGTTTGCTGGAAGGCATTCCTGTACAGAGGCACTAACCTCTAGTTTTCAACAAACGCGAAAGGGCACTCCCAGTTTCTGGTTCTGGGAGTGCCCTTCTGTTTTGGGCTTAGACCGCCCCTTCGACGAATCGAACTGCCGAGGGGTTTAGCAATAAGTGTTCCCGGGGCGGGCTCTAGGCCTTGGCCCCATGCTGCGTCCGGCCGGGACGAACACGGGTACTACAAATTACTTCCCGTCAGTTCAGGTTCATCACGTTACGCAATCCAGGTGGAACTGTCCTCTGGATCGTCAACGGAGCGCCCAATTGAGGTGTTAGCTCGATCACGAAACTCGTACTTTTGACGACAAGACTGTCGGAAGCAGATATTCCGTTATCACCACCACCGTTGGCAGTGTTTCCGTCCATGTATGCAATCGAATCGTTACTGGTAATCGCGGTACCAGTAACCCGATCCATTAGCCACACGTGAACTTCCGCTTTCTCACCATCCTCTAGCAGGTTGTCACCGTTGTTATTTCCGATGAAGTTGACGCTCCACAGCACATCGCTCAAACGCTGAGTTTCGTCAGCATAGGCAATGATGGTTGCCGTCGCAGCGCCCGGAACAACATCAGGGTCGGTACCAGAATCGTCGTACGAGAACGGTGCAGTCATGTCAACCGGTTCACCGGCCAGTGAGTTGGAAACGATGAAAACAATCTTGTGAACTGCATCGGTCGATCCGACTTTTCCAGCAAACGCGAATGCTGAACCTGCCTGTCGAAGTCGTGTTCGGGTCTCTTTAAGACCAGCGTGGATTATCTGCTTGTTGGCTTCAGAAGAGAAGACACCGGCTGATAGCACTGTGAATGCAAACACAGAAGCTACAACCACGAAAGCAATCAATACGATCGCTGTTTCGAGACCGGTAATACCTCTTTGGTGCCAGGACGTTTTCAGGACCATTGGATATTTACCCCTTACTTGTACCGTCGTGTCGTGCAACTACCTCGATCTAGCCGAGGTATCCGGGATTGCCTGCTGTTACGCACTGACCGTACGGATACGTTCAAATATGTCGCCCTGGCACCATGGCAACATCGTGGAAACTACAGAGTCTTATCCGTGGAATGCGGTAATTATCAACGCCTACCGTGTGTCCGTAATAAGGCGAATGTGGGTTGGCGGTGTGAACTTAGTTTCAGTTCAACTCAAACTGGAATAAGACGACTGATTTCTTGCTCCGCGCTACAAAACCAACGGATTTACGAATTTTCAGGGCGCGTCGAGAGATTAATCGTTTCGACGAGGGACGTGTGGGTTAACCGTCACTTGATTCAGTGACGATTTCGTTGTCTGGAATGTGGGAACTGAAAATTTCCCTTGGCTACCGAAGTATCTCGTTCAGGCGATCTGCGATTATCTTTTCTTCACCGTCTTGAACGTTGACCATGACGATGTTGATCTCTTGCCTGGCTCCACCGCCACCAACGTAAATCGCGGGATCGCCGGCTTCGAGCTGCTTCTTGATCTCATCGATCGACGGACCGTCGTAGTCGTCTTCGAAGTACAGAACAGGCTGTGGCCCTTGTCGCTCTGAAGGGTCATCTTCAAGTTCGACCCGAAGACCTGGAATTCCACTGAGCGATTCGAGCACGAACTCGGCTTTCGACTGCCAGCCTGCCCACTCCGATGCTTCGTCGGAGTCGGTGAACAGCTCGATCGCGGTTACAAGTCCAATGATGTTTTCCTTCGAAACTTTCATTGGTCGTCCAATACCTGCAACTGAGGCGTAAAGGTTGAGTGAGTTCATGAATGCGGCTTCCATTAGATCGGAGCTACCTGCCAGCAATCCGGTTGCCTGTGGACCGCCAATTCCCTTTCCACCACTGAACCCGACCATATCGGCACCCATCTTGATGAATTTCGAGAGGTTCGCCCGGGGTGGAACTTCGGCAGCGGCATCAACAATCACAGGAACGTCGTGCTCACGAGCAAGTCGAATTGTCTCTTCCAGTCCAATACCAGTCGGGAGGAACGGAGCCACAACGAACGCGATACAAGCCGTGTTCTCGTTTATCGCAGCTTCGAGTTCTTCAACAGTCGCATCAGTTTCCGAACCGAACTCAACCAGCGTGGCACCCGGAGTAACGAATGATTTGTCGTAACGGTTACGCTGTCCTTTGAAGAGAATGACCTCGTTCTTCATCCCGGTCGTGTCGGGCAACTGTTCTACGTTGTCCTCGTTCTGACCGGTCATGCAAGCTGCAACCATTAGCACCTGGGCAGCGGCGCAACCTGAAGTTACTAGGCCTTTGTCAGCCCCGCATGCTCGTGCCACTACTTCGCCAGCCGCACGGTTCAAGTCGGTCATATTGATGAAGACCTGTGCTGCATCGTCCATTGCTTGCAGCACTTCCGGACGCATCAGCGATCCACCAAGGGCAGTAACCCAGCTCTGGGCGTTGATTACAGGGGATACACCGAGTTTCTTGTAAACCTCAGGCCAGGCAGCACCAGTCATGCAGATCTTCTCCACGTCGCAAGTCCAAATTGATAAACGCGGCGAGATTCTACAGGGTGAATTATTGCTTTAGGAGACTTGCAGGGCGTCGTCGACGACTCTGGCACGCAATTGACCGCAACCGGCATTGATGTCGATTCCCTTTTCGACTCTGACAGTCGATGGGATTCCGTACTGCTTCAATCCGCCCTGGAAGATTTTGGCGTTGGTCAAATCTGTCCGCTCGAACGGACCGTCTGTAGTTGGGTTTACGGGAATTAGGTTGACGTGACAGTGCAGACCATTGAGAAGTCGCCCAAGTTTTTGAGCCTGCTCGATCGAATCGTTCTGGTCTTTCAGAAGCACGTACTCGAAGAAAATTCTTCGATTCGTGATATTTGCGTACTTCTTGCAAGCCCTGATCAGGTCTTCGACCGGGTAACGCTGGTTGATCGGCATTGTCTGCGACCGAGTTGCGTTATCCGGTGCGTGCAGCGAAATCGCAAGGTTTATCTGAATATCTTCTTCAGCGAGTTCCAAAATCTGAGGAACGAGTCCAACGGTCGAAACCGTAATGTGCCGGGCACCGATGTTCAGACCCTGTCCGTCGTTGATTACTCGGATTGAAGCAATGGTATTGCGATAGTTGGCGAGTGGTTCGCCCATACCCATGTACACAACGTTCGTGACGCCCTGGCGTTCACCTTTGGTGCGCTTGCCCTTCTCGATTTCTTCCGAGTCCTCTTCTTTGGCAATGCGTTCGACAGCAATTACCTGAGCGACGATTTCACCGACAGTCAGATTTCTTCGGAATCCTTGCTGACCCGTCGCGCAGAAAGTACATCCCAACGCACAACCTGCCTGAGTTGAGATACAGGCGGTTTTGCGATTACGTCGATGCCCATCCGGGGCGTATCGCATTAATACCGTTTCAATCAGCTCGCCGTCATGAAGTCGGAACAACATCTTGGTTGTCGACTTGTCCTTCGATGTCAGCGACATCACTCCTTCGAGCGGAGAGATCGAATATTTCTCAGCAAGCTTCTGTCGAAAGCCTTTGCTGAGCGTCGTCATCTCGTCGAAGCTCCCGGCACACTCAGCATAAAGAGACCGCCACAGCTGATCGGCGCGAAAGCGCTTCTCGCCCATTTCGAGCATGTCACTCGTTAATCGCTTCCGCGAAAGATTGAGGATCGAAGGGAGATTGGTTGTTTCTTGCGCGCCGTTTTCAACATGCGCGGCTTCGGGAGAATTTGAGGTCATCAGGTGAAGTGGGTGTGAACTGCTATTAAGTCTATCAACGAGAATGACACTCGTATTGGTCGTCAATAAACTTTGTCGCCAGTCATGCAATACCAACGCACCGTAGACCCCAATCCGGATGGCTCGCTCGAAGAGAAGGCCTTGCACAGGCTTATTGCCAACCGAAGGTACGGGTTCGATCCCTATTACAAGTTCGAGTACGACTACTCAATTCCGTCGTGGGGCAGGTATCACTGGCAGTGGTTGTGGGACTCATGTTTTCACATCATCGCCCTTGCGCGTATGGATCCGAACATGGCGGTTTCCGAGCTTGAATCATTGCTGCGACCACAGCGAAGCAACGGCTTTATTGGACATCTAACCTACTGGGGTCGACGTGGCGCGTTTATGAGCGCGATTTACGGTCAAAGCCGCCTTGGTGAGTGGCGAACGCGTAACTCTGGAATGATTCAGCCTCCAGTTCTGGCCCACGCACTTGAAGAGCTCTGGCTGAAGACCGGTGACGACACTCTTCTAACTCGATTCCTTTCACCTGTTAGAAAGTTTTACGACTGGTTGAGGTCCAATCGTGATCCCAACAACATCGGGTTGATTGGAATCGTCTCTCCTTATGAAGCAGGAACCGATAACAACCCATCTTTCGATCGGGCCCTGGGAGTAGAGAACCCTGGTCGAGCTCGAATCCTCTGGGAGAACCGAAAACTCGACTGGTACAACATCGTTCGAGGAAAAGGCTTCGATTACCGAACCCTGCTGGAGCGAAATCGATTCGTGGTCATTGACCCGTTCATGAACGCCGTCTACTCGGACGCAATGTCGACGTTGGGAAGATTGCACGACGCTACCGGCGAAATTGAACAAGCCGAATCAGCTAGGAAAACTGCACAGCAAACCACTGCCGCTCTGAACGAACGATGCTGGAGCGAGACTAAACAGCACTACACCTACCTCTACGGCAACGATCATATAGTCGACGATACGTTGTCGGTCGGTGCGATATTTCCACTTATGCTTGAAGGCAATCCAACTGATCGGAATGCCACAGTGATGGAACGGTACGTCACCGACTCTCAGCATTTCTGGCGACCATTCCCGATTCCAAGCGTCGCAGCGTCAGAACGTTCTTACGACCCGGACGGCGAAGCGATGATCTGGCGGGGTCCTCTTTGTATGAACCTCAACTGGTTGCTGGCTCGGGGTTTTGTAAAGAACGGATACATCGAACAGGCAAAGGTCATATCCGAGCGTTCAAAAGAAGCTGCATATCGTGATTTCAGGGAGTTCTATTCACCTGAAGACGGTCACGGTATGCGAGGTACCAAGTTCGGTTGGGCAACCGCTGCTATTGCAATTGATGTCGATTAGTAAAACGTTAAAGGTTCTGTTAACGTTGCCGGATTATCTTTAAGGGCCGTTACTCTGATCGCTGATCTGACAACCACCCGCTGGAGCCGCTAATGACCGCAAATAACACCGACATGCTTTCGCAGGCCGGTTCGTCCGAGAACATTCTGACGTTCGACGACATCGAACCAGTGCTCGAAGCTAAAGACCTGTCGGTCACTTACGGAACAACCCCCGCGGTGCGAGATGTTTCGCTGCAGGTACCTAAGAACAGCGTTGTGTCTCTAATTGGTCCTTCTGGTTGCGGAAAAAGCACTCTCATTCGTTGCTTCAACCGGATGAACGACCTCATCCAGGCAGCATCTGTTGAAGGCACCGTCAACTTCGCCGGAGAGAATATCTACTCCGACCATGTGGACCCGACCGAGATTCGGTTCCGAATCGGAATGGTTTTCCAGCGGCCAAACCCGTTCCCTAAGAGCATTTACGAAAACGTAGCTTTCGGACCTCGTATCAACGGCATGACCGATGATCTCGACGAGATTGTCGAAACATCCCTACGACGAGCTGCTGTTTGGGACGAAGTGAAAGACCGACTCAACGACAATGGCTTGAGCGTTTCCGGTGGACAGCAGCAACGTATTTGTATCGCTCGCGCACTTGCAGTAAACCCGGAAATCGTCCTGATGGACGAACCTGCATCAGCTCTAGACCCGATCTCGACGATCGCTATCGAGGAACTGATTCAGGAACTGTCGAATGAAGTAACGATCATCATTGTTACTCACAACATGCAGCAGGCAACTCGAATATCTGACTATGCAGCAGTGATGATGGCGGGTGAAGAACGCATCGGCAGACTGATCGAATACGGAACGAACGACCAGGTATTTGGTAACCCCAAAGACGAACGCACCGAAGCGTACGTCACCGGTCGAATCGGATAAGCAGACAGGTTGGAGTAACTGGATGGTTGAACAAGGAAATCTGGGTCCACACGGTCGTGCCGAATTCGATCGAGAATTGGGTCGGCTTGAATCCGATTTGATCCTGATGAGCGGATTAGTCGAGCAGGCGATCCATGGTGCACTTACCGCACTCAAAAACCGCGATATCGAACGGTCACAACAAGTGATCGATGAAGATGACCGCATCGACCAGACCGAACTTGAAATCGAAAAGACTTGCATTGAGTTGATCCGTAAAGAATCACCCCTTGCCAGTGACCTTCGACGAATCGTCGCCACTCTCCAGATCGTCGGTGAACTTGAGCGAATTGGCGACTATGCAGAAGGTATCGCCAAAATCAGTCTGACTATGGGCAGCCAGCCTCCTCTGAAGGAACTTATCGACATTCCTCGCATGGGCGACATGGCAGTCAACATGCTCAAGCGTTCAATCGAAGCGTTCATTTCAAGGGACCCTGAAACCGTTCGTAAGATCACAAATGACCTCGAGAACGAAGACGATGCGGTTGACGATCTATACTCAACCGTTCAGGCCGATCTCATGGAACTCGTAAAGAGCAATCCTGACAACGCAGAACGCGCGACCTACTTAATGTGGGTAGCTCACAATGTAGAACGTGTTGCAGACCGCGCCATGAACATCGTCGAGCGCTCGCTCTACCAGGCAACTGGCGAACTGGTCAGCGGAACCAGCCAGGTCGACACGACTTCCTAGTTCGCGATAAACGTCGCTCGTCCGCTCCCGAAGATAGTCGGCAGCGGTGTACGCGCGCGGAATAAAGATTTCTCAGCCAACTCTGGCAAGCTCAGCGTAGGTCCCTGGTCTTCTTCTGCTGAACTCATAGGTGTAGCCCCGCCGCGCTGAACGATCCTGTGAACGGTACGAGTGCTAATTCCGAACCGCTCCGAAATCTCAGCGACAGAAACTTTCTCCTGTCGAAGACGGTAAACCTCGTCATCTCGAGTTCGTCGACTCTCACGCTGCAACCAACCCGGATCGTCGTACTTGCAAAGGCTCAATGGGCAATCGAGACATGATTGCGACACATCACAACCATCGTCTTTGTAGCGCGTGTTCTCAGGAAGGGTGTCAGATCGAACTGTAGCCAGTGGCTCAGGACCGGAAGGAAGCGTCATTACCATTGAAGAAATCTCCTAAATGTGAAAGGGATGGGTAGATCAGCAGTTAGGGGCTATACGACTGCCGTATTCGACCAGTCGAAATGCCTATCAATGTGGACTCCACGAGGCCTACCTGAGAGGTTCAGGGCTCGCTCACGTTTGTAGATCGAACGTGAGTAGTCAGAGTCGGAAATATCAGGGGTGCCGAACATAACCACGGTCAACCCCAAAGCAGATGTGCGGGGGCGAACGCGCTGTTCGTACCATCCCGCATCAACCCGGTGAGCGTTTACTACCTCAACAAGAGAATTTGGAGCCGAACTCTTGTCAGCCACCGGCATATCTACGCTCACGAATCGGTGTTTTGCCTGTCCCACAGCAACCGATCGAGGACCGTCGGGCTTCCAATCGATACCCGACTTCTCAAAGCTCTTTACCAGCGACAACATTGCCGGGTAGGTGTCATTGAGAAATGACGGAGTTATCGTTGCTGAAACCGCACCATCAGACCGGTTCATAAAAATGACCAGCATGCGTAATCGGGTAAGGATTTGCTGCATGTCTTCATCCTCATGAACATCGACCGTGATAGTCCGTCCTTCACCACCCGACACGCTCTTGATCACCGAAGACCAAACACCGTTCAATTGTTCTTCACGTGCTCGATCTACCGCCTCAGACTCACTCTTCAATAGAGAAGACACTGGCTTTACGGGCTGGGCTGGCGTGATAATTGCGGCTGCAGTGGAGTTCATGCGGACCTCGTTTGTAGGACTGGCGTTCATTTAGAACGATTGTTCTATTATCGAACACTTGTTCTAATTACGTCAACGCGCATGTCACTCCGGTTTCAACAAAAAAGGAACAGCCAGAAAAATGAACGCGGAAATCGTTTCGATCGGATCAGAGTTACTACTGGGGCAAATAGTGGATACGAATGCCTCGTGGATAGCCCAGAAACTGGCTGAGAACGGTGTGAACCTGTTCTACAAGACCACTGTTGGCGACAACATGGACCGCATGGTCGACATTCTTGACCGGGCACTTGACCGCTCGGACGTTGTTATTACCGGGGGCGGGATTGGCCCAACCCAGGACGACCTCACCCGCGAAGCAATCGCAACCGTCACCGGAAGACAGGTCGTTACTGACCCTGAATCGCTTGAAGAGCTTCGGGAACGATTCCAGAAGCGCGGGTTCATTCTTACGAAGAACAACGAGCGGCAAGCACAAATCCCAAGCGGAGCCATTGTTGTTAAAAACCCAAACGGAACCGCCCCGGCTTTCATTGTTGAAACCGACCGTGGCGTAACCATAAGCTTGCCGGGTGTGCCATTTGAGATGAGGTGGCTCGTTGAAAACGAAGTCATTCCATACCTGCGCGAAAAATTCGGCCTCACCCAGATGATTCACTACCGGGTGCTCAAGGTCGCTGATCTCGGTGAAAGCGCAGTTGATGACCGGATTGGGCACCTGATTGCTGACTCGAAGAATCCGACCGTCGGAGTTCTCGCTCATCCAGGACAGGTCGATGTTCGAATTGCTGCACTGGCAGAGAGTGTCGAAGAAGCGGACAAACTAATCGACGGCGTGGACGCGAAAGTCCGAGAGCTACTAGGTGACAACATTTTTGCCATCGACGACGAAACCATTGAATCGGTGGTGGGCGACCTTATTGAGGAAAAGAATGCCACGGTTGCTACTTGTGAAGATCTCAGTGGAGGTTCCGTAGCAGCTGCCGTTCAAAACGCGGCAAATTCGGGCTTCCTACAGAGCGCTATCGTCAACTCGAATGAGGCTCTGGAAAAGATTGCTAGAGGTGGTGGTGAAACACCCCCGTTCGAAGACGGAGCTTCTCGAGCTGCGGCACTGGCAAGAGCAATAAAGAAGACCGCTGGCTCAACCTACGGGATTGCCGTTCACGGTGCAGAAGAAGGCGACCAGCGCACTGAAAACCTCGGACGCGGCGAAACATTCATCGTTGTATCCGGTCCAGATGGAGAACGCACCCGACATGTCCGCTCAGCCGGGCGCGGCGGCCCCGATCGCCAGCGGGCGGCAATGGGTGCACTGAGCCTGTTCAGGCGAGAGTTACTCGGACTTCCCGAATAGGTTTACGTTGGAAACTCTCAGCAAACCTTAAGAAAGTCCTAAATATTTTCCTAGCCCTCCACTAATAGAATTAGTGAATCGACACGGCATCTGAAGCCGGGCCTGGATAAATGCGACAGAAAAAAGTAATCACCTTTCTCTTACTCACGGTCTTTGCCGCTGTGGCTCTGGCTGCCTGTAGCTCATCCGAGCCTTCTACACCCACGCCAACTCCGACACCTACTGCCACACCAACTCCAACACCTGTGCCGTTGATCAACGTCGATCCAGTAACCCAAACTGCGTTGTTCATCAGTTCTTTGCCAGAATCCGAAGTGAAATGCGCCGTTGACGCAGTTGGTGAAACCTCGTTTGAGCACCTGATCAAAGGCGACAAGTTTTCCGCGGCACTCACTGACTCACAAATTGAAGAAGTTATCGCCTGTGTGAATGATCAAACCGCACAAACGGTAATTCTGTCTCAACTCGCCTTCATGGCTGGTGGACTTTCCGATGCAACGGTCGCTTGTGCGTACGAAAAGACTGCGCTCATAACGGCAGAACTCGCGTTCTCCAACAGTCCCGAGCCAACTGAGCTGCTTGCCCTGTTCCAGGGAATCTTCTGCCTAGATTCCGAGGAACGCGCTGCGCTTGAATCGAGTGCATATGAATACGGATTCTCAGAAGCTGGCGGAATCGACGCCGTGGAGTGTGCAATCGACAGCATTCCGCCAACTCAGCTCGGAATAATTCTCGAAGCCGGCTCTGGTGAGTTTGCAGACTTCGCAATGATCCCCGACCTGTTCCCGAATTTCATTGAGTGTGGTGTTATCACCGATGAAATGCTTGCCGAAACTGGCTTGACCGCCGAACAGATCACTTGCCTACTTGGTGAAATCGACTTCGAGGAACTACTCGGGGTAACTGCCGGAACAGGTTCTCAGGAAGTTGATCCAGCTGATTTCCTTACGCTCCTCGGTGCATTCGGAACCTGCGGAATCGACCTGAACGATCTAATGCAGGATTCGGGCGGTTTAGGGTTGCCAACGCCAGTCCCGGCCGCAACACCAACACCATCAACTTCCGCCCTCGTTACTCCGGAACCGGAAGAATTGCCGTTCACTCCAGAGCAACTGGAATGCCTGGTAGCTGAACTCGGTGAAGAGACGATGCAGGGAATCATCGACGGTACTGTCGCACCTGATTTCAGCATGCTGGGCGCACTCACTACCTGTGGAATCAGCCTGACCGACCTGCTCGGCGGATAATCAACACCACAACCCCGCTCATCTCCCTGCTAAACTGCGCTCCAGTTCGGTTTCGGATGCTTAAAGCGCAACGAAACCCTCCGTACTAACGCAACCGAAAGGTACTGGCAGAGATGAAGAGTAGAGCAGCTATTCACGTCGGGCATGGCAAAGAGCTCGTGGTCGATGAGATCAATATTCCAGATCCAAAAGACGACCAGGTGGTCGTAAAACTCTACTCGTCAGGTGTATGCCACTCGCAGCTTCACCAGATGCACAATCCTGAAACTCCAACACCGAGCTTGCTTGGGCACGAAGGCTTCGGAGTTGTAACGCAGGTCGGTAAAGACGTCACTCACCTTCAAGAAGGCGACGCAGCGATTGTGACCTGGGTCCCACGGGAGCCAGTGAAAGGTCGTTGGAAGCCACCAGCAGGAGGCGCAACCTGGCAGGAAGAGCCGCTCGAGGGCCCAACGTACACATGGGGTGAAGACGTAATTGTCTGGGGTGGTTACGCCGTCAAAGTTCCGGACGACTCACCAAAAGATCTTTCTTCGATCGTCGGTTGTGCAGTACTCACTGGTGCAGGAGCGGTCCTTCACTCAGCCAAAGTCCGACCGCAAGAGTCAGTTGCAGTGTTCGGTGTCGGTGGAGTCGGAATGTCTGCCATCCAGATGGCTTCTATCTTGGAGGCATACCCGGTAATTGCTGTTGACCTCGACGACTCCAAACTCGAATTTGCGAAGCAGTTCGGCGCTACACACACGGTCAACGCTTCAAAAGTCGACCCAATCGAAACGATCATCGAAATGACCGACGGCGGTGTTGATTACGCATTTGACGCAATTGGTCTTCGCATTACTAACGAACAAATATTGCCGGTGACACGAAGTGGTGGTTCAGGCGCCGACAACATTGGCGGAACTGCCGTTCTAATTGGAATGCCTGGACCTGAAATGACCATTTGGCCGGGGCACTTCATGTTCCACCAGCGAATTTACAGAGGCTCGCTCGGAGCTACCTATCCGGACAAAGATTTCAATATGTACTTGCGACTCCACAAGGAAGGCAAATTCCCGCTCGATAAGCTCGTAACCAAGAGCTACAGCCTCGACCAAATCAATGAAGCTTGCGATGACCTACAAAACGGAAAGATCCTCGGTCGCGCAATTCTCGAATACTAATCAAAGTTGGAATACAGAAAATTAGGAAATACCGGCGTCGATGTCTCGCTCCTGAGCTACGGCACCGGTGGACCATCCCAGTTCGGACAAAACACAGGAGTAGACAATGAGGGTCGGAAGGCCCTCATCTCGCGAGCGCTTGATCTCGGTATAAATCTATTCGACACGGCTGCTGCGTACGGTGAAGCCGAGGAGCTACTTGGTAAGGCACTTGAAGGACATCAGCGAGACAAATACCTGATTGCCACCAAGTGGACTTACCGTCCGGCTTCAGGACCAGTGACCGATCCGAATATTCCGATCGAATCATTGGAAGCCAGTCTTCAAAAACTAAACACCGACTATGTCGACATTTTCCAAATTCACGGGGTTCTACCGGAACACTACGACCAGGTTGCCGAAATCTTTATCCCGGTGATGCAAAAGCTTCAGGCTGAAGGAAAAACTCGGTTCCTCGGCGTGACCGAAATGTTGACCATGGACCCCGAACACGAAGGCATGTCGGTAGCCATGGAAAGGCATCCCGACGTTTGGGACTCGGTGATGTTGAAGTACGGAATCATGAACCAGTGGGCAGCCAAAAGGGCTTTGCCACTTGCAGAGTCCAGTTCGACCGGAATTCTTAACATGGCTCCGGTACGTCTGACCCTCACCCGCGAAGCCAAGCTCCAAGAACGCATGGATGAATGGGGACAGGAGTCAAGTAGAAATGCGCTCGACTGGCTTTCCAACGGTGACCCCGCCACGCTTATTAAAAAGGGCTACAAATTCGCTGCTGAACCGGCTGCCGTTTCAACCGTGATCTCGGGTACTTCAAATATCGAACATCTCGAAGCGAACGTCGCTGCATTGGATGGGTCACTAACGCAAGATGAGCTATTTCGTTTGAAGTCTGAGTTCGGCGATTCCGCTTCGCCAGATTAATTTCATATTTTACGGTACAGCTTCCCGTGAATCGTCTGGTTAGGCAATGTGATGGCTAGATCTAGATCTAGATCTGGACCGAACCACAAGCGCAACGGGTTTCGCAAGATTAACTGGATCCACATGCCCGCCGAAGAACTTGGTGATCTCGATGACGAGAGGTTGGGTGTTTGTAGGCATGGGAATTGGACTTACTAAGTGTTCATCTCTGAATCGATATCGTTCTGAAAAGCCGAAGCTCGACCTTCTGCAACCTCTTCGACCGAAACCGGAACACCACTTAATCCCGATTCCATCAACGCGTACGCAAGCGCCAAGGCATCCATGCCCTCTTTCGGACCAACTTCGGGCTGACCACCGGACTCGGCTGCATTGACCATGTCGAGGTATTCAAAGGCAATAATCTTAGAATCGATCGTGCGGAAGTGCATGTCGTATGAGCCGAGCCTTCGAGCGCCATCCCACAGTTTCGATGTCACATCATCCAGCTCGAACTCAGGCACAAGATCAAGCAATTTATCACCGGTTATTTCAGAGCCGTCGTTACGGCGAATAATCGGTGATTCACCGGATCGGCTACGGGGACGATAAAGAGTTCCGGCACTTCCAGACACAGTTGAAACTCCGACGTTCTGACCATGCGATGTATCCGTCATCGAAAGCTGTCCGATAGCACCTGACTCGAACCTAATCACTCCGAATGCGGTGTCGATCGCCGTTTGTTCGATCTCGTCACCTATCGAGTAACCGTCTTCTCGACGATGGTCGTACATTGCAGCCAGGGTCGGAGCCACTTCACTCATTGGTCGTAAACTTCGATTCGGTTCAAATATTGAAGTTTCCGCGAACACTGAATTAACGGTTCCCATCAGGTACAGGAGCATATCGGCATTGTGAACTCCTGCGTCTAACACCATCCCTCCGGCTTGCTCTTTCTTTGCTCTCCAAACGGTCGAATGCATTACTGCTCCGTCGGAGCTTCCGACATGCATATCGACAGTGAAGTATGGATTGCCTATTGCGCCCGTCTTAATCAGTTCACGGGTCAGTCGATTCATCGGATCACGGCGGTAGTTCTCGGCAACTGCCATCACCTTGCCGTACTTTTGGGATGCCTCTCGCATCATCCGGCACGCTTTGAGCGTCAGACCCATCGGTTTTTCGGTAATGACATGAAGTCCGGCTTCCATTGCCTGGATAGCGAACCGGTGGTGCATTGGCGTGCTTGTCACAATCGCCACACCGTCAAGATCAGCCTTTTCGAGCATATGGCTGAAGTCCGTGTAGATGTCCGGTCGTGACCCAGTTGCGTCGGAGATTTCGTTGGCGACGGTTGTGGCTACATCTTCGTGCAGATCACAAATCGCTGCCATTTCGACCGTGTCGAAATATTTTCGAAGCTCGATGTAACCGTGTGCATGCCGACGTCCCATGCCGCCGGCACCAACCAAAGCAATCCTGAATGACATTCTCGTTCCTTTATCCCCCCCGTTCCTTAGTGAGAGTTTTAAGCCTAAGCTGAGCTTGTCGAAGTAAGGGGGATAGTGCGCTTCAACAATTTACGGATGACTGATGGTTACGGAAGCATGTCGATCATCGGCTTGATGTGCTTCAAATCGCCAGTGAATTCGATTCCGAGGTCGTGAACTATTTCGACGATCTTGTCGTTGAACGGAGTTGCCACTCCAACCTTTCGCCCCATGTCTGAAACGTAACCGTTCAAGTAGTCGATCTCAGTACGGCGACCCTTTCGAACGTCCTGACCGAACGACGGTACTCCGCCCGAACCGGCTTTCTTTGCGGTTTCCAGGAGTGCCGCTTCTACATCTTCAACGTTTCGACCCTCCGCGGCGTCTATCACTGCTTCAGGTGACAACCCCAGTACAGAATGGAGTTCTTGACCGTGGGCTTTAGCAACCCGTGCAACTTCAGCACCAAGCTGGATTCCCAACCTTCGGGTGTCATCTTCGGTTCGTACAGCCGCCGTGCCCAGCCCGGTCACGCCGGACAGAGCATTGTTCATGCAGTTGACCATCAACTTCGACCATCGTTCGCCCCAGAGGTCATCTGAAAACTCAGTTTCCTCAACAGCGTTCATCACTTCGACCAGCTCACGAGCCCGTGCTGTGTCGGAACCATCGTGTTCTGCAATTTTGAAGCCAGGTACGTTCACATCGGTTCGTAGTCCTCGACCTGGCTCGTATACCGCCGCGCTAATTGTGATGATGCACGCTAATGACCGGTGAACTCCGGCAACTTCTGCCATGCGTGCATCGTTAATCCCATTCTGGAAATCTACGAATATGCCGTGGTCGGGATCGACGTAGTTCAACATCATCGTGGTCGCCCATTCCGTGTCGTACGACTTGACCGCAATGAATGCAGCATCGAACGGCTCGGTTTCGAGTTGGAGCTCGTGTAGGTGAATAGCCTTGGGGTGTGTGAGGTGTTCCTCTGTACGAGTCTCGACGATCAGTCCGTCCTTACGAATTTTCTCGACGTGCTCAGGCCACTGGTCAATGAGCGTGATGTCGTGACCTGCCTTGGACAGCAGTCCGCCAACCACACTTCCAATTCCACCGGCACCCATGATTCCAATTCGCATCTCTTAAGAATTCTCCGCTACTCGATTTTTGCCGAATGGCATTCGCTCAATAGCTGTTCAAAAACCTCGTTAAACGGAAACGCCACCGAAATGATCTTCGATGGCGCAGTTTATTCGAGGTTTGGAGGATTGTGTTCAGCAGTCAGAACGATTTATCCACCTGCCAGCGTGGCTATTGCTGAGCCAATCAGTGTGATGAACTGAGCACCCACGAGGGTCATGGTCCAGCGCAGATCGCTTTCGATGCGACGTAGTTTGCGATCGTGGTCACTCTCGACCAGGTCGCGTAGCGCAAGCAGTTCGTTCCAAATGGCGTTCAGATCAGCGAGGGATTTCGTCTCGCGAGATTCGCTCGTCGAAACATCACGAGTTACATCAGGCAGCACAGGTCACCACCTTGTAACTCAGCAACCAAGTGTTCGATTCCGCCAAACTTCCGACGTTCTATTCCGGTCGATGAAACCACTGTGCAACCGGCGTAAGTGTCGAGCGCAACTTTGATCGAGTTGCTGCCAACAGAATCGAGATAGGGATGAAGTCCCGGCTCTGTTTCCGACATTTCGAACCCGGACGTAATCAACAACAACGAAAACGTGAACGTTTGGTCGGTGTAGTTCGGTCCTGACAAACGCATTACGACAGCTGGTGTTTCACTCACCTGGTCCGATACATGGTCGAAAACGCTAAGACCACCAATCGAGTCGATCGCACTCGCTATTCCATCGCGGGCAGTTACGAGTCCCACTAGACGCCCACTCCAACGGGCAGTTTGCGTAGTGGTGCAAGAAGCAATTCGACTGCGCCATCCAAACCTGGTTCTACCGTGATAGAGCCGAAGCCGGGATTCTGGCAAAACTGCTGCTGGTAGCGTCTTTGCTTTTCCAATATCGAGCCGCAAGTAACGCTACCGCCTGGCTAACTTCCTCTGGCGGAACGACAAGTGACACCTCAGTCGAGTCGGGATGCGAACTTGCCTGGGACCCGTTAATCGCCCTGGTAACGTAAGAGTCGTTTCCGAAACCTCTCGAATGAACATTTGCTCATCCACCCACCCTAATCTCTTCCATCAAGGAAGGGAGAACTCATAATCCTGAGCCGGTCAAAGGATCCCTCACAGTAATTACAATTTCTCCCTCAAGATTTACTACTTAACAGAATGCGACCTCCTTTCATGACAAGCATCACGTCAGCCCAGATTCAAGACGAACTCACAGAACTAGGCTTGAGCGAAGGTGCGAGTGTTCTGGTTCATAGCTCACTGAGCAGCTTTGGGCACGTCGAGGGCGGGGCTGAAGCGGTTATTGGTGCGTTGCTGGGAGCAGTAGGAAATTCGGGAACGGTTTTGGTTCCAACTTTGACAGCTACAGCTGACCATAATTCCTCGAATCCGCCTGTGTTTGATCCCGAGAACTCGAAAAGTTGGACCGGCCGTATCCCCGAAATATTTCGTGTCCGACCCGCCGCAATCCGAAGTTGGCACCCAACTCACTCTGTTGCGGCAATCGGTGCAAATGCAAAATCATTGACCGAAGATCACACATTCTCGATTTCGCCATGTGATGAATGCTCTCCGTACGGAAAACTAGCCGAATCGGAAAACGGATACGTCCTGCTGATCGGTGTCGACTATGAGTCGATGACTCTGCTCCATCATGTTGAAGAAATCGCTGCAGTCGACTACCACATGCAAAAAGACTTAGCCAAGGCAACAATCGTTGATGGAAACACAACAATTGAACGTCACTACATGATGCACCAGTGGGGTACGCCGAGAGATTTCAACATCCTTGAGCCGCTCATGATCGAACGCGGAGTCCAGCGCAAAACGACAATCGGGAACTCAGAAGTTCGACTGTTGAGTGCGAAGGGAGTGGTCGAAGTAACGCTTAAAGCTCTCCGATCCAACTCCCGGTTCTTGTGTAAAGACTAGCTTCCCTGTTCGGCTTTCCAGTCTCTGAACCTCTGTTTGGTCTCTTCAGAAATCGGGTAGTACTGCCCTGGTGGAACCTGCTCTGAGTCGATAAGTCCGATGACAAACTCTTCCGCTTCTTCCTGCTCTTCGATCCAATCGATCACTTCTTCTGCGCGATCAGCTGGACAAACAACCACACCGTCATCATCGGCAACGATCACGTCACCAGGCATCACCAGCACCCCACCAACGTTTACCGGACGCCCCTCTTCGTAAGACTCAAGGTAGGGAAGGTTGCCCGCAGGTGACCTGTTGGAAGCGAAGACAGCGAGATCGTAGTCTTCCGCGATCATGTCGAGATCACGTATCGCACCCTCGGTGATAAGTCCCTGCGCTTTCTGGTGCGACAACATCCGGGTCTTCATATTGCCCATCGTGCACGAGTATTCGTCAAACGTGTGTGCTTCGACAACAAGCAGATCGTTCGGTCCACACTTCGCCATTGCACGGTATTCCGGCGAATCGGCTCCTCTACGTGTTTCTCTAAGGAGATCTGGGCGAGACGGGATGAATCGTAGGGTTTGTGCTCGACCTACCAACCTCTTTCCGGGAGTAAACGGCTTGAGGCCTCGCATCAGGCAGAGCTGGTAGTTAGCTGAAGCAAACCACTCTTGTCCGTCAGGTGGTTGCAAACGCCAGACGGCGCTATAAACCGTCGCAGAGGTTACCGCTCGAAAACGGTCAAGAATTTCGTCGGATACGTGGTGAGACAACAGATACTCCCGTCAAAGCTTTTGTGCGAACGAAAGTATATGACTGTGAGCGTCGGGAGTCGCGGTTCAATCAGCGGCTGCGCCGGTCGTCTCGGAGTCGCCGAGTAAAGTTCGCCTGAATGTCCGGTCCAGTTGCGAATGGATCTTCATCGCCAGAGTCGCAGTTAGTGCGCAGGTGATGACCATGACCAGAGCTGGGACCGGGGCGGTGATATTTTCAACCGCCATTAATTCCAGCAGTGCTGACATTGAACGGATTGCAATCGCAAGGAGCAGAATCGTGACAAGCAGTGCGCTAGCAACATCTGCCGCTTGAAGATTTTCAGTGAAGTTGAAGCGAATAAAGGCACGCCTCGATAGATAAGCAGCTAGTTGGGCGAGGATGTGCCACAGCACAATAGCCGCGGGAACCACGAGCGTTACGACTGCTGCCAGTACCGCCACTGCAACAAGGTTCGACGGTAGACCGAGTTCTTCAGCAATCCCTGTACCAACATTCGCTATCAACGCACCCGCAACGATTACTAGACCAATAATTCCAATGCTGACTGCCGACGTGCGAATACCGCGAATCACTATTTCTGGAGTTGGCTTCGACGGTGCCATTGCCCTTCGAGCTGTAGCAATTCGTTGGGTGAAATTGGCGGCTTCAGTTCTCACTCGATCCGGTGTAAGTCGACTAATTCCCAAACCGATCAAGCTGTGAGATTTGAAGACCAACGGGTAGAGAGAGGATGACAGCAACGTACTGATTGTCACGACCGGGTAAAGCTGTGATCCCACCGAAGCGTGCTCACTGCCCGACCGCGCAATCGCCAGAGAGAACTCACCAAGCTGAGGCATCGAAGCACCAACTTCAAGCGATGTGTCTCCGTCATGTCCGGTCAGGAACGTTCCAATAGTTACAGCAATCATCTTGCCGAGGATCAGCGCGCCTGTGGCAATAAGCGCGGTGCCAAGGAACTGCGGAATCTCACTCATGTTTACGAGCATGCCGATCGAAACAAAGAACAAAGCAGCGAACAAATCCCGGACAGGGGCGATCAGCCGTGTGACCTGGTCACGGTGTTTGGTGTCGCCTAGCACGGTTCCGATCAGGAAAGCACCTGAACCTGCCGACAGTCCCATTTCACGGGCGAGTAAACCAACACCAAAGCAAATTCCGAGACTGCCAATGAGCCAGGTTTCTCTAGTGTTGACCCGGTCGAGCAAATCCATGAATCGTGGTGCCAGCAATGTCCCGAAAACCAACGCACCGATAGCGAACATGCTCATCTTGGTAACAATTGGCCAGACCTCTATTTGCCCACTTGTTTCGTGAGAGGCATAACCAGCGAACACGGCGAGGAGTACAACAGCCACGAAGTCCTCGACCACGAGGATTCCAACAACCATTTGTCCCCTGAGTGACATTAGTTGACCCGAGGAACGGAGAGTCTGAACCAACACAGCAGAACTTGAGAAAGCCAGGGCTGCACCAAGATAAATCGAAGTTGTGCTGGACCACCCAAGCGCCCGGCCCAGGTAGTAACCAATTGAAATCATGGCCGCGATTTCAACCGCGCCAATGACGACTACACGAAGTCCAACCTTGCGGATCCGTTCCCACCCGAACTCGACACCTATCGAGAAAAGGAGAACGACAAGACCAACGTCGGCAACGAGTGAAACGGTGTCTGTGTCCTGAACGAATCGACCCTGGTGGGCGAACGGACCGACGAGTACACCGGCAAGCAAATAGCCGAGGATTGGAGGTTGTTTGATGAGCCTAAACAACATTAGGGCCGCTGCAGCAGCGACCATAATCAGCGCAAAGTCTCTTACAAAATCCTCGGAATGCACCAGTCGATGCTACGAGAATTGCAACTGAAATTACGATGCCCGTAAATTACGCGTTTCGCCGATCTGCCAGAATTCAAACTGAGTTCTAATTTACCGGCAACCCGCGATTCGACCGAACTTCATCAGGTGTTAGAACCCCGGCTTCGATCAGGCTTACTTCACGCTGAACAATCGAATCTTCTGAGTCTGATAGCGCCTCGATCGAGCCCAAGTCGAATCGGATTCGAAAATCTCCTGGTGTTCCAGCGAACGCCCTGTTCAGTTCAGCGTCAGCCACCCAGTCAGGTGTCACCAGGGTCGGGTACTTAACTTCTTCACTCTTTGAATTCGGGGTGTCGAATGCCGAAATATGGATCGTGTGCCAGAGATTCCTGCGGCGATGAAACGCGTCTTAGAAAGTGCCCCTGAGAGATGTCGGATTGCCAATCAACAAGACCTTTGAGTTCGACGACGTCATCGATCCCTCAAGAGCCTCGTAAATTCCTTCCCTTACTCCGCTCGCCTCATCAACCACAAACAGGATGCTCCCTTCGTGAAATCCCTAGAATCGCTCAGGCTGATCAGTCGACAACCCAACAGCGAAGTGCTTGTCATCGAGTTCGATCGAAGTGTTGGAAAGCTTTCCACCTATTAGCGCGGCATTCGAGTGGTAGATCCGACGTATCTCACGCCAGAGAATGTTTCGGACCTGGTGCGCAGTCGTAGCTGTAGTAATTACGATTGATTCTGTCTGAGTGACTAACCACCAGATCACAACGTATGCAGCGGTAAACGTCTTTCCAGAACCGTTACATGAACGGACAGCCACGCGTTTGTGATTTGCTACTGCGCTCAGAATCTCTCTTTGCTTGTCCCACAAATCCGCTCGGAGTGCTTCGCTGGCGAATCGCGCTGGATCGTGACGGAGATTTTCTGGTGAGGCTGAATCAGGAGTTGAAACGCCGATCAAACTGAACGCGGGCTAAATATGTACCCACAGTCCGTACATCGGTAGGAAGTGTTACCTGTCGGGTCGGCTTTCTCTAATTTGACCGAGGTATCGCACGCGCATCTCGGGCATGAAGTTCGCGAAACCACAACAGGTTTCTTTCGACTTCCATTTCTAATAGTTCCAATTCTCAATGGCGCTCCTTTGACCATGTATTTAGAACTCATGTTCTACTCAACATGGACGCGAACGGACGCGGAAGTTGAGAAGGGGAAGTCACTTAAAGAAACTAGGTGACGATGCCTGACGCGTCGGGGGCTGGTCCGACTGCGTCCCAGAAGAGCATCATCACACTGAAGTAAGACTGTCACGATTCCCATAAGCACGCTGTGATTTGGGCTATTTTCACGTGAGGATCGTGTGAAGACGAACTGAAACTACCTTGATTTGAGCGTCTTCACTCACCGCGAAACAAGTAATATTTCAGTCGTTTTCACGGCACACATAATCACAGGCGAAAAAGGCGAATCATGAAGGTTTTAGTCACCGGTTCTTCGGGTCTTATAGGCTCGATGCTCATCAACACTTTGAGCGACTCTTTCACCTTTTCTGGACTGGATGTCGCCAAATCCGACCACGCTCCGGACGTCCCAACATTGATTTGCGATGCGTCTGACTACGACGCTATGTCACCAGCATTCGAGGGCCTTGATGCAGTAGTTCATCTCGCTGCCAACGCACCTGTTGAGACTCCATGGCCCGACGTGCTCAAGAACAATATTTCAACAACGCACAACGTGTACGAAGCAGCCAAGCAGCACGGTGTGAAGCGAGTCGTTTTCGCAAGCTCGAACCATGCGGTCGGAAATTTCGAGATGGACGAACCGTACAGCCGAATTCGTGTCGGTGATTACGAAGGGCTAACGCCTGGCGAGTTCAAACGCGTCGACAACACGGTCCCGATTCGCCCCGACTCTGATTACGGAGTTAGCAAAGCGTTCGGAGAGGCGACTGGAGCCTACTACCACGAGCATTTTGGGCTCGAAGTTGCGTGTCTGAGAATCGGAACGGTTAACCCACAGAACTCTCCTGAAGGTTCAATTCGTAGCATGGCGACCTGGCTAAGTCACCGTGACCTGGCAAACCTCGTAAGTCAGTGTCTGACTCAGCCGCTTGGATTCGAGATCTTCTATGGAGTTTCCGACAACAAGTGGCGTTTCTGGGACACCGACTACGCCAAGAAGGTCATCGGCTATGCCCCGCAGGACAATGCTGAGGATTATCGGTAGGTAGCTTCGCTATCGTTGGGATTCGTCTTCAGCGTCGATTTCGTGCCTGAAACGACCTGAAGGTGCGCCGTAGTTTCCGAACGAATCGTCGGTCTTGCTTCTGCGGCGAGGTTCGTCTTCTTCATCACGACCTCGTCGTTTCGGACGTGCCAATTCTTCTAGATAAGAAAGACCCGGTTCAGTAGCAATGGTTCGACCAACACCGGTGTAGCGTGCCAATCCCTGGCGGACGAGCAACGCCATTTTTGCCCGTGCCGTGGCAGGGTCAATGTTGCGGAACCATCGAGCGATCATCAGGTAGCACAGCTCGTTTGGAGTAAGGCTTTCTTCGGTGCCGACCAGTACATATAGAACTCGGTCAGTAGCGTTGCCCATTTCTCGAAACGCCGGGGCGCGTGGAATGGGGCTCGTGTGTTCCCACGCGTTTAACACCCATTCTTTCTCTTCGTCGGAAAGACGGTCCCACGCACGCACTCGTTTTGCTTCGAGATCGCGAGATTGCCCATCGCGGTGCGGGACTTGAGTGAGGTCGATGTAGTGAACGAGTTCGGTCATATAACAATGATGGGTGCCACAGTCACATTCGTCTACCGATGTTCAATAAACCAGCTCTTCGATCTACGAAATACTGAGGTCCCGGTGCTACCATCTCGACCGTGAGTAATTCAGAAGATCGAAACCTGAGATTCGCCCTTGCCGCTGATATTGGTGGCACGAACATGCGCGCTGCCCTTGTTGATTCCCAGGGACGAATGACCAACAGAGGTTCAATAGACACCCTTTCCGAGCGTGGTATTGAAGACGCTGCAAAACGACTCGGCAAGATTCTCAATGAAGCCCTCGAAACGCTTCCAGAGAACGGCGAAGTTGTGGGTGTTGGTGTTTCAACTGCAGGTCCTATTCGACCTTCGAGCGGCGTGTACAACCATCCTCCGAACCTGACCGGATGGCACAACAAAACCATGAAGCCGACCTTGTCGAAAATCATGGGTCGAAACGTGTGGGTCGGCCACGACGCAACTCTCGCTGCTTTGTCAGAAACGCGTTTTGGTGATCACATTGGTGCCGAAAACATCATCTACGTCACGATCAGTACAGGCGTTGGTGGTGGAATCATCGCTAACGGAGACATGGTTACCGGCGCAACTGGTGGCGCAGGCGAGGTCGGTCATATTGCAGTCCGACCCGGTGCTTACAAGTGCAACGTCGGTTGTGATGGTTGCTTCGAAGGCAACGCATCCGGGCCGGCAATTGCTCGCATGGGACGCGACAAATTCCCTTCTTCTGGTCCGCTCTACGATCTCGCAAGTGGCAACGCAAACAACGTCACTTCACTCATTATTTTCGACGCTGCTGAAGCCGGTGATCCGGTCGCTCAAGAAATCGTCGACACGACTATCGAGAACATTGCGATCGGTTTGGGTAGCTTGCTAAACACATTCGATCCAGAAGCACTTGTGATCGGTGGTGGAGTGGTTCAGGGCCTCCAACGTCACTGGCAAAAGCTCTACGACGCTGTGGTCGAACACTCGATCCCGCGCTACGGAGACGGTGTACCGCTTTCAGCAACTCGCCTGGGCGACGATGTCAGCATCCTGGGTGCGGCGCAGTTGGCGTTCAGGGAATCACGACGGTTGTAGAACCGGAAATCGATAATCCGTGTGACACGGATTTGCCTGTCTCTTAAACCTCGGATCGCCGGGATTGAAAACTCAAATGTCTCTAGAGACCTAGAAATTTTCTTCGTGGTCCCAGGGGTCTTGCGGGGGTAGATCGACATCGAACGGATCACCACGGTCTAAACCCAGCTCTTCTGCTTCCTCGGTCACACCTGTCCCGAAATCATCAACCTCTGCTGGATCAGGCAAGTTCGACCAACCTTCGATTTCAGCCGCCTCGTAACCTTCGAGATCAACACCTGGCAGCGTATCGGCTGAGCCGTACATGCCACGAGCCATCTCAGGTGTCACAACTTCGTCGAGTTCTTCCTCTTCCTTGAGAATCTGGAGCGACTGCTGAGCCGCTTCAACAACTCTCGGCTCCGAACTTGTGAGCATGCCCTGGAGTTTGTCTTTCGCAACGTCTCCACCAATTCGCTCGATGGCTGAAATAGCCGCTAGCTGAACTGTTAGATCGGTATCCTCCAACGAAACGTCCAGGTTTCGCAGGTGCTGTTCATCGCCAACCTCACCAATTGCCATTGCAGCTTCGTATCGAACGGCGACAGCATCGTGGTCGAGATCCTGCACTACCTTCTCTGCCCACTTCGGATTAGAAGTACGCCCCATCGCGAAAATGCTGCTTTGTCGGGCATGAATATCACCTGAATCCCAGGCAGCTTCGATGTAGGGATCTAGCTCTTCACCGCCAAACACTGAAATTGCTTCCAAAGCCTTCAGTTTTACCGAATCGTATTCGGTCGGATTCTGAAGAACGCCCATGAGTGCGGTTGAAAGAATCTCTGGATCTTTTCGACCGAGCTTCCCTGACTGCGCCAAAACAGTAAGGTGAGCAATGGTCTCACCGGCTGCTGTTCGGATATCGATACTTTGATCCTGCTCGAGAATCTTGAGCAATGGTCGGATCAGGGTTCGATCCTCACTGTCTTCAAGTCCCTTGAGCGCATTTAATCGAACGTCCTCGTTCGGGTGGCTCAGACCCTGTTTGAATATCGCCTCGAATTCGACATCCGACTGCTCTTCGCAGAGCGAATCCATCCGGTTGAGCATCTCGGCAACACGTTCACTTGGCCATTCCAGCCAGAGCAGTCCGAATTCGCCCGCTTCGGCATTCGTCAAACCAGATAACTCAGGCAAGGCCGAGTAGCTAACTGATTCCTCTTCGTCTTCAGGCAGGAGATTCAGGAACTCATCGAGACCCATGATCTATTACTCCGTGTGTTCGACTACTCAGACTTTGCTGCAACTTCGACACCCAGACACTGGATTGCCGGGGTGCGCAATGAACCGAACACCCACTCAGGTGAACTTGAAAGCGATTCAACTTTATCGAGGACTTCGTAGACGTTGCCGGAAATCATCGTGTCCTTGACACGACCGACAACTTCGCCGTTCTCGATCTTGTATCCAAGCGATACGTTGGCGCGGAAATCACCGCCGAGCTCGTTTCCTTGTCCGGCTCCTAGAAGCTCCTCAACTATGAGTCCTTCTTTGATCCCGCTAATCATCGTCTCGAAATCGGAATCTCCACCTGCAATGTCGATTACCGAAGTGCCTGGCGACGGAGTAGATGCAAGACCACGACCTGCCGCTCCGGTCGATTTCTTGCCGAGTTGTCCTGCAGTTTGAAGATCGAGCAAAGGACCACCTGCAATACCGTTATCGATTAGAGCCATACGCTGACTGGCAACACCTTCGTCGTCAAACGGACGACTACCACTTGCGCCATCAATAAGCGGATCGTCGTAAACGGAAATCCGTTCGTCCATGACCTTCTCGCCCCATCGGTCGATCAGGGGCGACGAACCATTTGCAACGTTCTTACCACTGAACCCGGAGAGCAGAGGCGCAATTAGGGTTGCACCAACGCCTCGTGGAGTGAAAATCACGGGCAGGTCACCAGAGTTCGCAGACGCCTTGGCGAGGTTGTCAGACCATCGCAATGAACGTCGTACGTTCTGGAGAAGTCGGTCGAGTTCATCATCTCCAAAATGATGGCTGGAACCGTAACCAGACCAGACGTTCAACATGTCGGTACCACGGATCAGCTGAGCGCCTACGTAGCAGTAGTAACCGGTTTGATCGTACTCGACGTCAATACCGGCTGAATTCAGTATTCGACCTCGACCGCTCGACCAACCAAGACGTGCGTCGCAAAGCAAATCGGGCCATTCATCGAGCAGTTTTTCGACAAGGCTTTGCCCTACATCGATCATCTCCTGCTGTGAAATTCGAGTAACCGCAGGATCGTAAATATCGACTGTAGGGTACTCAGCAGGTGCAGGAAAACTGAATGCTGCCTCACTCCCAAACGGGGCCAGCGAACCGACCCGGTCCACCAGTTCCTCTTCTCGACTCGCGTCAGTCGTTGATGAAAAACCGATTCGACCATCATCGATCACCCGAAGAGCTACACCTGACGTGTCCCGCCGCATGATTTCCTTGAGTTTGTTCGACTCAAAAGAAACCGGGTGGCTTTCCGATTCAATTCGGTAAACCTCAGCCTGATCGAACCTTGATGAAGCAGCTTGTATTAATGACTCGCTCAAATTATTTCCTCGTAGTTGGAAGATGTCCCGTGATTTTGGTTTGGGATCAAGCTCCCGAGATCAGGCAATTCTGGATTCGAATGTGCGGACTACCGTTGGAAACTGGAAGCGGACTTTGTCCGCCCTTTCCGCAACCACCGCCCTGGTTCATATCGAGGTCGTTCCCGATTCCATCCAGGTTTTGCAGGGTTTCAAACAGATTTCCGGTAAGCATTACAGGACGAACCGCTTCCTGGATTTCACCGTTGCGGATCATGTACGCCTCACCGGAGGAGAACGTAAACATCTCGTGCTGAGTCATTCCGCCGTACCAGTTGCGAACGTATACACCATCCTCAACGCCTTCAAGAAGGTCGTCGAGAGTAGCGTCCCCCGGTTCAATAATCGTGTTGGTCATTCGAACGATCGGTGGGAAGTTGTAACCAATTGCTCGTGCGTTGCCGGTTGGTTGCTCGCCCAATTTGGCAGCAGTTTCACGAGAGTGGAGTCGTCCGACAAGCTCTCCTTCTCTAACCAGTGGGGTTCGAGTTGCAGGAGTTCCCTCGTCGTCGTATTTGAAGCTACCTCGCAAACCGGGGATCGAAGCACCGTCGGTGAAGTTCAGGTGCTTACCACCGAACTTCCGACCCATGTACATGATTTCTTTGAGCTTGTCGTTTTCGTAAACGTTGTCTCCTTCCGACAGGTGACCAAACGCTTCGTGAACGAAAACTCCAGCAAGAACCGGGTCGAGGATTACTGTCCGCTCGCCACCTTGCAATGGCTTTGCATCCAGAAGGCCTACTGCACGCTTCGCAGCGTCAATTACCTGCTCGTCGAGGTCTTTGACGAGATGGTAGTCGCCTTGCGAGCCGATGCTGAACCCAGCCTGCTGAACATCGCTTCCTCGACGAGCCTGGGCAGAAATTCGTGAAATGACATGAACTTGCTCTTGCTCGATGTATGAGCCGTCGGAGTTGCCGAAGAAAGTCTTACGAGAAGTATCACCGTAAATGATGTCGGCACTGTTGATCCCGTCTACCGACCACACAAGATCGTTGTAGTGATCGAACAGCCGTTTCTTTTCTTCGAGCGAAACAACCTTAGGGTCGTTGACGATATGAGCTGGGACCACATCGACATGAGCCTGGCCATCGCCAATCTCAGTCTTCCTAGTTCCAACCGCTTTGCTTTGATCGACAGCGTCTGAAACTTTGGATTCCAGATCTTCCAGGCTGTTGAAGCTGGCAAACCCCCATCCGCCTTTAGTAACGGCGCGGACATTGCCACCGAGTCCGCTGGTTTGGGCGATCGTATCGAGCGATTTTCCTCGATAGGTCAATCGGGAGTTGTCGGTCTCCTCAATTCGAATCTCACAGTAGTCGGCGCCGTGGTTTTTTAGCGCTGAGTCGATCAGGTCTCGGTACTTCAATTAGAAATCCGTTCTTGGCAACAATGAATCAAGTGGAGAATCTGCGATGTGGAAGAGAAATTCGTATACGGCGATTCTCGGCTAGGAATTCTAGCAACCGATGCAACAACGTCCGATTCGTAGAGTCACTAAGATTCGGCACGTTGAAAACTTACAGTTTTGCTTTCTTCGGTCGATAATTGCTCCTAATGTCACTTAGTTACCCGGAAGCTGTATCGCTGCACTTCTCTCTCGCCGATTTCGAACGGAAGTCGCGAGCAAACGAACCACCCGATTTTCACTTGCTGAGAATCGAGCGGTTGCTTAAGTACATCGGCAACCCGCATCGTGAGCAGAACTACGTCCACGTTGCCGGAAGCAAAGGCAAAGGCAGTACCTCGGCACTTATCACCTGGGGGCTCACCGAGTGCGGCTACAAGACCGGATTCTTCTCTTCCCCTTCCATTCACAAAGTGACCGAACGTTTTCGAGTAAACGGAAAGCAAATTTCTGAATCGGAGTTCGTTGAGCTTGTCGAGAGTATTTGGCCTGCTGTTCAACAGGTCAAAGACGACGGTGATATCGGGATAGTTTCCGTATTCGAAATGCAAACGGCGATGGCGTTCCAACACTTCAACAAAGTTGGAGCTGACGTTAGCGTCATCGAAGTTGGGTTAGGCGGTAGGCTCGACTCAACCACTGTTCTCGATCCACTGGTGAGTGTCATAACTCCGATCAGCCTCGATCACGTTGGTGTGCTAGGGAATACGATTCCAGAAATCGCCTCTGAAAAAGCCGGAATCATCAAAGCCGGTAAGCCTGTTGTGTCGGCAGGTCAGATCGACGAAGCGTTCGAGGTCATTCAATCAACCGCATTAGAACGCGCTAGCAAGTTCACCTACGCACCAGGCAGCTGGAAGATCGAAGTTGAATCCGATCTAGGACTCGACGGCAAAGATCTGATTGCCAGAAATCCAACCAACGAAGTTCAATTCCATCTAAATCTTCTCGGTGAGCACCAGGTTCAGAACGCACAAACCGCAATCACAGTTTTGTCAGAACTAAACTCAGCAGGTTTTAAAGTGAACCTCTCAAAAGCCGTAAGTGGATTTGAGAAAGTCGACTGGCCCGCCCGCAACCAGGTTGCAAGCACGAGTCACCCAATTGTGTTTGTCGATGGGGCACATAACGGGGCGTCCGCAAAAGCATTGAGAGAGTCAGTGATCGAACTATTCCCCCGTCGCTCCGGATTGATTCTCATATTCGGAGCAATACGAGGTCATGACCCTACTGAAGTAATCTTGGAATTGGAATCTCTCAATCCTCAAATTGTCGTAACCGAATCAAGACATCCCAAAAGTCTCAGTTCGACCGAACTGGCGAACAAACTGGCGGAATGTAAAATTAACCCCATTGAGTTGACCACTAATACGAGTGACGCTCTGGTCGCCGCCCGCAAGCTGGCTGATCCGAGCGACATTATCGTCGGGGCTGGCTCACTTTTTGTAGCAGCAGAAATTGTGGAGATTGAACAGGGTATCGAGCCAGAACTGTATCCAGATCTGTAATCACCTACCGAGGTGCTTGCTCGCGTATCCAGAAACGCATCGCGAATGACCAACGGGAATGACAAGAGAGTTGTAGTTACTGGTCTCGGCGCAATTACGTGCCTGGGACACTCAGTTGATGAATTTTGGACGGGTCTCAAAGCTGGTAAATCCGGTATTGGAAAGATCAGCCTGGTCAGCCCAGACGGCTTCCCTTGCAAAGTTTCCGGAGAAATCCGAGATTTCAATCCTGCCGACTACATGGACCGCAAAGAGGCGCGCCGAATGGCGAGGTTCTCGCAGTTCGCACTTGCTGCTTCTCGGGAAGCAATGAATGATTCCGGTCTCGATCTCGACAATGAAGACCCTGATCGTATTGGTGTTCTCATCGGAAGCGGCTCCGGCGGACTTCCAGAAACCGACCAGCAGGCAGAAGTTCGCGTAAAGCGCGGACCGGGTCGAATGAGCCCCTACTACATTCCGATGATGCTCGTGAACATGGCAGCTGCGAATATCTCTCGCACGTACGGTCTCACCGGCTACACCAATACTTGTATTACTGCGTGTGCAGCAAGCACTCAATCAGTTGGTGAGGCTGCAGAAATCATTCGCCGTGGCACAGCCGATGTTGTTGTAACCGGTGGAACTGAAGCCGGGATTTGTGAAATTGGAATGGGTGGCTTCAGCACAATGCACGCCCTGACCACGTGGGATGGCGATCCGACACTCGCGAGTCGACCGTTCGATGCTGACCGTGACGGTTTCGCTCCTGCCGAAGGCTCGGGAATCATCATTCTCGAAAGCCTCGAACATGCGCAGGCACGAAACGCAAATATTTACGCTGAAATTGCTGGTTGGGGAGTGTCTTCGGATGCTTATCACCTCGTTCAACCGCACCCGGACGGGATTGGCGCAGCCAAGGCGATGGCTCGGGCGCTCGAGAACTCAGGGCTTGGCATCGAAGATGTGGACTACATCAATGCGCACGGAACTTCGACACCGATCAATGATCGATCTGAAACTGCGGCAATAAAGAGTCTGTTCGGTGAGCGTGCGTACGACATCCCTATTACCTCAACCAAGTCGATGGTAGGTCACTCACTGGGAGCTTCGGGTTCACTCGAAGCGATCGCAAGCATCAAGACCATCAACGACAGCATCATTCACCCAACGATTAATCAGGTCACATCAGATCCTGATTGTGATTTGGACTACGTTCCAAACACTGCTCGTGAAACGAACGTTGACGTGGTGCTTTCGAACAGCTTCGGATTCGGCGGACAAAACGCCTGCCTGGTGATCAAGAAGTTCACCGCCTAGTCGACAGCGGACTTACGCAGGAAAGACGATAACTGCCGCATCATCACGCGGCAGAACGCGTACTCGATCCCCAATTTCCATACCGTTAGCAACTCGCTTGCGAACGCGTATTACTGTTCCTGAGTCGAGCTTTACGCTGTACTCACTGAACTCGCCCTCGAACTCTTTCAACTCGACAGTCGCCGTTCGTTGAGTCTCGTCACCAGCTGGCTCGATTTCCAACTCAGATGCACGCATCAGAGCAAGTACTTGTCGTCCATCAGACAGCGAGGTTCCGTTCGTAACCCGTGTTGGAAACACACCGGCTTCGGTAACGACAACTCCACCGCGATAAATCCCTGGGATTAGTTCACACGACCCAATCATTCTTGCAACTTCGGCTGAGACTGGATTCTGGTAGACATCTTCCGGAGTGCCAATTTGTTCGATCTTCTGGTCACCCATCACTGCAATGCGATCGGATGTTGCGAGTGCTTCTTCGCGGTCATGAGTCACCAGCAGGGTTGTCGCTCCGGTTTCCGCAACGATCTGTTTGATGTCTCTCCGCAAAGCTGACCTGAGCTGACGATCCAGGTTGCTGAATGGTTCATCGAGAAGTAGCGCTACCGGGTCGGGAGCGAGAGCACGAGCGATTGCCACTCGCTGCTGCTGACCACCGGAGAGTTCGTGAACATATCGGTCTTCGTACCCACTCATTCCGACTAATTTCAAAACGGGTTTGACCCGATTCGCTCTCTCTTCTTTTGGAAGGTCTTTCAGTCCGAATTCAACGTTTTTCGCAACTGTTAGGTGAGGGAATAAGGCGTAGTCCTGAAACACCAGTCCAGTTCGTCGTTGGTCGGGTGGGACGTGCATAAAAGATGAGCCGACAAGCTGTCCACCTACGCGAACGTATCCATCGGAGACCTGCTCAAATCCGGCGACCACACGGAGTGCTGTAGTTTTGCCTGCTCCGCTTCGCCCGAGAATACTCACGAACTCGCCAGGACGTACCAGTAGGTTGAAGCCGGTTATCGAGGGACGGTCTGAGCCCGGGTAACTGCACTCAACATTCTCAAGGTGAATGACACCGGTATCTTCAGACAACGAAGGATTCGTTACAGCACCACTTTGTGATTGCTGCATCGAGGAATCAGCTGGTTTACTCCAGGGAAATCTCACCGGGCAGCCTCTTCAAGATCAATTTCTCGCTTCTGTTTTTCACTGTCATCGCCGTGACCTCTAAGCGTGAGGTACGCAGTAGGTATACCTGCTGCTATCACGAGCAACAACGCAGAAGCGGCGGTCTTTGCAAAGAAAGCTTCAGAAGCAGCCGACCAAATGGAGGTCGAAAGCGTTTTGTAGCCAATCGGCGAAAGAATCAGGGATGCCGGCAGTTCTTTCATCGTTAGCAAGAACACCATTGCTCCACCGGCAAACGCCCCTGGCATCACGAGCGGAACTGTGACCTTGTATATCGTTCGCCACTGGGAGCTACCCAGGCTCATTGCCGCTTCTTCAACTCGCGGACTGACCTGGAGAAGTGACGCTCGCAATGATCCGAGCGCAGCTGGAAGAAATAGCACTCCGTAAGCGAAAACAAGGAGCCATATCGACTGATAAAGCGGTCGAACAACGTTGATGCCAAAGAACACGAGCGATAGAGCGACCACGACTCCGGGAAGTCCGAAGCCGATGTAAGTCGACCGCTCGATGAGTCGACTCAGCCCGCTCCTAAATCGAACGGCAAGAATCGCCACAGGAAGTGCAGCGAGAACAGTCACAACGGCAGCGAGTAGAGAAACGTAAATCGAATTTCTTGCAGGTACCAGGAGTGGCAACAATTGTTGATCGTTGATCAAGCCCCTTATTAGCCAGTGCAGCAGAACCGCTACTGGGACTATTAGTCCGATCACGACTGGAACCATCACGACGCCAAATGCGACCCATTTCCAGTTACCGAGCGCAACTCGCCTCGCCGTGCGAACAGTCCCAACGGTCACGCGGTGGTAGGCACCGCTGCCTCTCGTAAAACCCTCTGCCAGCAGCAGGAAAACAGCAACCACGATAAGCACAAGTGAGAGCACCGCGGCGAGCGTTCGGTCGATCGACGTTTCGTACTGAATCATGATCGTCGACGTAAATGTGTCGTATCGCAGCAGCGCGACAGCCCCGAAATCACTCAGTGTGTACAGGGCCACCAACAAAGCGCCTGCTGCAATTGCGGGTCGTAGCATCGGCAGAGTCACCGAAAACAATGTTCTTGCAGGTCCGTAACCCATTGCCCTGGCAGCCTCTTCGAGCGATGGATCCATTCTTCGTAGCGTCCCTCGAACAGTCAGCAGAACGTACGGATATGTCATCAGAATCAAGACCAGGGTTGCACCTGGCAGTCCGTATATCGCTGGAAGCCGATCAACTCCAAATGGTGAAAACCATCCCTGGAGTATCCCTTTCGGTGAGTAGACCTCAATAACGGTAGTTGCCATGACAAAGCTCGGCATCACTAAGGGCAAAACAGATGCCACTGAAAGTACCCGCCTGAACGGCACATCGGTTTGAACCGTTAACCACGCGACCGGCACAGCAACGGTTATTGAGATAGTCGTAACGAGAGCGATCAGAAGGAACGTGCGACCGAATATCGAGGCTGTGTTTGCGTTGAAAACAAGATCAATCCACTCCGTCCCGCTGCTCGCGGATCGCACCGCCAAATAGACGACTGGAATGAATGCCGCAAGCGCGACAACGACCGCCGATGCAACTAAAAATATCGGCGGTCGTTTGGTATCACCGGATCTCCACCCGGTGGTTATGACGTCAGTTAGCGTCAAATCTGCGTCTGGAATTCTCCTTTAAGGAAGAGCTCCAACCTCCCTGAGTAAGTCCTGGGTTCCTTCAAGATCCGTCAGGTCGCCGAGATCTATCTCCGGCTTGGTAATTTCTTCAAGTGCAGGAAGCAAGTTTGCTGGCTTTGCGTTCTCGTTCAACGGGAATTCATAAGTCTGAGCAGCAAAGTACTGTTGGCCGGCAGTCCCCAGCATAAACTCAAGGAACTGTTCTGCCACTTCCTTGTTATCTGATGAATCGAGTATTCCAGCACCTGCGACCAGTACGACTGAGCCAGGATCGGCTGAGCGAGTGTAGTAGTTACGGGCTGCAAACGATTCACCTTCTTCAGCGAGGAATCGGTGCAGGTAGTAATGATTCACGAAACCAACTTCGATTTCGCCTGCTGCTGCCGCTGCCACGGTAGGAGTGTTCTTCGCGTACACCTTTGGTTCGTTAGCCATGATGCCTTCGAGCCAGGCTTTCGTTCGGTCTTCACCCCACTCCTGTCGCATGGCAGTGATCATTGCGTGGAGAGAACTGTTAGTTGGGGGCCAGCCGATCCGACCTTTCCATTCGGGCTTGGCAAAATCTTCGATTGAATCGGGAAGATCAGCTTCCGAAAGCATGTCGGTGTTGTAGACGATCACACGTGCGCGACCGCTAGTTCCAACCCACTTGCTTTCGGGGTCTCGCGCCCAACTCGGGACAGAGCCTAGGACATCTGGTGAAAGCTCACTTAGCAGATTGTCCACAGCACCGAGACCACCCGGGTCCTGTGCAAAGAAGATGTCAGCTGGGCTGCTGGATCCTTCTTCGAGTAGCGTTGAGGCGAGCGGACCGGTTGATCCGTAGTTAACCTCGACGTTGTGCCCCGAAATCTTCTCAAAATCTTCAATAAGCGGACCAACCAATGACTCCGATCGTCCGGAATAAACGACCAGGGTTTTGGAATCCTCATCAACTTCAGAATCAACACACGCAACTGCAGTGATGGCAATTATGGTAACAAGCGCGAGTTTTACGAACACGCGCCGATATCCGGCGACGTAACTCATTTCTTTCTTCTTTCTTGTGTTAGAGCCAGGAACACCCTCAAGGGTCGAGGCGGACACCGTTCGCCGATGCACTTAAATGTGTTCGTATGTACAAATCCTTACCTTTAGAATACACATTTATTAATCAGCGTCAACAGAAATTTTCCCTATGTGAATATCCTCGCAATATATTCATCGCAATCTTGATGTATATAAGAATTATAAATTTTGTATATACAAATGATTTAATTCTGATAACAGGCTCTCAGTCAAAAACAGCCTATTTTATGACTCATTGCTAACCGGGGTTAAGACCAAAAGAAGAAAAATGTCGGTTCCTAATAACTAACGAACGGGTAATCATTTACTGACTAGAATTCGCTCGGTACAACAGAAGCGCCAACACCCTGGTACAAGACTCAATTCAGCCTTCGATGCGTCAAACTCTCCGACAACTAGCTAGTAAATGGTCAACGTATACGCTGATCCCTACGCTGTTAGTGATCGGAGTTGTAGTAACCGCCTGCGACGATTTCTACTCGGACTCGACTCCAACGCCTGAAATTGCTCAACCCACGCCGGAAGTGTCCGAAACAGATCCGCGAGAATCAGTTGAAGAAATTGCGAGGGCAGCACTGGCTGCCCGACTTGGGATAGCTCCTGGTGATGCAAGAAAGATTCTCCTGGAAGAAGACACGTGGACGTCACGCAGCCCAGGTTGTTACCCGCGACCGAACACCATCCTCGATGATTATCTTGTCCCGGGGTTCAGACTAATCCTCAGCTACGAAGGAATCAGGTACGATTACAACGCCGATCTAGGTGGTGTGAACGGCGCTCTGTGTGAAACCACTCCTCAGCCTGTACCTGCAGAACTAGCGAACGACATCGTGACCGCCAAAGACATCGAAGATGATGCTATTGACGTGTGGGTGATTCGCAGCGAAGAGGAACTCATTCAGTTCAACAATGAAAACTCTTCAATCGCTGAAATCGAACTCGACCAGGTCGACTGGGAGACCGAAATCCTAGTTGGCAGTGTTGTTGACTCTGACCTTGCGGATGTGTCGATTCCTGCTTTCAGATCTCTTTCAGGTGGAACCTCAGAAACAATCACAATCTAGGTTCACGACGCTTCGCCAAACGAATCAGTCACATCTCAGGTCTGGGCGTTTGTTGACACGACCGACATAACCGACGAATACCAATTCAAACTAATCAAGTAAGAACACCAATTGAACCGTTTAACTTTTCTTGCCCGCCTCGCGCCACTCGCCATACTTGCTGTCGCAGTCGCGCTCGCAATCACAGCCTGCTCTGGATCAGACAAAGGCAAAGACTCAACGTCAACTAGTTCACCCAGTGCGACTCCTCGCCCAACAGTCACAGCTGTACCCACCGCGACTGCGACTCCCGGCCCATCACCAACTCCAGCACCAACGGCAACGCCTACACCGACACCCACTCCCACAGCTACCCCGGTCCCACCGGACTCACATGTAACGGAAATGGCTCGATTAACCGGGGATTTCGGAGTCGATTTCAGTACGTTGGATGTGGAAAGAGTAGAAGCGCATACGTGGGACAGTACAGCCCTCGGATGCCCGGAAGCAGGCGTTCTCTATGACAAAACTAATGCTCCGTACGCGGGTTTTTCATATCTCCTAACAAGCGGCTCGCAAACATGGGAGTACCACGCAACCGCCGACGACCAAATCACCGTGCGTTGTGATGAAGTAATAGGTCCGAAACCACCGACGACCAACATCACTGTCGACGCCTCACTCTCTACGTCTCGTTCTGCCAAATTGATGAGGAAAGACTCATCTACAGGAGAACTCGTTCTGCGCCGAGAAATCACGAAACAGGACTTGCCCAGATTGATTGATCTGTTCGATATCGATACAAATTTCTCTTCGGCTATCCAGTGCGACACGATATTCAGAATTGATTTCGAAACCGCCAGCGGAATGCAGGAAATCGAATTCATCTGCGCTGAGGACTACACTCGATTCGACGTGTTTTGGAGTGGCCTGCAGGGACGCTCGGATGATCTCGGTAAAATCGTCGGACCGTATTTGACCGGTGACCCAATTCCGCAACTACCACCGCAATAGCTATTCCCGGTAGCTAAAAAACAGCCGAGCTCAATCGTGAGCAAGAGCAACAAAAAGCGATTGCTAAAAGCAGGCAAGCTCCCCGCTGAGTTGCTGGCGAAATCCCTTGCGTCGATCAAAGAGTCGTCACCGAGGGTATTGCTCGGTCCAGGAGTTGGCGAAGACGCAGCATTCATTTCGTTTGGCAGCAAAACCCTGATCGCTAAATCCGACCCTGTCACCTTCGCTACCGATCGAATTGGCTGGTACGCAATTCAAGTCAACGCGAACGACATTGCTGCATCGGGTGGGATCCCCAGATGGTTTTTAGCCACGGCACTTCTACCTGAAGGTGCACCTAAGTCTCTCGCGACTGAAATCTTCGACCAAATAAATGACGCTGCTAATAAATTGAATATCGAGTTGATCGGGGGTCACACAGAAATCACCGTCGACCTACCTCGACCAATCATCGTCGGAATGATGTTAGGTGAGGCAGCGCCTTCCGAAACTGTTGCTTCTAGAGGTGCATCAGGTGGCGACAAACTCATTCTCACCCAGGGAATATCGATTGAAGGAACATCGATTCTTGCCCGTGAAGCTGCGAGTGAACTGAAAAACGTAGGTGTTTCGAAATCTGTCATTGAGTCCGCTGCAAACTTTCTAGACGATCCTGGAATTTCAGTACTGAAAGCAGCGCAGACAGCAGTGAGAACTGGTGTCGTGACCGCAATGCACGATCCGACCGAAGGTGGTCTATCCGGAGCTATAGACGAGCTTTGCAAGGCATCCAACACAGGTGCCGTCGTCAATCCAGACGCAGTTCACATCTTTGAAGAAACACACCATATTTGTAACGCGCTTGGACTCGACCCCTGGGGACTTATCGCCTCTGGAGCATTGCTAATTGCATCTTCTGACCCAGAACCAGTTCTCGACGCATTGAAACGTGAAGAAATCCCAGCAGCTGTTATCGGAGAGCTGACCGCTCAATCTGGAATTATTGGGCTCGACACTGGGACCACCCCGTCAGAATTTCCGAAGTTTGAGCGCGATGAGATCGCTCGTTATTTTGGCGAATAGCACTGTTGAGCACCCATTTCTCCATTTCGGTGAGAACGCACTAAAGACTCTAAAGAGTTGAGACCTCAAAACCGGTTTAGAATTAGACGATCGTCTTGAGCACAGTTTGAACAGGTCCGGTCTTGACCACGATTCAAGAAGAATCGGTTTCGAAAGAACTTCTCAGTACCGCTGAGAGTTACTTACCTCGCGATCGCCAAACTGCTGTTGAAGAAGCCCTTACATACGCAATAAATGCTCACAGTGGGCAAACTCGCGATTCAGGTGAGCCGTTCGTGGTACACCCGATCGCAACTGCTCAACGTCTAGCAGAAATGCACATGGACGCAACGACTATTCAGGCGGCGTTGCTCCATGACGTGATCGAAGACTGCGGGATTTCGTTTGAAGAAATTGAAAGTGACTTCGGGCTCGAGGTCGCAAAACTCGTCGACGGTGTAACGAAGCTCAAGCGACTCGACCAGATTTCCGAAAATAGCGCGATGCTCAAGCAGGTCGCAACGCCTGAGGCAACACGGGTTGCCTCGCTTCGAAAAATGCTGGTTGCGATGGCGGAAGATGTACGTGTCGTCCTCATCAAGCTGTCTGACCGCCTCCACAACATGCAGACGCTAAAGCACTTGCCGACGCCAAAGCAGCAGCGTATTGCGCGAGAAACGCTCGACATTTACTCACCTTTGGCGCATCGCCTTGGCATGAACGACATCAAGTGGCAACTTGAAGACGAGGCGTTCCGTTACCTGATGCCACGCCAGTACAAGTCCATATCAAAGCTCATTAGCCGCAAGCGAGCTGAACGCGAGATTTACACCGAAGCGGCAGTAAAGGCGATAAAGGAACCGCTCGAAAAGGCTGGAATCCAGTGTGTTGTAGACGGTCGAGTCAAGCACCTCTACAGCACTTACAACAAGCTCCAGCGCTACGAACGAATGGGTCGAAAATTCGACGAGATTTACGACCTGATCGCCATTAGAGTGATCACGCAGAACGTCGGCGACTGCTACGCGGCCCTGGGCATCGTTCATTCAAAATGGCGACCCGTTCCAGGGCAGTTCGACGACTACATCGCCAGTCCAAAAGAAAACATGTACCAGTCCTTGCACACGTCTGTGCGCGGTCCCGGCAACTACCCAATCGAAGTGCAAATCCGAACAGAAGAGATGCACCAAGTCGCTGAAGAAGGCGTTGCCAATCACTGGATCTACAAGGAAGGCGAAGACAATCTTCGCAAGAACGACAATTTCGATACCAAGATGTCGTGGCTTCGCCAGTTGCTGGACTGGCAGCGAGAGCTTTCAGGTGACGACGAATACCTCGCCACGGTCAAGACTGACATTCTCCAGGACCAGGTTTTCGTCTACACCCCTAGAGGTGACGTCAAAGACATGCCGGCGGGTGCGACTCCGCTCGACTTCGCATATCGAATTCACACCGATCTTGGGCACGACACAGTCGGTGCGGTGGTCAACGGCAAGCTAACAGCCCTCAATACACCCCTCCAAAACGGTGATGTTGTGGAAATACGAAAAGCCCGGATTTCACGCGGACCAAGCCTCGATTGGCTGAACCTGGATCTCGGTTACCTGGTTACAGGAAGTGCTCAAACCAAGGTCAAGCAATGGTTCCGCAAGCAGGAACGAGAAAGCAACATCAGGCGTGGTCGTGATCTGCTCAAGAAGGAACTTCGCCGACTCGGTCTCAGGATGTCCGACAATGAAATCGTCGCCAAACTTGACTTTGAAAACTACGACCAGGTTGCCGAAGCAGTCGGTACAGGGCAGATTTCTCTGAGCCGCGTTGCCGAAACGCTCAGTCCAGCACCGGACGAAGTCTTCACTCCGATCAAGGTCGAAGGTAAAACGCCTACGGACCAGCCCAAGGGATTGGTTGTTATGGGTGAACCGGGACTTCTTACACGTGTCGCTCGGTGCTGTAGTCCTGTCTACGGAGATGAAATAACCGGCTACCTGACCAGAGGTCGTGGTGTAACGGTCCACCGACGTAACTGCGCCATACTGCGAGACACCGAGGACACTGATCGTCACATTCCGGTTGCCTGGGGTCATTACGAGACGACTTACGCTTCAAGACTGCAAATCAAGGCCTTCGACCGTGTCGGACTAATTCGTGACATCACGAACGTAGTTTCATCTGAAAACGTCAATATTCACTCGCTCTCTTCAGATGAAGACGCAAACACCAACGCGTGTACTGTTTCACTAACCGTTTACACCACTGGTGTGGAGCAATTGAGTCGCTTGTTCTCACGAGTTGAAGCAATACCTGGTGTAGATTCTGTTTTCCGAGTGAGCGAAACATAGTTAGAATAATTTGGTTGCGTTTTCGGCAACCGTATTTTTCTTGCTCTTAGAAAACGCGTTCCTAACCACGAAAAGTAAGTACGAATCAAACTAAGGAATCTGAATGCCAGCCGCAAAAACTTTGCGATCACAGAACCGCAAAGCCGCACGTAACCGGGCTAACCGATCATTCACTCGAAGCAGAGTTCGAAACGCCGTTGAGGCAATCGAAGCCGGTGATGCGAACGAAGAGTCGACCAAGTCATTGCAGGGCGCAATCTCTGCACTCGACCGAGCTGTAACCAAGGGTGTACTTCACCGAAACACCGCTGCTCGCAAGAAGTCACGACTCACCCGACAGTTCAACGCACTCAGCAAGTAAATCGGTATAACCCTTGACCCAGGGTCCTGGAAATCCAGAAGAACATCAGCACGACCATGCGGCTGACACCCATCAGCCCTTGCCTAGTTCTGAGTCTGAAGATACCGAATACAACTGGCGCATCCACCACCCGTTCGAAGGTGTTGAGCGCAGGGTCGCTGTTGAAGTAGCGCCATGGCGAGGCTTACTGCCTCGGTGGCGCTTTGTTATTCCAGGAGATTTCGACGGTATTGCACGCTGGGGCATCGGTCCAGCTGGAACCGGCAAAATTGACACCGACGTAAAACGTCCGGCTAAAGACGGCCCCGTGCGAATGATCAACGGTCCGTTGGTCAAATGGTTCGGTGGGCACGAATCACTTTCCACTAGCCAGTCCGCATACCTAGTTTTCGAAGGTGAAGCACCTCACTACGTAGCATTCGGACAGGCTGAAGCTGTGGGCGGGCCTCCAGGAAATCTGGAAGGAATCTCATTCGGCGACCATCCGGTCCATCCGGGAGCCGGGATGGATCCGTCCCACGGACACGATCACGCTCCGCCGCCTTCAATGGATCACGGACACGACCACTCGCATGATCACGCCGATCACGATCATTCTGGTCAGAGCCACGATCACGACCATGACCACGGTCATGACCATCACGGACACGCCCGCTAAGGCGAAGTTACTGCTTGTCGTCAGCGTGTTGAGTGCGCTGGCATTTTTCGCATGCGGCGGCGACGCTGTTGTGTCGAGCGAAGATTTACCTTCGACCACTGCAATACCGAATTCACAGTCCGATACGCCAGTGCCGCCCGTGATTATTGAGGTCACTGTAGTCGTTACAGCAACACCGACGATCACTCCTACTCTTCCGCCGTCATCGGTACCTACAGAACTAAGCCCAACAAGTTCTCCTACACCAACTAAGACTCCAGTAGTTGCATCAGCGACTCCAACATCGACGATATCGCCCACTCCGGTTGCGGCGGCTCAACCGACGTCAACATCGACGGCAACACCTACTCCGACACCCACCGCAATCTCAGTTGCCACCACTACTCCTGAATCCACTCCGACAGCCACTCCCGAACCAATTTAAACACCTGTCCCGTCACCAACATCTACTTCGACACCGGCACCACCTGCTCCAGCTCCAACGCCGGAATTTGTAGACAAAAACTGCTCAGATTTCGAAACCTGGCCTGCGGCTCAGAGTTTCTTCGAATCTGAAGGCGGTCCCACCTCCGACCCTCATCGATTGGATGGCGATAAAGACGGCGTGGCCTGTGAATCACTGCCTGGCGCCCCTTAACCATATTTCGATCATAAGTTCGTAATTTGTGTCACGTTCAATTGACAGTTGAGATTGGGCATTGATACATTTCAGAACATTAGTGCGAATACAGTACTGTTCGACGTGATCGGCAAACTCGAGCTAAGGGACATCCAAAATGAAAAAGCTATCTGCACGACAGCAGACGATTCTGGCGTTCATTGAAGGCTTTATCGAGGAGAATGACTATCCACCCACCATTCGCGACATCCAGTCAGGGTGTGGAATCAGCTCTACCTCCGTTGTGTCCTACAACCTCGACCGCCTAAAAGAAGGTGGATACCTCAATAGGGCGTCGGAAGTTTCTCGCGGGCTTGCGCTCTCTTCTCAGAAGCAAACTTTTGGTCAGGCTGAAGAATCGGAAACGGTTGCCGTACCACTTCTCGGGACTATTGCCGCAGGTTCACCGTTCCCAATGCCGGAGAACGACACCTGGTCTGACCTCACAGGCTCCGAACTTATTGATCTTCCACAGTCGATTGCCGGTACCGGCGAAGGTGTTTACGCTCTGAAGGTCAGAGGCGAATCGATGATTGACGCTCTCATCTCCGACGGTGACATGGTGATAATGGAACAAGTAGCCGCCGTCAGGAACGGTCAAATGGCAGCAGTGCGAGTGAAGTCGGACCATTCGACCACGTTGAAGCACTTCTACGCGGAAGGTCCAAGAGTGCGGCTTGAGCCAGCAAACACCCAAATGCAGGCTATGACCTACCCGTCATCCGATGTCGAAGTGTTGAGCCGAGTAGTCGCAGTCTGGCGCGATCTACGCTAATTACCGGACGCACGGAAAGCACAGATATCAACACTTGACGCTCATGGCGTGGAATCGCGGCAAGCGTATACTTGTCCGTGTATCAATAGCCCCCAAACCAGATAATTGGGGCAACTCGGAGCGATATCTGTGTTCCAGAACATAGGCCCACTGCAAGTCGTAATCATCCTCGTGATTGTTCTGCTCCTTTTCGGGGTCGGAAAGCTTCCTCAGGTAGGACGAGGCATGGGACAGGCAATTAACGAATTCCGATCTGCCGTCAACAAGAAAGACGAAGAGAACGGATCGGACGACGAGAACGCCGACTCAAAGGCGTAGGCGTCTAAAGCACCTCAAACAGCTCGGTCGATTAAACCCCCGGATTTTTTTCGGGGGGGTTATTCAGTTTGGCCGCGCTCGGCAAGGCGAACTAGCAGCATTCCGATTTCGAAAAGCAGCATGACCGGAATTGCCACAATCACCTGCGAAAGTGGATCTGTTGGAGTAACGATCGCTCCGAACACGAACGAGATCAGGATCATCCATCGGCGCTTGGTTTTAAGCCACGCTGAAGTGAGAAGTCCGATCTTAGCTAGTATGAACATCACAATTGGTAATTCGAAAATCGATCCAATCCAAAACAGAATTCCCATCATCAGAGAAACCACTGATGCCGCGGTAATTGTTGGCACCGCCAGGTTCCCCTGGAATTGAAGCATGAATTCGAACAACCTTGGGATCAGGATCAAGTAAGCAAACGCCGCACCCAATCCGAACGAAATCAGCGCACCTGGAATCAGAAAGTAGATGTATTTCTGTTCACTGGACTTCAATCCGGGACGGAAGAACATCGACATCTCCCAGAGGAAATACGGCAGTGCCGCGACCAGTCCAACCATGATCGCCAGCTTTGCTGCTGCCACCCAGGCTTCAGTAAGCGTTAGCTGGATGATGTCTCCGCCCGCAGCCTCAATGAGTCGCCGTGAATCATTCGTGAACAGATCAAATATTCGTTGGAAGTTACCGACCGCAATTCCAATGAAAATCAGCGCAACGATCGCGACCCGGAACAAGCGCTTCTTGAGCTCGTTCAGGTGATCGAGGATCGACATCGGTCGGTCTCTCACGACGATGCCTTCTCTTCGCTCAGATCATCGGTTTCCGGAGATTCAGAGGTTTCATCGGCTTCCGGTTCATCATCCGCCTCAGGTTCTGAAAATTCTTCTGGTGGTGCCGACGTGGCAAGCTTTTCTTCACCCATTCCGAGGTCTAAATCTGGGATGGCGTCTCTAACTTCAGAATCAACAATGACTGGTGGACGCTTAGGTTGCCACTTCTGCGACGAGTCCTCAAAAGCGGTTAGGGGCTTCTTGCCTGTGGTTGCCTCTTCCTCTAATTGGTCAAGGCTCATTTGGTTCTTTAGCTCGTCGATGTCCCCGGAAATGCCGTCTGCATCGAGTTCTTTCTTGAGGTCTTCCAGCTCGATCGCATCTGTGATCATGGTTTGAAGCGCATCTCGCTGACGCTTCAGGTCGGTGTACAGCTTTCGACCTTCTCGAATTCCTTCCATAAGGCGTTGCGGACCAAGCACAAATAGAGCGATGGCGCCAATCAGGAGAAACTCGAATCCACCGATGCCGAAGAAGTTCATTTCGCTGAACCAGCCACGGATTCTTCGTATGTGGAATGTTCACACATGATTTCTTGTTCGATAGTGAGCCCAGCCCGTCGTAACAAATCGACTGTCGTACACAGAGGCAGCCCCACGACGTTCAGATAGCACGATTCATATTTTTCCACCGGATCTAGCTCAGAATCCTGGATTCCGTAGCCTCCCGCCTTGTCCATAGGGAGTCCGGTACGAACGTAATTCTCAACATCAATCTTACTCAGTTTGCGAAAAGTCACGTTCGTTGACTTTGCATCGGTGTGTTGATTGCCTGAGGAATTGATAACACTCACAGCGGTCACAACCAGATGAGTTTGACCACTAAGAGACTCGAGCATTTCAGTTGCTTCGGCCTCAGAAACTGGTTTACCGAGCAGCATCCCGTCATGAGCAACGACGGTATCGGCCGCCAAAACTATTTGATCTCGTCCGCTCGCACTGACCGCCTTCGCCTTGGATTCCGCAAGATGCATTGCCAACTCAACTGGATCCTCGATTTTCGAGGTTTCGTCGACGTCGGACTGCCTTACTTCAAACTCGAGTCCAGCCATTTCGAGGATTTGCCTCCGACGCGGAGACCGACTCGCAAGAATGAATTTAGGTGAGACCATACCTATTTGCTCGACCGTAAAAGACTAATAGTCTCGACGTGCTTCGTTTGCGGGAACATATCTACAGGCTTCACAAATTCCAACTCGAACGATCCGTCAGCACACAACAAATCTAGATCACGAGCCATAGCCGCCGGCTCGCACGAAACCATCAACAGTTTTCGCGGGTTCAGCACTTTCACCGATTCGATTACATCCGGATGACACCCAACTCTTGGTGGATCGAGAATAACCGCATCGACTTGCTCTGAATACTGATCATTCCAGGTTTTGAGAACGTGCTCGGTCTTGCCTTCAACAAACTCAACATTCTCCACACCCAGTGAGTTGCGACCTGCATCTTCAATTGCTGACGCCGATTCTTCGATACCTACAACTTTCCGAGCATACGGAGCTAGCAGTACTGCGAATACACCAACCCCGCAATAAGCATCGACGAGAAGTTCGTCGCCGGTCAGCTCGAGCAACTCCCTGATTTCGTCAACCGCCTGGCTCAGTTGATCCGTGTTGACCTGGAAGAACGATGAAGCGGCGATCCTGAATCGACGCCCTCGTACCTCTTCCTCGTAGTGCTGCACACCGGTTTCAATGTCGACACCCTCAACCTGCATTTTTGGTTGAACGAGCATTGATCCGCTGTTCGAACCAACCCGAATCGACAATTGCGACTGACCTACCAAACGACCCTGGAATGTGTTCAGAGTTTCGTTGATCTGTGAGTCCATCAACAAGCACTCATCGATCTTCAGCCATTGCCGCGTCGTCGCATTTACGTACCCGATCGAGCCGGCATCTTGTTTTTTAGCGACCGTAAACCTGCCATGGTTCCGGTAACCAAGTTGTCGCAGACTTTCGACCGTTGGTAGCACGGTGGTTTCAGTCAACGAAACGAATGCAGACAACTCTTTGAGCACTCGATCTCGTTTAAGGGTCAACTGTCTGTCGTAGGAAACGTGCTGCCACTGGCATCCGGTGCACTCAAGGAAGTACTTGCATACCGGTTCGATTCGATCAGGCGAAGCTTTAAGCACTTCAACAGTTTTAGCAGCCACGCGTTCGGGGTACTTGCGAAGTACTTCAGCGACCACCGTCTCACCGACTATCGCGCCCGCCACCTCGACCGGGACGCCTTCTACTACGGCAGTGGCAAGGCCGCCATCGTTGATGCCGGTTATGACGACCTCAAAACGGTCACCTTCGTCGAGCTTGAGATGACCTGTCAGGTCAGGTCCCGAATATCTTTTTCTGCGTTTTCGTTTCGCCATTCAGCGATAAATCTCAGTTCAGTCAGCCTTGAACTCAAGGCTCGAAATTGGCATTTGAAAATTGGACTGTCTGTTATTCTGGACTACCGACCTCGTCCGTGGTCGTGAGTTTCCGCCAAATTGGCGCATTTCAACCTGAACGGTACGCAGAATACTCTCTTGGTTTCCAAGTCAGAAAACAAAAATTCACCGACTGTCGAACGCCGGCTTCCAGACTGGTTCAAGGTAAAAGCCCCCGGTGGTGAGAGCTACCTTGAAATTCGAAAGAAGATCAAGGGCGCAAGCTTGAACACGGTTTGTGAAGAAGCTGCATGTCCCAACATTGGCGAGTGCTGGGACCGTGGAACTGCAACGTTCATGATCCTGGGCGACACCTGCACCCGCGCTTGCTCGTACTGCAACGTGAAAACCGGTTGGCCCGGAACCGTCGACAAGGCGGAGCCATTCAGAGTTGCTTCCACAGTGAAGCAAATGGAACTCAGTTACGCGGTCATTACCTCGGTCGACCGTGACGATCTTCCCGACTATGGCTCTGAAATATTTGCTGAAACCATCGCTCAAGTTGGTCGCACCACTCCCGACTGCAAAGTCGAAGTGTTGATTCCAGACTTTGAAGGCGATCGTGAGTGCCTGAAGCGGGTAATCGATGCCGGACCACACGTACTCAATCACAACATTGAGACAACCCGCAGAGTCTTCAAAAAGGTACGACCACGTGGAAATTACGACCTGTCTCTCGAACTGCTGCGACGGGTGAAAGAGATCAAACCACACATGCCATCGAAGTCCGGAATGATGGTTGGTCTTGGTGAAACCCGAGACGAAGTTCTCGAAACGATGCAGGATTTGCGGAATGTAAACTGCGATCTGCTCACGATTGGTCAGTACCTGCGACCGTCTAAACGCCACCACCCGATCATTCGGTTCTACCGACCTGAAGAATTCAAAGAGCTGGAAAAAATCGGACTGGAAATGGGCTTCAAGCACGTTGCTGCGGGCCCATTGGTTCGAAGTTCGTATCACGCAGACGACCAGCACAACGCCGCAATCGACAAAATCCTCGAAGCTGCGAATCGCTAGTCGCTCGTACACGCTACACAGCCCGATCTAAAGGATCCGATCAAGTTGTCGACACTGTTTGTAGTTGCCACACCAATCGGGAATCTCGGCGATATTACTGTGCGAGCAGCCGAAACTCTTAAGCACGTTTCAACTGTAGTTGCCGAGGACACGCGTGTTACGAGAAAGCTGCTCAATCACATTGACGCACACCCTCGACTTGAATCGCTTCACGAACACACGAATCCAGAGCGCGTAGTTGAAATCGCTCAACTACTCGAATCTGGAGATATCGCTTATGTCACAGATGCTGGTACGCCTGGCATTAGCGATCCCGGCTCTAGGCTGGTCGAAGCAGCGGTCCAGGCAGGTCACACAGTTGAACCGTTGCCTGGGGCTTCCGCTGTAACCACAGCGCTTTCGATCACCGGCTGGAGTTTCGATCGGTTCCTGTTTGTTGGGTTCCTACCGAGAAAAAGTGGCGAACGCATCGATTTACTGAATTCAGTTGCCGACGAACCTGGTCCTGTTGTTTTCTACGAATCGCCAAATCGAGTTCGCAAATCCCTCGAAGATGTTCACTGGGTCTTTGCAGAACGCGATCTCGTTGTCTGCCGTGAACTGACTAAAAAGTTCGAAGAAACGTTCCGTGGCACAGCGAACGACGCACTCGCTCATTTCACCAATCCGAAAGGTGAGTTCGTCGTTGCCATACAGGGTTCAGGAAGCTCTTACGTAAAAACACTCTCCGACGACGAGATCACCACGGTGATCGACGAAGCTCGTTCCAACGGACTTAATGGCAGAAGCCTCGTCGACGCGGTCGTTGAATCGACTGGTGCTCCGAAAAGCCGGGTATATCCACTAACCCTCAAATAGAGGTCATGAACTGGCAGAACACCAATTTTTGCAAGTGATTCACTCGATCCGACAGCTATAATTGACAGTCTGTAACAAATCGATTTCGAAGTTTAGAACGCCTGTAAAAGGCACCTTAATCCCAAGAACCGGAACTCTCCTTTGTCACGCAAAATCCTGGTAGCCGTAGCATGGCCTTATGTAAACGGTGAACCTCACCTCGGGCATATCGCTGGCATGAACGTGCCAGCTGATATTTTTGCCCGTTACCACCGCATTGCGGGTAACGACGTCGTGATGGTTTCAGGATCAGACATGCACGGAACTCCGACGATGCTTAAAGCAGCAGACGAGGGAGTTTCGCCGGAAGAAATTTCTGGCAGGTATCACGCCATCTGGAGCAAGGCGCTTCAGGACATGCATTTCTCTTACGACTTGTACACCCACACTCACACGGATCAGCACCGTGACGTGGTGCACGACCTGTTCAACACGATCAAGAAAAAGGGTTATCTCGTTGAGGAAACTCAATCGATGCCGTTCTCTGAAACCGAACAGCGATTTCTGTCTGACCGCTTCGTAGAAGGCACGTGTCCACACTGCTCATACGAATCTGCGCGCGGCGACCAGTGCGACAACTGCGGTCGAACCCTCGATCCAATTGACTTGATTGACATTCGGTCCGGTCGAGACGGATCAACTCCGGTCTTCAAAGACACAACTCACCAGATGTTTACTCTCGGCGCGTTCCAAGAACAACTCGAAGAGTGGGTGTCTGGAAAAGACGAGTGGCGACAAAACGTTCGAAACCAAACACTAGGTATGCTTCGAGAAGGTTTGCATAACCGCGCCATGACACGGGACATCGACTGGGGCGTTCCCGTTCCACTCGAAGGCTACGAAAACAAACGCTTCTACGTTTGGTTTGAAGCCGTCATGGGTTATTTCTCTGCGACAAAAGCCTGGGCAGAAAACAACGGTGATCCTGATGCATGGAAAAGGTTCTGGGTTGAGCCAGACGGCGAAACCTACTACTTCCAGGGCAAGGACAACGTTCCGTTCCACACCGTCATTTGGCCTGCAATCTTGCTGGCATACGGCGGATTAAATCTGCCGACTGACGTGGTCGCAAACGAATATCTGAACCTTGGCGGGTTCGATTTCTCAAAAAGCCGTGGTCACGCAGTTTGGCTTCCTGATTTCCTTACACGCTACGACCCGGACCCGCTCCGTTACTACCTCGCGTCGATCATGCCGGAAACTTCCGACTCAGAGTTCACGTGGGAAGGATTCGTCGCGGCCAACAACAACGAGTTGGTCGCCAACATCGGCAACTTCGTGCACCGAATACTGACGATTACTACTCGAAACTTCGACAATGCCGTACCAACTCTCGGCGACTTGGACGATGCCGACAAGGCTGCCCTCGAAGCCTGTGATATCGCTCTCAAAGAAGTTGGTGAAGCTATTGATGGCAGAAACTTCCGGGCTGGTCTTCGTGCAGCAATGCGTCTTGGTCAGCACGGCAACCGCTATGTCGACGCCAAAGAGCCATGGAAAGTCGTGAAATCTGATAAAGACGCGGCAGCAACCACTTTGTGGGTTGGATTGAACATCGTTTCGACCCTACGAACGGTCTTCTACCCATACATCCCATCTTCCACAGAGAAGATTCACGGGATGCTATTCGGAGAAGGCGATGTCCTGTCCGATGGTTGGGGTCGGCGCGAAATCATTCCGGGGACACCTCTAGAAAAACCGACACCGTTGTTCAAGAAGCTCGACGAATCTGTAGTTGAGGAGGAGAATGCACGTCTAACTGGCGATGCATAATTTCTTCCGGAACAAGCCATGGTCGAAGCAATTACGCAAGAAAGCATTTACTCTCCCGTTGTCGATGACCTCGAACTGGTAATCGAGGAAATCGCTTCGATCGCTGAGCGAGCGCCAGAAGGTACACATCAGCAAGGTGAAGACCTCGAAGCGCAGCTCGGCCACGTTCTGGCGACTCCGGGCAAACGCGTACGCCCAGCACTCACGTTGCTCGCTTCTCGATTATGGGGCAATGGCGGTGGTGAAAACCCTCGTCGAATGGCTACAGGTGTGGAGCTTCTTCACATCGCCACGCTCGTACATGACGACACCGTTGATCATGCCGACACGCGGCGTGGCCACCAAACTGCCAGCAATCTCTGGGGACGCAACGTTGCAGTCCTAATTGGAGACTACGTTTTCGCAACGTCAGCCATGTACGTCTGCGACACAAACAACGTGCGACTGGTCAGACGTTTCGCGGAGACCATCACCGAGCTCGCACGCGGGGAACTCAGCGAGATTTACAAAGTCTGGCAGCAAGGTGTCAGTATCGAAGAGTACAACCAGCGGATCTACGATAAAACCGCATCGCTGTTCTGCACTGCCTCTGAAAGCGGAGCTGTACTTGGCGGAGCCGATGACAGACAAGCCGCTGCTCTGAAGTCTTACGGCTACAACATCGGCATGGCTTACCAGGTCTACGACGATTTGCTCGACTACAGCGCCACTTCCGAGCAACTAGGAAAACCCGCTGGACACGATCTTGAAGAAGGGATCCTTACGCTCCCAGCAATTCTTGCAATTGAGATCGGAGCAGCTGAAGATCTCGACTTGCTGTTCAATGCACCAGTCGATGACCGTTCTAATATGGTTCCGAACGCGGTTGAGGCGATAAGAAATTCCGGTGCCCTGGAACTGACTCGAAATGTAGCCAACGACTACATCGATAAGGCGATAGCGTCTCTAAATGGAATCCCCAAGTCGCAAGAACTTAAATCTCTATTTGACCTTGCTGAGTACGTACAGTCTCGAAGCTACTAATCCATGCCTGGCAGCAGCTCTAGCAATGACGAACCACCGGTCGCACCAGGGCTAGTCCAGGAAAAGCTCAACTGTATTTACGGTCCGATCGAGTGGCGACCTCGAATGATCGCCATCGACGAGCTGATTTTCACCGTTCTTACCCAGAACACTTCTGACCTGAACGCTGAACGAGCGTACGACTCGCTCCGCAAAGCCCTTCCCAGTTGGGCACAGGTCGTCGAAGCAGACACGGCACTCGTCGCTGAAGCAATCAAGCATGGTGGCCTCTCAAATCAAAAGTCTGTTCGAATTCAAAAAATCCTCGTCGAAATTTTGAAGCGACTCGGCCACTTCGATCTCGAATTTCTTGCCGACCTACCACTTGAGGAAGCTCGAGAATGGCTGACCTCTCTACCGGGGGTGGGACCTAAAACGGCAGCAGTCGTAATGGCCTTCTCGCTAAAGATGCCGGCGTTTCCGGTCGACACGCATATTCACCGCGTTTCCAAGCGACTGGGATTCATCGGACCAAAGGTCACCGCAGATCAGGCACACCCTCTAATGGAAGATTTGATCCCGGAAGATGACCGCTACGACATGCACGTTTTGCTAATCACCCACGGTCGCCAGATCTGTAAAGCCCAACGCGCCCGCTGCGAAGAATGCCCTCTAAAAGCAGTGTGTCCTTCTTCGACAGCTACCTAACGACGCGTCCCGACCGCAGTGGAGGGACCTCTGGTGGTGCAGTGGCACTGTGCGCTTCTCCGCTAAAGAAGAGAGCAGCGCTAATGCCGAAGAACTTTGATCTTGAAACGAATTCAGGATGACAACATCTCGAGTCCCGACCTTGCTGGAGGGACCTTCGGTTGAGATGAGGGGTTTGCGATCAAATACTGAAGTGCCACGTTTTACCCCGATTTTCATCGGGGTGACATCAGAGAATCGGATGAGTGAAATAGAGATGTAGGTGATAGAAGATGAAATGCACCTGTCATCCTGAGCTTCCCTGCCCTGAGCTACACCCAGCGGGTCGAAGGATCATTCTCGCGTCCGCAGAATCGCGTAAATAAACCATCGAAAATAGCCGTTTTCTCAATCTTCGCGGTATGCTGGTATTTAGTGCTGATTTTTGCGAAGCCACCGCTCACAACTGAAATCGACACGGCCCCATCGTCCAGCGGCCTAGGACACCACCCTTTCAAGGTGGAGACCGGAGTTCGAGTCTCCGTGGGGCTACCATTCTGAACTAAAAACACCCGCCAGAAAATTGTCGGGTGTTTTGTTTTAACTCACTAACAAATACTCACCACACTATCGCTATCGCTTGAAACCCGAGTCTCCGGGACGCACACAGTTAAAAACTGAATCGGCTATCCTCAACTCATGATGCAGCGTCGCCATACATCGCAGAGCGTCGCTTTAATGCGTCGCCTCAGAATCATTGTCCCTGTGTTCGCTCTCGTGATCGGGACAGGAACAATCGGCTATCTCCTTCTAGAGGATGAATTCGGTTGGGTCGACGCGCTCTACCAATCAGTTATCACGATTAGCACTGTGGGGTTTGGAGAAGTGCGCGTTTTAAGTGACGCATCTCGTATCTTCACTATCGTGCTAATTCTTCTCGGTGTTTCAGCGTTCACATATACGTTCAGCGTGCTTGGAGAATATGTGGTTGCTGGTGAATTCAGGGGCTCAGTCAGGGCAAGAAAAATGCGCAACTCAATCGCACATCTCTCGGGTCATACGATCATTTGCGGGCAAGGTCGAATAGGAAACCGGATTGCCGAAGAATTTAAAACAATCGGTGAGCCGGTTGTTGTAATCGACTCTAATTCCGAAGTGACGGAGCAGATGAAGCAGTCAGGGGTGCTTACTGTTGAAGGTGACGCGGGTGATGACCAAACGCTCGTCGATGCCAACGTCTACAAAGCTAGCCGACTGATCGCAGCTACTGGGTCTGACGCCACAAATCTGATGATTTCGTTGTCTGCGCGAGCATTGAATCCGAACATTTTCATCGTTGCGCGAGCCGACGATGAAGGGAACGAACAAAAATTGCTCAAGGCAGGTGCCAACCGTGTTGTTCCCATTTACAGATCGACCGGACGCCGAATGGCACAGCTCGCTCTTCGACCTCACGCTGTTGAGTTCACCGATATCGCCCTCGGTGATCAGGAAATCGAATTGTCCATCGAAGACCTGATTGTTCAGCCAGGTTCACGCCTTGATGGAGCGACTCTCGAAGAATGCATTACTCCCGAAGGTGGAAACTACATGGTCATTGCAGTCCGTCGTCACAACGGCGAACTCGAAATGATACCTCCACCCTCTACGCAGGTCGAAGCAGAAGACGTCGTTGTTGTATTCGGAACTCGTGATCAATTCGGTGAGCTCGAATCGCTCACGAGTGCAACGGGAATCTAGCGACCGGTAGCTTCACAGAACTCTGATCGCTGCCTCGCTATTTAGGTCTGAGATTGCGCGATCATGAATGCGATGAGGTACAACGAACCGTCCATAGTTTTGCTCGCTGCGCTCGGAACTATGATCGCTGTGGTCCTGCACGAGTTTGCGCATTTCATAACGGCGAGACTCACTGCGGGATACTGGGCAGAATTTCTCTATGCTGGTGTTCGCTACCAGGAAGCGTTCGACCGTGGCGAAGCAATCGTAATTTAATGAATAGTGGCAACCACGTAAGTTCTAGTGACGAATGAGATCCTGAATCAAGTTCAGGATGACGGCAACGCCACATCAACGACGCGTCCCTAGCGAAAGCATGTGCTGAGCTCTGTCGAAGTATCGAGGGCCCAGCGATCTGATGGCAGCAAGTCAACCTACTGCCCCCAACCGAGATTCCTCCCCTACGGTCGGAATGACAAGACTTCGACCGTTCTCACCCATGGCAACAACAGTCCTCCCACGGACCGGGGGAGTTAGAGGGGGAGACTGAGACTCTGCGACCAATTGACTCCGTCACACCCAGAGCTAACGTACGCTAAATCTCTACGTGCACCTTGATTGATCCGCTCGACTTGTCCCAGGCGGCATCAAAACCATCCTGGATGTTCTCGAGCCCAACCTTATGCGTCACGATTTCTCGGTAAGGAATTTCACCTGAAGCCAGCAAATCAATCGCGACCTCGTAGTCGTGGCGACCGTCGATCACGCCGTAGCAAATCACCGACTGCATTCGAATTTCTCGAAGCAATGGCTCGAATAGATCGAACTCCATTGGGATTTTTACGCCACCCAAGTAGAGCATCGTCCCCTGGTTACGGGTAGCTCGAATTGCCTGCTGGAACGAAGCCGACTGATGACCACCAACTGACTCAACGACGAAATCGGCTCCTATACCGTTTGAAGCATCGAGACACACCTGTTCGAATTCTCCAGGTTCAGAACCCACAACAATGTCGGCCCCCATCTTCTTAGCCGCCGCAGCTTGTTGTTCGTGCCGTGCCGAAGCGATCACTGTTCGCGCACCCATTGCTTTCGCTGAAGCGATAGATGAAAGGCCAATCGTTGCCGATCCAACTACTCCGACGACATCGTCGGGCTTCATACCGCCATACCTGAACCCGTGAACACTTACTGCCATAGGCTCCACGAGAGCGGCATCAGTCCAATCCATGTGATCAGGGATCTTGAACAGACCTGCTGGACGGCGAGTCATGTACTGAGCGAACCCGCCACCGGTATCAGGAGCAAGATTCATGCAGTGTTTCCACTGCCCGTAACGGCAGAAGTGACACTGTAAGCAGGCCCGACCACCGCCGATCATCTCCACGGCAACACGGTCGCCAACTTCAAGACCGTTTGCACCACCCTCAGGTAACTCGAGAATTTCACCGGCAACTTCGTGACCTGACGGAAGTTCTTGTGCTTCGGTGCGACTCGTGGTCATGTGCAAATCCGAGCCACAAATACCCGTTTGTCGAACACGAATCATCGCCGCTCCATCGAACATGTCCGGCATTGGCACATCCTGGGTGATGTATTTGCCGGTGCCGTCATCAAGAGCTGCTCGCATCGAATTAGCCATTTCGTGTCCTCAGAAATTCTTGGGAATGTCGTTGATCGGGCGCATCTTATCTCACTTCGTGAGGTGTATCCTCGTCGGCGATTTTCATAACAAGCAACTCTCCAGAAAAACCATGACCTCAAACTCACAATTCCGAGGCGTCTACGCCATTCCAGTTACCCCGTTCAACGAAGACCTTTCGGTCGACTGGGATTCCCTACGGAAATGTATCGAGTTCAGTCTTGAAACCGGCGCTCACGGAATCGTACTTCCAGTTAACGCTTCTGAAGGTCCGTTCCTAACTGAGTCCGAGCGACGCGAAGTACTCAAGGTCGGAATGGAAGTTGTGAACGGAGCCGTTCCTGTTGTGGGTGGAGTGAGCGGAGCCTCTACAGCAGTATCAATAGAACTCACTAAAGTTGCTGCTGATCTAGGGGTTGATTCAGTAATCGCCATGCCGCCAAATGGAGCTGCAGGCTCGATCATTTGGGATCACTTCGTGGCAATTGCTTGTGCAGGACAACTGCCGGTCTGGATTCAGAACAACAAACCTCCTGCCGGTCCCGTCGTTCCCACACCAATGATGGTGAAGCTCCTCAACGAGGTTGAACACGTCGACTACGTAAAAGAAGAGAGCTACCTACCGGGTCAAATAATGACCGAGTTGCAGGAAAAAGCTGGTGGTGCGGTCAAAGGCTTGATGGGAGGAATGGGCGGACGCTATCTCGTCGACGAGTATCGTCGGGGAGCATGCGGCACAATGCCAGCAGGTCACATCACGGACGCACATGTGAAGCTATGGGACGCCCTCGAAGCCGGCGGTGTCGACGGTGACGGACTACAGGTCGTCACTGACGAAGCTCGAACAATCTGGGAACGAATGATTCCGTCACTGAACTTCGAGTTCATGTTTAGCGTGAACGCTTACAAGGCTGCTTACTGGCGACGAGGAATCATCAAGACCCCGGCAACTCGAAATCCTGCAAACAAGCAGCTCGACAAACTCGACTATGAAGAGCTTGACACAATCCTCGACCGAATGGGCGACCTACTCAGCTGGAAGGCTTAGTGGCGAATCGTTAGCTCCGGGCGTCCCGATAAATCGAGGCTTGGTCGCGGCGGCACATTCATCCCCATCTCTAACTCTCCCCGTTCCGCGGGGAGAGGTCCGTCACTTTGTCATCCTGGGCTTGTCGAAGGATCACCGGTTCTGGGCAACATATTCGCTTGGCATCGTTCATCGTGATTCCTCCGCTACGGTCGGAATGACAACAACGGAGTAACTGAACTTTCACGCGTCCCGACCGTTGTGGAGGAACCTTCGGTTGGGTGGTGTGCCTACTCCGGTCGGCGTTGCTTTCGCACTGCCAGTACCAGCACCACCAGTGGAAATACGATCATCAGCAATCCAAGAATCAGAATGGCAACGGCTGAGTCGATTCCTAGCACATCGTGAATTTTGTCCTCGATCCACTCCCACAAAGTCGGATCGATGGGTTCCGAGTGGTGAAGCAAGATATCGAAGGGGTTCGGCATGGCTAACTAGCCCTCCGTGTCGGTCGACGCACCTTCAGGAACTACTGGTGCGTATCTCACCGACAACTGCTTTTCACGAATGGACAGAGAAACCAATCCCGCGGCCAGCAAAGTCGCTGCTCCTACTCCGAAAGCCAGGTCGTACGAACCGAGTTGAGTGAACGCCCAACCGAACAACATTACTGCTGTTGCACCGCCAATTTGGTGAGACATATTCGCCAAACCGAACAGAGTTCCGAGATTACGTACGCCGTAAACGTCTGCAGTCAACGAAGCTGTCAGCGGAACCGTTGCTAGCCACGACATTCCACCAATGACAGCAAATGCCCACAACGCTGAAGCCCCAGGCAGGAAAATCAGGGACAGAAAAGCCACGCCTCGAACGAGATATACAGCGCCAAGCAACTTCTTGCGCTGGAATTTGTCAGATAGCCAACCAACAACCAGAACTCCACCGGCGTTTATTCCACTCAACACCCCAAACGCAAGTGCGGCAGTCCCAGTCGAAATGTCTTCACTTACGGCCCATCGAACGTAGTGGACGGAGATCGAAGCGGTCGTAATTCCGCAAACGAAGTAGGCGAACGAAAGCTGCCAGATCGGTTTCGATTCAAGCGCTTCCTGCCACCGCTCGACGAATTTCTGACCCACAGGTTGAACCGTGATTTGCTGATCATCAGAACCTTCGACCGGACTTGCATCTCCATCAATGTTCAAACCTAAGTCCTGTGGTCGGCTTCGTACCACCAGCAGCAACAATGGAATACCGAGTCCGAGTGCAAGAACTCCAACGATGATCCAAGCCGTTTGCCAGCTGAACTCGACCAGCACGAAGCTCAAAAACGGAACCACGACCAGTCCACCAACGGAACCACCGGCGATCAACACCGACATTGCAGTTCCACGTTTGCGGTCGAACCAACGTGCAATAACCACACCACTTGTAGCTGGTGAAATACCGCCAGATGCGAACGAAATTACGAATCCATAGAGAATGATCAGTCCGAACACGTTCGAAACTGTTGCAACCGCAATGGTTGCCACAGCCATTACCGCCAGCGATATGACTAGAACCGGTCGCCCGCCGTATTTATCAGTTAGATATCCAACTAATGGTTGCGAAAACCCGTTGGCAAGCCAGCCAATCGCCGCCGCAACGGAAATGGCGGCAGTAGTTACACCCCATTCCTCTTCCCAGGTTTTGACGAATACGCCAAATCCCTGCCGAGAGCCGATGGCGAGGAATGACGCGAAGAAGAGGGCAGCAACGATGTACCAACCATAAAAGATCCCGCCGCGCTTCGATTCGCTCACGGTCCCAGCCCTCTATTCCTTATCGATCTGCCTGATCCGGGTAGACCACTCTTCTCGTTCGTCGAGTCGCCCTGCCTGGTAACCCGAGCGACGTCCGATCAGGTAAATAACCCATCCGGTGACCAAGACTGCCAGGACTACGATCAGGTAAGGCATAAACGTCCGGTGACCTAGTCGACCTTCAGGATCTCGACCGCGTCCCGGTTGATGATTCCTTCGATCTCGGATTCTGGAATTTCAGGCAAGTGGTGATCCTTCGAGAATTTCGTGAGCCCGCGTAGATGGTCAATGTTGTCTTGTGGTCGGGTCACTGGCCAGTCAGATGCAAACAGAATCTTCTGCGTTACACCCCATTCGTAGAACAGACGCATGCCCTGCCAGAAGGAATAAGGTCGGTAGAACTGCGCTGAAACGTCTGCCCAAACGTTGGGGTGTTTACGAACTACCGACAAGCAATCGTTCTGCCATGGGTGCCCGAGGTGAGCGAGAACCATCGTCAGGTTCGGAAACGCCATTGCAATCTTGTCGGACGTTAATGGGTGCGCGTATGTCAGCGGAGCCTCGGTCATTGGTGAGGTTCCCTGGTGAAAAATAATCGGAATCCCGTCGTTTTCGAGACGAGCAAATAGCTCAAATGCTTCTTTGCCGGTCGGATCAAAATCCTGGTAGTTCGGTCCGAGCTTAATTCCTTTACAGCCGAGATCACCAACACAGCGGTCGTACTCATCACGCCAGTTTGGATCGAGCGGATGCAACGACATAAATGGAACGATCTTGTCTGGATCACACTTAGCGGTTTCAGCAGCAACGTCGTTGTGATTTAGACCGTCTTCCCAACCTTCGGTGCGCAGTACTCGTTCGTTCGGACGCCACGGTCGCGGGGCAATTCCAAAAATGAACGCCTTGTCGACCGGTCCCATGTCTCGTAAATAGTCGTCAATTGAATTAGTCAGCTGAACGACTTCCCCCGACCGCATCGCGGTTTCGGTTTGCATTTCATCAGGAGGAACTGTGTCTCTATGACTAGGCAAATGGGTATGAACGTCGACGATCATTTGGTACTGGCTCCGTAAATGCGCCGTTTCCGCGCACTGTGTTCGTTCTATCCCGCCATTGGCGGTGCGCCCGAATAGTACGCCGAACTGCTAACGACTGAAACACCTCAGCGAAATCAGTACTCAGCTAATCGGGAGGCACGTATATTTCGGGCGTGCAAGATTCAGAGGGTCACCGAACAACAGAGTCGAACTACTTTCGTTCGTGGCAGCAGCGCGTTCTGTTCACTTACGCGTTCTTCTACTTGTTCGTTTACATGGGTCGGTTCAACCACTGGCCCACCGGTCCCCTGATTCGTGAAGACCTCGCGTTCAGTCACGTTGAAATCGGTATCATCAACGCTTGCCTGTTATGGGGATTCGCCATTGGCGACATGACTCATGGTCGGCTCGCTGAGGTCTATGGCTACCGACTGCTATTGCTTGTGGGTGCCGTAAGTTCTGTAGCTCTGAACTGGGTCACAAGCTTTGGGAATTCACTCGCGACCATCGCAATCCCGTGGGCTCTAAACGGATTCGTAAACGCAACTGCATGGTCACCTGGTATTGGCATGCTCGCTCAGTGGTGGGAGCGAAGACACCGTGGTCGAGTGATGGGGTTAGTTGGTGTTTCAGCCGGAACAGCCATGCTCGTAATGTGGCTCGTGACGGGTTGGACCGCCGGAGAGTTCGGATGGCGAGCGGCGTTCAGGTATCCACCTTTGCTGATGATTCCGGCAGCGCTAATGCTCTTCTGGCGAGTTCGAGACCGCCCATCTGACAAGGGATTTCCTGAACTTACTGAATCTGCAGCGCTGCGGGCCCATCCAGCAGCAGGTCCTCTCCCCGCGGATACGGGGAGAGTTAGAGAGGGGGATTCCGCGCCCAAGGACGAAGGTCCGCCCGGCGCAGCAAACGCAACCCTTCATCCTGAGCTTGTCGAAGGGTCAAGGTCCGCTAACTCAGAATCCTTCCTAACCCCCTACAAGTACCTGATGTCCGACTGGCGATTCGTCGCAACATCGCACATCAAGGGACTCGAGAACGTCGTCCGCTACGGACTTACGACCTGGGCACCGCTCTATTACTTCGAAGAAGCCGGACTTTCGATCGAATCGACCGCTCTGGTGACCGTCGCAATCCCGGTCGGATACCTCACCGCTCCACTAGTTTCAGGCTGGATATCAGACGTGCTACTGGGAGGACGAAGAAGCCCGATGGTCGCTGCGTCCGCGTTGATCTCGGCGGGAGCATTAATTGGATTAGCACTGGCTCCAGCAACGAATCTCTACGCCGGAGCCGCCCTGCTATTCGTAGGTGCCTTCGCCATGAGCATGTCGATGACTGCGACGTTGGTCGTCGATCTGGCAGGCAAGAAATACGCAGGCACCGCCTCAGGTGTTTTGGACGGACATGGCTACGTTTACGCAGGTGCCCAGGCGATCATTTTTGCCATCTTCCTCGACGCAGCAGGAGCTCCCTGGGAGTGGGTCTTCCTGGGAATGGCGTCTGTCCGCATCCTTTCAGCCCTGATAGCCTGGCGGGTTAGGTTGTAGAGCTCTAATCCACGATCAGGTGCGATTTCGGCTCCCAGCCGAGTAGTCGCTTCGCCTTGGATAGGTTGTGGTCTTGCTCGTTTTCGTCGCCAGCAATGAAAACTGGATCGAACCTGCCGTGTCCAATTTGAACGTTGTCCAGAGCTGCCAGGTACGCACGAGCGAGGTCTTCTTCATCAGTTACGAACAGCGGCTTTGAGCCATCCGGACGATCCAGTACAGGGTTCATTCGCTCGTCGATATAAGCTTCGCGTTTGCGAGGTCCCGTGATTCGCAACGCAACGATGCTCATATCGAACCATTGTGCGAAATAGTTGCAAATGCCCTCACCAAACCCTTTGCTGAGCCCATACGCACTTGGCGTATCGAGGGGAATATCTTCTTCTGAGTGGAAATAATCCCTGGCACGGTAATGCACGCTCATTGAGCTCGTGTACACACCACGGGTCAAACCTTTGCCTTGCGCCAACCAAAGGAACGTGTGGAGTCCAAGACAGTTCACTTCGTAGTTCTCGCGAATGACCTTCAAGTCCTGATCGGTCACAGTTCCGCCCTGAGGACTTCGCATCACCAGCCAAATGAACGCGTCCATTCCGTCGATTGCACGTTCGATAGCTTCTGGATCAGTAACCGAACCTTTTACGAAGTCGACCCCATCATGCTGTGGTTCAGCAAGATCAAGTACACGGAGTTCGTGCTTTTCTTTCAAATATGGAGTTATGAAGGATCCAACCATTCCGGATCCACCAGCAAGAAGTACTTTCATTAGTGCGTTATTGGACCGGGCGGGCATTCGCCCTTGGGTCCGATTCTCCTACCCCTGACCCCTTCCAGTCCGGAAAATGGATTGTTCATTGTCATCCTGAACTTGTTTCAGGATCGGTGTTGATTTATCTCTAATCGATTGCATATTTGAGAGTCGATGGACGGCTAGAAAGTGAGCTGTTCGCCGGATGACCGGGATCCTGAAACAAGTTCAGGATGACAACTTGGTTACCCCGCCTAATCTTCCAAATCGTCGGGAACATCTTCTGGTGCCCCATCTAGAACGGCTCGCATGCCGTATGAAACATCATTCAATTTCGAAATTGCGTCCGCCGGCAACGTGAGCTCTAGCGCCCCAGCTACGTCTTTCATCTGCTCGACTGTGTCTGCGCCCGATAATGCAACGGTCACTTCAGGATGTGACATCACCCATGCCATAGCGACCTGCGGCATCGTCGCTCCAAGATCCTGTGCTACTTCATCAACAGCAGCGATTACTTTTGCTGCACGGCCTTGCATGTAGGTAGCTATTTGTCTCTTACGGCGTGAACCCCACAAAGTTGACTCGTCAGGAACTTCGTCAGGTCGATACGTACCGCTCAATAGTCCTACCCCGAGAGGGCTATAAGCCATGAGCCCAACACCAGTTTCTCGAAGCATCGGGAAAAGTTCGTCTTCCTGGGTCCGGTTCATCAATGAGTACGGATTTTGAACTGTAATCAGCGGCTGTGCGTTGATTCGTTCCTGCACGCGCAACGCCTGCATTATTTGCCAAGCCTGGAAGTTGCTAACACCGACGTAACGGATTTTTCCGGCATCAATGAGGTCTTCCATGGTGCGGAACTGTTCTTCGAACAAGCTCATGTCTTCTACGCCATGGAAGATGTATACATCGACGTGGTCGGTATCCAGGCGAGCGAGCGAGCGGTCGATCTCACGCATGATGTGATAACGAGAAGCACCAGAGTCGTTTGGTCCGGCTCCAATCGGACTAAAGACCTTGGAGGTGATTACGAGATCGTCTCGATGACCCTTAAGGACGCGACCGAGTGTTTCTTCAGAACGCCCGATATTTCTACGGTCGTCCATAAATCCGTAGACATTGGCGCAGTCGATCAGGTTGATCCCGGAGTCGATTGCCGTCAGAATCACTCGCTCAGCGTCATCCTGGTCGTACTGTCCTCGAAACCCGAGACCCAACGCCATAGGCGAGATCTTCACTCCGGCAGTCCCAAACTTTACGTATTCAAAACTCAAGATTTATGCACCTTCTGGTCAAATGGGTTGAATACACTTGTCTGGTCAACCCGTACCAACGAGGGTGCGAATTCTACCCCGATGCCACCACCACCGTGGCGATCCAAAAACTCGATCACTCAATTCCAATTTGAAAGTTGGATTCGTCTAAATGACAGTCATCACCGACCCTGTGCTGGTCGCACAAAACCTCAAGAAGCGATACGACGACATAGAAGCCGTGGCGGGTATTTCATTCGAAGTAAAACGCGGCGAAGTGTTTGGAATGCTGGGTCCCAACGGCGCGGGCAAAACAACCACAGTCGAGATTCTCGAAGGTATGCGAGAAGCGGACTCTGGCGAAGCGTTCATCAACGGGATCAATATCAAAGAAGATCCAACTGCCATTAAGTCGATCATTGGAGTACAGCTCCAACAGAACGCCTTCTTCGACAACTTGAACCTCGCTGAAATCGTCGATCTCTACGCCCGTCTGTATAACGCAAAGGTCGATCCGGTCGAAATCCTTGGCAGAGTTGGTCTCGCCCAGCGAAAGGGCGCGAAATACAAGGAGTTATCGGGCGGTCAAAAACAGCGACTATCGATTGCCGTCGCTCTGGTGAATGACCCGTTCGTACTTTTCCTGGACGAACCAACTACCGGACTCGACCCACAAGCCCGCAGATCACTTTGGGCGTTGATCCAGGATATTCAGTCTAGCGGCTCGACAATCGTTCTCACCACTCACTACATGGAAGAGGCGGAAGAGCTTTGTGATCGGATCGCAATCGTTGAGAACGGTCAGATCGTTGCTCTCGACACTCCAGATGCCCTCATCGACCAACTTCTCGAAACGGGGTTCAAACCGCAGAAACGTGTTAGAGAAGCAACGTTAGACGATGTCTTCCTGAATCTGACCGGTCACGAGTTGAGGGACTAATTATGAAACTTTACGTAGCCCTCACCGTCGCATCGCTAAAAATGTATTTCCGCAACCGGCAGGCGTTGTTCTGGGCGCTGTTCTTCCCGCTGCTCATCATGCTGGTCTTCGGAATCATGAATTTCGAACGGTATAACTCACCTAATGTTGGGATCGTCGATCGCGCCGGAAATCCCGCGTCCGAAGGATTAGTTCAAGCGCTTAGCGGCACCGACGATCAAGATGTACTTAGTGTCACCCTTGGGACCCATGACGAGCTGATGGAAGACCTTGAGTTCGGGGACTCAAAAGCCGTAATCGTCATCCCGGAAAACTTTGGTACGCCAGGTGAGTTCGCGACGATCGATATCACCTATGACGAGCGTTTCCAGCAAGAACGAGCTGTGATTGCTACTGTCGTTGGTCAGGTCACCGATGCCGTGTTCAAGCAAGTCGCTCAAGTACCTGACGAATACCGGGTAGAGAACAATATCGGGATTTCGGAGTCGTTCATCGAAGGTCAAGGGCAGGGCTTCAAAGGCTGGCTAATCCCGGGAATTGCCGCAATGGCAATCATGCAGACAGGCCTGTTCACGGTCGTGTTCACGCTGGTTCGGTTCAAATCACAAGGTGTTTTGCGACGACTCAGAGCAACGCCAATCGGAGCATCGCATTTCCTTGCGGGTCAACTTACGACCAAAGCAATCGTGGTCGTCCTGCAAACTTACGTGCTGGTGATTGTTGGCTCGTTAGTTCTCGGAGTAACCGTTGGCCAGGGGAGACTCGGAGCCTGGTTCGACCTGACGATCCTCGCATTACTTGGTGGTGCACTGTTTATCGCAGTTGGGTTGGCGATATCAGGGTGGGCAAAGAGCGAAGAAACGGCAGCACCTATCGCAAACATCATTTCGATGCCGATGATGTTCCTATCGGGAGTCTTCTTCCCGCTTTCGATAATGCCTGAATGGGTAGTCGGATTCGCCCAGTATTTACCACTTACTTACCTGGCGGACGGGATGAGAGCGATCACGGTTCATGGTGATTCGATCACCACGCTCGGCAACGAGCTGATTGGACTCGCAATCTGGATAGCAATTTCATTCGTAATCGCGACAAGACTGTTCAAGTGGGAATAGGGCGGTCAACCGGCTAGAACTTCGGGTAAGCTTCCCTCCCTAAACGATTAAACACATAGGAGCGAGCTACTCTCCCAGTGCACGGTTCCAGTTGAGTAACCCGCTCCATGTAATTCAATACGCCTGCGACTTCTCACTGGATTTCGTAGATCAGCCGCAATTTCTCATACGTGACTTCGACCGGACAAATACCCGCCAACCCCGAGGAAAAAATCCTCGTTGGTGAGCTGTCTCGTCGAACAGGCTTGTCGACCGCTGCAATCAACTACTACGTACGTTTTGGAGTTCTTCCTCAACCTGAAAAAGTCAGTAAGACCCGCGCGCTCTATTCAGTCGATTACGTTCGACAAATCGAAGAAATCAAGAAGCTCCAATCCGAAGGACTCAACCTCGCTGCGATCAAGCAGATTGTGTCGGGGGATCCAGGTTCAAGGTTTTCAAGATCATCCTCGGGCTCACAGCAGAGCTCTGACCTACCAACCGGTCCAATCCCGGTTGACGATTTCGTTGCTGCGAGTGGCTTGAGCCGTGAGGCATACGACAGACTGATCGAAGCCGGGCTCGTCAGGTCCCCAAGGCGCGACCCTGATGGAAATCCAGCCCATGACCGAAGGGATCTTGGTGCAGCGAGGGGTTTCGCTCGACTCCTCGAAAACGGGGTTTCGTACGAAGTCTTAGAGCGTCACGCCGAGTACGAGCCGCTCTCGAAGGCTGAAGCGGTATTTCTGGCAGAGCACCTGAACTCGTCACGTAACTCAAGTGCTGACACTGCTCCAGTTAACGTTGCAAACGCCTTCAGCACCGTTCGCTCCTACTTGCGTAGCTTGCAACTTGACGAAGCAATGCCGAACTGGAGGAACCTGGGTGAATAGGCTCTAAAACCCGCCTTCTGCACTACGCTTGTTTTTCACGTAGTCAATCACGGTTGCCAATCCATCAGGTGGGGCACCGTGTTTTACCGCCTCGGCAACATCGCTCTCAGATTTTTCATCTTCACCAATTGCGGCATGTGCGACTGCTCGGTTTCCGTAGTAATCGGGGTTGCCGGGTTTTAGGTCGATTGATCGTGTGAAGTTGACTATCGCTTGCTCGAAATCGCCAATCGACAGGTACGCAGTTCCCAGATTGAACTGAATTTCTGGATTGTCGGGATCCAACCACGCGGCTTCTTCAAAGTCTTCAGCCGCCTTGTCCGGGAATCCAAGTCGAGCATTTTTCAACCCGCGCTGGAAAAACTCGTCAGCAGTCTTTGGTGGGAAGCCAATATCTGCCTGCCCGCCGTCACTCGCACCGCGGTTTTCTCCGGTCAATAGATCTCTCCAAAAACGTGAATTGAAACTTGAATAACTCAATCATATCGCCGTTGTTGCCACGTGGTTCGTGTTAGAAATAGCGGCAGAAACAATCACAGCTTCACGGGGTAGAACATGCGAATCACCTTGATCGGTCAATCCGCATTCGGACAAAAAGTGCTAGAGGCACTCGCGCAAGATGACGCTGACGAAATAGTTGGAGTTTTCGCACCTCCCGCAAAAGAAGGTCGCCCAGACGATCCGGTAATTACCTCGGCGAAAGAGCTTGGCATCCAGAGCTTCGATTTCAAACGGCTCCGGGACCAGGAAGCGGTGGATCAATTCAAAGCACTCGATCCCGAGTTGTGCGTGATGGCATTCGTGACCGATATCGTCCCGATGGAAATGATCAATTTTCCGTCATTGGGCACGATCCAGTACCACCCATCGATGCTCCCAAAACACCGCGGACCAAGTTCAATCAACTGGCCCATCATCAACGGCGAAACCGAAACTGGCCTAACAATCTTCTGGCCAGACGAAGGGCTCGACACGGGTCCGGTGCTGAAGCAGGTCCCTGTGGAAATTGGGTCCGACGAAACCCTTGGCTCCGTTTACTTCAACAAGCTCTTCCCGCTCGGCGTGGAAGCAATGGTCGAATCTGTAAACCTAGTACGTGAAGGAAATGCGCCACGCATCGTGCAAGACGAATCTGGAGCCACCTACGAAGGATGGTGCCGTGCGAAAGACGTGACTGTCGACTGGTCCGCTGACTCCTCGACTGTGTTCAATATGATTCGCGGTGGTGATCCGCAACCCGGAGCGAACACGGTCTTTGGAGAAACGGTCGTTTCCTTGTACGACGCCAGTCGTTCTGATTCATCACCTGCATCGGCAGGAGAGATACTCGAAATATCTGACTCAGGAATCACTGTTAGTGCCGCAGATGGGACTGTAACTATTGGCAGAGTCCGAGAAAAGGGTGGCCCAAAACAGTCCGCCGCTGAATGGGCGGAATCGAAAAATATTTCAGTTGGCGACCGACTGGGCTAAACATTCACAAACTCTGTAATCAACTCCGTTACCCGATCAGAGTGGTCGAGTAACGGAACGTGTGCAGCGTTTTCGATAATTTCCAAGTGCGCGTCTGGTCCAAGTTTGACCAGCCGTTCGGCATGTGAAACCGGAAATAGCTGGTCCTCGTCACCCCAAATAGCGAGCGTCGGCAAGTCGAGATGCGTCAGTGCTTCGTCCGTAAACACGTTGACTTGCCCCGACCAGTTGGCGATTGAATTAATGCTTTCACGCATTGCCTTTGAGTGACCTTGTGAAAGGGTCACGTCGTAGGCGTACTGCTTGTACTCTTCGGCACCTTCAAACTCGGTGTTCTTCACCTCGAACGCCTTGAAATAGGAGTCCTGTCCCCACCTGTTAGGTCGAGTAATCAATCGACCGAAATACGGCACAAGGCTAAGTTTGAACACGAGCGGGAAATCAGTTCCCAATCCTGCCGATCCAATCAGAATAAGTCGTCGAAATCTTTCGGGGTACGACAGGCAGGCAGCAATTGCACCCTGGCCACCCATCGAAAGTGCGATCACATCTACGCGATCAATTTTCAGGGCGTCCATAAACCCGATTATGTAACCCGTGATGCCGTCCAAAAACGGCTCTTCAAATGGAATTTGATCTGACAGTCCGAAAACTGGATGATCGGGAGCGATAACCTGTCGCGTGTTCGACAGTTCGGCAATTTGTCGGTACCAAATAGCACTACCAGCACCACCGCCGTGAAGCAGCAAAACTGGAGGCAACTCGCTCGGGGCACCGTAGCTCAGGTAATGAATCCTTGCTCCACCAACGCGAACAAAATCACCTGAATACTCGAGTCCGGCAAGTGACAGCAACTCTGACATGCTGGCTCGAATTTGTGTTTCTACTTGTTCCTGGTTCAACTGGCAGTCACAAACTCTTGTGATTCGTTTCGGATAACTCGGTAACGTTCGGTGAGTATAAACATCGTGTAAGAACTACAATCCATCTCACATGATCGAACATTCACAAGACAATTCAGTAGTCGAGCCAAAGGTAGCTCCGCTATCGCTTCAGCAGCAAGCATGGGAACTCCTCGAATTTACTAACGTGCGCAGCATGCTCGCCGGACGCACGCGCTTTTTCATGTCTCGTGAGATGGCTCTTGCCGCTGAGCCGCAAACACACCCGGATGATGTCCAAAGACTGCAAGACGAAACAGCGGAAGCAGTCCGACTACTTTCCGATGTGGGAGATATCGGGCTAACAGGTGCAAGGGATCCGAGAGAATTGCTTCATCGAGCTTCTATTGGTGGAGTGCTTACCGGCGAAGAAATCGTTTCGGTGCTGTTCCTCCTTGATTCAATCTGGGTCGCACGCCAGACAGTTCTTTCAATGAAGGGACGAACACCTCTCCTCGAAAATATTGCGCAAAATATTCCAGACCTGCGCGATTTGAACAAAGAAGTGTTCAAACTCGTTTCAGATCGAGGCGAAGTTCTCAGTTCAGCCACTCCAAATCTTGCGCGACTAAGAGCGAACGTCAGCAAGACTTACCAACGAGTAATGCGGGTTATGGAGCGAATCGCAAATAGCCCGGCAGTGCGGCAATCGCTTCAGTCAGGCGCAATCGTCACGCGCGGAGACCGCCTGGTTCTTGAAGTACGGTCTGACGCCCGGGAATCAGTCCCCGGCATCGTCCACGACGTCTCCGGTAGTGGTCACACACTGTTCGTTGAGCCATTCAAGGCAGTTGAGTTGTGTAACGACTGGCGTGAAACCGCAGCAGAAGCTCAACGAGAAGAAGAGCGAATACTGCGAAAAATTTCCGGGATGATCGGCGACCGTGAGCCAGATGCTGTTGTAAGTATCGAAGCCGCAGCTGCCATCGACTACATCGTCGCCCGGGGGCGACTGTCCGAGTCAATGCGGGCGCGTCGAATTGCAACCATGCCGCCAGGTTCGGACAACGTTGTGAACTTGATCGGAGCAAGACATCCAATCCTGGGCGACGACGCTGTACCAATCACGGTCAACATTGGGCCCGGTTTCCGTGGGTTAGTCATCACCGGACCCAACACAGGTGGAAAAACCGTAGCGATCAAGACCATCGGTCTGTTTGCCCTTATGCACCAAAGTGGTCTTCAGCTTCCCGTCGAAGACGGTGAGATGGCAATTTTCGATTCGGTGTATACCGATATTGGGGACGCCCAGTCAATCGAGAGATCTGTATCTACGTTCTCAAGCCACATGGGACGAGTCATTGAGATTCTCCTGGAGGCAACGTCAAACTCGCTCATCCTCCTCGACGAACTCGGCACGGGTACTGATCCAGAAGAAGGATCTGCACTGGCAAGGGCGGTCCTCGAACACGCAATGGTCAGCGACATGCCAATTGCGATCACATCGCACTATCGAGCAGTTGCCGAGTTCGCTGCTGAATCAGATGACCTTGCGAACGCTTCTGTCGAACTTGACCCCGACTCGATGTTGCCGACCTACAAAGTCCTAATGGGCATTCCCGGACGCAGCTACGCGTTGCACGTTGCCAAGCACCTGGGCATGCCAAACCATATTCTCGAAGATGCGGAAAGCATGATTGACCCCGCACGAACTGAGTCAGAAACGATCCTCCAACAGCTTCAACGCGAGCGAGAAGAAACTGCACGAATTCGTGACGAGGCAGAAAAATCGAAACTGGAAGCGGACATCGCCCGGCGTGAACTTCAGTCGAAATTGTCCAATGTGACCAAAGCTCAAGAAGACATGATCGAGAAGTCTCGAATGGAGCTTCGACGCGAAGCGGACCAGGTTCGTCGTGACCTCAGGAAGATCGTCAGCCAGGCAAAGCAGGACACTGATCTTGCTGCTGCGCAACGTGCAATTGGTAGGCTGAAAGGACGGTTTGCAGACCCGACCTGGCTGCCAGTGGCCCCACCACCTGAAGCACCTCCGTCCGACGACAAGATTACCCGTCCACTTCAGGCTAACGACGAGGTCGAAATCAAGGGGTTGAACGTCAACGCAACTGTCATCGACCGCGGTAAGGACGGAATGATCGAGCTCCAGATGGGTGGTGCACGGATCGAGCTAAAAGAATCTCAACTTCGACTGGTTAAGCCCGCTGAAGATAAAGCCGATCCAAAACCACAACCGTCCATATCAGTCGACGCTGAACCGGCAACTGAAACGGTCACGGAACTCGATGTTCGAGGATTCCGAGTTCATGAAGCTGAAGATGAGGTGAAAAAGTTCATCGACGACGCTTCAATGTCTGGTCTCCGAAATGTACGAGTCATCCACGGTGACGGCACCGGGGCATTACGGGAGGCGATCAGGGTGATTCTTGCTGGACATTCACTCGTAGGTACATTTAGCGCAGCACCTCGACACCAGGGTGGCAATGGTGCCACGCTCGTTGAGCTTGCCTGACCGACTTCGACTTTGCTGCCTCCCATAAGGTAGTGACGAATGGCAGTAGCGAAACTGGGTTCGACTGCACCCGACGCAAATGATCTTCAGCGCGGCAGGACCTTCGGGCAAGCACAGAGCTCATACAGATCTCGAAATTGAAGATCACGATGAAGCCCTGGATGAGTTGATCAAGCTCGGTGCCACCGTCATCCGTCCAATCCCGGAAGAAGGGTTTAGATGGGCGGTGCTACAAGATACCGAAGTAAACGAGTTCTGTATTTCGGCTGGTTAGCGTGTAACGGAACTAGCCGCTGAAATCGAACTCGATACCGGCGCCCTGTGCCTTCGCCTGGTCGTAAACGAGGGATGCGCAAGAGATGTCCTGGATTGCCAGTCCAACGCTCTTGAACAGAGTAATTTCGTCATCGCTCTCGCGACCAGCGATCGTGCCGTTAACCACTTCGCCGAGCTCACCGTGAATATCGTCTGCTGAGTAGACACCTTCCTCAATTGGTATTTGGATATCTCCAGCTTCGTTCAGGCACGCCTGTTTTTGATCACATACAACTTTCGACATCTTGATCGTTGCCGTGTCCAATTCTCGAACACCAACTGCGTGAGAACCAATTGCATTGATGTGCGTTCCCGACTTCCACCATGAGCCGTCAACGATTGGCTCTGTGGCAGAGGTAATTAAAGTCACGATGTCTGACTCGCGAACGAGCCCTTCTGCACTTTCCGCAACCTGAACGTTCACGCCGGTCAGCTGTGTGAATTCCTCAGCGAAAGCCTGTCGTTGATCCGGGTTGTTTCGTGAATAAACGAGGATGGTTTCAAGGTCAGCAGCTTCAGCAAGCGCCAGGACCTGCCCGCGAGCCATAACGCCAGTACCAAGCACGCCGGCAACCTTGGAATCTTTCCTCGCTAGATGACGGGTTGCAACTCCACCGCCTGCACCAGTTCGAATACCCGTCAGGTAACCACCGTCCATCGCCGCAACAACGACACCTGTCTGGTTGTCCTGCACAAGGATCGTGCCGATCGTCGTGGGCATATCGAACTTGGCCGGGTTGTCCTTGTAAACGGTGACCGCCTTCACTCCAAGCGCACCACCAGATTTGAGATAAGCAGGCATGTAAGCAATCCAGCCGCCAACTTCGGCATCGGTCATAACCGTTCGGTCAGGCATTTCCGCCGTACCCGCTGACAATTCTCCGAACGCTGCCTCCAACACGTCGATCGCTTTCGACATTGGTAGAAGTTTTTGAACATCAGACCGGTTCAGTAGAAGTGCCACTTTTAGCTCCGTCGGTTATTTGCTGGCTTCAAATCGGGCTGGAATTATAGCCGGATGTACCGATCATCCATCGACAATTGCTCGAATTCGTCGGTACTCCGCGGATATTCCGTCTGTACGATTGATGCAGTCGGAAGAAACAGCGTACTAGGAACTACTGGTGACTAACTCAAAGGATTTGGATCCATGGCTCGGTGGCGAAAACCCAGCCCAGGAACAAATAGTTAATCCGACTAGCACCGATTCGCCTTCTACAGAGGTTGAGATCAAGCCCGAAGAAAGTTCTCAAGACCCAGCTGTTCGGTCGAGTGATCCCGAACCGGGATCAGAAGCGGTATTTATTCCGAGCGAACCGAAGATAATTCGGTCAGCAGCAACTGAAGAACCAGGGGAAGCCGATTCACTCGACACCTGGCGTTTGTTCGTTGCTATTGAACTGCCAAGGAAGCTGAAGCGAACCTTTGCCGATCTCGCGGGTAGCTTTAGACCTCGCGAACACGAACGTGTCCGATGGATCGAACAAGAAGCGATGCATCTCACGCTCAAATTCCTCGGTGACACGCCTATCGAAGATGTTGAAGCGATCAAAACATCGCTAGCAAGGGTCGCGAGTAGTTCCGGAAAATTCACGATCAAAATCGGTCGAACCGGGTGCTTCCCGTCATTCCGCGACCCTCGTATTTGCTGGGTAGGACTTGCCGGTGAACTTCGACGTCTTGAGCAGCTGCAGGGACGAGTCGAAGGCAGCATGGTCAATCTTGGGTTCAAACCCGAAGACCGTGAATTCCGACCCCATGTGACCATAGGCCGCACTAAAGCCGGAGTTCGTGGCAGGCTCGCTGAAGACGTTGGAATCTCCTGGAGACACGCCCCGCTGAAAATCACCGGCCAACAACTGCCGGTTGCAGCCATCGCGCTTTACCGCAGTTACATCGACGACGAAGAAGAAGCCCGCTACGAACAGCTCGCCAATTTCGAGCTAGGTTAACTCTCCTCCAAACTGACTACTGCGCTAATTACTGCCCGCACATATACTTAATTGCCGTAAACGGTTGTGACGGAGACACGTTTCAGTTCAGTGTGTGTCAAGCGAGCCCGGTACGGTGGAAGCGGGTACAAAGCACTCCTGAATCATCACTCCTGAACCGCTCACTGAACGGTAGTTTTCACTCCTATTAGGCTGGGCCGGATTGGTTGAACGTTATTTCAGCCACGATCTTTTAGAAGTTCGATCTGAGTGTCCCGAAATACGCGAGTAGATCGGGAAACCAGGGTGGTACCGCGGTATCGTTTTATTTCAAACGCCCGTCCCTGAATTTGGGACGGGCTATTTTTTGCCTGATTTATTCCCAGACAACTTAAGAACGTTCGTATCGAGGAAGCAGTAGTGTCGAGTCAGTTCGATCCAGTAGACCCAAAAGTCGATTTCGTGGCCAACGAGGAAGCCATTCTGAAGTGGTGGAACGAAAACGATATTCCCACGCGCTACAGGAAGCTCAATGAGAACAGCGAAAAACGGTTTTCGTTCATAGACGGGCCAATTACTGCCAATAACCCAATGGGTGTTCACCACGCCTGGGGTCGAACCTACAAAGACCTGTTCCTGCGTTTCCGAAACATGCAGGGCTACAAACAGCGTTTCCAGAATGGTTTCGACGGGCAGGGGCTCTGGATCGAAGTTGAAGTAGAGAAAGAAAAAGGTTTCAAGTCGAAGCGAGACATCGAAGAATACGGTGTCGACAAGTTTGTACGCGAGTGCCAGGCACGTGTTGATCGATTCGCTGACCGAATCACAGAGCAGTCGAAACGTCTCGGCTACTTCATGGATTGGAACAACTCGTACCACACCAAGTCAGACGAAAATAACTACACCATTTGGCACTTCCTGAAGACCTGCGCAGATAACGATTGGATCTACAAGGGTCGAGACGTTATGCCGTGGTGTCCGCGATGTGGAACCGGGCTTTCTCAACATGAGATCGTCACCGAGGGCTACCAGGAAATCACCCACGAAAGCCCATTCTTAAAATTCCCGATAATCGACGAAGGTCATGAGAACGAAAACCTTCTCGTCTGGACCACCACACCATGGACTCTCGCTGCAAACGTTGCCGCAGCAGTAAACCCTGAAAACACGTATCTTAAGGTTGAAGACCAAGGATCGGTTCTCTACTTCAGCAAAGCGCTGTTCGAGTCGCTAAAGAAGGACAATGTCCTCACGAACGAGGCTCAAATTCTTGGTGAATTGAAGGGTTCCGAGCTTGTCGGACTTCGTTACCAGGGACCTTTTGACGAATTACCTGCGCAGTCTGAAGCCAAAGATCAACATCGAGTGCTTTCGTGGGACGAAGTCGGAGAGACCGAAGGAACTGGAATCGTCCACACAGCCCCAGGTGCCGGTGCAGAAGACTTCCAGCTGGGCAACGACAACAGCCTAACCCCGATTGCTCCCCTGGATCAGAATGGTATTTACATGGACGGATTCGGCCCGTTCACCGGCAAGTCCGCCGCCGATGTAAAAGACCTCGTATTCGAGTCTTTGAAAGAAAAGGGACTTCTGGTACGGGTCAACAAGTACACCCACCGATACCCGGTTTGCTGGCGTTGTGGAACAGAACTTGTTTTCCGACTCGTTGACGAATGGTTCATTTCGATGGACGAGATTCGACCAAAGATGGTGAAAGCCACCAACGAAATGGACTGGTTCCCCGAGTTTGGTAAAGCTCGAGAGCTCGACTGGTTGCGCAACATGCACGACTGGATGATCTCGAAGAAGCGCTACTACGGTCTTGCACTGCCGATTTACGCATGCGACTGCGGCAATTTCGATGTCATCGGTTCCGCTGAAGAGTTAAAAGAACGAGCAGTCGAAGGTTGGGATGAGTTCGAAAAGAGCGGTGCATCACCGCATCGCCCGTGGATCGATGGCATAAAAATCGCCTGTTCGGACTGTGGTGAAAAAGTCTCTCGGATCGAGGACGTCGGAAACGCCTGGCTCGACGCTGGAATCGTGCCGTTCTCAACAATCGGATACAAATCTGATCCAGATCACTGGAAAGAGTGGTTTCCTGCCGATTGGATTTCAGAAAGCTTCCCCGGCCAATTCAGAAACTGGTTCTATTCACTCATCGTGATGGCTGCTGTTCTCGAAGACTCTATGCCTTCTCGCCAGGTTTTTTCCTACGCGTTGATGCGCGACGAAAACGGCGAGGAAATGCACAAATCGAAGGGCAACGCGATTTGGTTTGAAGATGCGGCCGATCAAATGGGTGTGGACGTGATGCGCTGGGTGTTCAGCCGTCACACGCCTGCAAACAACATCAACTTCGGATTCCGCACGGGTGATGAAGTACGTCGACAGTTCCTGATTCCACTATGGAATATCTACTCGTTCTTCGTGACTTACGCGAACCTCGATGGTTGGACTCCAGAAAAATCAAGCATTCCTCTTGAGTTCGGTGTAGATCAACCTAGTTACATCAACTGGAATATGGCTTCCGACGCAGAAAACTTCTCTGAGCTTGATCGATGGATCCTCTCAGAACTAAACCAGCTGATTGGTCGAATGACCGACAACCTTGAGAACTGGCAGCTTCCGTACGCGGCAGGAGCAATGGAGCAGTTCATCGATGACCTGTCGAACTGGTATGTGAGGCGATCGCGCAGGCGTTTTTGGAAGTCAGAAGGCGACAAGGACAAGTCTGCTGCGTACTCGACTCTCTATACGTGTCTGGTCACGCTCTCGCGACTGCTTGCTCCGTTCACTCCATTCGCCGCTGACATGCTCTACCGCAATCTGGTAGCAGAACGGGTCGACGGCACTCCGGATTCTGTGCATCTGACTCACTGGCCAAAGCCAAACGAGTCGTTAATCGACCAGGACGTGATGAACCGAACACGGCTTGCAATCAGGTTGGCCTCACTCGGACGTTCTGCCCGTGCGCAATCGAAACTCAAAGTTCGACAGCCACTCGCCGAATTCGTTGCCGAGGTTCGACACGATTGGGAGCACTTCGCACTAGCGGAAATCGAACCGGTTTTGAAGGAAGAACTGAACGTAAAAGCAGTTAGAAACGCCTCAGAAATTGGCGGGTTGCTCGGCTTCGATATAAAGCCGAATTTGCCGAAGCTTGGACCGAAATACGGTAAGGCAATCGGTGCGATCAGAAACGCGATTGCCGAAGCTGATGCAGCGGAAATAGCTAGAGCTTCAGAAGCCGGTGAGATGATCAAAGTAGGTGATTTCGAGCTCGAATCAGACGAAGTTTTGATCGAGCGTGTCGCCCTTGAAGACTACGCCGTGGCGACCGACGCCGGTTACGCAGGCGCGGTGCTCACGGTGGTTTCAGAAGAACTAAAGGCAGAAGGAGTCGCTCGCGAAGTTGTTCGTGCGGTTCAGAACCTCCGAAAGTCTTCAGGCCTCGAAATCTCGGACCGTATCAACCTCTGGGTCATCACCACAGAGCCAGTTGCTAACACGTTGCGCCCACACGAGGAATACATCTCCGGTGAAACTCTTGCTGAGCACCTCGAAATGGGTGCGGGTGTGAGCGAACACTCAAACGACTCGGCTACAACTGAATCGGTTCAAGTAGACGACGTGAAAATCACAGTCGCACTCGAAAAGGCATAGGAACCGACATGAAAGCACTTGTTCTCGATCAACCTGGAGTCGTTCAGGATCTTTACGTTGGAGAACTTCCGACACCGGAGCCTGGTGAGGGTGAAATTCGAGTTGAAGTGCACGCGGTTAGCCTGAACCCGGTCGACTACAAACTCACCGGGCGAGGAAACCCAAACTGGACGTTCCCGTTTGTACTCGGACTCGACGTTGCAGGAATTGTTGACGCTGTCGGTGTAGGAGTGACCGAATTCAAGGCAGGCGACCGGGTGTTCTATCACGGAGACCTGACAAAGCATGGAGGTTTCGCCGAATACGCAATCACGACGGCACACACCACCGCATCTATTCCAGCCAACGTTTCATACGCTGAAGCTGCGGCAATCCCGTGTGCGGGTCTCACGGCTTACGAGGCGGTAGTTCGCCGACTCGATGTACAACCGAATCACATCGTATGGATGCAAGGCGGCGCTGGTGGCGTCGGTGGTTTCGGTGTCCAAATTAGTAAAAACATCGGCGCAACGGTCATCACAACTGCTTCAGAGAGAAACCACGAGTTTGTGAAATCCATCGGCGCTGACCTGGCAATCGACTACAACACTCAAGACGTTATCCAGGAAATTCTGAACTACACCAACGGTCTGGGAGTTGACCGAGTTCTTGGCGCCGTAGATGTGAATACTGCCAACCAGGGAGTCGAGGTCCTGAATTTCAGGGGCGGAATAGCTTGTGTCGCCGGAATGCCAACTTTAGATGCATCGACCTTTGCAGGTGCTAAGTCAGTACACAACATAGCTTACGGCGGAGCTCACACCTCAACGAACCGTGAAGCCCAGGTCGACCTGGCTCGAATGGCGACCGAAATGATCGGCCTGGTGGCTGAAAAGAAAATCGATCCGATGATCGACCAAACACTAACGCTCGACGAGATTCCCTCCGGCCTAGAACAGCTCCAGACACGCCACGTCAAAGGCAAAATTGTCGCCGAAATCAGGTAGCGCCTTACAACTTTTTGCACTCAAACAGTTGATCTGGGGTGTGCAATCATGACGCATGCCTTCAGCAGGTGCTGATTCAAGCAACTCAAATAAGCCTTCCCTATGGCGTGATTCAGAGTTCCTGAAGTTTTGGGCTTCTCAGTCTGTATCGAATCTCGGGCGCATGATGATGGCGATTTCGCTGATCGCCGTTCTCCTACTCGATGCTCGCCCCTACCAAATGGCTCTCATAGGTGGAGCGACAACCGCATCTGGACTGATATTCGGACTTGTTGCCGGACCTTGGGTTGATCGATCCCGACGTCGAGCTGTTCTTGCAGTAACTGAGCTCGGAGCTGCTGCTGCACTCGGAAGTGCTGTGTTTGCTCACTACTTTCTAGTGCTTCACATCGAGCACATGTACCTGTTTGCCTTCATGTTTGGGACTTTCGGAATTTTCAACGAGATCGCGCAACGCTCGTACCTACCCAGCCTCGTCGAAAAGGAACGATTGATAGAAGCGAATTCAAAGATTTCGGCATCCGAAGCAGTCACTGAACAAATTGGATTTCCAATAGGTGGTTTCATTGCACAATTAGCATCCGCGATAACTGCAGGAATTGCACAGACATTCACGTTCTTGGTCTCCGGAATTCTGCTCCTGCTTATTCGAAAATCAGAACCTAAACCTGTTCAACTCGAACGTCCGAACATACGCCGTGAAATTGTCGACGGTTACCGATTTATCAGCTCGAACTCCGTCCTGCTTTCTATAGCTGTGAGCGGTGCGCTGTTGTGAGCTGCAAACGGCATCATCGGAGGCATGATCACTCTTTTTGCCATAACTGAGATCGGATTCCAACCTGGTCCACTCGGAATAATTTTTGGAATCGGCGGGATTAGCTCATTTGTTGGCGCACTTTTTGCGACTCGAGTTACCAATCGACTTGGCGTGGGCCCAACAATGGCTATTGGTCTGTTCTCTTATGGTTTTGTCGGTTTCCTCATCCCGTTTGCACCAACGGATATTTGGATTGCAACGATCTTTTTCGTACTACCTCAGGTGTTCGGCGACGGGTTTTGGGTTATGCACGACATCAACAAAACCAGCCTTCAACAGGCGATCATTCCCGCCAACTACCTTGGACGCGTGATCGGTGCAATGAAGGTGACTGAGAAGGTGTCTACCCTGATTGGGGTGTCGATCGCAGGTGTAGTCGCGGAAGTCTTCGGACTCGGGGTCGCACTTGCTATCGGAAGCATCATTTGGCTGCTCGCAGGTGCTGTGTACTTGCTTCCCGCAGTCAGGAGCATCAAGTTGTTGCCAGAATCACCGGTCAACGTCGAGCAGGATTAGAACGTAAAGCTAAACGAACTTATCTTCGTTCCGAACGGCTCCCGGTCCTTCAGGATGATCGAGTTCTTGAGCGCCGGCAGGTACTGGATTAGGCAGACCGGGTAGCGATGACGTTGTTCGAATACGTTCCAGGCTTCGAGAAAGCGATTCGTTACGTTCGTTCTGCTCTTTTTCTGCGAGATAGAACGCGTATCTCGAAGTAAGCATTGCTCCTACAAGCAAGATGATCGCCGACACGTATACGAAGATCATCAACACTATGATCGTGCTAACACCTCCGTAAATAGAAGTCGCCACACCGCTCATGTTTCGGAGGTAGAAGATGAATATTGCTTTCGATATTTCGAACGCTATTGCGCCCAACAGCGATGTAAGCCACACGTCACGGAAGTGCAATTTTGTGTTGGGCAACCACCAGTAAATCGTCAGGAACACGTTAAATGACAGGAATGGTGGAACGAGCAAGGCTAATCTTGACCAAAGCTGTTCATCGCTAATAGGAGCATCCGGGAGCCAAATCGCCGACAAATCCTGAATGTACGCCATTGCACCGGTGATAAACACAGAAGCAAACAGCAAAGTGGAAGCCCCGAACATCAGTGCTATGTCCATGACACGTTCGGTGAGGAACGGGCGGGTTTTGTTGATGCCCCAAATCACGTTCACGCTTTTGCGAATCGCTGAGAAAACCTGCTGCGAAACCCAGAAAAGACCGATCGTCGCGATAACTCCTCCGGCAACACGTCCACGTGAAATGCTCTCGAAGAAGTTGCCAAGGAATTCGTCATCGGCTTCTGCCAATACTGGTATTTGTTGGCGCAAACCATCAATTAACCGCTCTTCGAATCCCTCAACACCAAGGACGAGCGAGAACACGGCTATCAGTGCAAGTGAGAGCGGGAACAGCGAGAAGAACGCATAAAACGCGATCGCCGCTGACATATAGGGCCCGTTCTTGCCAAGGAACTCATTGAAGTTGCTGGCAATGAAATTGACCGCGAATACCAGAAATCGAAACATAGACGAATATATTCTGCGGGTTCGCTCATTGCTGAGGCAAACAAATTTCTAAACCGGATTTGGCTGTTTTCAGTTCAACTCGGCGAATTCGAGAGGTCGTATCAAGTATTAGTCGAGTTCACCAGCACGGAATGCTGTGATGTAGTTCATCGCGAAATCGTCATTGCCGAGCAGCAAATCCATCGCCAGTTGAGCCGGTTTCGCATCCAAGTCCATCGTGAGCGAGCGTTCAGCAGAAGTGGTAATCGGGTCGATGATTCCAGAATCAGCACCAGCTTCAATAGCGAGGTACAAGAACACATCGTTCACGAGTCTTCGCTTTGGGATCCCGAACGAAACATTGCTCATTCCGCCGGTGATGTGAATCTCATCTCCAAAATCGGCTCGAATCTGCTTAATCGCATCGAAAACGTGTTTTCCATAGTTTGAATCAACAGCGATAGGGAAAATCAAAGGATCAACGAAGATATCTTCTTTTTTCATTCCCTTGCTGAGTGCCAACTCAACGATCCTGCCTACATTTTCAACGCGCTCTTTGTCATCTCCAGGCATCCCAACTTCGTTGGCAGCGGAAACCACAGCTCTCGCGTCGTGTTTTAGTGCAACGTCAATGGTTTCTGGACGCTCAAGAGCAATCGAGTTGAGCATCGGACGACCCTGCCCACCTGAGTATGCCGTGAGCCCAACTTCAATAATTTCCGGGTTCGATGAATCGATGCTTGGGGGAAGCGTTGAAACGGATTCGACAAACTTGACGAGCCACTCCATAGAGGCCTTTTGCTCTTCCAGGCGGTGAGATGACTCATCAACATTCAGATCGAGATAGTGAGAGCCTGCATTTGTCTGCCTGGCAACCTCGTGTTCGATGTAATCGGTGCCCTGTTTGGCATCGTCTCCACTCTCGTTGATGCCTTTCCAAATGGCGATCATGAAGTGCTTCAAGTTGCCCTGTTCATAAGGCTGAGTAGTCGTGAAATGCTCAGGAACGTTTACGAAATTAAGTTCACCGTCGACTTTGTATTTGACCGCCTCAGTTCCGTCCTCGAAAACATGACCACGTATACCGCCGCGCTTCACAACGCGGGTGGTGTGAATGTTCTCGCCAATGACTACGAACTGATCAGAGGACTCAATTACTTTGGACATCGCTGTTTTTCTCAGTCGAACGGTTGAAAAGGTAGACTATTGATTATGCAGTCGAAAACTAGGAGTTGGGGCTGCTTTTGCCGTGGTGGTCTCGTTTCAAGAACGTATTCATCCACGCCGAGGTATTTCGCAAAGATGCGTCCCTGAATACGACCGGCCGCTGGAGCATGTTTTGCTCCTGGTCGTACGGCTTGAGCCGGTTGTACGCCCTCAACCAGATGCACTCTTGATCAAGAACCTCGCACTGACCATCCTTCGTGCCGCCGCACGGACCGTTTCGCTGATTCTTCACGCATTGCGACTCCGGGCACAAATAACCGACGTCCGGCAGTGAACAGTCACCGCAATCACGACAGTGGTAGACAGGTACTTTTGAAAGCTGCTCAAGCGCGTGTGCTACACCGGTGAGTTTTTTACTTTTCTCTACTTGAGAGTAGACAGCGCTGCCAGCTTTAAAACCGATCGTACCTTCCGTGAATACTCTGTCATGAACAAATTTTCCGATCCTATACTGCACAGGACTCTTGATCTTCGCGAGGGTTTTTGAAAAACCTTTCTTGGACGCAACGTAATTGCGGTTTAGTTCATCCGAGCTAAGACCTTGATTGTCGCCCTGTTCATACAGGTAAAACTCATCGTTTTGCGGAAAGTGAATTTCCTTAGCAAATTCTTTCCAGTCGTTCTCACCATATGAGTCCGCCAATTCGAGAATCCGCTGAATACGCTTGAGTTGCGGTCTACCTGAGATGTAAGCCCCCCTGTACCCAAGACCTTTCAGTATTGCGATTTGTTTTGCAGCGAGTTCTGAAAAGAAGGCACGACCACGGTCTTTGGATTTCGCCTGTTCGTTGGCGATATCCCTCAATTCATCAGACACCCATACGCCGGGGACTCCCCAGCGGTTGAAAAATCGCCCGGCTGGAGCGGTCAGAATGAACACTGAGCCAATCAATGGGACGTTCAAGTTGTTTGAGCGAACATAACGAGCCAGTTCGTCGAGTTTTCGCGAGTCGTAACCGATCTGTGTGATCGCCCACTGAGCACCGGTTCGGATTTTCATCGCCAGTTTCAGGTACTGGGTGATCAACTCGCCTTCATGCTTCTTGAACGGGCTGACTGCACACCCGGCGTAGAAGTGGGTTTGCTCCAGCCTGTCTTCCCGACCATCAGAACCCCAGACCGGGTTAGGCAACCCTTCATTCATTTGCCTCATTAATTCCAGCAAACCAACAGAGTCAAGATCAAATACAGGTTGTGCTTGCCCTTGAAACCCGCCTGTTGGGTAATCACCCGACAACGCCAGAACGTTGGTGAATCCTTGACTCCCTAGAGCCCATAGTCGACTTTCGACTCCGTTCCGGTTGTAATCCTTACAGGACATGTTGATCACAACGTCTCGTCCTCGGAAAAGGAGGTCTTGTCCGAGAACCTCCGGTCGAATGTGAGGATTGCCTCCAGGATTGTCCGTAAGTGCAACGAAATCTACGCGATCGAATTCTGACAGTGATTTCGCCAGTTCAGCAGTTTTTCGGGATGCCTCCGCCATCAACAGTCCGCGAGATGTTTCAATCTCGACTGCTGTGAGGAATCGATCACTCTTCTCGAGCATCGATTGAAGGTTTTGCTTTGGCTGAGTTGAACTCAAGACATCAAGTTCCAGCGATTACTTTGACCAGAATTCAACAAGCAATCAAAGGATTCGTATGAGCGAACCATGGTCATCAAACTTTGAGATTATCGCACGTGTCGTAATACTGTTTTCGCCCAATCCCCCACACTCTACAGTGTTTCGCACAAACCGAGAACGTGCCCAGCGTTAGAATATGGGCACTCTGCATACATCGTAAACATGTACCTATTACAGTGTTTGCGTGTAGATCAACCGCACTAGATGGGATTCTCTCCCCGGTAACGTATGAAAAGTAAGCAGCAAGTAGTAGTTGTAGGTCTTGGTCGTTTCGGCGGTAACGTCGCCCGTACGCTGTACCAGCTCGGTCACGACGTTATGGCGATCGACATCGATGAAGAGCGCGTTCAGTCATTGATGGGTGAAGTGACTTATCCCGTTGCCGGTGATGCCACGCAGGAAGCAGTTCTCCGTGAACTTGGTGTGCACAACTTCGATATCGGGATCGTAGGTATCGGTGCAAATGTGGAAGCCAGCATCATGGTTTCGGTTCTGTTCCAAACCATGAACCTCCCGTACATCGTTGCCCGAGCTCACAGCACCTTGCATGGAAATACCTTGCGTCGACTCGGATGCAACCGTGTCGTGCACGCTGAAGAAGAAATGGGTCATCGTCTCGCGCACAGTCTGTTCAACCCGGATGTAGAGGAATACATGGAGTTGGCAGAGGCCTTCGGGGTCAGCAGGCTCCAAGTCCCCGAACGATTTACGAACATGACTCTTGATGAGGCAGGTTTCGCGGGTGCGCGAGACAAATATGGAATCGCAGTCGTAGCTCTCAAACGTGGCAACGACATCACCTTAAGCCCGGACTCTGATGAACGACTAAGAGCGGGTGACGTACTGGTAGTCGCAGGTCGCGACGAGTACGTGAGCCGGATCACCAGTTAGCGAGTAACAGGACAGAAGGCTTATGGTATTTAATCGTGTACTCGCAGTAGTCACCGATGATCCTTCCGACATCAACACGGTGTCTCGCGCTGCGGACATCGTGAGAGACGAACGTGGACGTCTGTTTATCGTGTACGTAATACAGGTAGATCGCTCGCTACCTCTCGATTCAGAAATCGAAGATCAGATCGCTCGTGGAGAACAGGTGCTTCACCGTTCAGAGAGATTAGCTCGGTTACCACGCGGCGAAGTCGACACCCAGTTGCTGCAAGCACGCGAGCTGGGTCCCGCCGTAGTCCACGAGGCGATAGTTCGTGATACTGACGCTATCGTGATTGGAACGTCGTACCCGAGGGAGTTTGGACTCTTTTCACTTGGAAATGACATCCCGTACATCCTTGAACATGCCCCGTGTGATGTGATCTTATGGCGAGAGCGCAGCGAGGCAGTAACTCCTGTGGCACGTTCGCAACGAAACGGCAGATCGTGATTTTGAAAATTCGACAAGCATCAACTGAAGGATCGATTGGATGAACGTAATCATCATTGGATCCGGCAACGTTGGATCGAACTTATCTCGGCAGCTGACTGACCGAGGTCACCAGGTAGTCATGATTGACACCGACGCCGATGCCCTGCGAAAACTGCCCAGAGGACGAGTCGACTCTGGAGTCATTCAAGTACTGGTTAGAGACGGTTCTCTTTCATCCGCACTGGTCGAAGCAGGTATTTCGAACTCAGAAGTTCTGATCGCAGCAACTGGTAACGACCCCTTGAACGGATTGATCGCTCAAAAAGCCAAAGAAATGTTCAACGTCGCCAAGGTGGTTACCGCAGTCAAAGACACGGCACTTCACTCCATGTATGAATCGATGGGAATAGACACGGTAAACAAATCAGAGTCAGTCACCGGACAATTGATGCAATCGATAACCGGGGAGCAGGATTAGCTGTGTATCTCGTAATTGCCGGAGGCGGTCGAGTTGGCGCCCCGCTCGCATCATCCCTGGTCAGTGAAGGCCACGAGGTTTTTATTCTCGACAAAGAAGAATCCGCTGTCGACGCAATTCAGCGCGAACTTGGCATGGTTGCTTCGGTAGGCGATGCAACGGTCTTGCGTTCACTCAATGATGCGGGAACTGCCAGGGCTGCAGCTTTCATAGCTGTCACAGACTCCGATGAAGATAATCTCGCTGCCTGCCAACTGGCTCGCAACAACTTCGATGTCCCGAAAACTATCGCGACGGTTCGAGATCCTGAAAACGCAGAACTGTTCGAACGTGTAGGGATTGACCTGGTGGTCAGTTCAACGGACCTTGTACTCGCAAATCTCGCAACTGCGCTCCCAGCTCATCCATTGATTCGGTTGATGCCACTCGCAGACCGTACAGAGGAACTTGTAACTCTCAAAATCCCCGAAGCAGGTAGTGTCGTGGGAAGGAAACTTTCCGAAGTTACCCTTCCGTACGGAGCAAGTATCGTCCTGCTGATCAATTCGGAAGGTCGACGAAAGAATTTGACCGAAGACCCAGAAATTCAGGCGGAAGACGAAGTTGTGGCACTGTCGCCTACCAACACCACAGACGAGCTCTGGGAAGTCCTCACAGAACTGAGATAGAAGATGTCAAAGAAGATTGCATTCCTTGGACCTGAAGGCACCTACACCGATGAAGCAGCGTACTTCTACGCTCCTGACGGTGATCGTGTCCCTTACGCCACTCTCAGCCAAATAACCCAGGCAGTTGAATCTGGTGAGGTTGAAGAAGCGGTGGTGCCGATTGAGAACTCTCTTGCCGGAACAATCATCGAAATTGTTGATTTCCTCCTCAACTCCAAGAAAACACAGATCAAAGGCGAAATTCTTTTGCCAATTGATCATTGTTTGATTGCGAGACCCGGAGTCGCGATCAGCGACATACGAGTTGTTAAATCGAAACAAGAAGCACTGGATCAGTGCCGTGTGTTCTTGTCGAACGAACTCAGGTTTGCAGAACAACTGGCTACAACCAGCACTGCAGCTGCAGTTACAAATTTGAAAGATGATGACGACCGCAGCGCAGCAATTGGGCCACGTCGGTCAGCTGAGTTCGCCAGATTACCAATACTTGCAGCGGGTATCCAGGATCGCCAGAACAACGTGACGCGTTTCGCAGTTCTAACTTCATCTGGCGTAGCGCCTGAAGGTTCTAATAAAACATCAGTCGCTTTCGATTTCGGAAGCCCTGACGCCCCAGGGTTGGTTTACGGTGCTCTCCGACCATTCGCAGATCGCCAGATCAACCTGACCAAGATTGAGTCACGTCCTACCGGTAAGGGAATGGGCAACTACATTTTCCTTCTGGACTTCGACGGACGTATCGACGATCCGAACGTTCACGAGGCGATAAACGAGTTAAAGCAGTTCACGTCGACATTCAAAGTGCTTGGAACTTATCCCCGAGCGCAAGGACTCGCAGTTCGTTAGAGCGATTCGTCGTCTAGATCGAGATCTTCGAAATCGTCGTCCGCCCGAGTCATAGATGCTGCTCGACGACCTTCATTGGCAGCTGCAGCCATACGTTCGCGGGTAGCCGAAGTGAGTTCATCAGCCTTGTCTCGCCATTCCCGGCTCTGATCAAGGATGTAAGCGCGAGTTTCCTCACCTGACTTTGGAGCAAAAATCATTCCCGCGACGAATCCTGCGATTCCACCAATTAGGAATCCCTGGAAAAATCCGCCACCGCTGTCACTTTCAGCCATAGATATCGCTCTCGTTGAACTTCATGAAGCATCGTTACGGGTCTTTTTTCCGCCAAACAACCTGGTTAGACCCGTGAATCCTGCGATCGCCGTCAGTGCATTTGCTACAGGCTGCAAGGTATCAACGGCCTCTTCGACTGATCGCCGAGCCGTTGCTACCTTCCCAAAAGTTGATTCGACCTCATCTGCAGCGTTCTCAACTTTGTCCATCAGACGGTTGATCCGTCCGTACATACGCAGAAACAACGCAGATCCGAACACGATGGCTATTAGTGCAACGAGCATAAACACGATCACAACTAAATCGCGAATTTCGGCCAACGCTTCTGAAGTTTCCATCAACTGTCTCTTTAATCGAAGATCAATCGTTCAGTGGAACAGTTCAATCGTAGCAGCACCCTACTTCATCAACAACATTTATCAAGTATTTTTTTATTACGTTTTTACTAATTATTAATGAGCAGGCCTGGTTGACACTTTCGACAGTACGACGTTTCTCTCCGGTTGGTACGTATCTCAGTGATCTTTGATCCGCATCTTGGGCATTGATCATTCTTCCTACCATGAACTCTAAGATGCTCTCGGTGCTTTTGATGAATCGAATCACCCACGATTGATCGCAGTAATTTCGTCGCATGTTCCGAAGCACGAGAGGCTTTCGCTCTTCGGCATCGACAATCTTTTGACCGACGATGCGCTGTGCCAGAAATTCCTTCACAATTTGAAGGTCCGGTGCTTCTGGCATGTTGAACTACGTCTACTCGAGGAAGTCTCGAAGCTTCTTAGATCGCGTGGGATGCCGTAGTTTCCTGAGCGCTTTGGCTTCGATCTGTCGGATTCGTTCCCTGGTCACACCGAATTCCATACCAACTTCTTCGAGAGTCCTGCTTCTTCCGTCCTCGATGCCGAATCGCAACTCGAGAACCCGGCGTTCACGTTGACTGATTGAAGCCAGTACATCGCCAACCTGTTCTTTCAGGAGTTTCTGAGAAGTAGCGTCAACCGGTGTCTGGGTATTGTTATCAGGAATGAAATCACCAAGAGCCGAATCTTCTTCTTCGCCAATAGGTGTTTCGAGTGAAACTGGCTCTTGAGAAATTTTAAGGATCTCTCGAACTCGATCGGCGGGCATTTCCATTTGCCGTCCGATCTCCTCCGAAGTTGGCTCGCGTCCGTATTCCTGAACCAATCGACGACTTACTCGCAAAAGCTTGTTTATCGTCTCGACCATGTGAACAGGAATTCGAATTGTCCGCGCCTGGTCGGCAATAGACCTGGTGATCGCCTGCCTGATCCACCAAGTTGCGTACGTACTGAATTTATAGCCCTTGCGGTAATCGAATTTTTCGACCGCACGAATGAGTCCGATGTTCCCTTCCTGGATCAAGTCCAGCAGGTTCATACCTCGACCCATGTATTTCTTTGCGACTGAGACAACAAGTCGAAGATTTGCTTCGGCAAGGTGTCGCTCGGAGCGTTCACCATCACCACGAATCTTCGAAAAATGAGCACCAAGCAGGAATTCGTACACGACTAGCTGCTGGATGTACTCGTCTGACTCAACGTTCTTTGAGAGTGAACTCAATTTTGGGTCGTCATCAAGAGCATCAAGCGTTTCAGGTGCGATCAAAGCCGACGTTATCGAAAGCTCACGAACCATGTCCTGAGCTTGTTCCGTCTCGCAGTTGAAAGCGTCAGACAAGTATGCGAGCAATTCCTCGTTGTGAGGACCATCAATCAATTCTCTGAATTCGGGAACACCAAGCACAGTTCCAAGAGTCGTGCCCTTCGGGAGACCTAAATAATTGGCAATGGCTTGCGCTGCCTCGTGCTGTGCGCCCAGACGTGTCAGAAGCTCAAGCGTTGTGTCCGCTGCGGACGGCATGCGACCCGTTTCGGCAGCCATTTCAGATTGCACATCTGAAAGACGAATGGATATTTCCATTCCACGCGCAAGGAATCGCTCATCCTGCGCTGTAAGGAGGTCGACACGCCCGATCTCACGCAAGTACATACGTACCGGGTCATCAGAAATTTCAGACTGTTCAACAAGAGCATTGAAGTTCAGAGCGCCGAAACCGTCGGCTTCTCGCGAACCCCAGCTGTCCAGATCGGAAATGCTTGTGGCAATTGCCGTGGAACGCAGCATTGCAGGAGCAACACGTTCGTCGGTGTTGTCGTCATCCATCTCATCTCCATCGAGGTCCTTGTTGCTCGCAGAAAGCAACAATCCTCCTGAACTTGAGAGATCCTGAAGTTGTTCTTCGTTATCTGGCGTTTGAGAAGATCGTGCCATTTATGCCCGTCCCGTCATTACGTTGCGAAGATTTTCGTTCGGATGAAGTGACCGTTCGATTAGTTCCTTGGTTTCCTCACCTTCAGACTGCTTCAACTGTTCAGTTTGCAGTCGCTTGATTTGCCTGAAGTGCCGTTCCTTCAAGCGGGATACACATTGCGCTACATCGTCGATCAACATTTGCTGGTCTGACGGAGGTAGTACACGATTTGCAAGAAGATGAACCTTTTCCGTTAATTCATCTCCGAGTTGTTCCGAAATTTCAGCGAGTGTAGTTGAGGATTTCCACGCAGTAAACAAAGCACGATTGTCCGACTCGTGGATGTACTCGTCAGGCATTGCTACGACATGGTCACGCAAATCATCTCGCTGCAGTATGAGAGTAAGTAGATGCTCTTCGAGTCGATCGCCAGTGGTCTCATCGATTACACGCCCGGCTTGCTGTGACGATATTCGCTGCGCATTTACGTTTCGGGTCCGATTTTCCCCGCGACGTCGCCAAGTACTCTTTCGCCTGGGCGGTTCCACGAGAGTTTTCAATCGTTGCTCAGTAATTCCTGCCACTTTGGCAACTGCTGACCAATACCGATCGCGGTCGTAATCGTTACTCACATTGAATATGAGTGGTGCGATCTCGTTTGCGAATGCAGCAATACCTTCGCCCGACTCCATGTTATGAAGCTTTGACTTAGCAGCAATCAAGTACTGAAGAAGCGGTTCTGCATCGTTTAGCGAAGCGCGCCAGCTGTCAGCATCTGAACGAATAGCTTCGTCCGGGTCTTTTCCGCCATCTGGTCGAGCAACTCGAACATCCAGATTCTTGCGACGCCCTGATGCCAGTTCAGAACTAACTCCTTCAAGTGCCCTCAAAGTGGCGGCTTCACCCGCTGCATCCGAGTCCAAGCAAAGAACGATCTTGCCCTCGCCACCCGAAGTTGCGTACCGGGCGAGCGTATCGAGTTGCTGTCCTGTTACTGCGGTTCCCATAGATGCCACCACATTCTGGAACCCATGTTCCTGGGCAGTGATCACATCCATGTAGCCTTCAACCACGATGGCTTCATTCTGGGTTCGAATTGCCTCGGTAGCCCAGTTCAGACCGTAAAGAACGTTCGATTTTTCAAATAATTCGGTCTGAGCCGTGTTCAGGTATTTGGGCTCTGATCCATCGAGGGTACGGGCACCGAAACCGATAATCCGGTCTCGTGCGTCTCGAATCTCAATCGTTAGGCGACCTCGGAACATGTCCTGCCATGATCCGTCGTCTTTACGAGTTATAAGTCCGGCATCCCTGGCGGCTCTAGCCTGGACGTTCTGAGTCCTAAGGTGCCCTGCCAGCGTTTCGATACCGCTTGGAGCGAGTCCAAGTCCTCGGCGCTCTGCCGCGAGCATATCGATCCCGCGATCAGCCAGATACTCACGTGCCGATTCACCAGCGGGAGAACCTAATCGAGATTTGTAGTACTTAGCTGCAACCTCGTTAGCTGCTACCAGCCCCTCTACAGGCTTAGCCCTAGGCTCGTTCTTTCGTTCCTCAACTTTGATCCCGGCGCGGGCAGCAAGCTGGTTTACAGCCTCAGTGAACGACATGTTCTCTCGTTTCATCAAGAACGAGATAACGTCGCCACCTTCAGCGCAAGAACCGAAGCAGTGCCAGTTGCCGGTTTCCGGGTATATGACGAATGACGGGGTTCGCTCAGAGTGGAACGGACAGAGCGCTTTTGGCTGGCGCGACGAAGTATCCAGGTCGACGTAATCTGAAATGACCTGAACGATATCTGACCGGTTTTTTACCTCGTCGACTAACGCCATATCTGTAAAACTCGGGGCATCCTAAAAGGATGCGGTCTATAAATCCCAGGGTCGATGTCACTCGTTCACGACCACACGGAATCGGATAGGCGAACGGTGTACCGAGTATAAGGGCGATCATTTCCCCGTGGGATTTTTCCGGGGGTATTTTTTAGTGATTTTTAGATGCGGCCCTGGAACACACCATTGCTCAAACCTGGGCGAATTTCTTCTGCCTTGAGCAAGGCGTAGTTATCGGTCATACCGCAAACGTAGTCGGCTGCAGCGCGGTCAATTGAACCGGAAAGTTCACGAATCCAGGCCGGGATTTCATTGGGATTACGTGTGAAATGCTCGAACAACACACCCACTATCGTCGCGGCTTTTCGACCTTCGACCGAATTGCTGATCGGGTGATAAAAGCGCTCGAACATGAACACCCGAAGATCAGTGACGATTTTTCCTAGCTCATCGGACATTCGAATCCAGGGTGTTTCGCCGTCTGGCAGATCAATTTCACCTGTGCAGTCCCATGAGGACTCAATCACGTCTTTGACCACAGCGTCTATTCGCTGAGAGTGCCTGAACCCAAGTGCATCTACAGCATCACTCGGTAATTCGTCGACGGTAAAGAAATCGGAACGAAGAGCATCCTGGATGTCGTGAGCAAGATACGCCAGTGCATCGGAAATTCGCACAATTTGGGCTTCGAGAGACAGATTCTCTACCGCTTCTTTCGATAGGAACTTTCCTTCTGGTTTCGAGTGATTTCGAATCCCGTCTACAACATGCTCGGTGAGATTTAGGCCATTTCCATCTTTTTCAAGCAGCGTGATGAGCCGGACCGAGTGTCGACTGTGATGAAATCCGTCAGTCAAGACCTGGTTTAAGACGCTCTCACCAATATGTCCGAACGGTGTGTGACCAAGATCATGGCCAAGACCGATCGCTTCGACTAAATCCTCGTTCAGATTCAGTCCACGTGCGATTGAACGACCTACCTGTGAGACCTCGATTACGTGGGTTAGACGTGTGGTGAAATGGTCACCCTGCGGAGCAACAAAAACCTGGCTTTTGTGTTTGAGTCGCCGAAATGAGTTCGTGTGAATTACTCGATCACGATCTCGCTGAAACGCGGTCCTGGTAGGAGCAGGTTCTTCATCGATCGCTCGTACTCCGTCGATAGATTTTGACGCGAACTGGGACAGCATCTTTTCACGCTCTTCCAGTCGTAATCGGATGCTGTGGAGGTCGGGTTTCGTCTTCTCTGGAGTTGCTGCCATCGGGTTAAAAACTATATTCGAGCCAGATTGTTATGTGGCATCCAACTCAGGGTTTTCATGGAGCATTCTGACCGACTTCTGAGTGACAAATATCAACGAGATCATCGTCAGGAGAATGATTGGCCCCACCAACATGCCTGCCTTGATACCGAACCAATTCGCCAGCGTTCCGGTCCAGAGTCCCCCGAGTAATCCAACACTTTGAGAGATGGCGAAGACTCCCATCACTCGACCTCGAATGTCTTCTGGCACTCTCAGTTGTACTGCCACTACAGCTGAAATATTGAAAAATCCGTTTCCAAAGTGGGCTATTAGCGCGAGAGCCATTCCGAGAGCGAGTACGGGAGATACCGACACAACAAGCATCACCGACGAGAACAAAGCCGCGGCGGCAAGCGTGACACGGCCATAGTGCTTGCCCAGGGACAACCTCCCGGCGACGAGGATGCCAGTAAACGCCCCTACACCTGCTGACGAGAATACAAACCCAACCTCGCGCTCACCACCACCGAAACGATCGACATACGCAGGTAGAACACCGATCCAACCAAACCCCATCAACATATTTGAAAACACCAGAATTGCCAGAACCAGCAGTACGCGGTTTGTACGAATGAAGTTGAATCCTGTTGTCAGCTCTCTAAGAACACTGCGCTGGCGTTCGATCGTGCCTCGACCAGGAAGAACAAAGGTCACGACGAACATGGAAAACCAGCCGATCGCAGCGACGAAGAATCCGATCGAGGTATTTGTTGCTGCGATCAAGAGTCCACCGAGAGTGGGGGCGACGATCGAAGCAGATGCAAGGAGCGAGCCGTTGATCGTCACAGCACTTTTCAACGCAGAATTCGGTACTAGAGACGGAAAATATGCCTGGCGGGCGGGTGGATCTGCACCTGATATCAACCCGGTAAGAATTGCGATTACGAAAACGTGCCACGGTCGAACAACATCAGTTGCATCAAGAACCCCAAGTACAACGAGTAATGCAGCTCCGACCAACGAGGTTATCGACAGCAAGTTTTTCGCTTCGAACCTATCTGCCATCACGCCACCGAAGACATTGATGAGCATCATTGGCAGTGCGGAGGCTGCGGCAACTACGCCAAGACTGAGCGTTGAGCCTGTCAGGTCCCAAATTAGTAATGCCTGCGCAACAGCTCCTAGCCTCAGGGCATTCATTGCCAGCGATGTACCTACGAAATAAATCCTGAATTTAGGGATTCGCAGGGCACTTGAAGTACTCAATTCTTAGCTCTCAGCCAGTCGGCGTCCATCAAGATTTCGGACAACAGGTTGAGTTGTCGCCACGAGCACGAAAATACTTGCCAGGATGCCGGAACCTACTATTACTGCAATTCGCTCGTCATATATTGAGGCAACGTAGCCACCCATCATTCCACCCAGCGGAATAAGGCTAAATGTGATCGTGTAGATGCCCATTACCCGACCACGCATTTGCTCAGGCACACGCAACTGCAAAACGGTCATAGCGATCACGAAGTAAATGGTGTTTGCGAGTCCGGCGAAGTACAGGAATACCAGTCCAAGACTAAAAATCTCGGTATACGCAAACGTTGCGATCAATGCAGTGAAACTCAGTGATCCGAAAATCATGATGAGCCCAACTCTCGGATGATTGCGAACTCGACCTACAACAAATGTCCCCGTGAGAGCACCCAGTCCCAGCGCAGAGAGCATGATTCCGAAACCATCGGCGTCTCTACCCAATCTTTGAGCAAACAAGGGCATTAGCTGCAAATACTGCATTCCGAAGAAGTGCGTGCAGTAAGTAAGACCGATGAGAAGGACAAAATCTCTACGCCCAAGAATGAACTGTATTCCCTCCTTCATGTCCCGAACCACGTTTCGCTGGGTCGAGGGTGCTGGACTCGATAGTCGGATCGAAATGATCACGACCAACATGCTGAGCCAACCAAGCACGCCAATGTAGAAAACCGACGCGGTTCCACCGAAAGTAATGAGTAGTCCGCCAAGAATTGGGGTGACGAGTCGACTGAATTGCCACATCACAGATCCAAGGGCAACAGCGCTCATCATGTGGTGTTTCTCGATAAGCAATGGGAAGTAAGAAGTTCGCACAGGACCATCGAAGCCCATCACAAGGCCATGAATCGATGCGATTACAACTACATTCCAAATTTGAACGACGCCTGTCGAGTCGAGTATCGCGAGAATCAATAGAAGCGATGTCGAAGCGACCGACACCCCAATCATCAACAGTCTGCGATCAAACCTGTCTGCCAGTACACCGCCGAACAAGGTGACGATTATGGTCGGAATCGAAGTGGCTGCTCCCAGGTATCCGAGAGAAAGTGCCGAACCACCCAGTCCGTCCACGATTAGCCATTGCTGTGCCATTTGGGCGATCTGGATCGCGCCAACCGAAGCCAGCGACCCTAGCCAATAACGACGATAGACGGGGTTGGAGAGTGCTCCGAGTTTTTCGGTGAGGCGCTGCCTGAAAGCAGAAACGGACGGGGAGTCAGGTTGTGGTTGCAATAGCTACGGGGCGCCTTGAGGACAGTTACTGGCAGGCTGGCATATTACGCCCGAAAAATGCCCGTAGCCAGCACCTGTTACTCGACAGTCACCGTTTTCGCCAGATTGCGAGGTTTATCTGGATCTCGGCCTAGAGCAAGCGCTGTGTAATAGGCAAGCATTTGCAGCGGAACGAGTGTGGCAAATGGCTGAAGCAACTCTGGGCATTCCGGCACATACAAAACGTGATCAGCAACGCGTTCAATAACGGTGTCACCTTTTGTTGCCAGAGCAAGTACTTCGCCACCACGCGCTTTAACTTCCGAGATGTTTGACACCATTTTTTCGTGAAGCACGTTTTGGGGGGCACAGACTACTGTCGCCATATCCGGCCCAAGCAGCGCGTTTACACCGTGCTTCATTTCGCCGGCGGCGTAACCCTCGGCGTGAATGTAGGCAAGCTCCTTCATCTTGAGAGCACCTTCCATTGCAATCGGCAGTTGCGCAGCCCGACCGAGATAGAGCAAATCATCAAAATCGCTAAGCCAACTTGAATACTCTTTGATCTGGTCTTCAAGGTCGAGAACATTTGCCACTAGTGCTGGAAGCTCTGCAAGATTTTTCACGTGACCGGCTTCTTCTTCTCGAGAGATCTCACCACGCGCCTTTGCCAGTACGATTGCCAGCTGAAGCAACACCGTCATACTTCCGACGAGCGTTTTGGTCGAGGCAACGCCGATTTCCTGGCCAACTTTGACCGGAAGCGTGAAATTGGCAACTCGAGTTGCTTGTGTGCCTTCTGCCTCTAGAACCACTGCCTGCGGACAACCGGCTTCGCGAGCCGATTCCATTGCTGCAAGAGTGTCGGCTGTTTCACCAGACTGTGTAATCGCAATCACGAGGGTGTTTTTGTCGAGTATCGGATTTCTGTATCGCAGTTCAGATGAGTTCTCGGCGGTCGCCGGAATGCGAGCGAGTGACTCAATTACCTGCGCACCGAACATAGCGGCATGAAGCGAGGTGCCCATCCCGGTGAGTACCACACGTTTTAGTTCGTGGATTTCGGCTCCACTAAGTCCAAATTCTGGAAGTGTCTGTACCGACCTGGTGAAATCAGCTCGTCCTCGAAGAGATCCCTGGACCGCATCTGGCTGCTCGGCAATCTCTTTGGACATGAAGTGGGGGTGGTTCCCCTTTTGAGCGGCCTCAAAATCCTGATTCAGTTCAACCGCAGTCTTTGAGATCTCATTACCAATCAGATCAAATACCGATAGCGCTCCCTTGTCGACCTCGATCACTTCACCCGGTTCGAGATATACGACTTCTGATACGTGAGGTAATAAAGCAATCGGATCAGATGCCATCACGGAAACGCCATCGCGTGTACCAGCAACTAATCCGCCGGCATTCCCAATCCTAAGTCCGACGATCCAGCCGGGTTCATTACTTGAAACAGCTACGATCGCTGTGTTTCCTCGAATAATTCCAGCGGCTTCGGTAACCGCCTCTCTCAACGAACGACCCTCAGAGACTGCCGCACCAACATAGTGAGCAATTACTTCAGAATCGGTTTCTGAAACGAACTCGACACCCCGACTGATCAATTCGTCTTTCAGCTCGATGTAATTCTCTACAATCCCGTTGTGGGCGATCGAGACTTTGCCATCGCTCGATTGGTGAGGGTGAGAGTTCTGATCGTTCACCTCACCGTGAGTAGCCCATCGTGTGTGCCCAATTCCGCAAAAACCTTTTATTTGGGAGTCGGTCACCGTATTTGCAAGGTTGGATAATGAGGCCTTGTGATCTCCATGCTTGATGGTGCGAATAGTGTTGGATTCGTCAATGACTGAAATGCCAGCGGAGTCGTATCCGCGATATTCAACAGCCTTCAATCCCGCAAGCAAGTGCGGAATGGCACTTTCGTCACCTGAATAGGCGAATATTCCGCACATTATTTGGAACTTCCAGTTTCCGGCACATGCTCAGAAGTCACGATAAAGTCTTTCTCGACGGTATCAGTGTAGTAGCCCCGTTTGTCTTCAGGCATTAATCGAGCAATCCGAATCATTATTTCCTCGGTTACTCGTGCAATTTCTGTTCGAGAAGTGCGTTCATTCCTGGTGTTCACCTTGAATGGCTTCCCGATCCTGAGCGTCATGTCGGCGGTCGGCTTGAACACCCGCATCACGTTCTGAAGATGTTCCGATCCTGTCAGTGCGAACGGTACGACCGGTACACCAGTCGTGATCGCCAACAGTGCAACGCCAGGTTGCCCTCGCAACAGTCCCCCTTCTTTGCTGCGAGTTCCCTCCGGGAACATGATCGCAATACGGTCTTCGTTGACTAATTTGTTAGTAATCCAGTTCAACGCTTTCATGTCTGCGCTTCTACGATCCACTGGATACGCACCGTACGAGCGAAGTAGGAATGAAGCTGGAGGAACCTTAAAAAGCTCTTTTTTAGCCAGGAAGACCGGCGGCTTGGGCACAACCGAAGCAACGATCGCCGGATCCAAGTTAGACAGGTGATTGGGAGCAACAAGCAGCGGACCATCGATGGGTAGGTTTTCCTTCCCCTCAATCTTGAAATCCGAGAACCATTTAAGGGTAGTCCTAAATCCAAAGTTACATGGTCGGAAAAGCCACTGCTTCAAGACATCTTCTCCACAACGAGATCCATCACCCTGGCAACCACTTCTTCCAGGTTCATATCGTCGGTTTCAATCACGTCTGCATCGTCCGCAGGCCGGAGAGGCGAGTCAGATCTCGAAGAATCAACCTTGTCACGTTGTTCGATTGACTCGAGGATTTCGTTGAACTCAAACTGTTCTCCAGACGATCCGAACTCCTCGAACCGCCTCGTCGCACGAGTTGCAGCTGATGCGGTTAGAAAAATCTTGATCGGACTATCAGGTACCACGACGGTGCCTATATCTCGCCCAACCATCACAATTCCACCGTTTCCCGCCAATTTTTTCTGCTCGGCAACCATTATTTCCCTGATTCTTGGAATTGCAGAAACGGTGGAAACCACGCTGTCGATCTCAAAGGTGTGTAAACGCTCTGTTAGATCAACCCCTCCAACCGATATCGTGGATAGTCCTTTTGAGTTGACACCCACATCAATCGACGATGACTCAACCACAGAAATTATCGAGGCTTGCTCACCCAGATTTGCCTGCGCCTCTATAGCGATCCAAGTTGCGACGCGGTACATGAGACCAGTATCGAGAAATTTATATCCGAGTCGGTCAGCGACCATTTTTCCAACACTTGTTTTGCCTGATCCCGCAGGACCATCAATGGCTATTGTTGGAGCGTCGGTTGTCATATTTACCCGGGCTAGATTGTTGCGCGAAACAGTTCGGAGCCACCTGATGAGCATCCGATAAGAACTCCGTCTCGGTGAATAGCTTAGTTACGTACTGCTAAAATTCCGTTCACCCGAAAAATACGAGTTATTACCGATTTACTAACACTAGACAAGTGATATTCACTTATAAAAGTCTTAATTCGCACGGCTTTGTGGAGAGCTCATAAATATGAACGTACTCGACTGGGTACTAGTAGCTGCAATCGTAATTAGCGCCCTTTGGGGCTACAAAACCGGACTGATAAACGCGGTAGTAAATGCTGTCGTTGTCTACGTCGGATTGTTCCTGAGCGGATTGTTCGCTGGCAGAGTGCTTGCAACAATCTGGGACGGTGTTGAAAGTGAATCCCTCTCCACTGCAATTGGGTACGTGATCATATTCGTCGGTGTGTTTATCGCCGGACGAATTGTCGCTGGAATCATAAAACGGGCACTCAAGGTAACGATGCTTGACTGGACCGACAGTCTTGGTGGATTGGTGATCGGTCTTGTTGCAGGCGTACTAATTGCCGGTGGGCTTGTAACGGTGGTTGCGCGCTACTCGTTCGTGGAAAGCGAAGAGTCAGTTGCCTCAGAAATCTCTGTGAATGACATCGTCACTGACGGTATCCAGGGACTACAGGATGAGATTACCGGTCGAACGATCGATTACGCAGCAAACCTTGGACGCGAAAATGGTCGTACATGGCTGGTAGAGTCCCAACTGGTTCCGACCCTTTTGAATTTGCGAAGTTTCGTCATTGACTACGCTCCGGAAGAGTTCGGGGTCGCTCTCGACAGGTTGGAGCAGGCGATTGATCAGGCGGATGCTTAACGGCTAACTAAAGCGGCTGAACTGCCGCAACTGCTACGAGACGGTATGAGCGATAGCACTAGAGCGCCGGTACTGGTGCTCAATCAGAACTACCAACCGCTCAATATCTGCGACATTCGCAGGGCAGTGAAACTCGTGGGTAAAGGCAAAGCCGAATCCCTGCACGAATCTGGTGACTACGTTCATACGGTTAGCGATATTTTCGAGAAGCCCGAAGTCATTCGCCTCGTGTACATGGTGAAACGCCCGGTTCAACGTAGGAAAATGTCTCGATACGAGATTTTCTCCCGAGATAATTTTTCCTGCCAGTACTGTGGATCCCGCCCAAAAGACATGACGATTGACCATGTCGAGCCTCGATGCAAGGGCGGAGAGTTCACATGGACTAACGTAGTCAGCGCTTGTAAGCCGTGCAATCACCGTAAAGCCGGGCGCACTCCGGAAGAAGCCGGAATGAAACTCCGTAATAAACCTTACGAGCCACGACCGAATCCATATTCATTCCTGAAATTGAGTTCGCTCAAAGACACCTGGCTCCCTTACGTGCCGTGGATGGTCCCCGACTCGAACCCTTCGTCCCAAGTGTCAATGAACGGGATGGCCATGGTTGCTGGCGACTAGCTACTCGTCGTCGTCAAATTTGAGAGCGGGCACGCCTGAAGGATCTACCCACGGCATGTCGAGCATCATTACCTCGAATGCCAATTGAGCTGCTGCGTTCGCCACGAGTGCTTTTTTCGTGTCGTGAATAACACGTACAGCCTGAGCGACCTGCGGCTTCTTCAGGGGTTTTGCAATTTGTCCCAGCAACTCCGACCATTCGAGATTGACCACACTCTCGTCCGCACCGTGGGTGATCATAGCTACATCTCGCCACCACTCTAACCAGCGATCCATCTCAAGTAGTACGTCTTCGCGGTTTCGCCTGAACTGACCACCTGTTTGGCGGGCGTATCTAAACCGTTCTTCGACGTTTCCCACTGTCACTTCAGCAAATCGAAGTACAGCTTGGTTGTGTGCATCGAGAATCGTTGAATCATTGACCGCATCAATTGCCCATCCCGGTCTTCCGGCTGAAAGCCGAGCGATCTTGTCTGCCAGTTCAGGTTCAACTTCGTACCTTTCGACCAAAGAACTGGCTATGACTTCCGAGGTTGCTGGTCGCAGTTCGATCCTCTGGCACCTCGACACGATGGTTTCGGGTAGTTGGTCGGGCGATTGACACGTAAGAATGAGCACCGTGTCGTCGGAAGGTTCTTCGAGGGTTTTGAGAATGGCGTTGAAGCCTGCCTCAACCATCCGGTGGGCACCTTCGAAAATAAATACGTTCTTGCTGCCTTCAAACGGCGTTATGTACGACTTTTCGATCACATCCTGGACATGATCGATCGAAATCATCGTGCGTCTTTCGATGTCCGATTTCTTATCGCCATCAAGTTCGGTTTTGGGATTGATTAGCCGAACGTCAGCGTGCAATCCCCTGCGTATACGATCAGCCTGATGTGAACTTTGCAGATCGATATTGTCGGCAGTTCCAAACATGTCGACGACCGGCTCAGAGTTCACCATTCCGGCAATGTCTAACGCCAAGGTTGTTTTTCCGACTTTGTCTGGCCCCGTGATCAGGTACGCGTGGGACGTTCGTCCAATTTGGCTGGACCGTGAAAGAAAATTAGTCGCGCCAGGGTGACCGAACGTTTGCCATCCAACAACTGGAGGTTTTAGATCGGTCACCATTCGCTAGTCGAGCCCCACACTTGAGGCGAGCAAGTCTGCGTAAGTTTCACGACGCCTTATCAACCTTGCTTCGCCATCATTGACCATCACAACTGCAGGTCGAGTCTGCATGTTGTAATTGCTCGCCATCATCAAACAGTAGGCACCGGAAGCAGGCAATGCCAGCAGGTCGCCAGTTTGCGGGTCAGGTAAGTCGACATCACGTGCCAGCACATCACCTGATTCACAGAATTTTCCTGCGACTGTCACTGTAACGTCTCGATCTGCAAGCGGGTTGTCCACAGGCACCACCGCGTATTCAGACTCGTATAGCGCGGGTCGAATGTTGTCACCCATACCGCCATCAACGCTGACGTACGTCCGTACGCCCGGGATGGTCTTGATTCCACCTACTGTGTAAACAGCAACGCCGGAACGACCAACAATGGCCCTCCCTGGCTCAACAACCAACTCTGGCTCGTCTAAGCCGTACTTGTCACAGCCTTCTCGCAGGGATGTAGCAATTTCACGTGCATAGTCCGCCATCTCCAGCGGTAGTTGATCGTTTACATACCCGATAGCGAAACCACCGCCGGGACTAAATCTCTTCAGCTCAAGTCCGTACTTATCCCGCATTTGGGCAGCGAAACCAAGTACGTAGTCGATCGCTTCCGAATAAGGCTCCAACTCGAATATTGGCGAGCCCAGATGGAAATGGAGACCTTCGACATTCAAACCTTCGCGTGCCATGGCTTGTTCAACGGCTTTTTCAGCGTCTCCGGTCTCAATTGAAAAACCAAATTTCGAATCGAGGATCCCGGTCGTGGTCAGCAAGTGCGTGTGAGGATCAATACTCGGTGAAAGACGGAGCATGACAGTCTGCTTCACACCTAACTCTTGGGCAACTGAGTCGAGTAGATCTATTTCGGCGAACGAATCGATCGTTATTCGCCCAATCCCGTACTTAACAGCCTCGGTAAGTTCCTCTCTCCCCTTGTTGTTTCCATGAAAATTCAACCGGTCCGCAGGAAAGTTGGCAGCGATCGCTACTGCGAGTTCACCGCCCGTGACGACATCCATTTCAAGCCCTTCTTCTTCGACGATTTTCGATACCGCCGGGTTTGCGAAGGCTTTAGAGGAGTATTCGATGTGAGAACGTTCGTACTCGTTAGTGAAACTTCCGACGAAATCACGGCACATGTGCCGAAGAGTTGCCTCGTCGTAGATGTAGAGAGGGCTGCCAAACTCAGCAACAAGACCTCGTACGTCGCATCCGCCAATGTTCAGTCGGCCTGAATCGCCTAGTTCAGCGGTGATTGGTAGTAGTTTGGATTCAGGAATATTGGTCATCTAAGCGAAGTTTCTAGGACTGGTCAATTGAAGCGGCGCGACTATGTCGCGGCGGAAATGTTCAGAAGAGTCAATTGTCGATGGTGCACTTCGTACCGTCAATTTGTTTGGCATCAATTTGTTACCGCACACATCAAACTTAGCGAAGTAGTCGGCTTCGAATTCGCATACAGGCATGCTGCTTACGCAGTGTGGACCATTTGCAACCAAATGAGGATATGACACGATTCTAGGGCTATGAGCGACAAACCAATTCGCTTAACCGAACTGGCATCTTGCGCTGGTTGAGCTGGCAAGCTCAGTCAGAGTGAACTTGCCCAGGTCTTGGGCAAGCTGCCAAAGCCGACCCTAAAGGACCCAAATGTCCTGGTCGGGAACGAAACCGGAGATGATTCCGCCATCTACCGGATAGACGATCGCGTCGCCCTTGTTCTGACGGTAGATTTCTTCGCTCCCATTGTCGATGACCCGTTTGAATACGGACAAATAGCCGTCGCAAACGCTCTAAGTGACGTTTACGCAGTTGGCGGTAGCCCGATCACGGCCTTAAACATCGCAGCATTCCCACGAGAACTTCCGTCCGATGTGATTGCGCAGGTGCTCGAAGGTGGACAGGCGAAAGCCGAGGAAGCAGGGATCCTGATCGTTGGTGGTCATACCGTTGACGACAAAGAGCCAAAGTACGGGCTGGCGGTCACGGGAATCGTGACACCGGGAGAAGAAATAACGAACGCGAGTGCTCAACCCGGCGACGTTCTGATTCTCACCAAGGCGATCGGTTCGGGCGTGATAACTACAGCTGGTAAAGCTGGAACTGCCCCGCAATCCGTCATCGACGAAGCTGTGCGGTCAATGGCGACTCTGAATAAAAGTGCTGCCGAGGCAATGGTCGCTGTTGGAGTCAACTCGGCGACTGACATAACCGGTTTCGGTTTGCTTGGGCATCTATCGCAAATGATGAATGCGAGTGGAACTACAGCCGAAATCAATATGGACTTAATTCCTCTCCTGCGAGGTGCGAAACACCTGGCAGAAGATGGCTACATTTCAGGCGGAACAGCAAGAAATACCGAGGCAATAATGCCGTCAGTGACTGCCGAAGAAGAAATCACTGACATTGAGTTCTCACTTCTAGCCGACGCTCAAACATCTGGCGGACTACTCATTTCAGTTCCAGAAGGGCGATCTGAAGATTTAATAAAGCAATTAGTTGATAATAAAACACTTCATAGTGCGGTAATCGGGCAAGTATCAACACAGTCAGATACCAGTGTGATTATTCGTCGGTAGAGGCGATTTCAGTCTGATCCCAGATTCTCGTACGTTCATCAGGCTTCAACTCTGCGAGTGCAGTCTCACCTGCCAGTTCTTCAGCCCGTAAAACGTGGTCACGAAGCCCGAGGGTAGCTTTGCGAAGTGCGGTTTCCGGATCAACTCCTGCAGCCTGAACCTGACGAACAACCGCCATTAGTAGTTCTCCGGCGCGAGTTTCCTTTTCATCATCTGATTCTTCGAGGTCAGTGCCGAACATTTGAGGCATAGCGTGCGTTTCAGGCCAGGGAAGACCAGCTCGCATGACTCGTTTTTGCACTGACGATGAATAGGCGAGTGCTGGCATTGCTGAAGGCAGCGACGAAACAATCGACCGGTTACCGCCGGACTCGGCTCGCTTTAGAGCCTCCCAACGGTCTACAACATCTCCTGACGACTCCGCCGACTCCTCGGCTCCGAAAACATGGGGATGGCGACGGATAAGTTTTTCGCGGACGGCGTGCATTAGTGTCGCTGATGTGAAGCCATCGACTCTGCGAGCAATGTCGGCGTGAAAAACGATTTGCGTCGCTATGTCGCCTAGTTCCTCTTCAATTCCAGAAGGATCGCCAGCCTCAATCGCCTCCAGTACCTCATATGTCTCTTCCAGCAAGTTGGGCCGGAGGGATTCATGCGTTTGCTCGGCGTCCCAGGGGCAGCCTCCAGGATCACGCAACGTCTCAACTGTCGCAACGAGCTCCGCAAACGCCTCTCCGGCCAATTTCGCCGATTCAGTCATTTTCACAGGATTGTTATCCACTTAACCCTCCGATGTTGAGCCCATTCACGCCGAGCCGAACTATTCAATGGCACGTATCCTAACGAGCCATGGTTGTTTCAAGGTCACAAATTTCCTCGAGTTCCTCCTCAACGTCGAAAAAAATTTCAATCGGCGGCGGCATCTTGTTCGCCATCCTGCTCCCGCTGTTCCTGATTCTCTTCAATGTCACCTACATCACCCACAGCGAGTGGCTATATAGCTACGGCTGGTGGAGAAACGACATAGAGAATCGGACTGGGCTTCCTGCAAGTGAGCTGAATCGCGGTGCCAACCAGATTAAGGAATATTTTCTAGATGATTCCGAGCGTCTCGATTTACGCGTGAATTTCGGAAACACCGAGGTATCGCTATACAACGAGCGAGAAATCCTTCACATGATCGACGTCAAAGCGCTAATGAAAGGTGTTTTCTCGATTGTCGTCTGGTCCGGCCTGGCGATTCTTTTACTGATTGCAGCAGGTGCTCTCTTACTATGGCAAGGATTGCCAGACTTACTCGCAAGATCGCTTAGGTGGTCCGCGATAGGGACTGGGGCGTTTTTACTGGTCTTTGGAATCGCATCGCTGATCAACTTCGGTTGGGTCTTCACCCAGTTCCATTTCCTCAGCTTTGCCAACGATCTTTGGCTGCTGGATCCACGAACTGATTATTTGGTGATCATGTTCCCGCAGCAGTTCTTCTTCGAAGCGACATTGTTTATCGGCGCACTAACGATCATAGACTTTGCCTTGATAGTTGGAATCACACGGCTGCTGAGGCGCCGGTTCAGTTAGTCGCTGCTGGCTTCCAGCCAGCGGTCGAGAATTTCTGGAAGTTCCAGGATGGAGGCCACCGAGTAGTCCGGCGTTACGTCATTCTGGACCCGCGAGTTCGTACCGCCTTCGACCCATACCGTCGACATTCCCAATTTCGCAGCCCCAGCGACATCCGTGTGCATGTTGTCGCCAACGTGCAATGTGTTCGCCGATTTCGTACCTAATCCGTCTATGCAAACTTCAAAAATTGCCGGGTTGGGTTTGGAAACTGCCTGCTCGTTCGAGAATGTGGTGTTGTCGAACAAGTCGAGGACTCCGGTTTCCGCGAACCACTCTCTGTACATATCCTGACTCGTCAATCCGGTATTAGAGATTAGTCCGACTCGCGCACCACGGTCTCGCAATTTCCGCAGAACATCGTGTGTTCCGTCGAGAAAGTGCGGAGGTGAAACCACGAAAGTCCGATCAATTTCCAAACCTATCGCGTCAATTGCTTCCAAACCGATCTTCTCTTCCGCACCCGGAACCAAACGATCGACCAGGAGTCGGATCCAATTCTCAAAGTGCCTATCAACACCATCGTCGTGCCCCGAGGTGATTTCGACCGACAATTTGGTGAACTGAGCCTTGACGGCTTCTGGATCAACTTCCAAGCCGTGCTCTGCAAGTCCTTTGACCGTACGCTCCGTTCGCAGATCTCGCCTAACGCCTGAGTTAGCGCTTCCATCGGCTTCAAAGATCAGTGTTTGCCATAGATCAAGCGTGACGCCGAAAGGCTCCGAGATGACCACGACCTAGTACTGCACCATCGAATAAACATCGACGCCATTCGGGAGCACGGATCGTCCTTCTAGGAACGTCAGTTCCACCAGGAATGCCATCGTCACAATATTGGCGCCTTGAGACTCAAGTAATTTCGCGCCCGCAGCTGCCGTCCCGCCCGTCGCAAGCAGATCGTCCAGAACAGCTACGTTCAATCCAGAAGTCAGAGAGTTTGCGCTTGTTTCGAGTCGGGCTGTCCCGTATTCGAGTTCGTAATCAGTCCCTACGACCGGGGGAGGCAACTTGCCTTCTTTTCGCAAAGGCACAAATGGAACACCGAGCTCAGCAGCAACCGGGGCCCCAAAAATAAAACCCCTGGCATCAATTGCCGCCACAGCTTGAGTGTTCTTGGAAGCGAGGTGATCAGCCATTGCCGAAGTGATGTGCTTCATTGCTGAAGGGTCAGCCATTAGCGGAGTCAGGTCTTTGAACAGGATTCCTTCGTTTGGGTAATCAGGTACATCCCGTATGAGTGATTTGATATCCAATGTTGCCACCGCGAGCGAGTTTGTTTCGGATATTCCATTTTACGCCCGTTTTCACTACATCAATGTTCCGAAAACAGCTTCTCAGGGAGACCAGATTTCGGTGTTCGGATAGAAATCGCTACACGAAAACCAGAAGGCATTTACAGACTGAATTCGCCCGAGCAACATTCCAGGTACTAAAGAAGAAGTGCCGTTATCACTAACGCGGCAACCTTGTGCATCCACCCGTTCAACTTCAATTGATTTCACATTCACCCGTGCACGAATATTTGATGACACATCGACCGGATTCGACACTCCCGACTGCTAAAATCTTCTGCCATCTGAACTGTCAAAGAGCCCGGGCGCATGGATGCGTTCGCGGCTTTTACGAGTAGTAGGTCGAACGATTTACCTTTCGAGACTCTCACTAACTGGATTTCGCAATCACACCGAGACGGCGCTCGACCTTCGTCCTGGGCTGACACTGTTCTATGGTCAAAACGGTCACGGCAAGAGCAACTTGCTCGAAGCCGTGTACATGCTTGCCATAGCGAAGTCTCCCAGATCATCGAACGAGCGTGAACTCGTGAACTGGGGTCTGTCCGATTCTGGTGGACACATGCAAATACTGGGTGTCGGTCGCGAGGACGACTCAACGGTTCAGGCGCAGATCGACGTAGATGTCACAGGGGTTGCAGAAACAGGGGCATCAAAAGGGTTCCGTAAGGGGCTGCGCGTTAACGGCATCAAGCGCTCCGCAATCGACTTTGTAGGCAACATAAACATCGTGTTCTTCGAAGCCGATGACCTCGAAATCATCCACGGATCACCCGGTAAACGGCGTCGATATTTGGACATTCTCATCTCGCAGTCCGATCCGACGTACCTGAAATCTCTTTCGCGCTACTCTCAAGTTATTTCACAACGAAATCAGCTACTCCGTCGCGTTAGGGAAGGAGTGTCAGAAGAAGACGAACTCACCTTCTGGGATGAAAGACTTGCCTACGAGGGTTCTCGAGTTATCGACGCTCGAAGACGTTCTGTTGACGGACTCAACGATCACGCCGTCCCAGCGCACAGCGAACTTACGGATGGTGATGAACTTTCACTCAAGTACAAACCTCGGATATCCATGTCATCGGATCACGCACCAGATGTCACGGAAATGAACGCAGACATGATCGAGCGTGAGATGGCGAAGTCTCTACCCGCCTTGCGCAGGCGAGAGATTGCACAGGGGATTACGGTAATTGGTCCGCACCGAGACGACCTGGATATCTTTTTGAACGGCAATCCCGCCCAAAGTTATGCATCCCGTGGGCAGTCGCGAACTATAGCCCTATCACTAAAACTCGCCGAAGCAGTATTCGTGCGCGAGGTCACCGGTCGCTCGCCGGTGCTTGCCCTCGACGACATACTTTCTGAATTAGATCCCAGAAGACGAGAACTTGTTCTTGAATCAGCCACCAAACATCAACAAGTGCTACTGACCGCAACGGAATCCGGTATTGTGCCGGAAGCTTACGTCAAAGAGGCAGTTGTGTTCAAAGTTACCAACGGAGTTGTCACGAGCGAAGATTCGGTTGAATCAGATGCATAAAGTTGCGCCACAACTCAACAGCGTTCAACAAGCACAGGTTGCCGAAATTGCCGATCGAATTCGGTATTCCGAACACGTCGTAGCAATGACCGGTGCCGGGATGTCGGTCGAAAGTGGAATTCCACCGTTCCGAGGAACCGGAGGGCTATGGACCAAGCATGGCACTCCACCGATGGACGGCTACGCGCAGTTCAAAAAGGATCCGACTAAGTGGTGGTCCAAGCGCGTGAACGAAGAAATCGACGGTCACATCAATGAGTTGCGCCACGCACTAAATAAAGCTGAACCGCACTCCGGTCATTACGCGCTGGCTGAGCTTGCAAATGGTGGTGACATCGATGCGGTAATCACTCAAAACATTGATGGGCTCGATGAGAAAGTTGGTATCGAGAACCTGATAGAGATACACGGTAATCGGCAGAAACTAAGGTGTATCGAGTGCAACGATCGAGTTTCGCTAGGCGATTTCGTGCCTCTGTTTATCCCTGACCCATGCAAACACTGCGGCGGGGTAGTCAAATTCGACACGGTAATGTTCGGAGAACCGATCCCGCCCGATGTCATGGATGCAGCAAAAGAAGAGATCGAGCGAGCTGACTGCGTGCTCGCTATAGGAACCTCGGCAACTGTGCGACCGGCGAGTGGATTGATCTGGATTGCAGAAGCTGCCGGAGCAACAATCCTCGAGATTAATCCCGCAGATACGAAAATTACCGATATTTCTGAGATATCTTTACGCGCCACAGCAGGAGCGGCACTAACTTCGCTCGCTGCAGAATTGAACTGACCAGACCGAGATCAATTGAAATGACTACCCCACTCGAGCGCGAAATAGCCAGCTATGTAGCTGCCAACCCGAAATCGGAAGAGCTTCATAAAAAGGCGACAAAGCACATGCCGGGTGGGGACAGTCGTAACTCAATCTTTTGGGACCCGTTCCCGCTTTACATGACCGATGGCATTAGCACGACTCTCACAGATGTTGATGGAAATGAACGCACCGATTTCGTGAACAACATGACGACCTTAATCCTCGGTCACCGACCTGCAGAGGTAGTGGAGGCTGTTCGAGAGCAGGTTGAACACGGATTTTCATTCCCTGCACCAACTCCACTGGTCGTGCGCTGGGCAGAGTTGATGACAGAGCGAGTGCCCTCCCTCGACAAAGTAAGGTTTGTGAATACCGGTACAGAAGCGACCTTGAACGCTATTCGCGCAGCAAGGGCATTTACTGGAAAACAGAAACTAGTGAAGTGTGAAGGTGCTTACCATGGTAACCACGACGCTATTCAAATAAGTGTCGTACCGCCTCTCGACAAGGCTGGCAAGGCCGACTCGCCTGAGTCAGTGGCGGCATTTCCTGGAATTTCTGAAGCTGCTGTCGACGATATTTACATTGCCCCATTCAACAACATTGAAGTTGCAGAAAGAATCATCCGTGAACACGCAGATGAGCTTGCAGCCGTGATTGTCGAGCCAGTCAACGGTCAGTGCGGAATGGTTCCTGCCAAACCTGAATTTCTTGAAGGCCTGAGGCGAGTAACAGATGAGCTCGGAATACTCTTAATATTCGATGAGGTAATTGCATTCCGGATTGCCTACGGAGGAGCCCAAGACTTTTACAACATTAACCCTGATTTGACCTGCTTCGGCAAGGTAATCGGTGGCGGCATGCCCGTTGGAGCATTCGGCGGTCGTGACGAAATCATGGAGTTATGGGATCCATCGAACGGAGGTGCAAAGGTTCAGCACGCAGGTACGTTCAATGGCAATCCTATGACTGCTGCCGCTGGTGTTGCGACGCTCGAATCTCTGACCCCGGACAAATACGAGTACCTAGACTCGCTTGGGGACTACCTGCGGAACAAGTTACGATCGTTATTCGCAGAACTCGAGGTACCAATGGGAGTCACTGGAGTAGCTTCTCTGTTTGCACTCCAGTTCACTTCCGAGGAAGTAACCGACTACCGGACGTTCGCGACCAACGACAAAAACTTACTCAACATCATGTTCATCGGGCTGTTGAACGAGGGGTTCGTTATGTCCAACCGGTGTGCTGGGAATGTATCAACGCAGCACACACGGGAAGATGTCGACCGCTTTGTTACAGCGGTCCGCACTGTGCTTGAACGAAACGGGTACGCCTAGAAATTCAGGCTAGCATCCTGTGCCGAGTTACCGAAGTCACCTCGTGTGTACACAGACTTTTGCTGTGAGTTAGCACGTAGGTTTTCAGTGTGTCGAAACGGTGATGTAGGTTTGACGGCCGAGTCTCGTCAGACCGGATGACACCTCTAAGCGAAAGCACCGCGGCTGTGCCCCAGGCATGGGCGTCAAGCCAACCCGTGTTGCAGTGGGTAAGGATGCGCGCATCTCGATTAACCAGTGAGTTAACGTGTCGCCAATGCGTTCTGCCGCTGCAACTTCGCTGTTATCGAAATCCCTGGCTGTTTGAAGAGGATCGACCTTTGACGAGATTATCCGGTCTAATCCAACCTTGAGATTCATTGCGATAGGACGAGTGGCCAGCAGTCGGTCACAAGCGATTAGAAGTTCTACTCCGGCTTTGATGTCCAACGCTAGTCCATACGCCGCCATAACGCCAATCGTCTGAGCACATCTGAATCCCATTGAAACTATGGCATCTTCGACTTCTTAAAGATTCGAAGTCGTAGCGATTTAAAATTTGTAAAGGATTAGTTACTGCACGACACATTCGATCGAATCGCTCAACCGCCAGACAGAGCGTTAGTCTTGCCCCTGGACTCGCTTAGCCTCGTATGCGCAGCCATGAAAGGCGGAAAAAGGCTTCGACAACAATTGCGAAGGACATTTTTGATTTGCCTGCAGTGCGTTCCATAAACACATAGGGGTGCTCGGTGATTTTCAACTTCGACTGCTGACACCGGTAGGCAACTTCCGCCTGAAATCCGAAACCTGAAAGTTTCAGTCGGTCAATCCCAATCGTTTCGAGGGCAGATCGACGGAATCCCTTGAAGCCTGCAGTTGCGTCCTTGACTTTCAATCCTAGGATCAGACGAATACCTACATTCCCCCAGTAGCTGATCTGCTTGCGACCCCAACTCCAGTTGGGATCGACGCCACCACCTTGGGTGTAGCGGGAAGAGACGACCACGTCAGAAGAATTGAGCTTTTCGACAATCGAAGGTAGTTCTTCGGGCGGGTGGGAGTGATCAGCGTCCATCTCGATGATCTTCTGAGCACCAGCATCAAGAGCAGTTTGGAATCCAGCCATGTAGGCAGTCCCCAACCCCAGCTTTCCTTGGCGGTGCAGTACGATGAACACACTAGGAAATTCGTCAGCAATCCCGTCGGCAATACCCCCCGTGCCATCAGGGGATCCATCATCAACGATTACAAAGCCCAGTCCATCGATTTCCAATGATCGAATTTTCTCAACCAGGGCTGGAAGTGTTTCAGCCTCGTTGTATGTGGGTATAACAATCGCGACCTTGAACGGAGATTCGGTCACATTGTAGGAATCAGAAGTCATATCTAAAGACCGAGCTTCATGCCCTTGTGCTCAACCATAATGCACTTGTCCATCACAACGGTCATTCCGGCATATTGAGCAATCCGGGCAGTTTCCTCGTTGTAAATCCCTTCCTGCAGCCATAGAACTTTCGCACCGGTCCCAGCAACGTCCCCTGCAACTGCGACGGTAGCAGTAGAACGCCTAAACACATCGACTATATCGACTAGCCCAGGTATCTCCGAAACGCTCTTATAAGTTGGAATCCCCTGCCATTCTGAAATCTCAGGATTGACTGGTATTACTTCGTAGCCTTCTCGCTGCATGTATTCAGACACGTACCGACTAGCTCGGTCGGCGCGATTTGAAATACCTACTACCGCAATCCTTTTAGCGGTGCCAAGGATTTCTCGAATCTGTTCGGTGTCAGGATTACTGAACATTGCGTTAGCCACGCTCCAAGCGATACTTCCCAAGCAAATTATTTAAACCGACCTTTGCGACATCCAACACTGCAAGAACACCTTTGGTCAAGGTCATCTTGGAACCTTCACCGTAGTACCAATCAATCGGTATCTCGCCGACGGAGTACCCAGCATTCTTAGCCATTACCAATAACTCAACGTCGAACGCCCAGCCTTCGAGCGACTGCTTTGGAAATAGCTTCTCGGAAGCATCTTTCGAGAACAACTTGAACCCGCACTGAGTGTCCTCGATACCTCTCAACGCCAGAACTTTTACGGCATAGTTGAAAAGGCGTCCTTTTACATGTCGGCTTCGTGGTTCGTTGTACCTGACTGCCCCAGGTGCTTCTCTTGAGGCAATAGAGATATCATACCGGGGGGAGGAGTCTTCACCAGCGAAGAACCTGCCCAGGTGCTCTGCAGGCATCGACAGGTCGGCGTCACAAAGGAATCGCCAGTCACCGTTGGCTTCGCTCATCCCTCGACGCACGGCAGACCCTTTGCCGCCGTGTTCAGCGTTGATCACTCGTACACGTGGTTCGACTCGTCCAATTCCGTTAACAATGCTGGCAGTTTCGTCACTCGAACCGTCATCAACCACCAGCAGTTCCCATCGACGTTCTGCGGGTAGCCAACCGTTCAGAAACTCAACCAGGGAGTTAACCGTCGTCGCGATTCGCGCTTGCTCGTTGAAAGCAGGAATTACGACGCTTAGGTACGGATTTTCCAATGGATACTTCGTGGTCGTTTATTCGGGGTCAGATCCCCATAGAAGTAAGAAGTTTACTCCGTCTTCTCGAGTTCGAAAGCATCGTGCAATGCCTGGACTGCCGTTTGAAGCTGATCTTTCTCGATAATCGTCGTGATTCGAATTTCTGATGTCGTGATCATGTCGATATTCACACCGACGCTCGACAAGGTCGAGAACATCCTGGCAGCGTAACCGGGGGCGTTCTCCATCCCGGTCCCGACAATACTCACCTTTGCAAGGTTTGTTCCAGTTACGACTTCGCTGAATTCAACGTCGGATTGTGACCGAATGATTTCCGCTGCTTGCTCAACACTTGCCTGCGCGACTGTGAACGTAAAGTCGGTCGTGCCGTCAGCGCTGGCGTTCTGCACGATTACGTCAACGCTCACACCTGCATATGCGAGAGGCTCAAGAAGTCCGGCTGCAACTCCGGGACGGTCGATGACGCCTCGGACGGTGATTTTTCCAACGTTGCGGTCGACAGCAATTCCGGTCACTGCCTTTCGGACTTCCATTGTGGGTTCTCCTCCGTGGATAAGCGTTCCCGGTGCATCAGAAGTCGAAGATGCGACATACACGGGCATGTCGTAGACAGCACCAAGTTCAATTGATCGAGGGTTCATTTTTGCGCCAAGAACTGCCATTTCCAGCATTTCTTGGAAGCCGATCTCAGCGAGCTTTCGGGCTTTAGGGGTGAGTCGTGGGTCGGTCGTGTAAATACCCTCGACATCCGTGTAAATCTCACAACGTTCAGCACCTGCAGCAATTGCGAGGGCAACCGCCGTTGTGTCAGAGCCGCCTCGTCCGAGAGTTGTTATGTCCCCCGATTCAGCGAGCCCTTGGAAGCCAGCGACTATTACGATGCGCCCCGCATCAAGCTCTCGATGCAAACGATCAGCGTTGATGTCAGCAATCCGGGCTGAACCGTGCACCAGGTCGGTTTTGATTCCAGCCTGGATACCGCTCAAGCTAATCGCATCGTAGCCGCGAGACTTAAGCGCCATCGCCATGAGTGTTGAGCTCACCAACTCACCCGTAGACAGGAGTGTGTCCATCTCACGGGCGTCGGGTGTTTTTCCGCCGGTCACGGCTTCGGACAGGGCGATCAGTTCGTCTGTCGAGTCACCCATTGCTGAAACGACCGCAATTACATCGACTCCCTCATCTTTTCTAGCGCTTATTCGTGACGCTACGTTGTGGATGAGTTCAGCGTCGGCAAGCGAACTACCGCCGTACTTCTGGACGAATATTGGACGGTGCTGTAATTCAGTCGTCACGATTGATCCACCACAGATGCACCTTCTGTTGAGATAGGCATGATCATCGGCTTACCGAGGACACCGAACGTTCGAGCTGTCTCTGCCATTTCGTAGCTAATAGTTACTTCACGACCAGTCGAAAGCGCCATGACCGAAGGACCCGCCCCCGAAAGGAATGCACCGTGTGCTCCACCTTTGAGTGCAGCGTTGATCAAATGCGGCATTGCCTTGAACGATTGCGTTCGCTGTGGTTGGTGGAGCTTGTCCTGAGTTGCATATTTCAGATTCTCAAGCCGTCCCGATGAAAGCGCATTAACGAGTAGTGCTGCGCGACCAATGTTGAACACAGCGTCTGATCGTGAAATCTGGTCTTGCAACACGGCACGTGATTCATGAGTGTTTGTTTGCATCTCAGGAACGTAAAGAACCGCGTGAAGTCCGTCAGGGAATGCAATCTGGTCAACAATCCATTTTTCGTCACCGTTTCGGACACCAACCGTGCAACCGCCGTAAAGCGCGGGCGCCACGTTATCGGGATGACCCTCGATGTCGGCCGCAAGAACAGTAAGTTCTTCCAGGCTCAAATTCACGCCGGATATTGCTGATCCTGCAACGAGACCACTCACGATTGCTGTCGAGCTGCTTCCAAGTCCACGAGCGTATGGAATCCGATTCACGCACTCGTACTGCAGTTGCGGTACCGGTTCGTTGATGTAGTTGTAGACAGCCTCGAGACCAGTAACGACGAGGTTGCGCGTGTCCTGCGGGAGCAGATCAGCCCCTTCACCGGTCGTCGACACGCTGAACTTGCCCTTAGTGACGGTCAGGTCGTTCCAAAGGTCTAACGCCATGCCAATGCTGTCGAAGCCTGGCCCCATGTTGGCGGTAGTTGCCGGTGCTCTTACAGTTACTGAGTTCAAGATGCTTATTTCAACTTGAGTTTGAAATGTTCGAGCAGAACCGCTATTTCAGCGGTCAAACTCGAAGCGACAGATGTTAAATGTTCAATTGATTTTCAAACCAACCTTGCAAGTATAATCCGCCGTCGGGTGTAAATTCGCCCAGTTTTCATCACTAATTCAGACCAAGACGGCAGCCCTCACGGCGGATAAATTTATCGGCCGAATCGCAGCACGACGGAAAAGTTGTAGAAATGTCGAACATCGTTGTAATCCTCGGTCCCCAGAACGAGGGATCAGAAATCCGAATGAGAGAGACCCAGGAGGCTGCTGACAAGGTCGGTGGTATCGACCTTCGTTTCGTGAACAGCGACCTATCGTTCGACGAAGTTGTTGAGCAGGCGCAAGGCGCAGCAGTCATTCTCCCGCAGGGTAAATACGATCAGCTAACTGAACTTGCTGGCAAGATTTCAACTCTCAAGCTGGTTCAAACCTTCAGTGCAGGAACCGACTGGATCGACAAGGCTGGACTCGCAGAAATGGGAGTTGATGTTGCGAACAACGGTGGTGCAAACGCTGTCGCAGTTGCCGAGCACGCCATTGGTCTCATGTTCTCGGTAAACCGCAAGCTTGACGTTCAAATTGAGAGTGTGAAAAACAACACTTGGATGGCGGGAGTTGAAGGTGACCGAACTGAGTTCCACACTCTCGTTGGCAAGCGGGTCGGAATCATTGGCCTAGGCAGAATCGGATCACGCGTCGCAAAGCGTCTTGCTGGTTGGGAATGTGAACTGGTTTACCACGATGTAGTTGAGCACGACGATGATTACGTCGCTGCAACCGGCGCAAAGAAGGTCGATCTCGACGAGCTTCTCTCAACGTCCGACATCATCACACTTCACGTTCCGCTTGACCGAGTCACTACTCACATGATTTCCGACCGTGAGTTTGGATTGATGAAATCAACCGCCATTCTCATCAACACCTGTCGAGGACCAGTTGTCGACGAGAACGCATTGATACGGGCACTGGAGTCAGGTGAAATTTTCGCTGCCGGTCTCGACGTCACCGAAATTGAGCCGATCGAGCCTGACAACCCATTGCCAACGATGACCAACGTTGTGGTTACTCCTCACCTGGCGACCCGAGCTCTTGAATCCGAGCTGAATGCTTCCCAATTCACGATGGAAAATGCAGGTCGTGTTGTTCGAGGTGAAGGCGCAGACTGGATCGTAAAACCGGTCTAGGGCAATCAGGCATCACAGGAAGATGCATGACGCGTCCCTACCTGAGCGGAGGGACCTAGACAGCGTTTGTGACAGATTTATCCATCCGTCATCCTGAGCTTGTCGAAGGGCGACTGTTACCGGCGTCTATAATCGTTTAGCTCGAAAATCGGGGAGTGGCGCAGCTCGGTAGCGCGCTTCGTTCGGGACGAAGAGGTCCCGGGTTCAAATCCCGGCTCCCCGACCATTTTTCGCAATCTGAGCCCCAGTTGGAAAACTTTCCTACTAGGGCTTCTTGACAGCAGATTTGGGGTAACGAGTGGAATCTGTTCTCGTCAAGACAACAGAAATCGCCTGCTCACGGTAGACTCAATCGTCCGAAAATGGGCTATGGCTCCAAGCCAGCTGCCCTGCCGAACCTCTAGCGATCACTCAAAACACTGACACCGCGCAAAATTTTGGAACACCACGAAGTAATCATTGCCGGAGCAGGTCCTGGTGGACTTGGCGTAGCTGCGACTCTTGAAGGCTGGCACCCGCGGTTTACCGGAGACTTCGAGTTCCCGTCCGACGACGTCCAGATCGCGGCAAACGCAAACCGCGAGAATCCTCTTGCACTAGACCTTCACGAGTTACTCGAAAAAGGCAACCGCCCGATCGAGTTCTTCCGGATGCGACATCATCCGGAGCAAGACGCCCTCCCTCTTGAAGATTGGACTTTGGAATTCGTCAAAAAGGACAGAATCGATTGGAAGTTACTGTCGACTGATGGCGCTGGCGGACTATGGAATCACGTACCCAAGACCCAAATGACGCTCGGTCCCGCGCATTGGATGGAACTTGCCCACTACCCGATAGGTCAGTTCTACGAGGACGACGGACGTGAGCACGACCTGAATACGCTCGTCCACCGGGATGATCTCGTTGACTATTACCGGGCGTATGCCGACAAACTCGGATTGTCACCGCACATTCAGGACGGGATGAAGGTCTCTCGGGTTGAAAAATCGTACTCTGATGGGCGGTTCATCGTCACTGCTTTGTCGTCGGAAACTGGCAGACCAGTTAAGTACTCCTGCAACTATTTTGTGTTCGCCGTTGGCCCACGCTCGGCGCTAAGAACGCTGGAAGCCACAGGCACCGAAAAATCGTATGTCTCCAACGCCTATACCTCAGTCGAGGATTACCCAGGCGAACGGGTGATGGTAGTTGGCGGAGGACGTTCCGCCGATTGGGCAGCCCAGGAACTTCATGACGACGGACGAACCGTTGTGTATGTAATGCGACAGAAACCCGATGCTCACCTGCGACTCATTGGTGAATCACAGTTCTTGCCGTACTACCATCGATGGACGGAGATTTTGCAGGGCGAACAGGCGCGAATGGGCCTGCTGTACGAATCTCATGTCAGAGATTTTGGAGAAGATGGAGTCGTAACTATCGCCACCCCTGAAGGTGAAGTCCAGGTCAAGATCGACCATGTCGTCGTCGAAATTGGTGGCGACCCGGACTACTCGGTCATCGAATCGCTTGGTCCTTTCACGTTTCATGACAAACGCGACAACTACCGGTTCCAACTAAAGCAGTTAGTCGTCGACCAGGCAACGTTCGAATCGGTCGACGTTGCTGGTTTGTACCCGGCGGGGTACACAGCACAAGGAACCGGTCTAAGCGTCATCGGTTTTCACGCTGGCTGCTTCCTCATAGCCGGCGACATTCTGAGAAAACTCGAAGCCGTTTAAAGAAGTCGGTTCCTCAGCGAAATGCAATCCTGAGGCAACCCCACGGTCCTGCTTCACCTGTCCAGTATTTGAATGAGTGAGTGCGCAGGTTACCGGGAGTTACCAGGGGAGCAATGATGCAACAGTCGATCATCAGTCCGAATAAATCCTCCGTGGTCTTTCCAACGGCAATCGGACAAATGCTTTTGCTTCTTTTGCTTGCATCGCGCCTCTCGCTACCCAGCGTTACATGCTCATCGATCCGGGAGTCATCATTGCCATCGGAATTAAGGCGATGGTAGTTCTCGGATTTCTCGGCAGCGTGGCAGTGCTGCTTCCGGTGCCAGTCCTATCGATAGTTTTCAGCGCAGCGGCAATGGCTAATCCTTTCGTACCCGCATTTGGAACCACCTGTGGGATTGCAGTTTGTTACCACCTCAGACGAAAAGGGCTTAGCGGGTTCATTAGATCTGAATCGGTAGTCCTTGCGATACCTGATAAAACCCGTCGGCGCGTATGACTGGTCACGTAATTACGCCATCGTTTCGTTGTTATTGCTTGCTGCTTAACCGAATCCCATATTTGATTACGCTGGCGAGGCCACAGACGCAGGTCGTTTCAATCCAAAACGATTCTTACTGGGAAACTTTCTCGGGAAGCTTACCTAGACATCTGTTATCGGGTATGTTGAGGCGACTTTCGGAGACCGTTTGATCAACCTCATCTAAGATCCATCTCAAACAAAAAGGGCACCCTCTTAGTTGAGGATCCCCTTTTCGTTTGATTCTGGTTTTGACTAATCGCCTACTGCAGCAGGTTGCGAGATATTCGAATCTCCACGCTCTGCCTTCACTTCCATAATATGTTGGTAGGAAGACAAAGCAGCAATCGCACCTTGCGCAGCCGCAGTAATCGTCTGTTTCAGTTCCGTGCCGTCGGTCAAGTCTCCAGCAGCGTAAACACCTTCGACTGAGGTGTTGAGTCCCTTGTCTACGTGTACTTCGCCGGTGTCTTGGTTGATCTCAAGTCCGAGCTGGTTCGGAATGTCGAGCCGAGGATCTGCTCCAGCCTCAACAAACAAACCGTCGACTTCAAGAACATCTTTGCCCTCCCACGGATTGTTCACCCTGATGGCGGTGAGACCAGAGTCATCGCTACCTATAAGTTCCGAGACCTCGGTGTTGAACAACACTTTTACGTTCTGGGTTTGATCAAGGACTTTGAGAAGAATTGGCTCGGGCCGAGTGAATTCTCCACGCCTGTAAATCAAGTAAACAGTTTCGGCGTACTTGGCGAGGAGTACTGCACCTTCGACGGCGGCATTTCCACCACCAACTACAGCTGCTGCAGCCTTATTTCGGTACAACGGGGCGTCACAAGTCGAGCAGTACGAAACACCACGGCCTGTCCACTCCTCCTCTTTTGGGAGGTGAAGTTTCCGCCGCTCGCGTCCAACCGCGAGAATTACAGTTATGGCCTCGATCTCAGTTCCGTTTTCGAGAACACAGTGAAATGCATCACCCTTTTTCTCAACTGAAACTAAATTCGAATACTCGGTTGGAGTATCCAAGTTGTCGACCTGCTCTTTAAATTTCATCATCAGATCGAAACCATCAATATCTGGCTGACCGGGGTAGTTCTCGATGGTGCCGCCTATGGCGGTTTCGCCACCGAATTGTTCACCCACTATCACGGTGCTAACCTGATATCGAGCTGAATACAGACCTGCAGCGAATGCTGCAGCCCCCTGGCCTGCAATCAATACATCAACTTGCTTTGTTTCGGTCATATTCCCTCTGTTCTGAATCGGCGTTGACCGTTCGAACTCTCATCCACAGCTTAAAACCCTGCACAACCGATGTCGACATGTACGGGGGGACTGTTCGGTAAATAACTAGGTGCGCGTCCGGATTTGTTTTGCTCAATTGTTCACGTGCAACTTGGATGCAAACGCCGTGAGTCGTAGGATCTTAATCGAGTTACCCGTCGTGTTTTGTAGCTTCGAATAGAGCATCAAAATCGACTCCGAAGCGTGAACGTGCATTTGGCAGCTTACTAGCTGCTGTAAACTGCAAAAGCTAACTGAATCGACCGCACTACTCGCAGATTTTTGTCGAGCTTTCGACTGGCCATGTGGATTTTTCCATTGGGTACATAGTGCGGTTTTTACGTTTTTGCAATACGATCAACGCTGTGAGACTTCACCTAACGATCAACTGATCTGGAACAGCGAACAAAATGACACTCGAGATTCGTCCCGTAGAAAACGGAACCGTTACTTCAGCAAAAGGGTTTTCGGCCGGTGGTGTATTTGCCGGTATCAAAACACCAGGTGCTGATAAACGAGATATCGGAATCCTCGTATCCGACTCTCCCTGCACGGTCGCCGGAACGTTTACTCAGAATTCTGTGATTTCACCTTCTGCAACTCTTTCTCGAGAGCGCGTTGGAGTTGAAAAACGCGTTCGTGCCGTTGTTGCAAACAGCGGATGCGCCAACTGTGCCGTTGGTGAACAGGGCTACATTGACGCGAAGGAAATGACCGATATCGCCGCTGCCCATTTGGGAGTGTCGTCGGAAGAAACTCTAGTTGCATCCACGGGTGTAATCGGTGTCGAGCTTCCAATGGCTCTACTCCGCGAATACGTTCCTCAAATTACCGTGACCGAGGATGGCGGGAACGAATTTGCGAAAGCAATTCTCACGACCGACAAGCGCACGAAAGAAATAGCTGTTTCGTTCGAGGCAAACGGCGTGACACACACCGTCGGTGGAGTATCGAAGGGTTCGGGAATGATTCACCCGAACATGGCGACGATGCTCGCTTTCACTTCGACTGACGCTAATGTCGAACCAAAGTTCTTACAGGAGACCCTCTCCGAAGCGGTAAAACTCAGCTTCAACCAAATCGATGTAGACGGTGACCAGAGTACAAACGACACCGTATTGCTTATGGCAAACGGCGCAGCTGGTGGTCCTGAAATTTCTGGCGGTGACAAAGCATCGGAAGCATTCGCAGAGGCGGTTCAGCAGGTTTGCAGACACCTAGCAATAGAAATCGCGCGCGACGGTGAAGGTGCTACCAAGCTCATCGAAGTAACCGTCGATGGAGCCAAGAGTGACGACGACGCTCTCGTAGGTTCCCGAGAATGCGCAGCTTCACTCCTTGTGAAAACTGCCGTGTACGGTCGAGACCCGAATTGGGGTCGCATTTTCATGGCAGTCGGAAAGAGCGGAATCGAACTCGATGAGTCCAAGATCGACTGCTACATAAACGACATTCAAATTGTCGCCGAAGGCAAGGCAATTTCTTACAACGTCCAAAGCGTTGTGAGCGCCCTTGGAGGCGACGAGGTGCGGCTTCGTATATCCCTTAATATCGGGGACGGATACGGACAAGCCTGGGGCTGCGATCTTACTGAAGAATACGTCGTATTCAACTCCGCCTACACCACCTAAAACGAACTCAAGGAATTCCATTCGAGTGGATCGAAAGAATCCACACGATCATCGTTTTAATCCGATGAACTCGAACGAGTCATACAACCTGGAGGTCGCATCATGACGACCTCATCCTCGGTTACCGACAAAAAGATCGTCATCAAGATCGGTGGAAGTACTCTTGGTGAAGGTGACTCTACGGTTCCAGACATCGTGGAACTGTGGAAGCAAGGTGCCAAACCTGTCGTAGTTCACGGCGGTGGCAAGGTAATTAGCGACTGGGTCGCCAAACAGGGAATTCAGCCCGAATTCGTTCGCGGCTTGAGGCGAACCGACGAGGCGACCCTCGATGTTGCGGTTGCTGTGCTCGCCGGACTCGTCAACTCTCAAATTGTTGCAGAGTTCCAGGCTGCAGGCGCGAACGCAGTAGGAATATCAGGAGTATCAGGTGGGTTGCTTGAAGCCGAGGTGCTTGACCCCGACCTCGGATACGTCGGAAAGATAGTTAAGGCCAACTCGGCTCCTGTGGATGCTGTGCTGGATTCCGGTGCAATTCCTGTAATCGCTCCAACCGCACTTCATCTTTACCCGTCTGAATCCGGGCATGACCGCATCTTGAACGTGAACGCCGATACATCGGCTGGACACATAGCCAAAGCTGTAAAAGCCGATCAACTCGTGTTCCAAACAGATGTCGAAGGTGTGTTGGATGCCCGTAAACGACTCATTCCTCGCATGACCAGCAAGCAAGCTCTCGATTTGATCGCTGGCGGCATTGCCGCGGGTGGAATGATTCCGAAAATCGAAGCATGCGTTGACGCAGTCACGGTTGCCGGTTCAGGTCACATTATCGACGGACGTCTCGCTGGAGCGCTGCTTGCATGCGCTCGCGGTGAAGACATCGGCACACGCATCATCTAGTTCGGAGTTATCTTGACTGAGACCGGCGAAATAATTGCGTTGTTACTCGCCGGGTACCTCCTCGGCTCGATTTCATTTGCCCAACTGTTGACCCGCAACAAAAGTGTTGACCTCTTCACGACTGGGACAGGCAATCCAGGTGCTGCAAATGTCTTCCGCAAAGTCGACAAAAAACTCGGGATTGCCGTGTACGTGGGCGACGCGATCAAAGGCGCAGCCCCTGTAATAGTTGCACGAGTAGTCACCGACAACGAATTAGTGTGGATAGCAACACTCGCCGCGGCGATCATCGGTCACTGGTACCCGGTGTTCAATCGCTTCAGGGGTGGAGCCGGACTTGCGACCGGTTCGGGCGGAGTGTTTGCCCTTATGCCACTTGTAGGGGTTCTCGGATTTGCTAGTGGTGCGCTTGTAATCGCCAGGTTTAAGAGCAGCGGGCACGCAGCAGCTGTTGGACTTGCCGTCATGGTGATTCTTGCAACTCCCCTCGGCTACAGCTGGGAATTGGTGGTTGGCTCGGTTGTGCTTGCCGCTGTTTTACTCACCAAAGCAACTGCCAGAGGATGGCGACCCGGCAGAAAAAGCTGAATTCGACCCAAACCCGTCACTACTGCGATATATTTCTCGTTCCGCTTTTTTTAGGCGGTGTTCGAACTGAATTGATTCGGGCAGCTTTTCGCAGGTAGCGGGAAGGAACACTGGGGACTTCACAGAATTTGAATGAAGCCCATGGAGAGAAAGATGACTAGCTCGGCTGAATACAAGGACCTTGAATCCAAGTACTACATGCAGGTGGTTAACCGAATGCCACCAGTCCTGGTACGAGGTCAAGGTACTCGAGTATTCGACAACGATGACAAGAGCTACCTCGATTTCACCGCGGGCTGGGCAGTTCTCAACTTGGGGCACAACCACCCGGCAGTGACCGAGGCTATTCGCGACCAAGCAGGAAAGATCCTGCAAATGTCGAACCTGTTCTACACAACACCGCAGCTTCCACTGGCACAGATCATTGTGGACAACTCTGACGTTGATCGTGTCTTCTTCTGCAACTCAGGCGCAGAGGCGAACGAAGGTGCATGCAAGGTTGCTCGTAAGTGGGGCAAGCTGAAGCTGAACGGTGCGTACGAGATCATCACGACTCTCGACTCGTTCCACGGTCGCACCCAGGCAATGATGGCGGCCACCGGCCAACCTCATTACCAGGACAACTGGAAACCACTAATGCCTGGGTTTGTGAATGTGCCGTACAACGATGTTCAGGCAATCAAAGATGCCTACGTTGAAGGTAAGACCTGTGCAGTTCTACTTGAGCCTGTTCAAGGTGAAGGTGGAGTCAACATTCCTGACGAAAACTATCTCAAGGATGTGATGGACTTCTGCCATGAGAAGAACATTTTGTTCATGCTCGATGAAGTTCAGACCGGAATGGGACGAATTGGAACGTTGTTTGGCTACCAGCAGTTCCCTGGCGTCGAGCCTGACGTTATGACTCTGGCGAAAGCACTTGGTTCAGGCGCACCGCTCGGAGCGTTCACGACCAAGGAGTTCTGCTCAGTTCTTGAACCGGGCGACCATGGTTCGACTTTCGGTGGGAACGCTTTAACCACTGCAGCGGGCTCCGCAGCAGCAAAGGTCATGGTCGATGAGGACATACCTGCTCTCGCTGAAGAGACAGGTGTTTACTTCCGTGGCAAGTTGCAGGCTCTCGCGGAGAAATACGATTTCATCACCGAAGTACGCGGTATGGGATTGCTCATCGCTCTGCAGATGAACAAGGAAATTTCAGGTGCGACTGTCGCGAAGGCATTAGACGAAGGTCTTCTAATCAACGCAGTTCGTCCGAACATGATCAGGTTCATGCCCCCGCTCAACGTGTCTCGCGAAGAGATCGATGAAGCAGTCGATATTCTTGATCGTGTGCTTGCTGAGACTGGCGCGTAGTTAGCGTACTTCGAATAAGTAAACGAAGCCCGAGGTGTTCATACCTCGGGCTTTTTATGCTCTCAATGGAATCTGGTCATCTCGACCGACGCGGAGGGATTTTGACATCCGACGCGGGCACCAACGAAAGATCCTGGGACTGCAAGAACTCATTATCTTCGTTAGCAACAATCAAACCAGTTTTCCGACCAGATCCCTCCGTTTCGGTCGGGATGACAACTGAGAAACCAGCCTGGGACGTAACAGAATTAATTCCAATATATCCTCAATACTTACTATTAGTTAGTTACTTCCTGTGCGTGTAGACTTATTGGCAACATGGCTAGTACCGCAACCGAACACTCAAGTACATCCGCACTTTGTCCACACTACGAAGCGGCAATGGAACTCCTTGCACGTCGCTGGTCCGGTCTTGTCCTCACTTCACTCATGGAAAAACCAGTTCGTTTTTCTGAGATCAAGACCGCTGTTGAGGGAATATCCGACCGCGTTCTCTCGCAACGGCTCGCAGAGCTTGAAGATATCGGCTTGATCGAGCGAAAAGTCTACGCATCGAGTCGCCCTGTGCTCGTTGAGTACAACGCCACCGAGATGGCATGCGAGCTCTCACCTGTGTTCGACGCCCTAAAAGACTGGGCAGAGAAGTGGATGCCTGCGCAGGTGGATTAATAAACAGGATGACATTCGCGCCTTCTGGCGAGAGAATGAACTGGTTGTCGCTCGCGTGAGACGGCAAATACAGCGCATCTAAACAGGAACCGAACTTAACCATGGCCAGAGAAAAGTGTGTTCTCGCTTACAGCGGGGGCATGGACTCCACAATCTCAACCGTCTGGATTCAGGAGCAGTACGACATGGACGTCGTCACGCTCACCGTCGACCTCGGCGCTGGACCAGAAATCGTTGGAGTTAAAGAACGAGCTGCCACAGCAGGGGCACTCGACTCTTTGATCTGGGACGTACGAGAGGAGTTCATCAACGAGTACATCTGGCCGGGTCTGAAAGCCGGAGCAATGTATGAAGGTGTTTACGCCCTCTCAACGGCTCTCGGTCGCCCTCTGATGGCTAAAAAGCTTGTTGAAGCAGCGCGCCAGGTTGGAGCTACAGCAGTTGCTCACGGTTGTACTGGAAAAGGTAACGACCAGGTTCGTTTCGACGCAGGAATCATGACGCTCGCTGCCCACGGTGATCCACTGAAGATCATTGCTCCTGCACGCGAATGGGGCATGACTCGTGACGAAGAAAAGCTCTACGCCCAGAAGGCAGGTCTTGAACTTCGTGAAGTCGGTGACGACCAACGCGTCTACTCAATCGACCGCAACTTGTGGGGTCAAGCAATCGAAGGCGAAGACCTCGAAGACACATGGTTGGCTCCACCGGAAGACGCCTTCTCGTGGACCAGGCAAATCTCAGACACCCCGGACGAACCAGTTGAAATTTCTATTGGCTTTGAAAAGGGAATTCCTGTCAGTCTTGATGGTTCGGCAAAGTCTGGTGTTGAACTAATCGCGACTTTGAACGACCTTGCTGGCGAGCATGGCGTTGGTCGGATTGACCACGTTGAAAACCGCTTGGTCGGAATCAAGTCTCGCGAGGTTTACGAGACTCCTGCTGCGGTCGTTCTTCACACCGCCCTCAAGGCGCTCGAAACATCGACAATGTCTCGTGAGCAACAGCGGGTTAAAGAGAATCTTTCTCAGCTTTACTCCGACATGGTCTACGACGGACGCTGGTTCACAGAACTGCGGGTAAACATTGATGCATTCATGGACTCGGCACACGAATTCTCGACCGGAGACGTTCGCGTTCGCCTGCACAAGGGATCGTGCATTGTTGTCGGACGCCGTTCGCCGTTCTCGTTGTACGACTTCGACCTCGCCACGTACTCGTCGGAAGATGCATTCGATCACGCTGCAGCAACCGGGTTTATTGACATTTACTCACTGTCGGCTCGAACCCAGGCACGAAAGCAGACCTTCCACGACGCCCGATAAGTGTTGAGATAGAGCTAAGAACCTCTTTCCCGACTACAACGATAATGATGGGCGCAGAACTCCACTGCGCCCTATTCTTTTCTGAGTAAAAAATGTCCAGTAATTCGAACAATAAGAACAATCCCGCCGCAGCGGCTCGCGGAAGCGAGCTGGCAAGCGACTTCACCGTATCGGTCCATTACGACTCCCGTATGTACAGGGAAGACATAATGGGATCGATCGCACACGCTCGAATGCTGGGTCGTCAGGGCATCATTGAGCAAGACGAAGCCGAGAAAATTGTCGAAGGTCTTACGAAGATCGGAGATGAAATCGACGCGGGTGAATTCGAGTGGAAATACGAGCTCGAAGACATTCACATGAACGTGGAGTCGCGTCTTTATGAATTGATTGGCGAAGCAGCAGGACGCCTTCATACTGCCCGTTCACGCAACGACCAGGTGTCTACGGACACGCGCCTCTGGACGCAAGTCGCGTGCGGTCGCGCTTTTGACGCATGTGTTGAGCTACAACATGCTCTCGTTGATCTCGCTGAAAAACACGTCGACACAATTCTTCCTGGGTACACGCACCTGCAGCGCGGGCAGCCGGTCGTTCTCGCCCATCACCTGATGGCGTACTTCGAAATGTTCGACCGCGACTCAACTCGCTTTGCTCAAGCTGCTGAGTCAGCCGATGTAATGACGCTTGGCTCGGGCGCGATGGCAGGGGTTCCATACCCGATCGACCGCGACTGGGTGGCAGAGCAACTCGATTTCAGCGAAATATCACGCAACTCAATGGACGCGGTTTCTGACCGCGATTTCATTGTTGAGTTCCTTACTGCGGCATCCTTAGCTATGGCTCATCTTTCGCGCCTGTCGGAAGAACTGATCATTTGGTCTTCCGATGAGTTCGGGTTCATCAAACTCTCTGACGAATACACGTCGGGCTCAAGCATCATGCCGCAGAAGAGAAATCCGGACTTTGCTGAGTTAGTTCGCGGGAAGACGGGTCGTGTCTACGGCTCTCTAATGGGTCTGCTGACCACAATCAAAGGACTACCACTGACATATAACCGCGACCTCCAGGAAGATAAAGAAGGCCTATTCGACGCCGCTGACACGGTAATTACTTCTCTTGAATCTGCCGCCGGCATGATCTCTGGGATGGCTGTGAACACTGACCGCATGCGTCAGGCGGCAGAAAAGAGCTTTGTGTTGGCAACAGACATTGCGGACTACCTGGTTGGTAAGGGAGTTCCGTTCCGCGAGGCATATATTGCCGTGTCAGAGCTTTCGAAGCAGTGCATTGCAGACGGTGTTGGTTTTGGGGAGTTAACTCTCGAAGACTTCCAGCGTGCTTCTGACCTATTCGACGAAGGTGTGATGGAAATCACTCTCGAATCAGCTGTTGCCGCTCGTGATGTACCGGGCGGAACAGCTCCTAACCAGGTCAGAGAAGCCATCAAAGAGGCCAAAGAACTGCTGTCGGGCGCTGAATAATCGGATATTTTGTCCGTCGAAAACTTTTCCTGATCAAGTAATCCCAACTAACAAACATGAGCTCACCAGTAATCATTGCGCACCGCGGTCTCGACGAGGTGTACCCGGAAAACACGCTTGCAGCATTCAAAGCTGCACTCAAAAAAGGCATGGCGATAGAGATTGACCTACGAGGAACCTCGGATGACGAACTCGTAGTAGTCCATGACGACACCGTAGACCGCACCACGAACGGCTCGGGTCGTGTTGAAGCAATGACTCTCGCCGAACTACGAGAGCTGGATGCAGGTAGTTGGTGGGACGAAAAGTTCGCGGGTGAAAAGATTCCAACTCTGGAAGAGACGCTGGACATCGTTCGAGACCACGGAACCTCGGATACGACTCTCGCAATTGAGCTAAAAACCCTGCCTCCCGGCAGCATCAACAAGATTTGTCGAGCGCTCGATGAACGCGGTCTGATGGGTAAGACCGTTGGCTTCGGTCTGATTCATCTTTCAGTGGACGTACGAAGGCGGTTCTACGAAGGAAGCTCAGATTTCCAGTGCGCCACTGTTGCAAACACAGCTCCTGAACTTCCGATGGCAATTTCAGACCCATATTCGAACTGGATTTACGTCCGCTACCCAATTTCAGCCGAGGAAGTCGCACAGGCTCACGAGGGTGGCAAGAAAATCATTGCTTCAGGTCCTGGCATCATGGACGACGTTGAGGCTATGGTTGCCGCTGCGAACGCAGGAGCCGACACGATCATGTCGTACCATCCCGACGCACTCGCAGAACGACTCGGGTAACCCGTAATGGCTCCACTCATCAAAGTATCTCCATCTCTTCTTGCGGCAGATTTCGCCCATCTTGCCGACTCGATCGCGGCCGTTGAAGAGGCTGGTGCAGATGAATTGCACTTTGATGTGATGGACGGTAGTTTCGTGCCAAACATCACAGTTGGAATTCCGGTTCTGGAAGCAATTCGACCGCTCACGAAACTCCCAATTGATGTTCACATGATGGTCGTCGAGCCAGCCCGTTACGCTCGAGAATTTGCAGATGCGGGTGGTGACATTTTCACGATGCACGTAGAAGCGTGCGATGACCTAGAAGCCTCTCTTGGTGATGCTCGTGTTGCAGGTATGTCAGCAGCCGTATCGCTCAAACCTGACACACCTGCTTCAGTAATTCAGTCGGCATTGCCACTAATTGAGCGTGTGCTCGTTATGACTGTTGAGCCCGGATTCGGGGGGCAGTCGTTCATGCCGGAAATGCTCCCGAAGATCGAAGAGCTGAAGGACATGGCACGACTGGCAAGCCACGAACTGGAAATCGCAGTAGACGGCGGCATCAAGGCCGACACTGCTGGCGGAGTCATCGATGCTGGAGCGACGACGCTTATATCCGGTACTGGTGTGTTCAACCACCCCGACGGAATGAAGATCGGTATCGAGGCAATTCGAGCCGCCGGTTCGTAGTCCTATCGGGGTCGCACACCCCAAATATCGAACCCTACGAACGACTGGATAGCCATATCTGGTCCTCGCTCTTCGGACTCAGATAGCTCGATGGCAACAGCGCCAACACCTACGCTTGTCATCACTGCCGCTCTTGCCGATCTAAATCCGGTCTCTGAGTCCTCGAACACAAGACAATGGGCTGGTTGAACGTCCAGGTTCTCGGCGGCGGTCAGATAGGGCTCGGGGTGCGGTTTCATATTTGTAACGTCATCCAGCGTCACGACGGTCGAAAAAGATTCGGCCAGCCCAGATTTCTCAATGAAAGCATTGGCGTATTTGCTGTCACCCGACGTAACCAGCCCTACAGAAGCTCCGTAGACGACCGCGCTGGTCACGGCGTCTTTGGCACCCGGCAACATTTCAATACCGTTGGCGGTCACCAAATGCCATTGCTTCACATACTCAGCGAGAAGAGCTTCCTGGTCTTCGATTCCGTAGTGTTCAGCAACAAGTTGAACTCCAGGGATCACTCCTTTTCCGAACGTAATCGGGTGGTCCGGTGCAATCTCAGGAATGCCGTAGGCGTTGAGAGTTTGCAACTCTGCCTGCCTGTGCGGTGGGCCTGTGTCGACCAATGTGCCGTCAAGATCGAAAAAGGCGGCGGTGAATTTCGGATTGATCATCATGAGGAAATTTTAGGCAACAAAAAACCCTTCTCGGGTGAGAAGGGTTTCAATGCATATAGAACCATCGCCTAATCGATGGTCAGAGAAACTCCACGCTTGTCGAGGGTTCGAAGCTCACGAGCGGTCAGCTTTACTCGGTATCGCTGTCCATCGATAACAACCCAGCGGTTCTGCAGGTTTGGCTTCGAGATTTTTCGAGTTGCGTTAAGTGCGTGTGATCGGTTTTGACCGAACATCGGCTTGGGTCGTGGCCCAAGACCCAGTTTTGCTCTTATTTGATCAGCGCTTGGCATGACTTCAGATACTTTCGAAATATTCCTGAATGTAGGGAAAGAACTCAATTCACACAACTTTGGATCAGTTGAACAGATCGGTTACGTGTCGAATTCCAGCTTTTTAGATTAACATGCAGTAGTAGCGCGAACAACAGGAATTAATGCCTGTGGAGGAGAGTTTTGGCTGGAGTATCGGAGTACCAGCGCGCTAATTTCGCCAGATTCTCCAGAATCAAAGGAATGATCGCTAAACCTTCTACAACAGCATTGATCGATGCAGCACTACTGCTCAGATTGGTACAAGCGGCATCTGACGCTCTTTTCGCCAATCGTCCCACGATCAACGCGCTAAACGTGTTCCCGGTACCCGACGGCGATACCGGTACGAACATGTCACTCACTCTTAGGTCAATCGTCGAATCTGAGGATGTGAACGCATCCACCCAAAGTGCAAGTGAACTCGCTTCCAAGATGGCAAGAGCTTCACTACTCGGAGCTCGCGGTAACTCAGGATTGCTTTTGGCTCAGCTTTTCAAAGGCATTGCTCAAGTTGCCGACGGTAACGACAGCATCGCTCCATCTGCCCTGGGTGTCGCGCTTGGTCGTGCTTACGAGTTCTCACAGCAATCAGTCCCTAACCCCGTTGAAGGGACCATGATCACCATCTATCGAGAATGCTCCGAGAAGGCGTCGGAACGCGAAGAAAGCTCTGCATTCGAGGTTCTTGAAGCGTTGAGAGATGATGCACTCGATGCAGTTCGTCGTACGCCCGAAATGCTCGACGTGTTAGCAGAAGCGGAAGTTGTTGATTCGGGCGGCTTCGGACTCGCCGTGATGTTCGACGGAATGGTCAGAGCGATCACCAACACTGAACCAGTCGCCCGTGAAATCGAAGTCCCGATGCCCTCTGGTAGAAAATTCTCAGGCACGGTCAAATCAGACTTCGTAGCCGAAGCCGAAGAAGTCGACTGGGGTTACTGCACCGTTTTCGCGATCGAAGCTGAAAACCTCGATTTAGATCGAATTCGTGATCATATGGATAGGATCGGTCGATCGCCCATCGTTGACGGAGCGCCAGGACTTGCGAAAGTTCACGTCCACATGGAGGACCCTGGTGAGGCATTAAGCGCCGGCATCAAGTACGGGTCTCTCTCAAATATCGAAATATCCAATATGGACACCCAAGCGGCTGATTGGGCATCTGATCGACGAGAGGATATTGAGCACGCCACCACTGAGAAGTTGGACTCCCCTTCGATTGCCGTTGTTGCAGTTGCAGCCGGACAAGGTATGGCAGACCTGATCGAAAACACTGGTCTTGGAGCGACCTACGTTATCGAAGGTGGCGATTCGATGAATCCTTCGGTGGCTGAGTTGCTGGAAGCGGTCGAGAAAACCCCGTCTGATCAGGTAATCCTGCTTCCGAATAACAAGAACATCATTGCAGCCGCTGAGCAGGTGGATGAACTGACCGACAAAACGGTCCGAGTAGTCCCGACTCGATCAGTACAAACCGGTGTAGCAGCATTACTCGCGTTCAATCTCAACGAATCGCTGGATGAAAATGTCGAAGAAATGATCGACATTGCTGGAGAGGTCGGTGAAGGACGAGTTTGCAAAGCGTCTCGCGACGTGTCGATTGGCGGCCATGAAATCAAAGCCGGAATGACGTTCGCCACATTTGACGACGAAATAATCGCCGTTGGCAGAGACACTGAATTTGTTCTCGGCAAGCTGATCACCGCAAAATCCATCGATGCCGAAATCATCACCGTTTACACGGGAAACGGCAGTAAAGCCGAGTCGATTCAGCGATTGTCAGAAGAATTGACAGAAAAATTTAGCGATCTTGAAATTGAAGTTGTTTGGGGGGGACAGCCCCATTATGACTACCTCGTTGCAGTAGAGTAAGCTGCGCACGGACAATTAATGTTCGACGGATCACCACCGGACTTCTACTTGGAGCGCCTAAATGACGATCGCCGTAGTCACCGACAGCACTTCTGATCTGCCACCAGAAATAGCCAAACAACACGGAATTGAGGTCATCCCTCTAAACGTGCACATTGGCGACGACACTTTTCTCGATGGCCAAACGATTACTTCCGACCAGATGTACAGGATTCTCCCTGAATCGAAGGAGATTCCGACGACATCTGCACCGCCTGTCGGAAAGTTCGTAGACGTGTTCACCCGACTCTCGAAAGATCACGATGCGATTATTTCAATCCACATTTCGTCGAAGCTCAGTCTCACTTATATTTCTGCCGTAAACGCAGTATCTGAGATGGTCGACACCGGCGTAGATATTCGAGTTGTTGATACCGAGCAAGCCTCAATGGCTCTCGGTTGGACTGCCGTACACGTTGCCGAGAAAATCGCCGCAGGTGCATCGATAGACGATGCAGTTGAAATCGCGCAGAAAGCAGCAACCCGGGCATCGTTCGTCGGAATGGTCGACACTCTCGACTACCTCGTCCGAGGTGGGCGTATCGGCAAAGCAAGAGGGTTCGTCGGGTCACTTCTTCGGATCAAGCCGATTCTCACGCTCGAAGAAGGCGAAGCTCATCCAGTTGGTAGAGCTCGAAACCGTAAAAAAGGTGTTGCGATGCTTGAGCAAATGGTTGCCGACGCATCTCCACTGGATAAGCTTTCGATTCTGTACACCACCGAGCCCGAGGCAGCACAAGCTATCGCAGACGAGGTAGCCAACTACGCTCCGGATAACAAACCTGTGGTTGCACAACTGGGTCCAGTAGTTGGAAATTATCTGGGGCCTGGCGTTCTTGGTCTGGGACTTTTGAGGGCAGAGTAGTTGCCCGGTAGCTTCACCGGATCAAACAATCAGAACCGCGCAGTCGAAGCGCTAAAAAACATCCTTGAACTCGAAAAGAAGCTCGAGTTCAAGGATCGCGCGGTGATGGGAGGTCTCGACAAGTTCATCGAGCGCACGGCGTCAGACCTTCCGTGGATACGTGAAATTGAACCTCTTAAGGGTTCAAATTACTCGGCGCTGGCACCGGGACTACGTTACCGGTGGGCTTCAGCAGTCATGGTCCGTCTCAAGGGCGGTGAGGCTCCAACAGCCGACAAAAGCAAGCCGAATCGGCAAACTAAATCGGCTACTCCGAAAAAGACCAGTTCAAGTTCCACAACGAACTACACACTCGAAACTCCTCTCGATGAACTCAAGTTCATTCACAAACAAACTCGTCCAAAACTCGCACGGATGGAGATTTCAACGCTTCGTGATCTTCTCTGGCTGTTCCCACATCGTCACGTCGACTACTCAAAGATCACGAAGATTGCCGAGGTTGAGTACGGTGAGCTAACAACGGTTGCCGGTCGAGTGGTGAAGTCGGAGCAGGCACGGATCGGACCACCACCCGGCGCGGCGAAAATCCTGATCAACGACGGCACTGGACTTCTTGAGGCGACATTTTTTCGTCAGGCTTACCTTGCGAACAAGTTCAGGAAGGGATCAACCGTCGCATTCAGCGGTGAGATAGGAGCGTTCCAGGGTCGAGCACAACTTCAAAACCCCGAGTACGAGGAGCTATCAAACGATTCGTCGAGTCAAAGCACTCACGCCGGCAATTTGCTTCCTGTTTATCCGTCAACCGAGGGCTTAGCTCAAAGGTCGATTCGCACTTCGACTCGTAAAGCACTCGATATTTCGGAATCTCTGCTCACCGAGTTCTTACCCATCGAGATGATGAGTAGGAATGGCTTCCCGGGTAGATTCCCGGCAATCGAAGCCATGCACTACCCATCTGAGTTCGGGCACCAGCTTCAAGCGCGCAATCGCCTGGCGTTCGAAGAGTTGTTTATGTACCAACTCGCGGCTTTGAAACGAAGGCATGAATGGCGTAATCGCAACGATGGGATAGTTGTTAGAAAATCGGATTCGAGTTCAGTCGTTCAAGCGTTGGAATCGACGTTGCCATTCGACCTAACTATCGACCAATCCGCAGCGTTGGATCAAATACTGGATGATCTAAACGACGGTGTCCCGATGGGACGATTGCTTCAAGGCGAGGTCGGCAGTGGAAAAACTGTTGTCGCTCTCGCGTCTCTGCTAACCGTAATTGCCAACGGATTCACGGGAGCATTGATGGCTCCGACCGAAGTTCTCGCTGAACAGCACTTCCTGAGCATTTCGGCCCAACTTGACGCAGTTTCACTGCCCGGTGAGCCGGAAGACAGTGTTCGTTACGCCAACATGCCTGGCATCGACAATCGACGAATCACGATTGTTTTGTTGATCGGTAGTCACAAACGTTCGATCAAAGCCCGACTTCAGCAAATGATCGCCGACGGTGAAGCTGATCTCGTAATCGGAACCCACGCCTTGCTCCAGGAGGCGGTTTCAATACCTCGATTAGGTCTCGCTGTAGTGGACGAACAACACAGATTCGGAGTCGAGCAGCGCAGTGCATTGACCAAGAGGACACCTCGCCCGCACCTGCTAGCGATGTCCGCGACGCCGATACCTCGAACGCTGGCACTCACGGTTTACGGCGACCTAGATGTCACGACGCTCAAAACATTGCCGGGTGGGCGAAAGCCAATCACCACGAAATTGGCGAATGGCGATATGGCGAGAAACCACACCTACGAACATGTGCGTCGAGAAGTTGCATCGGGCAGACAAGCCTTCGTCGTTTGTCCGCTCATCGACAAGTCAGACGCTATTGAAGCCGTGTCGGCTATCGATGAATTTGAACGTCTTTCATTCGGCGAGTTCGAAGCCCTGAACGTTGGATTGCTTCACGGTCGAATGACATTGCCCGAAAAACAGGGGGTTATGGACCGCTTCCGTAATCGTGATCTCGACGTGTTAGTCGCTACACCGGTAATCGAGGTCGGCGTCGACATTCCTAACGCCACCGTAATGATGATCATGAGCCCGCAGCGATTTGGTCTCGCCCAACTCCACCAGCTTCGTGGACGTATTGGTCGAGGAGAACACGCGAGCGAGTGTGTCCTGATGATTGATCCAGAGCAACCTGCCACGAGCGAACGCATTGAGGCAGTTGTTCAAAACTCAGACGGCTTCAAGCTTGCTGAGGAAGATCTCAGGATTCGCGGTCCGGGTGACTACATGGGTACACGTCAAAGCGGCTGGGATGAGCTTAAAGTTGCAACCATTGATGACGTTGAACTGCTCCACCTCGCTCGCAGGGAAGCTTCAGACTTAATGTCATCGAACGATAATTCGTTAGACGACCACATTGAGCTTGCCAAAGAGCTTGAGCGGGTGATGGCAACACAAATAACCGACTTCTCCTGAAATATGACACCTTCGAAAATTCTCGTAACTGGCATGAGTGGACTCATTGGAGGTCTCGCGGGTCGAAAATTTGCTGAGTCGTACGAAGTTGATGCGCTCGGCAGGAGTGAAGTCGATGGCTTCCCAACAACCGTTGTCGACATTGGTGAAGGAATCGATGGCATTCTGCCTGCGCTTGAAGGCGTAGACACGGTTGTGCACATGGCAGCGTCTCGGGGAGATGTGCCAGCGGAAACTCACATCAAAGCCAACGTAACCGGCGTATACAACTTGTTTGAAGCTTGCCGTATTGCCGGGGTGAAGCGGATCGTCGCTGCGAGCAGTGGTGCGGTAATCGCCGGGTATGAGAACGATGAGCCTTTCAAATCCATTGTTCACGATCCAGATTTCACCATGCCATCGCCACGGCCACTGATCTCTGAGACTGATCCAGTTCGACCCCGAAACATTTATACGGTCACAAAAATGTTCACGGAGAACCTCGGAATCATGTATTCCGAGCAGTACGACATGTCCGTAATCTGTATTCGTATCGGTAAAGTCGAGATCGACGATGTGCCGCTGAATGCTCGAAATGCCTCTGTATGGTGCAGTCACCGGGACATCATCCAAATGATCGACAAAGCGGTGCATGCACCGGATAATCTCAAGTATGCCGTCGTATTCGCTTGTTCGGATAATCCGACTCGCTACCGAGACATTGAGCACGCCCGGAAAGTTCTGGGTTTCGTTCCTCAGGACAGCGCAGCGGATCACGGATTCTAGAAAGTCAAAATGGGAAGCAGTCTTACAGGACCTCCAGATCATCTGCAGGAGACTCACACTCCTGAAGGGATACGCGAGCGCCTATTGAACGGATCGCCGCAGAGCTATTTGAAGGACATGGTCTACGGTGGTATCGACGGGACCATAACGACATTCGCTGTCGTGTCTGGTGTTGTGGGTGCGGAACTTGCTCCAGGAATCGTTGTCATTCTCGGGCTTGCGAACCTCGTTGCTGATGGCTTCTCGATGGCCGTCAGCAACTTCCTGGGTACGCGTGCCGAGCAGCAATACACCGGCAAAATTCGTGAAGAGGAAGCGGAAGAGATCCGTCTAATACCCGAAGGCGAACGCGAGGAAATTCGACAGATTTACGCTGCAAAAGGCTTCGAAGGAGATCTTCTCGAACAGGTAGTCGAGGTAATCACATCTGACGAAGAAGTGTGGATCGACACGATGCTCAAAGAAGAGCACGGAATGTTGATTGAGGGACCTGAACCCAAGAGAGCGGCATGGTTCACTTTTATTTCGTTCCTTATTGCAGGTTTCGTTCCCGTGGTGCCGTTCATCATCGACCTAATGCTGGACGACGGTCTGGCATCTCCGTTCCTCTGGAGTTCAATCGCAACCGCAATCACCTTCTTCTCGATCGGCGTCTACAAAGCTCGAGTGGTTGAAATGAACAAACTGGTCGCTGGTCTCGAAACTGTGGCCGTCGGTGGAATCGCTGCCGTGCTTGCGTACACTGTTGGCTGGGCTTTGCGCGGAATTGCGGACGGAATCTAACTCCAAATGGCTAAAAAACCACCTGAATCGTTTACGCCCCCACCTAACCTGACCCGAGACCGGAAGGGTCTGGTGGTTATCAATACCGGAAATGGCAAAGGCAAAAGCACTGCTGCGTTCGGTGTCATGCTTCGGGCATGGGGTCGAGGAATGAAGACCTGTGCCGTTCAGTTCATTAAGAGCGAAAAATCGATGTACGGCGAGCAAATGGCTGCCGAGAAACTGGGCATTGAAATAATTTCCTCTGGAAGAGGCTTCACCTGGACGTCGAAGGATCTTTCTGAGGATGAGTCTCGCGCCCAGAACGGTTGGGACATAGCAAAAGAGAAGATTGCGTCAGGTGATTACGACGTGGTTGTACTCGATGAGATCACATATCCGATTTCATATGGCTGGATCGAAGTTGCCGAGGTGATCGAAGCATTAAGAGCACGACCCGAAATGGTTCATGTTGTAATGACGGGACGAGACGCCGATCCTGCGTTGGTTGAATTCGCCGATCTCGTAACCGAAATGCGAGAGATCAAACACCCATACGCCGAGCAGGGCATCAGGGCACAAAAAGGCATCGAGTTTTAGGTGGCGGCCATTGAGATCTCTCTCGGTCCTATGACGGGCTCAGGATGACGAATAAAAACGGGCGGTTTTTAAACCACCCGTTGATCGAAAATCTAAAAGCGACCAGTCGCCTAGACCATTACCTGTCCGCCATCGCACTGGATGGTCTGGCCTGTGATATTTCGAGCCTCTTCCGAAGCCAGGAAGGTGACCAACGCACCAATGTCCTCAGGGGTTTGTGGACGCTGCATTGGAATAACTTCCTTAAGCGAGTCCATGAATACGTCGTACTTGTCCTGACCAACAACAGCACTATCACCGAGAGCTTCGCGCTCTTTCATCCAGTCCTGGTGGAACTGAGTCCAAATTCGACCTGGAGCAACCGCGTTCACGTTGATGTTCTCAGCAGCAACTTCACGAGCGAGAGCCTGAGTATAGGCAACGACTGCCATCTTGGTCGTGGCGTAGTAGGCGGTCTGGTACTTCGCAGCTTTGGCGGCTACTGAAGAAACGTTGATGATCTTGCCTGACTTGCGTGCTCGCATTTGAGGAAGAACAGCTTCGGTAACGTCCGAAAGACCCTTCACGTTCACTTTCCACGTGAACTCCCAGTCAACATCTCGGAACCCGGTACCGGTCGAGCCAGGCGCACCGGCAACACCTGCGTTGTTGGCAAGGATGTCGATCTGGCCAGCTTCGGCTGTGATCTTGTCGACAGCAGCGATTACCGAGTCTTTGTCGGTGACATCCATTTTGGCTGTGTAAGCCTTGCGCCCGAGTTCCTCAACCTGCTTTGCAGCTGCGGCAGCGTTCTCTTCACTAAGGTCAGCAATGGCAATATCGGCGCCCTGTCCCGCCATCTTCATGACCATGCCGAGACCCAAACCCTGGCCACCACCGGTAACCAGTGCAATTTTTCCACTCAAATCAGCAAACATTCGTACTTACCTGTTCTTTTCTTACTCGGCTCAGTCAGGTGTTGGACCCTGCACGCCAGTGATCAAATTTCAAGACAAGCAAATCTATCAAGAAATCTGGTTATAAACTCGGTCGAGTTTGTGGTCGACGAATTTATGAACCAACCGAAGCGTATTTACATAACTGGTGGTAGTGGCGTAGGCAAAAGCACTGTTGCCAAAGACCTGGCGGAACGGCTTGGTCTGCCGTTTGTTGAGCTCGACCCTCTCATGTGGACTGAGGAAGGCACTGGCAAACGCGCCCCTGAACGTGAGCGAAAGCAAAACATTGCTGAACTGGCAGCACAACCGGAATGGGTCGCCGAGGGCGTTTATGTTGGTTGGGCTCAAGAAGTCTGGGATGTCGCAGACAAAGTAATTATTATCGACATCCCCCTTCGGGTAATGCTGTGGAGAGTGTTCTGGCGTCACGTCAAAGCAGAACTGCGTCGAAACAATCGCCATCCGGGCTGACCGAAGCTTTTCAGGTTCATGGGATTCATTCGTACCAGCTTTCAGTCTCCCGAAATCGGGGACCTAGACAACGGCAGCGACGAAATTCTCACCCAGGCGAAAATTAGAGCCAAAGTCGAGCAACACCGTCACAAGGCGCTGGTCTTCAACAAAACTCCCGATATTGATTTGATACTTGAACGGATGAACAACAGTTAGTCTCGATCTGGGATTAACATGCTTCCTCAAATCACGTTGATCTTTCTTCCACCAGTTTGAGGACACTCATGCCGCCGCTCGTAACAGCCGATTCGAAGTTCGAACCAGTTCCAGGTTGGGCGAAAGTACCGCATGGCCTGTGGCTCCGCGAAGCGTGTGCGGTTGCGGTCGATGACCAGGACAACGTGTTCGTTTTCAACCGCGGAAACCAGCCTGTTCTTGTGTTCGATCCTGACGGCAACGTGATCGACATGTGGGGCAACGACAACCCGCCTGATGCGGTCCGAATCATTCGGGACCCCTACGGGAACACTATGCAGTTCTACGACACGTGGTTTACCCGCCCGCACGCCATAACAATCGACCACGAGCAGAACGTGTGGCTGGTCGACGACACTGGTCACCAGATCAACAAGATGACCAAGTCAGGCGAGTACCTAATGCAGATAGGTGACGGGACTCCTGCGGAACCTCAAAGCGGTGAGATGTTCAACAAGCCGACTGATGTTGCCATATCGAAAAAGACGGGCGACATTTTCATCTCTGACGGATACGGGAACTCACGTGTTCACCGACTCAACAAGGAGGGCAATCACATCATGTCGTGGGGCACGCCTGGTACCGATCCGGGTGAGTTCAATTTGCCTCATAACCTCGCACTTATCGACGACGAAGAAGTGATTGTTTGCGACCGTGAAAGCCACCGAGTCCAGGTATTCACGACCGAGGGTGAGTTTCTACGGGAGTGGAACGCCCACAAAGCCGTAGCCGTGGAAGTCACAGGCACAGGCGACAATGTTCGTATTTACGTTGCTGAACAGGGCCCAACGAACGGCTCTCCGACTCGAGGAAATGCCAATACCGGTAACCGAATCGGCGTGTACGACCGGGAAGGCAGTCGACTAACCCGGTTCGGGGCTACAACGTTCGGAAACGAGGCTGACCAGTTCCTGTGGCCACACAGTATGGCTATCGACTCGCAAGGCAACGTTTACGTCGCCGAGGTTTCGTACGTTGAGTGGGGTCGACACCAGAACCCTCGACAGGAACAGGCGTCGCTCCGCAAGTGGACGCCAACTGCCTAGGCTGGCGAATAGTCGTCCTGCGACAATCTCAGGATGACAACTTGTGAAGTTGCCGACCTTTTCCTCGCAATGTCCCGACCTTGCTGGAGGGACCTTTGGGGTGTGTTTAGTCGTACTCGCTAGTGACATGCGCTTTAATGTGCTCAACCGTCAATCGGACTGCCTCTTCGATTGAGAACCTATCCGTGTAATCGAAATCATTCAGAAACTTTGATATATCGGAACTCCATTGCTGGTCATAATCTTGCGTCGGCACCTCAGTTCCCTGTTCGGAAGAAACGATCTGCCCGTTCCACCCGATGGTCTCGGCAACTAGCTGGTACATCTGCATGCGACTCAGGGTCTCGGAATACCCGAGATTGTAAATGCGAGTTCCAGACCGACTATCCAACGCGCACTCAATCAACATGTCTGCGATGTTGTGCACGTAGCCCCAAGTCCAGTGAAAATTGGCCAGCGTCGTGTACATTCGGTATTCGCTGCCTGAATCCTGTAGGGCCTCAATCATGGATCCAACTCGACGTTGATAGTCGTTCGGACCAAATACACCGGGCAAGCGGGCGATAGTCACATCTAGCGCATTTTGTTTCAACGCGACTCTTTCGACGTGCAAGTTATCGATTTCTTCCGTGAGTCCTAACCCCGGCTTTGTTCGCAACTCACTATCTTCCGTCAGTGGAGTCTGTTGATACGGTCCAGGCTCCGTTCAGTGCAACCTCCCGTAAGCCAAATAAACGTCCATACTGCTCACCAGAACATACCTGTCCACGACACCGGTCAACGCGTCGATCACTGCTCTTGTTCTTGGTTCGTCAAACTGAGTCGTATCGATCACCGCATCAGGTTAAAATTCCCTGATTGCACCAATTTGATCGGAAATGTGCGCGTTGTCGCCGTGTATGTAACGCACTTCAGGAATGTCAGATGGCTCGGTTTCACCACGGTGATAGACAGCAACCAGATGCCCTAACTCAACGGCTCTTTCGACTACCGCGAGCCCGATAAATTTGGTCCCACCATTTACGAGTAAGTTCAATTTGAATCACCTCACCGAAGTCGATCAAGTCTCAGACCTTCATGAATCCAGTCGATTCTTCCCCAACTCTTTGTGAACAAACGCTAGCGTGTCAGTTCTCGACGATACCGGATAGATATCTGTCCACACCTTCAAACCGCCAAACCCGCGGGTACAATTCGTTGCCGCTGACCTCGGTCGGCGTATTTTCATCTACCCGCGAACGTCGAAATCGAATCATTCATGAGCAACGTAACTATTCGAGATATCAAGACGATCATGACCGAGCCGGACAACATTCGGCTGGTAATCGTCAAGATTGAAACTTCTGAGCCTGATCTCTACGGACTTGGTTGTGCAACCTTCACCCAGCGCCCGACTGCAGTTAAAGCAGCTGTTGATGACTACTTGAGGCCTTTCCTGATCGGCCGCAACGTCGCCGACATTGAGGACATCTGGCAGTCGTCCTACGTTTCGTCGTACTGGCGAAACGGGCCGGTGCTGAACAACGCGCTTTCCGGTGTTGACCAGGCTCTCTGGGACATCAAAGGCAAGATGGCGAACATGCCGGTATACGACCTCCTTGGCGGTCGAGCACGTGAAGCAGCCCCGGTTTACGTTCACACTTCCGGTGAATCTCACGAGGAAGTTGGAGACAAGGTCCAAGCGTTCGTTGAACAGGGCTTCCACCACGTCCGAGTTCAAATGTCGACTCCTGGGTACGCTACCTACGGAAACAAGGGTGCGTCAGCAGGATCCGAAACAGCTGGAAACCGAGACACCACGCAAGGTCCGATCGCCGCTACGACATGGCTGCGTGATTACGACCCTAACAAGCTCTACGCCCACCCAGGTGGAGTGTTCGAGCCAAAGCCCTACATGCGTTCAGCGCTAGGTCTATTTGAGTACATTCGTGGACGATTTGGATACGGCTTGGAAATCCTTCACGACGTTCACGAGCGAATTCCACCGATCCTCGGTGTTTGGTTCGCAAAGGAAGTCGAGAAGTACCAGCTGTTCTTCCTCGAAGATCTCTTCAGTCCTGAAGACCAGGCTTACTTCAAGATGGTCCGAGAGCAGTGCGCGACCCCAATCGCAATGGGTGAGCTCCACAACAGCCCACACGAAGTGATCCCGATGATCCAGAACCGACTCATGGACTTCATTCGAATCCACATGTCGCAAATGGGCGGAATTACTCCTGCGAAGAAGATTACTGCAATGGGTGAGCTCTACAACGTCCGAACCGCATGGCACGGACCGGGCGACACTTCACCAGTTGGTCACGCAGCAAACCTGATGTTGAACCTCAACGCCTACAACTTCGGTATTCAGGAAGCAGCTATCCCAGGCGAGCGAACCCGAGAAATGTTCCCTGGCATGCCTACGTTGAAGGACGGCATGATGTGGTCGAACGGCAAGCCAGGTCTTGGAATCGACATTGATGAAGAGATGGCAGCCAAGTTCCCGTTCAAGGAACGAGAGTTCGGCGGGGCTTGGGACACAGTCCGACGAGCCGATGGTTCGATGGTCAAGCCGTAAGCTTTGGCTCCGGGCGTTCCGTTTCGTTAGTGACCGGGCGGACATTTGTCCTTGAGTCACGCATCGCAGAAATTCTCTCCTCTAACTCTCCCCGTTCAGCGGGGAGAAGATAAATAAAAAAGCCCGACCGTTTGGTCGGGCTTTTCTTTTAGTGTTTAGAAAAACTACTGGGAGTTCGATTTGATCTCGAGGTTTCCTCGATGAAGAACGGTGGCGATGATCAGAGCTACTAGACCGAGAGTCATCAGGGTGATCAACCACATTTCGTGATCGGCCCTCATGTCTTCGCTTGTGCGGAGACCAATACTGATCACATCGATTACCAGTAGCAGAGCAATCTTGATGATCACGGCTATCCCGAAGCGTGAGAAGAAACTTCCGAGGAACGTGTTGCCTGAACCACGGTTGGCAAACATGAAGTTGAAAAATCCGCTCATAAATAGAACAACCGCCACAATCAGGGGCCAAACTGAGTAGAAGTCTTTGACGATTTCTTCTGCCGTGGCGCCGTCAACGTTCGGAATCGCGACGTACCTGACTACAAACGGAACACCAATCAGGATTACCGCAGAGAAAATGTGCAGTACCTGGAAAATCACGTGTAACAGCCGAGAGTCCAACCACTCGCTGCTGTAAAAACCACTACCTGACGATTGCGTCATAGCGCCCCCATTTCCTCGGCTCACTGAGATTTGAGTGCGCTGACCGAATCACGTCCCCACAATTTCGTTCAAGAGACGCCAAATACGCGACGAAAAGCGTTTACGTCTCGACTATCTCGAGTTCTTTCGAGATATCGATGGAGGTGTGAACAGTTTTGTAGACCGGGCATGAACCCGGATGAACCTTGAATGCTCGATCGATCGCGTCTCGCTTTTCAGCTAGCAAATCTGCCGCAACGTTCAATGTGTACTTGACTTTGACGCGCTTGATTACGAGCGTGCCATTGTCTTTCTCAAGCTCACCAACGGACTGTGACGAAAGGTAGCCATCTCCTGCCGGAATCCCGCGAGCCTCAAGGGCTCCACCAAATGTTCCGGTCATTCAACCGGCTACGGCAGTGACCACATAATCGAGGGTCGTCGTATATGGATCAACGACGTTGTTATCGACTCCGTAGTGCTCAGCAACTTCAGAGTGAACGCCCAGCATGACTGGACCTTCATGAGCCGGTACGAATGCTCGCCTGATAGGCCCCTTTACTCGCTCGATTCGAACGTGCGACCGGTACGCAACCGGGTCATCTATATGATCGGAGTTCGCCACCCTCTATTCCTTCTACTAGTCTGCTCTGCCGCCCATTCAAAGGTATCACGCACCAAGGTAGCCATCTAAGCCGTCTTCAATGGCGATTTCATCGTCAGTTCTCGCTCCCAGCAATGCTTGTTGCAATGGAAATGTCTCTCGGTAGGTACGGGCGCGCTCGATGATTTCATCGGTCAAAAGGTACGTTTGGGACATCGATTCGAGCAGGAGGTCCGGTGGGGTTGTGGATGAAATCACGCCAGCAACGTCAATTGCTGGATCTCCGAATCCGACGCTGTCGAAGTCGATCAGTCCGACGATTCGACCCTTATCGTCGAATACGAAGTTTCCGGAACCAAAATCTCCGTGCCGTAGAACTGGTTCGAACTCGAAACGATTGATTTTGGACAAGGATTTCTTGAGCTTGCGACGAATTCGATTCCAGACATCCGACTCGACACGTGGCTTTAGCAATCGCACGGAATCGTCCAACAGCTCATTCCATTGATTTGGCGTATCAGACCATTGTGCTTTCGACGCAGACATTTGCTCGGGTGTGATCGAGTGGAGCCTCGTTAGTATCCGACCAAGTTCGTTGCCCAGCCTCCGTCGTTTAGAGCCATCGAACTGACTTATTTGAGCCCGCTTGAGAATCGTTCCCGGGATAAATCTGTAACCCATCACTGGCGATAGACAACCGTGAACTTCTATCACGAGTTCTGGATTCGGAGACTGGACAGGCAGACGTTCATGGATTCTTCTTAGAACGTCTACTTCGATCTCAAAACGTGCGGATTCTTCACCGTAAATCGCCGTTCTGAGTACCCATTCACCGTTGGCAAGGATCGCGAGATTGTTCCGTCCGCTCGCGAGCGCAGACCAATCTTCGATAGCGAAATCCGCTTTCCGAAGATTCTCCACGAACTCCTCTGCTGAAAGCACCATTTCGTTTTACCAATCCCCTCTCCGTTAGTCAGAGAGGGGATTTCAGATCAAGCCCGACTAGCGTTCCTGCTGTTTTGCGGTTGGGTGAGTGCCAGGCTCTTTGATCACGTAAGGCTGCTTGCGTGGTTCGTCAATCGACTGCAAGAGAGCGGTGATGTAGCCGTAGCAGAATGCAAACGCCGTGCCCTGTGGGTCAGGACCGCTGATCCACGGCACGTGGTCAGGCATCAGCATGTATTTGTAGCCGACTTCCTGGTAGACCTTGATGATCTCGCTGAAATCGATGCTGCCCTCGTCCGGGAACGTTTCCATGAAGTCGAGTTTGTGACCACGGATGTTTCGGAAGTGAACGTTGAAAATCTTTTCACGTGATCCGAACCATCGAATTACATCGGCGATTTCCTTACCCGGGTCATCAAGCATTTCAGTAACGGTTCCCTGGCAGAAGTTGAGTCCGTGGTACGGACTTTCGTGCATTTGCACAAATTTCTTTAGTCCATCAACCGTTCCAAGTATACGAGTTACACCTCGGTAGCCCGGTGGTGTGTAAGGGTCATGTGGGTGGCACGCCATCCTGACTTTTGACGACGTGGCAGTCGGTACAGCACGAGCCAGGAAGTAGTCGATTCGCTCCCAGAACTCGTCCTCGCTAACCTCACCAGCAATGGTTGGTGGGTCGTCCTGGTTCATCTTTGTCCATCGGAACGTGGAGGCAGAGGCACCACCTCTACCAGCCTCTCGCTCGGAGCGAGGGATTCCAATGATGTTCATGTTGTACTTGACCGCAGGAATACCAACTTCACCGCACCACTGGATAATTTGCTGGATCGATTCAATTTCCTGGTCTCGTTCAGGGCTTTTGCCGAGCATAATGTGCGGAGATTGAGACTCGTCCAGAGGTCGTGATGAGATCGGAATCTGAACCATATCGAGTTCGATCCCGTAGGAATTCACTTTTTCCTTATGATCTGCCAGCGTTTGCTTGGTCCAATCATGCGGGTTACCTGGAGGGTCTGAGCAAACGTTCACAACTCCTAGTTGTGCCCACTGTTCGAAGTCCGCGTCATTCCGTGCTGCTACCTGGGTTCCAACGTACATAAATCTCGCCTCCGAAACGCTACCTGCTTTCAAGCTGGCGGAAGATTAGCAGTTGTTCAGTGCCGTTGGGAGTTTTTCGGCAGGATCAACGCTGAATGTTCAGAGCATCGATCAGTGATTGTTTGTTGTCCTGCGCGAAATCGACGAACGCCCGAGGTTGCCGACCCAGGATTTTCGATACCCAATCAGACTGAACCACCATCGTGCCGTCTCGTACCTCCCGGTACACGTCGGCAACGTCCTGACCTGACTCGGGTGATTCTGCAATCAAATCGGCTTCGTATTTAGTAGGATCCACGTCTACGAATTCGACCGGCATGCTCGTGGCGTCCAAGATGCTTGATGCGACTTGTGTCATCGTCAGGTCACCTGGTCCAACCATAAGCGCGTGGTCGTTCAATGGCGTTTGATTCGAAAGACGCTCAGCAGCACTCTCACCAATATCGAACGGGTCTATGGCAGTGATTCGTCCATTGCCAGCCGAAACTCTGAGCCGGTGATTGCAGTCGAGCGTTCTTCTGAGCAGCGAAAAGTAATTACTCATGAAAAAGTGTGGTCTGAGAAAACTGAAACTGACATCCAGGTTCCGTATGTGCTACTCAATGGCCGCGTGCGCCACGCTCCAGTTGTAGGGTCTTTGGCCGGCATCGCTAGATGAAAGCTTCACGATGTGGGTCACGCCTTGCTCGACTGCAATTGAGGCTGCTTTTTGTTCCTGCTGTACCTGTCGTGGATTGTCAGCAGATACGAGAAACAGTGAGTCGCATCCCGATAGTGCTCGTCGAAGCGTCTCAGGGTCGTCGTAGTCACCCCGGACAATCTCAGCGATATCGCCAGGAAATAGGTTTCGCGCTTTGGACTCGTCACGAACAAGCAATCGAATCGATTGACCTCGCGTCAGCAATCCCTTCGCGACCAATCCGCCGATCAAGCCTGTTGCACCGATTACAAGAATCAACTGAACTGTCTATAGCTCCCGCTGGCCCGCACGTCGCACAGCATCCAGCCACCCGGCATAGAGCGAGCTTCGTTGTGAGTCACTCATTGACGGCTCGTAAACCGCCGAAGGTTTCCAGAGCGATTCGATTTCGGACTCTGACTTCCACTTTCCGATACCGCGCCCGGCAAGGAAAGCGGCGCCAAGTGCAGTGGTTTCGGCAACCCCTGCTACCTCGACCGGACGATCAAGTATGTCGGCCTGGAACTGCATAACGAAAGGGTTGTTGCTCTGACCACCGTCGGCACGAAGTGGTTGATTGGATGACGCACGACCTGATTCCATAGCGTCGACCACGTCCTTGACCTGGTATGCCGTCGATTCGAGCGCCGCTCGAACAATGTGGTTCTGGTTCGTGCCCCGGGTCATACCGGTGATAGATGCCGAAGCGTGGGGTTGCCAATGAGGAGCACCAAGCCCGACGAAAGCAGGCACGAAGTAAACGCCTTCATTTGAGCCTGCCATTAATGCCATATCGTTCGTTTCGATCGCGTTAGAAATAATCCCAAGACCGTCACGCAACCACTGCACTGTGGCACCTGTAACGAAAACAGATCCTTCGATCGCGTAGTGTTTTCTCGAACCGATTTGGAATCCGAGAGTAGCAATCAGACCGGCGTGGTCATCGTTCCCACCCGGTAGTGGAACTGTAGTGCCGCGGTTGGCGAGAACGAATGCGCCGGTACCGTAAGTGCACTTGACCTGCCCATTCTTGAAGCAAGTCTGACCGTATAGAGCGGCATGCTGATCACCTGCCATTGCAGTTACGGGAATCTCAACGCCGAAAATCGACTTGTCGGTGTCACCGAAATCGTCAGCAGTCCGTTTGACCTCCGGAAGCATTTGCTCAGGAATGTCGAACAACCGCAACATTTCTGGATCCCAGTTCAGATCGTGGAGGTTCAGAAGCATCGTCCGAGATGCGTTTGTCGCGTCTGTGGCGTGTACGCGGCCTGACGTCAGGTGCCACAGAAGCCATGAATCGACCGTCCCAAAGCAAAGTTCACCGGTTTCTGCACGAGCCTGTCCGTCTGGAATCGTCGCCAGCAACCACATCAACTTGGTGGCACTGAAATACGGGTCGACAACGAGACCAGTCACTTGCCTGATCGAACCGGCATGCTCACCTTTCGCAATATCTCGGCAAATTTCAGAGGTACGGCGATCCTGCCACACGATTGCATTGGCTAACGGTCGACCTGTGTCCCGTTCCCAGAGAACCGTCGTTTCACGCTGATTAGTAATGCCAATAGCGGCAATGTCGGAGGGGGCAAGTCCTGATCTCGAAATCGCCTGCTTGCTAACGGTAACCGCAGCTTCTGCGATTTCTATTGGATCGTGTTCGACCCATCCCGGTTGAGGAAAGTGCTGTGTAAGTTCAACCTGGGCAGTTCCGACCGGCTCGGCTTCTCGATTGAAAACGATGGCGCGAGTCGATGTGGTCCCCTGGTCGATAGCGAGTATGTGATCTGGCATGGCCGGAACACTCTACACGTATGCCGTTATGAATTAGCCGTCAATGGCAGGGGCAGGCTCATCGAACGTGAACCAATGGTCTCACGCGCATCAGAATATTCCCTAATGTTATGGCTGGCGTTTTCTACCACCATAAAACCATGTTCAGCCCTAGAGTTCTTTCATTCGTTGCACTGGCAACCCTATTGGCAGGCTTCGTAGCTTCCTAAGCTCAGCCTCCACGCAAGCGCATAGCCGCTTGTAATTACTCCTGCGCATCAGTAAATCGATGGGCAATTGTTGTATACGACTGCAGAGAACCTGTAAGCGGTTAATACCGTTCCAACCGTCAGAGAACTTTACTCGCCGAGAATTTCCGCCAACTCTTCTTTGTCTTCGTCCGACAGTTCCCATTCAGATGCTGCTGCATTCTGTTTGATCTGATCTGGGGTGCTTGCGCCAGCGATTACCGATCCAATGGTTGGTCGAGACAAGAGCCATGCGAACGCAAGCTCAACCAGTGTGTGACCGCGTTTTTCGACGAAAACCTCAAGCTGATCGAGAAGATCGAAGTTTTCAGATGTAAGTCGCTTGTCCTGAGCGGCAGGTGTTAGATCGAGACGCGTTCCCTCAGGGACCGCCGTGTCGCGCTTGTACTTTCCTGTCAGGAAGCCGTGAGCAAGTGGGAAGTATGGCAACGTGCCAAGTCCAAACTCTTCAGATACCGGTAGTACAGCACGTTCAACTCCACGTTCGACCATCGAGTATTCAGGCTGAGATGATATAAACGGCGTCAGGCCGTTGTGCTTCGCAGTCCACTGTGCATCAGCTATTCGCCAAGGATCGAAGTTCGACAATCCGATGTAGCGAACCTTTCCGTCTTTGACGGCGTCATCGAGAGCTCGGAGTGTTTCTTCGATCGGAGTGGTTGGGTCCTGACGGTGGATCTGGTAGAGATCGACATGGTCAGTTTGGAGTCGACGGAGAGAACCTTCCAACGAATCCATGATGTGCTTGCGTGAGCCGCCCTTGCCGTGAGGACCTTCTGCCCACTGCATACCGAACTTGGTTGCAATAAGAGCTTCATCACGTCGGTCCGTAAGTGCACGACCAATGATCTCTTCCGACTGACCTTGCGAGTAAATATTGGCCGTGTCGATCAGGTTGATTCCTTCATCGAGCGCGGCGTAAATAACATCTCGAGACTCCTTGAACTCCATTCGTCCGCCGAAGTTGTTCGTTCCGAGCCCAATAACGCTGACTTCAAGTCCAGAGTTTCCAAGGTGTCGGTACTTCATGTGTTCTCGCTTCCTCTGTGATCTGCAACGCGCGACTTCTGAGCGATGATTATAGTTGGAATCGTTAAAGCTTCCGAACTCTTCTGACGGACAGACCATCGATGACACTCGAACAACTCGTCATAGGTCTCATTCGAGTCGCAGGATCTCTACCGGTCCTTCGATGGGCATTCGCAGGCGCGCTAATTGCGGTCGTGGTCGACTTCTCCGATCTGTTCTGGATGAACGCGCTAAAACTCGGTGGATTAGGCAACTACCAGGCTTTCGACAAGTGGCTCGACCTCGTTTATATGGTCACGTTCCTGTGGGTTGCGCTCAGGTGGTCCGGATTAGCGAAGAACGTAGCCGTCGGGTTGTTCGCCTTCAGGATGATCGGGTTCATCACGTTCGAAATTTCTCAGGCAAGACCCGTTTTGCTCGCATTCCCGAACGTGTTCGAGTTCTGGTTCATTTTCGTCGCGGCGCTAAACCACTACTGGCCGAACTATGTACTGAACAGAGACCGCGTCATTTTCTGGCTAGTTGTTCTGACCGCGCTGAAACTTGGTCAAGAGTGGGTACTACACGGCGGTCAGTATCTCGATGACTTCACGTTCTTCGATGCGATGAACACGCTCTGGGACTGGATTACCTTCTGGGAGTAGATCACCAGACTTGAGCGTCGCCTTCTCGACGTGGATCTGAAGCAGCAAACAGTGTCTTGTTCTCAAGATCGACTTGAATGGCGCCTTCGCTTCCAGCTCCACCCCATGCTCCGGTCAATTCGACCGAGTGACCCCGTTCCGCAAGTCCTTCAATGACTTCTTCACCTGCCAGACTCTCAATTTGAAGTGAATCTGTATTCGGATGCGGGTATGCAGACCCGGTCCCAGCCTGGTTGTGAGTCCATCGAGGTCCATCGATTGCTTCAGCGACGGTCAAGCCATAGTCAAATACGCCTGTAACAACCTGCATGTTGGTTTGAACCTGCGTATCGGCTCCTGGGGTTCCGCAAACAAGTTCCAACTGTCCGCCGTTTTCAACAGATTCAGAGAACACCATTACCGGGTTCATCGTGTGGCGAACTCTCTGACCGGGTCGTAAGAAGTCGATATGATCCGGGTCGAGGTGCCAGTAGGTCATTAGGTTGTTCAGCAAAATGCCGGTTGATCCTGCGATCACGCAAGAGCCTAACATCGTCTGGATGCTTTGCAGTTCTCCGACAGCATTGCCCCAACGGTCGACCACAGCTAAGTAGGATTTACGGCAGGACTTGTTCTTCGACGTCGGTATAGGGAAGTACGAATCCTGCATCTGAAAATTCTTCCCAAACTTCGCCCATCACAGCAGTGATTTCCTGCTTTGCTTCGTCAGGCACGTTACACCTCGATGCCAGGAAACAAGTTCCTGAGTAGCGTTGTTGAATATCGTCCATCGAATTGCACGCAGAGACGATCGCTAAAGAGTATTCGCTTACTGGCAACTGAGAGAGGTTGTCCTGGTGACAAGGACCGTTTCGGAATGAGACAACTTTCCAATCGAGCGGTCCCGTTGCGTTGAGCATCGTCTCGGCTTGTAATCCCATCCATGGAGCAATCTGGCTTGCGACAAGAACATCGAGTGAGCTTCTTCCAGCGTCATCAAGTTCTTTCGCTTCCCTGATGGCTTCCAGGCTATCTCGTGTCGTGTTCACCCATGTTGGAATGAACGGGGCAGAAAATGCGAGCACGACTACAGTCACGATTAGTGAAATCGTGATCATCGAAGGGTTGCGCAATTCACGCCGGAACCGAGCCGAACGTGAAGTGTCGTTTTCGTAAGAGAGGTCCATAAGGGAACAATTACCGAACCGGTGGTGTTGAACCTAAACGCGGCGCATCAAATGCTACGCCTGCATTTGCAAAATGGACGCGCAATTTTTGATCAATTTAGGCATCACCGACTGCGTGATTGACCGCCGTCGCCCTCAACTTCCTGAACGAGATTCGCATCGGAAAAAGCTACTTTGAGTCGATCAAGAACGATCTGAAGTTCAACCACCGCCGATTCTGGAATGTTGCAGTTAGCTATCGTCGCGCAATCTGCGGCGTACTTCGTTTGTATTTCGTGGAGCGACTTACAGGCTGTTTGTATCGCGTACGAGTACTTTCCAGTCGGTAATTGCTCCATGTGTTCTGGAAAGCAAGGGCCGTTCTGGAATGAAACACCACGCCATTCGATCGGAATTTCAGCTTCTTGCATGCGTTCTGCCTGGCGACGCAAGAAAGGGTAAATCCAACTCGCAGCAGTCACGTTCAAAAAGTGACGTTCGCGAGCAAGTTGTACGTTTGCCCAATTTTCACGCGCAACGCTTGTGACTTTCGGCATCACAATCAAACTTGGGACAGCGATGATCACAAACACGATTAGAAAAACAGTCCGCATAGGTGGGTTGCGAAGGTGCATCCGTAATCGTGAGCGCCAATCCGTTGCATTCGAACCTAGCTCGACTGGAGTAAGTCGCGTATGCCGTCCTACTCAACTTTCATCGGCATCGCCACGCTTTTGCGTCATGGATTCTGAACCGAGCCGGGACCGTTAGTAGGGATCCACTCGGAATTCATTGATCACTTCTTCGTTCAACTCAAAACCCAACCCGGGTTGATCGGGCACGTTAATCGTACCGTCCGGATTTATCTCGATATTAGGAACGAGGAGGTTTTCTACGAGAGGCGTCGGTGGAAACGCAATCGGATACTCGAAGTAAGGCATGTTTGGCGTTATGGCAGCGAGCTGTATTTCAGCTGTAACTCCAACCACGTGACACCACGAGTGAGGAATACACAACGCACCAAAGCCGTATGCATCCTCAGCAATATTTAGGATCTCATGCATCCCACCAGCTCGGACCGAGCTTGGTTGCACTACATCCAGTCGACCGCGCTGCAGCAAATCTGCAAACTCGTGTCGGGTGCTAAATCCCCAATCTCCAACCGCAATTCGAACGTGAGTTGCTTCGGCTAATCGACGATACCCTTCGATGTTGTCGGCAGGTAGTGGTGCTTCGATGAAGTATGGGTTGAACTGCTCAATCGCGTCGATAGTTCGGAGTGCCTGCCCCACATCTCTCCAGCGGTTCTGAACGTCAATCATCAAGTCCCGCTCATCACCTAGAACCTCTCGTGCCTTTTGAATGACGGCAATATCGGTATCAACATCGACATTCCCGAACTGTCCCGGCCATTCCTCGATCTTTACTGCTTTCACATTTCGTGACTTGGCAATTTCGAGGCGTTCTTCCAGTTCGTCGAGGTTTGCACCGGGGGGATAGACGGTTGCATACGGCGTGACCTTCTTGAGCGGTTCTGTGTCGCTGGCGGCCGTGGTGAACGAACGCCAAATGAGTTTGTGAACTGGCTTTCCGTGGTACTTACCGGTGATGTCCCACAGGGCAGTTTCAATCGCGCCAATGGCGCCGATCACAACTCCTCTACGCCCAAAAACTCCGGTCGAGTTGTACATCTTCTGCCAGAGTCGTTGAACTTCGGTCGGATCCTCTCCGATAAGAAGAGCTTCAAGACCGAGCGTAGAACGAATAATCGCGTCAATAACAAGGCTAGGTGCTTCGCACTGACCAATTCCAGAAATACCCTCATCAGTGTTCACACGGACAAGGGTGATGTCGTAACCACCTGTGCTCGCCGGGGCATCTCCCTCGGAGCTTTCTCCAAATGACGGATTCCAGGAAGTTACCGATCCATCAGCATCGTCTCTGAGCGCAATCGTTTCGACACTGGTGATTTTCATACTTGTACCTGTTGGGTTTAGAGACCTTCGACTTCGACTTTTTTGACACCTTCTTCGAAGTAGCTCAATAGTCGATCGTACTCACCTTTCAGTTCAGGCTTTGGCTCCCAGTACTTGCCGTACCGGATCCCTTTGATCCCAGCCTGCAGAAGGTCTTTAGTACATCCGAAACAAGGACTCCATGTTGTGTAGACGATTGAATCTTCAACTGCGGTTCCAAATCGCGCCGCCTGAAGTAGCGCATTTTGCTCGGCGTGAACGCAAACACATAGGTCGTACCCAACACCTGAAGGGTATTTGTCACGGTTGTTGCACCGTTCACAGCCGCCTTCGTCACAGTTCGGAGTGCCGTGCGCAGTCCCGTTGTAGCCGGTCGAAACGATATGCCCCTCACGAGCCAGAACTGCACCGACATGGCTACCCATGCAGTTAGCGCGTGCTCGCACTCCGACAGCGATGGACATCATGTACTCATCCATACCGGGACGAGGCGAGGGCGAGGAACTCAACCGAGTAAGGACCTTTCAGGTAAATCCAGACGAATAAAAGAGTCTCCGCAACAAATCACGAAGAGTTACGCTGATATCCTAGCGTGAGAATGAATCGCGTGTTGGCGATTCATGTTTATTTAGGGCGTTATCGTCTTTCCTTACCACATCCAAATGACATCCACAGAATCCACATCAGATCAGTTGCCAAACGACCAGGGACGATTCGGTCCTTACGGCGGCAAATTCGTACCCGAAACTTTGATGGCTGCGCTAGCGGAGCTCGAAGAGGCTTACAACGAAGCCAAGAGTGACGAATATTTCTGGGATGAGTTTGAAGACCTGCTAACCAACTATGTCGGTCGTCCAACGGCGATGTATCACGCCAAGAATTTGACCGAAAAGCTTGGCGGACCGCAGATTTACATCAAGCGCGAAGACCTGAACCACACTGGTGCTCACAAAATCAATAATGCCATTGGTCAGGCACTACTCGCGAAGAAACTCGGCAAAAAGCGGATCATTGCCGAGACCGGAGCGGGGCAACACGGTGTCGCCACAGCGACCGTTTGCGCGCAAATGGGCCTTGAGTGCATCGTGTACATGGGCGAGGAAGACATTCGACGACAAGCGCCAAACGTATACCGAATGCGCGAACTGGGAGCAACTGTCGAGTCAGTTACCTCAGGCAGTAGAACTCTCAAAGACGCAATCAACGAAGCTATACGCGACTGGGTTTCGAACGTCGAAACGACACACTACATCATCGGTAGTGTTGTAGGCCCACACCCCTACCCCCAGCTCGTTCGTGACTTCCAATCTGTAATTGGTACCGAAGCCAGACAGCAGGTCATCGACATGGCCGGTCGATTGCCCGATCACGTTATTGCGTGTGTTGGTGGAGGATCGAACGCGATGGGTATATTTTCCGGTTTCGTGAATGACCCAGATGTCGGGCTCATAGGCGTTGAAGCTGCCGGCGAAGGCCTGCATGGACGGCATGCTGCAACGATGACCAAAGGGCGCCCTGGTGTTCTGCACGGCTCACTGAGCTACTTGTTGCAAGACGATCACGGTCAGGTAATCGAGGCGCACAGCATTTCAGCGGGATTGGATTACCCGGGTGTTGGTCCTGAACACAGTTATTTGAAAGACACCGAACGTGCAACCTACGTTTCAGCAACTGATGACGATGCCCTTGCTGGGTTCAGGATGTTGAGCCGCACTGAGGGAATTATTCCAGCGCTGGAACCGTCTCATGCAATTGGTTACATGATGAAGTGGATCCCGACGCTGCCAAAAGACCAGATTGTCCTGCTTCTACTAAGCGGACGTGGTGACAAGGATCTGGACACGGTCGCTCGAGCGTCTGGCGTGGAGTTGTAGCGTCACCAGTTGTTCCGAACTTGCGAACTGGTGACGCGGGAAATATCGCTTACTTACAGGGATTTCAGGTAAGCGATCAGATCTTCGAGGTCTGATTCACCCAAAGCTGCGAACGAGCTAGGCATCAGGTTCTGGTAGCCATCTGCAATGACCGCTGCTGGATCAACGATCGATTCGCGGATGTAATCATCACCTTTTGCAGCGATCCCAGCGAGTCCAGGCCCAACGAGCTTTGCGTCGGTAGTGGTGTGGCATCCACTGCAGCCAAGCCCATTGAACTTGCTTTCACCGTTCGCAAGGTCGGGTCCAGAGGGAGCAGGATCGCCACCGCTGTTTCCACTACCTGATCCCGAATCAGCAGGTATCGGTGTGGTTGTGGCGAATGGATTCTCGACATCACTTTCGCAACCGGTTAGCGCGACGACGGCAATGGCTGCTATCGCAATTACTAGGAAAAATGACAGTCGTTTAGGCACTGATCAGCCCCGTTCTCTTTGACATCAAGGTTTAGGTAAAAACGCTCTCAAAATTGTGCGCGCGAAATTCACGCCCATCAACACTAATGGGGTCCTAAAAAACTTTCTGAAGAAGTAAATGAGGATTGCGTGATGGTGTTATGTCACCTATTTCGCGAAATCCTCACACGCCTGGCAATTGGGTAGCCATAAATTCGTCTATGGACTTTTGTTGAAGGTTCGATCATTGTTATGGGATCACACGGATCTGGTGGTTTAAAACGGTGGGTAGTCGGAAGCGTGGCCGATAAAGTGATCCGGTCTGCGCAACGCCCAGTTCTAGTCATCCCTCCCAAGACCGGATAAACACCTCGAGGCGTGACAGACAGCTGGTTGTTGGTGCAAATAGAGTCGTGCTCGGCGTACCATCGCGATTCGAGCAACAATCACTGCAACGAATGCCAAACTCCCATACAGACAAAGAAATGAACAACGGTCCGCTCTCAGGGATTCGAGTAGTCGAGTTTGGAAGTTTTGTTGCCGGTCCGTGGGCAGGGCAACTCCTCGCTGATATGGGAGCTGATGTAGTAAAAGTCGAACCTCCCACTGGAGACCCCTGGCGCCACGCCGCTTCGTTTACGAAAAACGAGAGCAGGGTTTTTATTGCTCTCAACCGCGGTGTCAGAAGCATTTGTCTCGATCTGAAGCAAGATGCCGACCAAGCAGTCCTGAAGAAGCTGCTTGAAACCGCAGACGGTGTCATTTCCAACAACCGCAAAGACACCGCCGAAAAACTAGGGATTGACTACGAAACGATCTCACGAATCAATCCTCGTATCGTTTACGTCGACATCACAGCTTACGGTCCTAAAGGTGAACGAGCAGACATGCCTGGATTCGACCTGATCGTCCAAGGCTATACCGGTGCTGTTGCGAGTGAGGGAAAGATCAGAGACGGACAACCAGAAGTTGTCTGGTCATCATCGTTCATCGATTTCTCGACCGGTTACGCGGCGGTAAACGGGATCATGGCGGGAATCATCAGCCGCGAACGAACCGGAAAAGGCCAACTCGTGAACACGAGTCTTCTCGGCAATGCAATTGGCATGCAATCTTTGCGCGTAACTAACGTTGATGGTAAGCCAGCACCTGCACTGAGGTGGTTCGAGGAACAGGAACAGCAGCTACGCGAGAGCGGAGCATCGTACGAAGAAGTTCAGGACTCATACCAGCAAGCTGTACGGCCTTCTGTGTACCGGTGCTACTACAGGGCCTATAAAACCTCGAATGGTGGTTTAACCCTCGGGACGCTCGCGGTACACGCCAGGAAACGTCTAATCGATCTGTTTGGTCTCGAAGACCCTCGCGTAACTGACCCTAACTACGATGACTCAACTCCCGAAGCTGTTGCCCGCGCTGAGAATCTAGTTAGCGATTTCGAGAGGATATTTGCATCCAACACGACAGAGCACTGGTTCGAGGAACTTCGGTCTCATGACATACCTTGCGAACCAATCAGGTACGTTGAAGAGATGCTTACCGACAAGCAGGTGTTAGCAAACGATTACGTGCTTGATCTTCCACATCACACAGGCGACAGGGTCAAGACCACCGGGCCCGTGCTTACTTTTTCTGACGGAATGCCTGAAATGAAAAGTTCCCCGGGGCTCGGAGAACACACTGAAGAGATACTTTCCGAGCTGGATATGGACGGTTACTTAGGAGGCTAAGTAAATTCGGTGAATTTCGTGATCTTTAGATTGAAATCTAGTCACTGGAAGGTGATCTAGACATGCGAAATCCACTTGGTTGGCTTGAGCGCCTGTTGCTCTATGGGCCGGAGCGTTCCTACCGCGGAACACCCGAACATTTGGACATGGATTACGAGGACGTTTTTCTCGAAACTTCCGACTCGATTCGTATTCATTCCTGGCTGATTCGCGGACCGGAAAAACTGGTATTCCTCATCTTTCACGGAAACGGTGGAAACATCAGTGTCAGATTGGATCAGTATCGAGATCTCAACAACAGGCTGGGTGCATCAGTACTGGCAGTCGATTACCGTGGCTATGGGCAGAGCGATGGCACTCCATCTGAAGACGGACTGTATGAAGACGCGAGAACGTCGCTCGAATACGTTAATCGAGAATTGCCTGACTCGAAAATCGTGGTGTTTGGTAGATCTCTGGGTAGTGCGGTTGCCTCGAATCTCGCTCAAAACAACCCTCAGATCGACGCGCTAATCCTGGAAGCCGGACTGTCGTCGATTCAACAGGTCATGTTCGAGTATTCACCCTGGACGAAGTACTCACCAGTGCGATTTATTTTGCGTGCTAACTATCCAACTTTGGAGCACGTCAAAAACATTCGGTGTCCGGTCTTGATTCTGCATGGGACAGCGGATTCGACGGTGTCGCACGGCAATTCTAAAAGGATATTTGCCGCTGCCAATGAGCCTAAACAACTCGAGTTAATCGAGGGCGGCGATCACGATTTCCTCGACCAGGTAAACCCTGAAAAGTACTACGAATCGATTACGAGCTTTCTGCAGTCATACGTGCAACATGACGTTTCTCTGAAGCAGATTTCTGAGTCGTAAACGGTTTTCCCATGACTCCGTTGTCATATACGGGCCTTACAGGGCGTTTCTTACCCATCGACGGAGAGGGTCCGTGCGGTCTGAACTCATCCAGGATACTCAGAGTAACCGTTTCAAGGCTGTCTCCGGCTTTGCGCCGCTCAGCGAGCTGATCGAGAGCGCCGTCTGATAGCCCGGATTCAGGTCGTTGTTCTTCCGGGTACTTCCTCAGGCACTGCCGTTCTGAAACGAGGGCGGGCCTGGGTGTCGCTGAGCCACACGCGTGAGCCCAGGGGCACATATAAGCAATGCAAACGGTTGTTTCACCAACTGCTGGCGATCCCGAAGTAGAAATCCCAATCCTAGCCATCGCCTCGCGCTGAATCCGACGCAGTTTACGGCGTCGTCGGTCTATCCAGCTTCTAGGTAACGGCATTTAGGGGTCTCAAGCGTTGTTCGAGACGAATACTGCCACATCCCAACTGCAAGAGCTGTCTGTGTGGCACTTGTCGAGAACTCTACACGGGTACGTGTAATCAACGCACTGTGTATTCGTCGCTAATCGAACGCAAAATCGATTTCTCTTCCTCGATAATCTAATCTGCAGTCTTGAATCAACAACGCAAAGGAATCCTCATTGGCTGTCCCCCAACCCATCGAAGTCCCACGATCAGCCCTGGAGACGATCTTCAAACAGGCTAGAGCCGAGTTTCCGAACGAGTGCTGCGGTTGGTTGACTGGTAACAAAGACTCGAACGTCGCCGATGGACCACGCCCCGCTATCAACGCTTACGAACCTGAGTCACACCCAACGGCTAAAGACAGGACTGCTGAGACAGCGTTTGTTATTTCGAATGACGACCTGCTCGATCTGAACCGCACGCTCGAAGACGACGTGCGCCCGAGGATCATCTATCACTCGCATCCAAATGGAATGGCTTATTTCTCGGAAACTGACAAAGCGAATGCCACCGATCCATGGGGCGACGGTCCTGCATACCCGGTTCATCAAATCGTTATCGGAATCGACGGGAACCGGGTTGTCGAAGCTCGCCAGTTTGCATGGGACGATGAAACTTCTGATTTCGTTGAAATCGAGTTCTACGAAGGACTGGACATTTAGCGCTCGGTGATTACTCCACCGTTCACATTGATCGACTGACCGGTGATGTACGCCGCTCTTGGCGAACACAGGAAACCGATCATTTCACCGATCTCTTCATCAGCCGCAGCTCGCTTCAATGGGATTTCTGCAATGCGGGCATCCCACTTATCGGTACGTCCCATCGGATCAAGTCTCGCGGTTTCAACCAGTCCAGGGCAAACGCTGTTTACTGTGATCGCCTGCTCCCCCAGTTCTTTCGCCATCGACTGAGTAAACCCATCAACCGCAAAGTTGGCTGCGTTGTAAGCGCTGGTGTTCGGTCGACCACTTTTACCCATGGTGGATGACAGGTTCACTATTCTTCCGCCCTCACCTTGAGCGACCATCTGGCGAGCAGCTGCCTTGGAGCAATAAAACGTGCCCATCACTTTGATGTCCATGACACGGCGGAACACATTCGTGTCCATATCGAGCACAGATACTCGATCTGCACCGTACGGGGCTGCAGCGTTATTTACGATGATGTCGAGTCGACCGAACCGTTCAACAACAGCAGCGACCATGCGTTCGACATCGTCTTGGTCGGCGACGTTGCAAACAACGGGTAAAGCTTCGACACCGTATGACTCAATCTCTTCTGCGGTCGATTCGATGTCACGCCAGCCAGCCGTTTTTTCATCCTCAGGGAACGTTGAAGGGTCTCGACCTGTTCCGGTTACTGCGACATTCGCCCCCATTTGGGCAAGTACAACGGCAGTACCACGACCGATACCTCGCATGCGTCCGGCACCGGTGACGATAGCGACTTTTCCAGTCAGTTCCTTTTCACGTCCTGAAGACATGTGATCCCTCATGCAGTTTGATTCATGGCTTGAATCGCCACATTCTGCACGAAATAGGTCAGGTCGTCAGGAGTTACTGTATGCGTTCGACGAGGGTTGCGTTCAGTTCGACCAGAAAGCGCGAGTCACGAACGACGGTCACAAGTACTTCAGAACCTGCTGGGTGTTCTTTCAAAAACTCCGTGAGGTCTTGACCATCAGAAATGATCGCTTCATCGAGTTTTATGATGATGTCGTCGAGTTCGAGACCGGCTTCGTCGGCGGGAGAACCAGGTTCGATCACTGTGACTCCAAAACCTTCACCTACAGGAAGGCCGATGGCCCTGGCAAGGGCAGGAGTTACGTCCACACCGCCGACACCTAGAAAGCCCGGAGGTGGCGTTGGACCAAGTGCTATGAGGGTCGAAGCTGCAGATTTTGCAGCGTTGATATTTATCGCAAAACCGATTCGGTCTCCAGAATTGATTTTGGCGGTATTAATTCCAACGACCTCTCCAAACATGTTGACCAGTGGTCCACCAGAGTTGCCTTCGTTGATCGCTGCGTCGGTCTGGACGAGCCCTGTCAGATCATCGCCACCATCTCCTACGATAGTGCGGTCAAGAGCACTTATAACGCCCTTGCTAACTGTTGGACCACCTCGAAGTCCAAGCGCGTGCCCAATAGCGACGACATCCTCTCCAACCACCAGTTCTTCAGAATTTCCGAAGCGGGCTGGAATTAGGTCATCAGCATTAACGTTTACTCGAACAATGGCCAGGTCGAGCAACGGATCGCGTCGGAAGAGCTCACCGTCAGTCAGCACGCCGTCATCGAAAGCAACTGTAATGGTGCGTGCACCCTCTACAACGTGCCAGTTGGTGAGAATGTGACCTTCAGTGTCCATCACAACACCGGTACCAACTCCTTGCCCGAAATCGGTAATTACAGCGATCTGCACGATTGATGGCTTCAGAAGACCAACGAGTTCAGGTGTGGTAAGAATTCCGTCACGCGGGACCAGTGTGGGCGTGGCTGCCGATGACTCTGTGGTGGCGGGTTGACCTGACGAATCGGAGTCCGACTCGCCAAAAACAGTGCAGCCAACAAGTAGCACCAGTACGCTCAGCAGTATGGGAAGCGATTTCTTCACAAACTTGCACCTAAAGGTAGAACTACGGTCATAATGTCAGCGGTTTTACCACTGTACCGCCAATGAATCTCAATCCATCTTCGCACGAGAAAGGCAGGACGCTTAACTGAATTTTCTCAGATTCATAGTTAATCGCGCCCGGTCTGAGCCGTGGTTGATCGCGGGATTGCTCGTAGGAAGCCTGATCACCACTGGCGTTGCGTCTGGCATCCCGCAGTACGGTCGGTCGCTGGAACTCGTTTCGATGACCGCAATGGTCGAGCGCGTCGGAGAATACAACTCAAACATCCACGTTACGAGTTCGTGGATTCCACTTTCTTCAACCGATCAATCAATCGCTGATTCGGCCGTGTCCAAGTCGGTTGATGATCACTTTCGTGATCTTGTGGTTGCCAAGACCAGATTGGTTAAGACCAGAGAACACTGGTGGGGGCTTGAACAGTCGGGGCTTCGAACCGACGCACTAGCATCTCTCTCGGCATTTCAATTTATCGAGAACGCTGATTCCCATCTCACGTACATAACCGGCCACGCTCCAACATCGAATATTTCTGTTGTCAACGGGTTACTGACTTTAGAAGCATCGGTCGAACATGACCGGGCGAGATTGCTTCAAATACAGGTGGGCGACGTGGTAGTAGCTCGTTCCGTAGATCGCGACTCTGGACTTATAAGAGCGGTCATCACAGGAACATTCGAGCAGACAGACCGTGATGAAATTTTCTGGCTACAACTCGGAGAAGCCTACTTAGAACCATCCGTGCAAGGGCGCGAACAACCTCTCATCATGCTTGTAGACGAATCGGCAATGTTTGGACCGATCAGCCAAGCGAGCGCGGGACTCCCAGCTACCTACGACTGGTTCTTCTACACGGACAATGACGCAATCTCGACCATCTCCTCGGGCAAACTCAAACGTAGCTTCGATAAGGTCACAAACGAACTTGAGGAATCCATTGCCCGCCCGTTCGTAATAACTGAGCTACAGCCGAGATTGGACGACCTGCGGAGACGAGCCAAATTCGGCAGCATCCCTATGATCCTGCTAGCCCTCCTGATTGCTGGCTGTTCAGGTTTCTTTCTGGTGATGTCGTCCTCACTACTGGCAAAACGACGGGATGACAGCAGTGCAATGCTGCGAAGTCGGGGTTATGACTCGAACCAGCAAACCAAAACTCAACTGGCTGAAGCACTCTCGATCACTGTTCCCGTAGGGATTATTGCTCCATTGCTATCACTCACCACAGTCTCTCTCCTCGGTTTCACCCCGTCTTATCGAGAAATCTCAGGTGGAGGAATGCTCATAAGCGAACTGAGTTGGACACACTGGATCTGGTCGTTGGGAGCGAGTTTTCCTACCGCACTATTAATCTCATTTTCTAGTTCCTTTTGGGATAGAAGATCTGCTGCTCAGTCGAGAGCAGCTGCCGCTCGCCCAGACGAGCCGCCCTGGTTCCAGCGCTTTTATGTTGATGCCCTTCTCGTTGTCTTGAGTGGCATTCTCTGGTGGGAGATTTCGAGCAGGCAGGAAGCCACGACGTCTACGCGCACGGGCAGTTTCGAGCCCGATCTAACCTTGCTTTTTGCCCCAGTGCTAATCGTGGTGTCGAGTGGACTCCTGCTGGTCAGGGTTTTTCCATATCTCGTTCGTTATTCATCGAATATTGCGTCAGCTTCACGTTCATCGGCCTTGATGCTTGGCTCAGCCGCTGTGGCTCGACGACCATACTTTCACGGATGGCCGATGCTCACTCTCGCGTTGGCAGTGAGCACGTCAATCATCGCAGGAACTGTGATTTCGACTCTTGAACGTTCTTCAGAGGAACAAATTCAATATTTCACCGGCTCCGACATCCACGTGGTTACAACTGGTTCCACAGCAGACCTGGAAACGAATCAGTTCACCGAACTCAGTTCGAATGAAGGCGTGAGGGTCGCATCTCCGGCAATACGTAGCACTGGTTCGGTAGGAACCACATCCAGTGGCATTCTCTTTACTCTGCTTGGGATCGAACCGATCGATTTCCAACGAATAGCGTGGTTTCGAGATGACTTCACTGACTCGGAAGACTCAATTCAGCAACTCATCGATCGCCTGGCAGAGCGAGTAACACCTGAACCGATAGTTTTGCCCGCCAATGCCGAGCGAATCTCAGTTTGGTACAAGTCAGACCCGGTAATACCTCGACTACAGCTGTGGGTGATTCTCAAAGACGCAACAGGTGAGCCATTCACGATCAGCTTCGGCGACGTGGAAGCCGGTTGGGTCAACGCAAATACCAAACTGCCAAACATGGTCGACCCAATTGAGATCACGTCAATCCAGACGAGGCTCCAGGTTGGTCCAGATAGTGCTCCGACTTCAAAGCTCCTTCTCGATGATCTCCGTGTCGAAACTGCTGGCGGCGTTGAACACGTTGTCTTGGATTTCGAGTCAAAAGGACTTTGGAAAGGTCTTCCTACATCGCAAGGTGAAGACACGTTCGCAAACATAGTGGACGAGGACAACATCGTAGGACCAAGCGATTCAGATAACGGCGTGGGCATGCTGGAAATCGAACTTGGACGAGGGTCATCAGAAGGTGTGCGAGGCATCTACCGTACCGCTACCGACCGACCTCTCCCACTACTGGTAGACGAAGCTTTCCTCGCGCAGTCGAACGTTGGTTTTCGTCGACCGTTCGTGATGGATTTTGATGGCGATCTTCTACCCGCTGAAGTAATCGACACCGTGAACTACTTCCCGACGGTTAACCCTAACAACGGACCATTCGCAATTGCGGACGTTCGATCGATCAGGGATTTCGTGGAGCTCAGGGGAAACCGGTCGATCAGAACGAACGAAGCGTTCATTGGGTTGAACGAGCGTGGACGATCAGACCCTGATGTGCTGTCAGCAGTTCGCGACAGTTTTAGATTGGCGAAAATCATTTCACTGGAGGAACTTTCCTCAGATTCCTTTGTCGATCCCGTCGCTGTTATTGGTTGGAAAGGTGTGAGCCTCCTGGCAACAGCCGTTAGCACTCTCGTGGTGTTACTCGCTTACGCCACTTTCTTTTCAGCGCACTCGCTCAAATCAAAAGGAGATTCAGCAGTAGTTCTAGCGCTTGGAGGAACGGTCAGGAGCCATTGGATCTCAACGTTTACCGAACTAATGCCTGCGCTGGTCGCCGGGGTACTCGCTGGAATCGCGACCGGAATCGCAACCAGTTTGCTAATGATTCAAACAATGGCCCATACACAAACAGGTGAGCGCCTGTTACCGCCATTTATATTGCAAACCAATTTAGTTTTGCCGACGTTTACAATCGCCGTCGTCATTCTTTTTGTCCTGGCAGGTGTGACTCGGTCTGCCATTTCCTACAGAAAAATCAAAATTAGTGAGATGGCACGCGTCGGGTTTGACGCGACTACCTGATGATCGGGAATTCTTTTCAACTAATAATCAAACGCACTCTCGCCCACTGGCGTTTGCTATCTGCCGTCGTTGTAGGAGTGGTTCTCGCGTCGACTATCATGGCGAGTTCGGTCATCTTCTTCGACGCTTTGCGTGATGTTGCTCTACAAAGGGCGCTTTCTAGTCATGAAGCATCGGAAATAGACGTACTCGTCGAAGCAGGCCAAATTCCAACGAACGAGGAAACGCATTCGACGATAGTCGATGCCATGGACAGTGAAATTGTTGGCAAATTCTCGTCTTTCCTCGACCAAAGCGAATACGCGCTAAAAACCTGGACCTTCTTTGTAGACCTACCTGCACCCCTGGTCCCTCCAGATCAGTGCACATGTCGAACCGTGATCGGTCAGCAGCCTAGCGGCGATGAAGAAGTACTGATCGAATGTGACTGTCGTCGCGTAATGATGATGACCATCCCGAATCAGGACGAACGAGTCGAGATCATTGAGGGATCAGTACCGTCGGTGTCCACAGAGACGAGCTCCGACGATTCGTTCATGATCGAAGCAATGCTGGATGCAGCGTCTGCTGAAATGCTGTCTCTTTCAGTTGGTGATATTTACCCGGCACGGCCTCACTGGGAAGATGTTCACACAAGGGTTGATGTGCTCATTACGGGTATATACGAACGAAAAGATCCTGAAGCTGATCACTGGCGAATTCACAACGAAGCCTTCGGCTCACGCACTGAAACGCTTCAGTTCGCCAGGTTCGTTGTCCCTGAAAAAACAATTACCGTTGGTCTTGGGACGTACTTTCCTAACATGGGTTCCGACTATGCCTGGTGGCTTGATGTCGATCCGGAGCGAATCGCCGCATCCGAAACGGAAGCGATAAGAAACACCATTGACGCAACTGAACGCGAACTAAAAGCCATCGTGGATGGGTTCCTGATGCGATCAGACCTCCCGGACGTGCTCAGAGCCTTTGAGACTGACCTGTTCTTCAACCGGCTCCCCATGTTCATCGTCCTCATCTTGATTGTGCTTGTGGTGCTCTACTACGTCGTGACCCTTTCTTCGCTGTTGGTCGACGCACAGAGAAACGAAGTTGGTCAACTCAGGACACGAGGAGCAACTTCGAGACAGATTCTCGCGGTGTTCATAATTGAGGCTGGTTTGCTTGCTCTAGTCGCCACGATCATCGGACCATTCAACGCGATGTTCGGTGTAGGTCTAATCGGCGTTCTGCCCATCTACAGTGAACTGAACAGTGGTGACCCACTACCGGTCAAACTCACATTCGCTGCTTTCCGTATGGCTGCGCTCGGCGGATTTCTAGGTTTACTCGCGCTTTTCATACCGGCGTTTCGTGCAACGAGACTCGGGCTACTTGCGAGCAGAGTTATCCGTGCAAGACCGGCGAGGTTGGCTCTCGTCCAGCGGTACTACCTGGATCTAGGCTTCCTGGGTCTGGTGATGTTCATGTTCTGGCAACTCACCAAACAAGGCTCGTTCGTTGCCGTGAGCTTATTTGGCGAAACCACTGTCAATCAGTTGATCCTAGGGGTACCGGCAATATTCCTTGTCGCAGTCGGTCTTGTGCTGCTCAGAATCTTCCCGGTCGCAATGGACGTAACCGGTAAATTACTTTCGCGAAGGCCTCTCTCAAGGATTACACCACCAGCCCTGATCCTGGGCATCTGGCAGATGGCTCGAAACCCAGCCCACCATTCGCGACTTTCACTCTTGTTGATCCTCACAGCTGCCTTGGGCGTATTCGCCGCAAGCTTCGGGGCTACGCTCCAACAAAGTGAAGTTGATCAGGCTTACTACCGGACAGGTGCCGACCTGAGACTCACATCCGTGAATCTACCGACAGGCGGTATTTCTCGATCTGTTCAAACTCAGTTGGAAGATATCGATGACGTCCATGCCGTGTCTCCGATCTACAGGAAAGAGGCGAATATCGCGGCTGGAGTTGCCGTAGATCAGTTCAAGATGATCGGTATCGAACTGGATTCGATCGAAGACGTAGCCTGGATTCGAGATGACTTCGGGCTTTCGCCGTTCGATGAACGAGTTTCCGTGCTGGATGTAGGCGGATCGGCTGGAATCGTGCTGCCAGAAGACGGTCGATGGATTACTGCCCGGGTGAAACCGCTGGTAAGGCAGCCAGCGACGTTCATAGTCGCACGGTTATCCGATGCGAACGGTCACTTCTTCTCAGTTCCGCTAGGCAACCTGAACCCGCTTTCAACAAACCAGAGAAGATTCAATTGTCCACTGCCAATCGAAGGTGAAGCTCCTGAATGGTGCAGAGTTGGATCCAGTCTTCAGGCAACGAGGTTTCAAGGAGTAGCGGGCCTGTTGCCGAAAACACCGATTCGACTGCACTCGCTTGGTGTAATCAATTTCGAAAACGGGCTTGGGCCAGGTGCGTTGGACATCGACGATATCGCCCTGCTCAATCCAACAGGAACCGAACTGATCATCATCGAGACGTTTGATACCGTAGACAACTGGCGCACCATGGCACCCACAAGGGAAGCCCTTGGAGATGCGATCGTTCCCGCAACCAACCCTGATGGCACACTGATCGACGGTGTCGCCCGGTTGAGATGGACATCATCAGCACCACGCGAATACAGAGGACTGGCTCACGGTTCTCAACTTGATGTAGTTCCTGTACTTGCGAATACACAGTTCATCGAGCAATTCGACGGTGAAAATGGTGAACTCCTTGAGATATCTCTTGACGGGGTACCTCTACAGGTTTCGATCCGAGACACGATCGATTACTTCCCGACCATGGGTCTTGATGACGAGCCATTCCTGATCGCCGATTTCGACGCCTTGCATGAACGCCTAAACGTCACGACAACTGTGGGTGAGGTCCAACCAACCGAGTTCTGGGTCGCAACTCAATCGGGTGCCGATTTGCTAATTGCCGAGGAAGGAATCCTGGAAAGCGTAGTCCCTGGTGACTCGGCAGTCTCAAGAGTGGAGACCGGTTTGCAGACCGTTCAGGCAAGGCGAGGTTCCAACGTTATAGACCGTACTGTCGAGTTGGCTGCAGTCTCATTTGACCCATTGGTTTCTGCAGGTTGGAGAGCCTTACTCGGAATCGCGTTCTTCACCGTTCTTGTCGTCAGTGCGGTTGGTTTCCTCGTTCACGCCAGGGTTAGCTTTGCTGGCAGACGATCCGAACTCGCACTCCTGCGAACGATAGGACTATCGATGCGACAGCTTTTGTTCCTGGTTGTTCTTGAGCAAATGCTGGTAATCGGAGTCGCCATTACCCTGGGCATCTTCATGGGAGCTCGAATGGGCTCAACAATCATGCCGTACCTTGCGAACTCGGGAGAAAACGCAGTCGTAACACCACCAATGGCAGTTCAAATCGACTGGTTCGGATTTGGAATTACGTTCGGACTTCTAGGACTTGTTTTCCTCGTAGTTATCGGGTTGATCCTTGTATCTGTATATCGAATGTCTATCCACAGCGTCATGAGGATGGGAGAATGATCACTGTCCTGGTTCACGAAGGGAGATCCGCCGGATGACATCAGCCGGAGTTCCTTATATCGAGTGCAGCGGTCTCTTCAAGATCTATAAGGCAGCCGATCTTGAAGTTGTGGCTTTGCGCGGGCTCGAACTAACCGTCGATAAGGGCGAAATCATCGCTATCGTCGGTGCTTCGGGTAGTGGCAAATCTACCCTGCTCAACATTCTTGCCGGATACGACTTTCCTTCAGCGGGAACGATTCATGTTGGTGACTTCGATTTGCTCAACATGACCAATAAAGAGGTCGTTCAGTACAGGCGTCACGAGGTCGGGTTTATCTGGCAGGAAACTTCCAGGAACCTGTTCCCATACCTGACTGCCCTGGAAAACGTTGAGCTGCCAATGGTGATCGCGAATGCCCCAGCAAAGGAACGACGTCAACGCGCAGAAGAGCTTCTTGAGATCGTCGGACTCGCTGATCGTGCCGATCACAAACCGGCCCAACTGTCAGGCGGTGAGCAACAACGTGTTGCTATAGCCGTAGGACTTTCGAACAGACCACCGTTGCTACTCGCCGATGAACCAACCGGAGAATTGGACGACCAGACCGGTACGGAAGTTCTCGAATTGCTCAACAATGTGAACGTAGAGCTGGGCACGACGATTGTGATCGTGACTCACGACCCCGCAATCGCATCAAGTGTTGGCAGGGCGGTTGCAATCAAGGACGGCAAAACCAGTACCGAGACCACCCGCGAAGTTTCATTTGAGAAGAAACTTGGTGGTGAAACTTCAGACACCGAGGAATTCCTGCTCATCGACTCCTCGGGATCCGTTCAGATTCCACGAGAGTTGCTGGATGAACTGAAGATAGGACGGCGGGTTCGAGTAGACCAGAAGGATGGAAGGGTGACTCTTGAGTCAGGCGACTGAACAATCCGCGACTGCATCGGGTCGCGGGAATTCATCGCCGATCGTCCAGGCGATTGATGTAACGCGAGAATATCAACTGTCGGGTGAAACCGTTCGTGCCGTTAATTCGGTGAATTTGGACGTTAAGCCAGGTGAGTTCATCACGCTTGTCGGTCGTTCAGGATCTGGAAAGACAACACTCCTGAACATGATGGCAGGACTCGATCACCCGACTTCAGGGCAAATACTGTTCGAAGGGCAAGACCTCGCAAAATTCAGTGAGAAACAATTCACTCAACTGAGACGACACCGCATTGGTGTCGTTTTCCAGTCGTTCGCGTTGCTGCCTCTCCTGTCCGCGTATGAAAACGTCGAACTGCCAATGCGCATTGCCGGAATGGGGTCGAGAGAACGCTCTGAGCGGACGAATGAAGTGCTCGACATGGTTGGGTTGGGTCGAAGGGCAAAGCATCGCCCGTACGAGCTTTCAGGTGGTGAACAACAACGAATCTCCATAGCACGCGCCGTTGCAATGCGACCGAACGTAATTCTTGCTGACGAACCTACCGGTGAACTTGACTCCGTAAACGCTGCCGAAATCTTCGGGCTATTCCGAAGAATGGTCTCAGAGGAAGGAATGTCGATCGTCGCAACGACTCATGATCGAACCTTGCTCGACATGGCTGACAAGATTTACACCGTTCACGACGGAGAAATCGAATTGTCGGGTGAAGGCGGACACGACAGCGATTCTATGTTCCGTCGCCCTGAATCTTCGGACTAGCTAAAAGGCTGCGCTTCTTCGCCAGGCTCGGTCCCTCGATTCATTTGCGAGGAACAGCGCGTCCTCGACCGTGTCCGCAACTACGTTGATGTGCCCCATCTTGCGTCCAACACGCGCTTCCGCCTTGCCGTACAGGTGCAGATTCACACCAGGAAGCTCCATCGCCCGAGCCCAATCCGGGTCACCGTCGGTATCTTCCCAAACCTCACCCAGTAAATTGACCATGACAGTCGGTTTCAGCAAATTCGGTTCGGAAATTGGCATGCCAGCGAGGACTTTTACGAGTTGCTCGAACTGTGAAATGTCACATCCATCCATCGTGTAGTGACCTGAATTGTGCGGTCGTGGAGCAAGTTCATTTACGAGAAGCTCGTTTTCTTTCGTAACGAACATCTCAACTGAGATCAGTCCAACGACGTTCAGACTTTCGGCAATGCCTGCAGCAAGTCTCCGAGCATTCTCCTGGACTTCCTCAGGAATACGGGCAGGAACGATCGATGTATCGAGTATGTGGTTGCGGTGGATATTCTCGGAGGGAGGGAATGTAGCAGTTACGCCCTCGGAGGTCCTGGCACAAATTGCTGAAATCTCCATCTTGAACTGCACAAACTGCTCGACGACCAGTTCGACCTTGCGTGCCGCAAGCAATTTGTAGGCGTTATCGATTTCTTCTTCACGGCCAACAATGATCTGACCTTTTCCGTCATATCCTTCAGTTGCCGTTTTCAAGACCATTGGATATCCAAGATCAACTGCCGCGTCGCGAAGGTCTTGAACAGATTTGATCTCTCGAAATGGCGAAACCGGAACTCCACTTTTCAGCAGGGCATTTTTCTCATGCAAACGATGCTGAGTGGTTCTCAGAACACTGGAGGATGGGTATACCGGCCGAATTTCAGCTGCCGCACCGACTGAATCGGCGTCCACATTCTCGAATTCGTAGGTGATTACGTCAGTCGCCCGTGCAAGATCTCGAGCTGCATCTCGGCTCTCGTAGGCGTCAGTTATTTGACCGTCAGCGACCTGGGACGTTGGAGAGTCAGGATTTGGATCGAGAACTACAGACTTGTAGTCCATCTGGCGAGCTGCCATAGCGAGCATGCGACCTAGCTGCCCACCACCAATGATTCCGATTGTTGATCCGGGATTTAGTACAGATTCTCGATTCATTGGTGGATTTATTCGTCCGTCTTCACAAAAGTTTGAGCTTCGATCTCAGCCGTGACAGCCGCTCTCCGTTTTTCGACTCTCACCTGGATATCAGGGTCGACCAATCCGAGGATTTGAGAAGCCAGAAGTCCGGCATTTACGGCACCCCATTTACCTATTGCGACAGTTGCAACCGGGTAGCCGCGAGGCATTTGAACCATAGACATTAGCGAGTCCATCCCATCGAGGTGAGGACCAACTCCCGGAACACCAATTACCGGCAGGACGGTCTTGGCTGCTGTCATTCCGGGCAAATGTGCGGCACCGCCAGCACTGGCGATGATTACCTTGATGCCCCGGTCTTTCGCCTCTTCTGCGAATTTGAACATCAGGTCGGGCGTTCGATGAGCTGACACAACTCTGACTTCGTGAGGAACTTCCAACTCCTCAAGAATATCGACTGCACCTTGCATCGTCGGCAGGTCGGAAGTGCTGCCCATGATCACGGAAACGAGTGGTTTTGCCATCTGTCCGGAACTCCACGAATTCGGTTGCTGAAATGGAACCGTTCGAGTTTACATTCAGTTGCGTGCGGTTTGATAAAGGAATTGTCATTAGAATCGAAAAATGCCATCACTTTCGATCGACAACCTCGAGATTAATTACGAGATTTCCGGCGAAGGGCCACTTCTAATCCTCCATCACGGATTTGGTTCCTGGGGGAAAGACTGGCACGTTGGAGGTTGGATATATGCATTTGAGCCATCATTCTCTGTTCTAGCGTTTGACGCAGTCGGCCACGGCAAATCGACTCGATCTCACGATCCGGTGGACCAAACAATCGAACGTCGAGCAGACGTTGTAAGAGCACTCGCCGATTCCCAATCAGCTGAAAAGTTTGCATTCTTAGGTTTCTCGCTGGGAGGTCGAACCGGATTTGAACTAGCAGCAAGTTCGCCAGAACGCATAACCGCACTGGCAATTGGCGGTATGCAAATGCTCCCTCCATCTGTTGAACAGCAGAAATACGAGCGGCGAATCAGGGTGTTACGTTCTGGTCGTGCAAAGTCCATCGAGCAACCTGTCGGAGAACGCCCCGGTAACGATCCAAAAGCACTCGCCGCATCTCACGAGGCGCTAATCCAGTGGCAGGGAGTGGACGGTCGTCTCGGAGACTTTAGCGCGCCAACCATGCTGTTTTGTGGCGACAAGGATCCGTATTTCGAGAATGCTGAATCGTCGAGCAGAGAGTTCGGTTTTCAGTTCGAAAAGCTTGAAGGTATAGATCACGACGCAGCGTTTTTCGAGTCGAAACTCGCAGTTGAAAAAACCGTCCGGTTTTTTGAGTCTCACCTCGTTTCTTAGTTTTTGTGCACGGTGTTACGATTTTTCGGTTTAAATTTCCAACATCGCACTCGGGGGCAATCCGGTAAATGACGTCCGATAACGGCACAGAGTCTCAGTTCAACAAAGCAATGGTCGTGACCGCGCATCCTGACGATGCCGAGTACGGTTGCTCAGGGTCTGTCGCCAAATGGTGCAGGCAGGGGTGGGAGGTCACGTACGTACTGTGCACCGATGGTTCTAAAGGCACTGAGGATCGTGACATTACCTCGGAACAGCTTGCCAAAATTCGAGCAGATGAGCAGGTCAACGCCGGAAAGATTCTTGGGCTGAAAACCGTTGAATTCCTGGGTTATCCAGACGGCTATTTAGAACCGACTCTTGATGTACGCCGAGACATTTCCAGGCAAATCAGAATCCACAGACCTGACGTGCTGATCACTACCAACCCAACACGAGATCTACTCAACTCTGGCTACATTGGTCATCCTGACCACTTTGCGGCAGGTGAGGCAGCACTTTCTGCAGTGTTCCCATCTGCACGTGATCACCTGACATTCCCCGAACTCTTTTACGACGAAGGGCTGGAGCCACACAAGGTACGCGAAGTTTGGGTAATGAGTTTCGGAACCCAGGCAGATTTTTGGAATCCTCTTGAAGAAGAAGACGTCGACACTTCTGTAAAAGCTTTGCAAGCTCACGTAAGCCAGGTGCCAGACCTCGAAAAAGCCGGAAAGTGGATGAAAGAACGCAGGGCAGAGTTAGGCAAGAAGATCGGTGCCGAATACGCTGAATCGTTCCGCAAATTCACTCTCAGTTAGACCCATTGTATTGAGAAACAGAAAAAGCCCCGAGTTTTCTCGGGGCTTTTTGATTTGAGTCTAGAGCTTGAAAACTAAACGACGTCGAGTGTGTCTTCAGTCGCTACTTCTGCAACGTCACCGTGTTTCGCACGAGCGATATCGCGCAGTTGGGTAAATTCGTCCTGAATTCCTCGTAGCAGTATTCCTGCATCTGACGAGTGCAGGATAAACCGCGCACCGAGATCAATTGCGGTTTGGGAAGTTGCAATCGTCTGCTGATGGATCATGGTTGGCAGACCGCGCTGGTCAGCCTCACCAATAACTTTCTTCAACGTGTCGATGTAAATCGGGTTATCAACCTCATCAGGGATACCAAGCGAAGTCGTCATATCGTTCGGTCCGATGAATACAGCATCGATCGGAGCACACTCGATCAGTTCGCCAACTCGCTCTGCTGCTGGCTCACTTTCGATACCCATTATGAAGATGTGGTCTTTGTGCCGGTTGTCGAGATAGTCCTTTGATTTCTCGCTTGGGTACTCGCCGGTCTCAACAACACGCTCGTAGTACTCACCTTTCAGAGGATGTGTGCGCAGCTTCATTGCACAGTGGCGAACCTCGTCAATGGTTTCGCAATATGGAACCAGTACACCGTCGGCTCCTGCATCAAGAGCCATTGCGACGTAAACCTCTTCAGTGTTCGGAGTTCGCACGATCGCAGTTATGTCGAGCGACTGCATTTGCTGAACAGTGTCGGCGATCAACTGGCGGTCGCGTGAGCCGTGCTCCGAGTCGATCACAACGAAGTCGAGGGTTGATCCCGCAAATACACGTCCCCATCGCATACTCGCGGTAGCGGAGATCATGAACCCGAACACGGGTCGCTTAGCTTTGATTGCGGCTTTTAGATCAGCAGGTTTCATTAAGTTCCCCTCGTGAAATTTGATGCTTTTTACAAGTCATCTCTTGAACGGGCGTAATAGTACCCGAGTGCGGACGCAGGTGATAAGAATATTCCGTAAATATGTGCATGCTGTTTAACCTCGCGAATGACAAGAGGTATACATTCCTCCTCGCACATTTAGACAACAGGAACGTCCATTGATCCACGACAACGTTGAATTTGATCTTTACTTCATCCGACATGGTGAGTCGGAGTCAAACATCACTCCAGGCATTGCTGCCGGTAAGAACTTTGACGCACCCATGACCGAGCGCGGTCATCGCCAGTCAGAAGCATTAGGTGAACGACTGAAAAAAGAAGGCGTTCAGTTCGACCGTATCTACTCATCGTCTCTGGTGCGAGCCGTTCAAACGACTGAAGGTATGTTGCGAGGCATGGGTATAGACGGAGTCGAATTCGACCGAGTGGACCCGATCATCGAGCGCCAAATCCCTGCATGGCGCGGACGCCTTGCATCCGAGGTGATTACTCCTGAGGTCAAGTTACTTGAAGCAACTAAAGGCAAGTGGTTTCAACCTGCAGACGGTGAGTCGGAGCGATTGGTAGAACGGCGGGCATCCAACTGGATCGAGGACGAAATAACTTATAACCCTGCCTGGCACGAAAAAAAGGGCACGCACAAGATTGCGATCGTTTCTCACGGAATCACGCTGCGGTGCATCATCCATTACATCACTGGAATGGACTCGAAGTTTCTAAAGCGAACGCAGATCTACAACACGTCGATTTCGAGGTTCAAATTCGGACCGACTGGTTGGTCAATTGAATCAATTAACGATGCAACCCACACCTTAAGCGTTGGCGACATCGTGCGAGATGAGGGAATCGTCCAGGGCGATACGGTGACGCCTTAGAACTGAAGTTCCAGGCCCTCAACCTCAGTCACGGACTGAACTATCCAGTCCGGTTGAGGGTCGTTCGAGGAGAGTTCATCGCCGTGGCTTACCCAGACTGATCTGATCCCAAGTGCTAGTGCACCCGCAATGTCGGATGTGAGTGAGTTACCGATCATTATTGCTTGGGTAGGATCGAGCGAGAGTTGAGACAGTGCACTGGTGAACGGCTCCGGGTTCGGCTTTCCAACCCCAACGTCACCAGATGCCACGACGGAGTCGAAATATTCTCCAAGACCTGATCGACGTAGTTTGAATCTTTGGACTGCCGGTGACCCGTTCGTAACGACACCCAGTTTGTAACTAACAGCAAGTTTTTCCAGTAACGTCGGTACACCTGGGTAGGGAATCAACTGCCGAATTCGTTCATCGTATTGCCGCTGAATGACGTCATCGCGTAGTTGAGGATCAATGATTCCGAACTCCGCGAGTACTTCATCCCACGCTTTTTTTCGATAGGCCGTTAATGCGTCGGCGTCATTGTCGAGCTCAGCCGCGGGTAAATCGGGAGGTCCCCAGAGTCCCTCATAAGCGCTGTAACTGATCGAATCGTATTTGCCTGGAGTTCCCGCAGCAGACCACAACTGCTGGGCATTTCGATCGAGACTGTCCCTCAATTTCGCAGCGTTTACCTGCGGGTGCCTCTCAGCAACTATTTCACAAACGAATTTAAGCGCTGAGTACTCGTGTTCCATTTCTGGAACGAGCGTGTCGTCTAGGTCAAAAAGCAGACCCAGAGGCTTTGCCATTACTCAGCTATCCCAAGCAGACTTGCGTGATAGTCACGAGACAAGCCTTCCTGGCAGTGGTTTTTGAGTAACGCCTCCGACTCGTCTATCGACTTGACTAGCAGGTGCGATCGCTCTTTCCACAATTCCAGCCGCTCAAGAGTTTCGACCGCATCTTCAATATCGAAATCGATAGTGATTCCGGTCAGACCGTGAAGATATTCCTCAATTTCCGCCTTTACCGACGAAACAGAGACCACCCGCCCGTCCTGCTCGGCATCAAGACAAAACGCATAGAGAAGAGCAGATTCTTTGATCTCCTCTTCACAAATCATGAACGAGATCCTGTGTAAGGCACTCCGGTTCGCTCCGAGGTTCTGGTAGTACAGGTGCCTTGCGCGATACGAGTCTCGGTTCTTAATCGCCCGCTTATATCCAGAGAACAACTTCCACGACAGTCCACCGAGCGGAACGGCGACGACCCAGAATAGTTGGCTCGCTGCGACCAGTCCTACCGCCAGAATTTTCGAAACGACGGTCCAGGCAGCACCTGCGCCAGTCCCCACCATCATCACAGCATCCCGTAGACTCATTTGAACTCGGGCATTTGGCAGTAGTGCTTCGACATCCCGAATCGGAATGTCCTTGAACAGTCGTAGCTGAACATTCTTTTCACCTGAAGGTCGAGTGATCAAGGCAAGCCGGTTGAACATAGCCAGCGGAGTAACCTCGCCTGCGATCGGGTGACGAAGCGTTCTCTGCCTGTGTGAAGTCGTGGAACGACCACGCACCCAGATAGACATGTCCGCGAGGCTTTCATCGTCGATCTTCACACGCATGCCGTGGGTATTTCCGGCTTCGAGCGCCATCCGAACTTGCTCATCGGTCAGCTTCTCGAAATTTGCCTTCTCAAGCATGTGCTGAAGCTTTTCGTTGAGGAGTTCAAAATCCCGATCGGTTGGTTCGCTACTATCGAGAATCTCGACTGTTTCACGATCGGGGTTGATCCGAGCATACGTCCGCGTAAGCAATCGTTCGAATGCAGATTTCTCTTGTTCGAGGATTCGAACCAACCAACTGGTTACATGCTCGATACGCTGTGCAAGCACACCGAACCGTTGTTCGTCCGACGACATGTACTCGATCAAGTCGTCGGACGAAACGGGAATGAATCGATTGTCGGGGCGCGAAAACCCCTGATCATAAATGGTTGTCGCGACGGAATCTGAACCCAGAAACCGCAGCAAGGACCATCTACCAGTCAATTACGACCTCTCTGCCGGTTCGAGCAGACTCTTCGGTCGCTTCGAACACCTTCAGGACGCGCCAGCCGTGTTCCTGCGGAATCGGGGTGTCTTCGTCACCACGCTGCAAAGCCTCGATGAAGTCAGTGAACTCGTCCAACAGGCTGTCAGTGTCAGCAATCTCTTCCTTGCGCCAAACACCATCTTCAGTGTCAGCAATGTAAAGAGCGGTTTCCTGACCAGGCGACGAGCCGTAGGCGTGGCGGAATCGTGCCATACCGTCGGTGAAGAAGAAGTCACCACCATATTCGGTAGCTCCGACTCTCCAGGCTGTTCGACTGATAGTCGCTACCAGTCCGGACTTCCATCGAAGGAAGCACATCGCTGTGTCATCACATTTGATTTCTGGATGCTTCGAGTTCGGGTACGTCGCCTGCAGCACCTGGGCGCTGACGGTTTCTACGTCTGGACCAAAGATCCACATAAGTCTGTCGATCTCGTGCGTACCATCCATTTGACCCATTCCACCACCCTTGGAAGCATCGAGCATCCATGGCGGACGCAGTTCAGGCTGGTAAGGCTTGTGCCACATGTCGTGAGCCATGAGCGGTTCTCCAAGCTTCTTGGAGTCGACCAGTTCTTTCATGGCACGGACTTCTGGGTAATACCGCTGCGTGTGAGCGGTCATAAGCTTCACGCCGTTGGCCTTTGCGGCATCGAGCATCTCTCGCCCTTCAGCACCTGAAAGTGCCAGTGGCTTCTCGATGAACACGTGCTTGCCGGCGTTAGCAGAGTCTAGACCTGCCTGGTAGTGCAACCAGTGCGGGAGCGTGCCGATGACAACATCAACATCATCCCGCTCCAGAGCAGCGTGGTAATCCGAGACAAACTCAACATCTGGATATTTGTCTTGCCACGGAGCAGCAGCTTCGGGTCTTTGTTCGGCGACGAGCTTAAGCTCGGCGCCAGGGGTTTGATTTACAACGTCAATATATCGACCACCAATGCGGCCGGTACCAAGTACTGCTACTCCAACCAATTCGTTTCTCGCTTTCGAACCTAATTCCGCAATATGCGCGGATTGAACGGCGAAATTGTATTCCTGATTGGTTGTATTAGTTGCGCTGTTCGCACTTATCCAAGCAGTGGTTTTAACTCGGACACGTGATCGACGATGTAGTCAGGTTTAGGAGCATCGTCTGGGTACTGTTCTCGACCCATTCGGATCCAGGCGGTTTTCATTCCAACTCCGTGAGCACCAATGATGTCGGTGTATGGGTTGTCGCCAACAAACAGGATGTCGCTGGTTTCGACCTCTGCATCGTCCAAAAGCCTTACTGCCTCGTGAAATACTTCCGCGCCAGGTTTATTTACCCCGAAAAGCTTCGATGCCAGTACGAACGGAGCTTTCTTGTCAAGCCCGGTCGCTTCTGCCTTCTGGTGTTGGAACTGATCACCGTTGGTAACAATGCCCCAGTTGATCTCGGAATCATTCATCCAATCGACGAAATCCATGGCGCCGGGTAGGACTTGCATGAACCTCACCATTTGCTCGAAGTAGAAGTTGTAGTGCGAATCGGGATCGCCAGTGACTCCCGGCCACTTGTTTTGGATCGCCATAAAAGCTTCTTTTGGATCGGTCGCGTTGTCGGGTGACAGCGTCCAGAAGTAATCGAGCGCTTCGTCCCAGTTCGTCGACTGATTGATGACATCGTGCTTGTCGTACAACACCCGGTAAACCTGGTCGTATGCAGAACGACGATCAATCAGGGTGTCGTCCATGTCAAAAAGGGCGGCTTTGAATTTCATATGTTCCAGTTAGCTTTGAACGTCGGGAGCCGACCGACTAAACGTCGGCCGGTGAGTTATCTTCTTCATTCCAGGATCCAACGTATCGGTCCTGCTGTGGGTCGAATGGTCGTTCCGCAATAACCGACTCATCAAGATCAGTACCAAGCCCCGGCGCCGTCGGTAGTTCGAAGTAACCGTCCTTGATCTGGACCGGGTTGGTCTGGACCTTGTCATGCCACGGCATATCCCGCGCCGTTTCGAGAATCAGGAAGTTAGGCACAGTTGCACAAACGTGAAGTGACGCTGCTGTTGCCAACGGTCCGTTCGGGTTGTGCGGAGCAAATTTTATGTACTCGATTTCGGCCATCGAAGAGATTCGCTTGATCTCAGAAATACCGCCTGTGTGAGCAATATCTGGCTGGATTACGTCGGTAAGTCGTCGGTGAAGAATATCGCGGAAACCGTATCGGAAGAACAGGCGCTCACCGGTAGCAATATCAGTCCTGTGACCAGCTCGTCGTACTTGCTCCATGGCATCCAGGTTGTCTGGCGGGACAGGCTCTTCGAAGAATTTCAGGTTGAATTCTTCAATCGCATCAATTTGTCGAATCGCAAGGGATGGGTGTGCACGACCGTGGTTGTCGATCATGATGTCGACATCTGGACCCAGATCCTGTCGCATTCCCTTGATCTTTTCGTGAAGTGCATCGACAACATCTTCTTCTTTGAAAGCCTGTCGACCGACGATCCATCCACCAGTTTTGAATGCACTAAATCCCTGCTCGACAGCCTCTTTACCGCCAACAAGGTCTTGCGCGTGTGTGTATGCCTTGACCCTGTCTCGAACTGCACCACCAAGCATTTTGTATATCGGGAGGTTGTACACCTTTCCGGTCAGATCCCACAATGCAATGTCGATTGCCGCCATCGCGGATCCCATGACGACACCGCCGCGCCAGAATCCATGGCGGTACATGATTTGCCAGTTCTTCTCGATCTCCGTCGGGTCACGCCCGATCAATCGAGAAGCAAGTGTATTGATACCGGCAGCTACTGCCTCTTCGTGCCGTTCGAGAGTTCCCTCACCCCAGCCGTGAACGCCTTCGTCTGTTTCGACCTTGCAGAAGACCCAGTTGCGCCTTCCACCGTGCATTAGGAATGTTTTGATTTCTGTGATTTTCATACTGTTACCGGATTAGACGATTGCGTTCGACAACTACTAGCCCAAGCGCCGAACAGAACGCCGGGATTTTATAGTCGAGTTCGTTGGTTCGAAACGGGTTACAGGTCTTTAATCTTCGGATAAAACGCCATCACGACGAACATCACCAGCAAACAACCGCCCCCCAGGAACATGTAACCGGCTTCGACACCCCAGGCGTCAGCAAACAATCCAGCGACAAATCCCGCGGCGGGAGACAAAGCGGTGTCGAGCAAAGTTGCGGACATGATTCGACCTCGCAACCTGTCTGGTGCAACCTCCATCAACGTTGCACTGTTGCCCGCTCTAAAGAGTGTTTGGGAAGCGCCAAGCCAAATAATCAGCGGGAAGACCGTCCACAGGGCGAAAGCACCAGCAAATCCCAACAACGATAATCCGTATGACGCCGTTGAGAACAACATTAATTTGCCTTTGTAGCCAACGTCCCGACGAGAAGCTATGAACAGTCCCGCGCTGAGCCCCCCAACGGCTCCCGTTCCCATGATCAGACCCATCAGACCAACTCCGCTGTTGAATTTCTCTTCAACAAGTTGAGGCAACAACGCCTGATGGGAGAAACCGATCGCGAGCGGACCAAGCGCAAGTACAACCAGAGCGAGAATCTCACGGTGTCGACCGATGTACACAAAGCCTTCGATTAGCTGCGTGAACGGGTTACCTCTCGGACGGGACTTGCTCGCCGCTGGAATCCCAATTTTTGATGTTGTCCAGATGACCACGAATACAGCAAAGGCTGACCATACGTAGGCCCAGCCAATATCGGTGGCAATAATCAACGCTGAGATTGCTGAGGGCCCGACAAGGCGAGTGGAATTAATCGCAATTGAGTTCAAGGACATCGCATTAATCATGTCCTTCTTCTCAACAAGATTCGGAATGATCGAAGTTCGGACCGGTTGGTTCATTGCCATCCCTGCACCAAGGCCAAACGCGATCGCATAGACGTGCCACAACTCGACGACATTCAGCAGAAGCACTGCTGCCATAATCGCGTGCATCAGGAATGTCCACGTTTGGATAATCATGAGCAGTTTCTTGCGACTGAACCTGTCAGCAGCCACGCCGCCAATCAAACCCAGAATGAGCATCGGGATTGCTCGAGCGATCAAAACCGAGGCCACTGATGCTGATGAGCTGGTCAAATCCCATACCAGCCATGCCCTGGCAACCATATCGGCGTGCATTGCGGTTGCCGATAAAACCTGACCAAACCACAGGTAACGGAAATTACGATTACTCAGTGATCGAAATGCTGCAAGAAATCCGTTTGAGGATTTGGTTGTGCGCGATTCCGCGGTGGGTGTTTGTGATACTGCGTCTGGGTTGCTCAATACCGGCGCAGTATAGACCTGACGCGGTGCTACGGCTTCTACGAAGCTACTCAGGAGCCGGCAAAGGAGAATGAATTGTTTGCCAGGCCTTGAGTTCTAGTGCTCGGACCTTGTCGAGTTCCATTGATAAAGAATCTGCCGTTTCGCGAGGAGTCGAGGCAGAGTAACCGTTGAGCCCCAACCTCATTTCCATGACCATTCTTTGGTCATCAGCAAGCGAACCGACCGCTGATTTAGAAAACTTGATCGCGACATCGGCAGGAATGGAGCGGGAGTGACCATCCGCAGCGCGGAACAATCGATCCATCATTTTCGTTCGCCCCATGGCCAAAAGGCGATCAACCGCTTCAGACGACCGGTTTGAATCAACAGAGTTGATCTGGCCTGCTTCAGCTTGAGCAACGCTTTCAAGGCATAGCCATGCCTCTCTTGATCCACCGCTGCGAAGACCGTGAACAGCTAAAGCCCAGTTATTTCGGTCTGTGCCAGAAAGCAGTTCACGAAGAACTTGAACCGAACGCTGAGTACCAATCCTGCCAAGTTCGGCGGCTGCAGCCAATCGAGTTAGACTCTCCCGCGCACTCAGTTGTTGTTTGAAATTCGACACACGGTGTTCACCCGAACCGCTCAATTCTTCGGCGACTCTTTTCAGGTGTTGACCTTCTGTCTCGTCATCAGTCTTGCTGAGTCGGGTAATGCCAGATGTTTCTGCGGTGTCGGGCTGGTCGAGTGAAAGATCGACTGTGTTTTCGTTGGTGGTTTCGCGAGTCATCGGGCAAGAATTTTAGACATAAACCGCTTCGTTTGAGGCTCCGCGGCACTACACCCAAGAACTTTCTCGGAAAACGCGCTATGCCGGATGTGCGCTAGCACCAAGACGAGTGACGGTGGTGGTCTCGGGATGGTCAACATCTATGACTACGCCGACGCCATGAATGCAACCTTGAAAGTTGAATCAAAACGTGGGCACGGTACGACCCTTATTTTGACTATTCCGTTCATTGCTCCACCTTCGGCTTTGGCGGAACTTGAACTGTCAGATTCACCAGTTGAGGCTTCCACCGAGCAGAGCCCTGCAGCCTAGCTAACGGCGCGCACCCACTGGCTCATTAGGGATTACCGCACCACCGGTTAAACCTTCGTCTATTAACTCGGACGCCTTCTCAAAATAAGATCAATGTAGACCTCAATTATTGATCACCGAGAGCAGAGCATGTACCGAGTAGTTCTTATAGACGACCAGCCGATTTTCCGAGACATCATCACCGCCATGTTCAAGAAGGCAGGTGGGTTTGAGGTTGTGGCTGAACGTGAGGACGGTGCTCAAGCTCTCGAAACTTACGAGTCTATCCTCCCCGATGCTGTCGTGATGGACGTACAAATGCCTCAAATGAACGGATTCGAGGCTGCACGATCAATCCTGGAGGTCGATCCTCAGGCCGTCGTGGTCCTAACTTCGATGAAGCAGGACGACGAGTACGAGCGGCTCGCACTCGAAGCCGGTGCAGCAGCGTTCTACCCTAAACGCCACCTGGATGTTGAGGTCATTCGGTCACTAATTGAGCAGCGGCACACCCAGACGCTCGCGGCTTAGACCTGGGCTAGGTGCGTCGCTGCGCCAATGCTGATCCAACGATCACAAGCGCAGCGCCGATGTAAAGTTCACCACCGACCGATTCTCGTAGAATCCACCAGCTGAACAACACACCGAAAATTGGCTGTGAAAGTGAAATTACGGTCACGCGTGATGGCAAGTACCGCTTTAACAGCCACGTTTGCCCGATGAATCCTAATCCTGCTATCAGTACACCGGTGTACAGCAGAGCGATTACCAGGGTTGTTGTAACCACAAACGGTTCGTCTGACTCGAATATCAAGCTGGCGATCACGAAAGCGGTAATACCGAACACGCTCTGAGCTGCAAGTAATTTGTGCTGCTCGATCCCCTGTCCGAGATGAGACAGGAAGACCTGGCGTCCACCTAACAGAATCGCCGATCCGAGCAGCAATAAATCGCCGATCAGGAAGTCATCCGTTGATGCATTAAATCCTTTGTAGAAAACAGCGACGACTCCCGAATAGGCGATCAATGTCCCAAGAGTTCTCGAACGAGACATTCGATCACCCGGAACGAAGAAGTGGGCAAACACGCCGGTCCAGAGAGGGAATGTCGAGGTAACAACTACCGCGTGGCCGGCACTGCTGAAGTCCTGTCCTACGTTCATAAATGCCAACTGAACGGTAAACAGGATCCCAAGAAGTGTCAGGGGTACCCACTCAGATCTGGTTACACGGAACGACTGCTTTGTCACGATTGCCATGACAAGTACGACAATAGCCCCGAGAACGAAGCGCATCCAACCCAGGCGCAGTGGACCGGCATCTTCCAGTCCCGCTTTGTTTGCGACCGGATTTCCGGCCCACATGGTCGACAGGGTTAGTGCGAGAACACCAGCACGCGCCGTAAGCGGTTTACGCTGATCTAATCCTGCTTGTTTGGTTGATGCTTCGGACATATACGGGGCTAACCCGTCACCGCTGATGCAACACGATCGACTACGCCAGTAACGTCTTCACACCACCGTGTTACTACTACGAGATTCTTCTCGGGGTCGATCACGACGCAATTACCGCCTGCCCCAGAAGCCGCGAAAGTCGATTCAGATGCGCTCGGTCCGTATCGCTTGTGCCCGGTATTCAACCACAACATGTATCCGTACTGGTCATTCAACTCACACGGAAACCGCATCTGCTCGATCCAGTAATCCGAGATGACCCGTTTCCCATCCCAAACACCGTTATTCAAATACAACTGCCCGAACCGGGCATGGTCGTAAGTGTCGACCCAGAGGCCGCCACCCCAGTGTGCACCGCCTGAAACTGACTCTGTGACAGTCCCATCGATGTTCACCGTGGAGTAGTGGTCGTAACCGTGCCATTCCCATTTATCGGAAGCACCAATTACATCCATAACCTCTCGCTTCAGAACATCGGGAAGCGGTTCACCCCAAACTGCGAGTAGTGCGAGAGCTGTGCGGTTGACTCGAACGTCGTTGTATTCCCAGTGACCACCGGGCTGTTTTCGCTCTCGACGAGATGCTCCACCAGTACCAGTCATACCTGCCGGTCCCAAATCACGGTTCCAGTCAACAATGTCGGGCTTGGTGAACAGTGTTCCTTCCCACTCTGAGGTTTGCTGGAGTAGGTGATGCCACGAAATCGACCGGTTCTGGTCTGTGTCGAATCCGTCCACGGGGTCGCCTGAGTCTGCCTGTGTAATTGATTTACCAGCTTCGTATTGAATGACCGGATCGTGCGGACTATTTATAAGTCCACGATCTATCGCAAGCCCTGCGATGGTCGCAACATAGCTCTTGGTCGCAGAAAAAGTCAGGTCGACGCGATCGATATCGCCCCATTCGGCAACAACATAACCGTCTTTGATCACCAGACCCGCTGGACCGCCACGATCCTTCATGGGGCCGATCTTTTCAGCCCACTCAGGAGCGTCCTGACCAACGTTTGCTGTGCGAATGTCGATCGGCCAGTTGATCTCGTTATCTAATGCGAACTGAACCGCTTCAGACAGCTTGTATTGATCAAATCCCAATTCGGAAGCATCTTTTCGCTCCCATTCACCCTTCGGTGGAAAGTACATAGCTGTCTAATCTTCCAGACGCTTCAAGTACTGGCCAATCCAGTCGTAATCCACGAAGTCGACGTATGCATCCATAAGTGCTTTGGTTATCGGTCCAGCAGGTGCGCCATCGCCAATTTCACGACCCTGCACAGATTTCACTCCACAAATACAAAGTGAAGTGGAAGTAAGGAACACTTCATCGGCCGTCATAGCATCGAACATGTCGATGTCTTTGGTCACAACAGGAACATCAATGCGTTCAGCCATCTCAATCGCTGTTTCGCGTGAGATTCCACCAAGGACGTACTGCTCTTTCGGCGTGTAGATAACTCCGTCCTTGATCGTAAAGATGTTCGATCCAATGCCTTCGGTCAGGAATCCCCGGGTATCAAGAAGAATTGCCCATGACTCTGGATCCTGCGCCTTCGCCTCCATATCAGCCATGATCAAGTTCAGGTAGTTGTGGGATTTCGCCCTAGGGCTTAGTACTTCCGGTGGGACACGACGGACACTAGGGACCAAAACGTCGATTCCGTCTCGGTACAGCCTGGCTCTGGGTTGCAATGGCAACGGCGCACACTCGATGATCACGTTTGGCCCCCCTGCGGTGTGCCACATGTCTCCGCCTACCAGGTCGACTCCACGAGAAACGCGTTGTCCAACCCAGAAATCGTCGTCTGGACCCAGCAAATGTAGGTTTTCCTCGAGAACTTCCATGGTTTTAGACACCATTTCGGCCTCGGTCATACCCGGATCTATGTCCACGTATTTGAGTGAGTTGTAGAAACGGCTTATGTGAGTTTCTAGCTTGAAGATTTTGTGCCCGAACGTGCGGGTCATGTCGAACACCGCGTCGCCGTACTTAAATCCTCGGTCCCGGAAAGGGATTAGAACCTGGGACTCAGGGATTATTTCGCCGTTGAAATAAGCGACTCTTTCGCCTTCTCGAACTGAACTCATTCTCTTCTTCTGACCTGTGACTAAAAAATGAGCGATAAACATCGCTGTAGATCGAGCTAAAACCGGTGGGATGGCGGTTGCCGGACGATGCTACGCCACATAAGTCGGTGCGTATAGTTCCACACTGTATATATGTATAAATATATGTATGTATGGATTTATCTATGGGCGAGAATGGGTTTCACATACCAGTTCGAGAAACCCAACATGCCTATCATCGATGTATCCCAGAACTCTTACCGATCGCTCGTAAAAGCAGCTCACGAGCGCGGAATGAGCATTGACCGCTTCATTCAGGGCTATTTCAGTTCAGATACTCAATTAGTTAGGGTACTCAACAACCCTGTACGACCAGAGTTCATGCACCGCGTCATCAAGCGATTTTCGCCCCGGTTGAGCTACCGATAGCCTTTGTGGGAGCAAGCCTTGCATTAGTGATCGATCCAAATCCGCTCGCTTCAAGAATTGACCAAGAACAACTCGATCGCCACCTAACACAACATGGTCTATTTCACCTGGGTACTGGTTGATTCTTGACTTGAGGATCTCTGAAGCCTCATCGAAAAGCTCTCGTATCCACTTCTCACGGTTTCGCCTGAACCTATTCGAACTCTGCCCGCCCTTTCGGTGCTGCCCCTTCACGTATCGGCTGCCAGTCTTCGTGATAACCAGTTGCTCGTTTTCAGCGATTCCGACTGCGTAATTTCCAAGTCGTAGCAACACAATCGCAGTCAGACGACCTTCTGACGCGAATTCACGGAGTTCTTCGAACGAGTTCGACTCGATTGCATCGCAAATAGGAAATGGCGGTAACAGCACCATTCTTGGTTTGAAGGGGTGATCAATGACTGAACTCGAGATCAGAATGATCCCGTTTTCAGATTCGTAGAACGACTTCGGCAGATCGACCCACTCAGCACCTAGAACGTAACCGGGACCCAAAAGCTCCACAACAAACTCCGCGCCCGGTTCGATCTCCATGTCGATCAGCCGTTCGAGGAGTTCCGAAGTGTGAACTGTTTTAGGACCCGTAGTTGTAGTCAAAGCAGATAACCCGTGGCGAAAACTCGGAACAGGTTACCTGAGCACTATTCGGTCCAGGTTTTCCCGCGCATTGCGATAGCGACCGGGTCTACTCGGCCACCCAGACCGTATCCATCGGTCAACTGGAAGTAGCCTTTTTCGATCTGCTCGTGCGGTTCCATTACCTCTTGACGCCACTCAACCTCGTACACAGCGTGTTCGAGAGGGAGCTTGTAACCGAAAGCCGAAGTTGCATGTGCGGAAGCTAGCAGCGATAGAGGACCTGAAGGACAATGCATTGATACTGAACCAGGCCAACAAGCTTCGAGCTCTCGTCCGATGAGATACGCCTCAACTGGACCACCGCAGAATTTGACGTCCGGCATAACAATGTCCAGAACGTCCTGTTCCATCAGCTTGGTGAACAGCCCAACCCCATACCCGTGTTCGGCTCCTGCGATTCTGAGTTCGGCTTTCTTCCGAATTTCCCGAAGGTCATCGGTCTTTGTAATCGGATCGACAGGCTCTTCGTACCAACCTGCACCGGCTTCTCTCAACTCCGGCTCAAGAGCCAGTGCAGATTCAAGATCAAATCGTGAATGGCAATCGACCAACAACGTCCGATCCGGTCCCACAACCGCCTTGGCAGCTCGGATTCGATCAAGACCATTTTCTGCTTCTCTAGGGAGACCAGTTGAGTTGAACGGCGCACGGCATTCATCGAATGGCGCACATTTGGCAGTGGTAAACCCGGCGTCCATAGCTCGTTGAGCCATTTCAGCAAATGAATCTGGAGATCGATCAATGACCCCATTGTCATCTGGCAACATTGATCGATTGATATTCGAATAAAGCTGAACTGTCCTAGCAGCTGTACCCTCGTGATCGTAAAGCTCACGAAGGTAATCAACCATTGGCAGTTGCGCTCGTTGCGATAAGGCGTCCGCCACTGCACACCTGAGACCACTTACAGCGGTCGCAAGTATTTGGTCGTTTTCCAACTGCTCAACCGACAGGTTGTTCAACTTGATCACATCTGAATCGTCGGTGAGTTGCTGACCACGCAGGTTGTTTGCAAGTCGCGCAACAACTGGAGCAACATCCTGGGTCAACTGGGTCGACGTTATTTCACCTTGCCCGTGCGTTCCAGAATCGTCGCTGAGTGTTAGATGCACCCACTCAGTCTTAGCTCGAACGTGAATCGAGTTGAACTCAAGCGCAGTTGGCGTAAACCACTCACCAGCAACCGGCATTTGTTTGGCTCCTTATTGGACTTGAAAACTCAAATTCGCCTGGGCGATTACCGGTTTGGGTTCTTTCGGTAATGGGCGTACTTATCGTCGTTTATGAACTCGTCGACAACGATCTTCTCACCATCGAGATCATTCGAAATGTTCGCCGCAAGTACTGCTGCAAGCGAGTTGATCGAAGAATTGAACGAGTTCAATCGCAATTCGGGCTTATCTTCGATAATCGAGCTTGCAAACGACTTTGCAATACCAAGAGTGCTGTCTGGTCCCATAGCTCGCCCATGTGGACCCGGCGAAACGACTTTGCGCACTTCGTCCATTGCAGGGTTCTGCGCTGGCGGCCATTCGCCATCGTAGGTGTAGTCCACGAAGTCGTCTTCTAACTTGATTGTTCCGTGAGTATGGATGATGTAGTCGAATCGACCGTTGTAGAACGAACGTGCCGGCTTCGTGAACAGGAGGTTGGCGACCCCACCCTTTTTCATTCCGTAAGTCACGGTGTAAGCAATCGGGTTGTCGCCTTCAGCTTCGTGGAGTTCTGCAGGGCGCTCGGTGTAAGTTGCTCGAACCCACTCAACATCGTCGTCCGACCAGTACCGCATGATGTCGGTCTGGTGAATTCCCGCTTCAACGATCGACGTTCCCGACCATGCCTTATTGGCAGTCCAAATTCGGTTTGCAGGACCACCTTGCTCCTCTGTGTGGCTGTGCTTTTTGCTGTGACCTTCGACAGCACCTTCAGCAACCATGGTCATGGCTGCAACCCACTTGTCTTTGAGATAAGCGTGGATATCGCTGTAGCCACGGTCGTGCCTCATTTGGAACCCGACCGTACTGGCGACGCCAGACTTAGTGATTGCTTCGTCCTGGCTAATGATGTCGTCGAGGAAGAGCGACTGAGGTTTCTCTGCGAAGATCGCAATCCCGCGCTCAGCAGCGCGCTCAATCTCACCCTTGTGCTGGTTTGGCGGAATTACGAACCAGATGGCATCTACTTCGCCTGACTCGATTAGCGAGTCTGCGTTATCGAACAACGAAACGCCAGCTGGTGAGTAACCGTCCACAAACTGTGAAATCTTCGACTCTTCCAGGTTGTCTGCAAACGGGTCAGCAAGTGCAGTGACTTGCACGATTTCGTCGGATTGCAGCTGAACAAGCGAGTTCAGGTGTTGTAGTCCACGCTGACCAACACCAACCAAACCGACTCGAAGTGGACCTGCCATTAATCTCGTTCCTATCTAGTGCCATTTGCACCGCCAATTGCAACGCACGTCGCAACCGCAAATATCTTTCACAAACTCTGGAATAGCACGTTTGAAAAAACGCCCGCCGAGTTTACACCTGCACAGCGCCCATCGAACATTTCAGAATGATGTATTCATGTTGCTGTTTGCGCGTCATAGGTGTTCAATGCCCAGTACTTCCACCTAAACCAACAAAATGTCATCCGAAGGCTCTCGAAGGTCGACAGCCCCCAACACAAATCGCACCATGAAAGTCACCGCAGTAACAACACTCTCAGCAAGTCGCTTCAACTACGTAAAAGTTGAAACCGACGAAGGCATAACCGGGGTCGGAGAACTCCACCCGGCCTCGGGAACAGGCGGCACGCCATTTGTGCCCAGGGCTGCGGTTGAATACGGCGCTGAGTATTTGGTCGGCAAAGACCCGCTTCACATCGAGCGACACTGGCAGCACATGTTCCGTCGCCAGTTGTTCAGGGGCGGATCCGACATGATGGCCGCAATCGGAGCAATCGACATTGCTCTGTGGGACATCAAGGGCAAGTCACTCGACAAGCCTGTTTATGAACTACTTGGTGGTCCAACTCGTGAAAAGGTTCGTCTCTACACGCACCTCGGAGGTTCTTCTCCTCAAGCCCTTGCCGATGAAGCGCGGGCGAGGGTCGAAGAAGGTTTTACCGCAGTTCGTGTTTACCCGTTCGGAGATTTCGGCAACTCCGACTTCGAAGAGGGTCGCGGACTCGAAAACATGTCGTTCACCGGCATGCAAAGAAACGCTGTCGAGCGAATTGGCGCAGTGAGAGAAGCCGTTGGACCAGACGTCGACATCATGATCGATGTCGTAAACCGACTCACCCCGGCAGAAGCAATCGGCGTCGGCAGAGCACTCGAACCGTTCAATCTCTACTTCTTCGAGGACCCTATTGAGCCTGAAAACATGGACCAGTGGCAGTGGGTGGCTGAACAACAGCCAATTCCTCTGGCAATGGGCGAACGGCTTTACACCATCTACCAGTTCATGGATTTGCTGAACCACAGGGGAGCGGCGTTCGTTCGACCGGACCTGTCACTTGCTGGTGGTATTACGAACATCAAGAAAATTGCTGCAATTGCCGAGGCTTACTACGTTGGCGTGGTACCTCACAATCCATTGAGTGGAGTTCTGACCGCGGCATGCGTTCAACTTGATGCGGCGACGCACAACATCCCGGTCCAGGAATACCCGCACGACGACAACTCAGGCATCAAGGCCGAACTCATCAAAGAACCGCTAACTCGCGAAGGCGGTTATCTGCTCGTTCCAGACAAGCCCGGCATTGGCGTTGAACTAAACGAAGAGGCGTTCAAACACCACCCGCCAGTACCGTACGACCGACCAGCGCTAATCAACCCTGATGGAGCACTCAGGGAGTACTAGCTTATCGATATCGACTCAACAACGTCACCTCGACTGACTAATCAGAGCGTACTTGCGCGCTCAATATCACACCGACGAAGGTCGGGGTCATAAACAAACGACGCACAAGCCAACCATGATGACAACACCGTGAGGTTGGTTCACAATCGGCGCGACAAACGTAAACGACACCAAAGCGACGATTGACCCCGATTTCCACCGGGGTGACACATATCTTCAACTTATGCCTGACTCACCAAACTCTTACGACCTAGTAATTACCGGGGGCCGAGTTATCGATCCTGCCAACAACATTGACTCAAACCTCGATATTGCGGTTCTAAACGGAAAAATTGCCGGGATCGAAGCGAATATCGACACATCAAATGCCAGTCGCGTAATTGATGCCACCGGCAAAGTCGTCACGCCCGGTCTGATAGACCTCCATACACATGTCGCGGCAGACATTAGGAAGGTGACCGGCGAAGACATGATGTTGACTGCCGATGTAGCGGGAGTAAACGCCGGTGTGACCACAGTCCTTGATGCGGGCTCTACCGGGGCTCTCAACGTCGGAGGTCTGATAAACACTGTTGCAGCAAACGCATCGACTCGTGTTCTTGCTCTCTTGAACGTAGGCACTCTCGGTGTAATACGCGCCCCCGAAGTTCGGTCAGCGGACGATATCGATCACGATGCCGCCGTAACAGCAATTGCAACAGCACCCGAAGTTATAAAAGGGGTGAAAGTAAGAATGGTGTCCCCAGGTGTCACCGCTCTTGGCATCGATCTCCCGAAAGCTGCGAAGGCGATTGCGTCGGAAGCTAGCGTCCCGGTAATGGTCCACGTTGGCGACATCATGGAACAAAACCCGGTAGCTGCCGAACTCGCCCCTATTCTTCTCACAGATGTTTTGGGCGAAGGCGACATCGTTACTCACACGCTGAGTCACCAGGTGGGTGCGCTCCTTGCCGATGGATCGCTGCTCCCGCAAGCTCGAGAAGCACGTGCGAAAGGTGTTTACTTCGATGTCGGCGTTGGTGGATCCAATTTCGCCTTTGACTCAGCACAAAGAGTGATCGACTCAGGCTTCATCCCGGACACAATCAGTTCAGACGTAACGATGATGAGTCGTTTCGCTGGCCCCACGTTCTCACTTACCGAGTGCATGGGTAAGGTGATGTCACTTGGAATCTCGTTCGAGGATGCAATCCGAATGACTACCTCCAAACCGGCAGAAATCCTGGGTATGTCAGACTCCATAGGTTCGCTAAGTGTCGGAGGGGGAGCCGATATCTCGATACTCGAGTTGGTGGAAGGTGACTTCAACTTCCACGACACAACCGGCGCTATCGGCAAAGGCACGCAGGCAATAATTCCGGTCGCAGCAGTTCGAGACGGTGTACCGCAACCGCTTGATCCCGGACCTCGACCCTGGGGTTGGCTGCCAACTGAGGCGTAGGAGCATTTCATTGACTACCCGCGAACAGGTACTCGAAAGGCTCGAAGAACTCCCTCGCTTCAAGCTGTCGCACTTGAATACTCCTCTAGAGACGCTTGATCGCTTGAAGCAGACGCTCATAGACCAGGGTGTGGATGTTCCAAATCGGATGCTAGTGAAACGTGATGATGTGACGGGGCTGGCGTTTGGCGGAAACAAAGGACGTCATTTCGAATTCGAGATTGCTCATATTCTCGAAGAGGGCTACGACACCGTTATCAATATCAACCACTACCACTCAAACCAGGCACGATTCATTGCTGCCGGTTGTGCACGTGCAGGTTTGAAGTACCACATCGTTTCGCAGGATGAGCTCGATGCACCACTGACCGGCAATCTGCTTCTCTGCAAGCTCATGGGTGCGGTAATTCACCGAGTACCAGCCGAATATTCCCGACAGGTAGCTGAAAAGATTTTCAAAGACGAGGAGGAGGCTGGTCGAAAGCCGTACATTCTTCCCGACGACCCTTTCGCCGACATTATGGGAATGATCGGTTTTCTTGAGACCGGGACCGAACTCGAAGTACAGCTCCCAGAAGCCGGAGTCGAAGGACCTGTTCGCTTCTGGGGTCTGACCGGACGTTCGATCGCAGGATTGCGACTTTATGGGAAGAACCGCGGACTAGATTGGCGAGCTACTGCCGTTCAGTATTCTCCCGGTGAAGTTAGTGCATTCAACGAAGTGACCAACAACAGGTCTCAGCAGGTTGCCGGCATGTTCGGCCTCGATCACTCACTAGCAGATGGAGATTTGCAAGTTCTAAGCGACTACCGTGGACCCGCATATGGCGTCCCAGACGACCGAGTAATCGAAGCAATCAAGCTGGTCGGCAAGGCTGAAGGCATTGTTCTAGACCCAAACTACACAGGCAAATCAATGAGCGGGCTCATTGGAGAACTACGAGCAGGTCGTGTAGATCCAGAAGAAACGATTTGCTTCATCCACTCAGGCGGCCTACCACAAGTATTCGCCCACGCCGACAAGTTTCTGGACTGATGTCGGCTGGATGAGGATTGTCATCCTTAGGCAGCAAATCCTCAGCGTGTCGAACGGGTTTCAGTATCGGTGGACTCGCCCCAACCAGTCGCCAATTCAAAGCTAACTGTCATCATGAGTTCATTTTCAGTATCTATTAGCTAGCCCCACCAGTTGACCGCTAAATCTACCCACTCAGCATTCTCAAGTTCAACTAAGTTGATCTTCCATCGACGAGGCCAGGTCTTTGTCTGCTTTTCTATATCAGTGGCAGCACGCAGATCATTCGTCTCTTCAAAACAAACTAGCCGATCTATTCGCTTCTTTCAGTAAAAACTAGGAATCTGACGATTTTTATGCTGCCAGATTCATCTAAATAGATCGTATGTAATTCCTAAGCACAACATCTGCCCATGGTTTGCGAGTAGTTACACAAAATATCGTTGCTCCGAGACAGTTATTTCGAGCAGTATTATCGGTCGTAAAGATACTGAAAATAAATTCAGGATGACGTGCGCCACTCGAACCCTTAACACGAAGTAGCGCGTTTTCATCAAATGCGGTTAGTCTTTGCCAACTATGGTGATCCTGAAACAAGTTAAGGATTACAACCCGTTCGACTAACTCAAAATAAACCTGTTTTGACCAATTCACTTCAAATAAAAAAATGCCGCTAACTCCTGAACAACTGCAATCTCACATAGACAAGCTTCCTCGTATAGAAATGGCGCACCTGCCAACTCCGCTGGAACAAATGCCTCGATTGACCGATCGCTTGGGTGGTCCGGACATTTGGATCAAACGAGAGGACCTGACGGGCCTGGCGTACGGTGGGAATAAAGCACGTCATTACGAGTTCGAGATGCCTCACGTCGCTGAGCAGGGTTACGACGTGATGATCAACATCATGGACTACCACTCGAACAACGCCCGAATGACCGCTGCGGCTGCCAACAAAATCGGGATGCGTTACATCCTTGTTCTGAAACACGCTGCTCACAGAAAGGTTCAGGGCAACCTGTTGATCGACAAGATTCTCGGAGCCGAGCTCCATCTTCTCGACGAATTTCAATCGGGTGATGCAGACGGGTATGCAGCAAAACTGAAAGAAGACCTAGAAGCTGAAGGTAGCAAGCCATACCTGATTCAGGAGCATTTATTCCCGCGCATCGTGGGAATGGTCGGATTTGTTCAGGCAGGTATTGAGCTGCGCGAGCAAATCGAGCGAGAAAATCTCCATAACGTTCACATCATCGGCGTTGCCGGTCGTTCGCTATGTGGATTAATAATTGCCGCTAAAGCGATGGGACTCGATTGGAAGTTCACAGGCGTGACAGTCAACTATGACGTTCCCTTGAGCGGGTATATCTTCGAACACAACAAGGATATTCAGGAGCTTCTCGACCTTCCAGTTACGTTTGAGCAGAGCGATATACGAGTGCTCGACCAGTACGTCGGTGAGGGTTATGGAGTCATGACTCCGCAGGTTGCTGAAGCGATTCATATCGCAGCAGAAACTGATGCAATCATTTGCGATCCTAATTACACAGGCACTGCCATGGCAGCACTTATCGACCAGGTAGAAGACGGTGGATTCAACGAAGACGAAACCTTAATTTTCCTTCACACCGGTGGATTACCTGCAGTTTTCACGTTCGCAGAGCAGCTTGCAGCATTCAACAGATAGACAAATCCTGTCCTAATCCTCGACGAACTACATACCTCAGCGTCATTTACAGCGGATAGACGCGCATCCTAAACATGCAGCAAAAACAGCACTGCGTGCTAACGGCATGAAGAATTCAGTTGAACTTGATACGCGAGCGAGTGTTTTAGTAGCGCTATTCAAAACTACGATGAACAGGCAACTAGCTCTATTGCCCTCGTTCTTCACGCTCCCGCAGAGCTTGCTTCGAGGAGTACCAGAGCCAGAGTGCTCCTCCGACGAATGACAGTGAGATCAGCACAAACAGAGCCGTACCCCATCCGTTACCACTGCCGCTTCGCACACGCGACTGCACTATTACGGGCATCACGGTCGAACCTTGTCCCAAATCGGATTCAACCTCAACATCAATTGCCCACTGGCCTGCAGTCTCAAGATCTAGCTGAGAAAGGTAGAAAGTCCGGTCTGCCGGTGAGTTAAGTGCTGGCGAGTACTGGCGTTCTCCCTCATCAGCTGGGGTTCCGAATACCCGTACGAAAACCTCGGGCAAGTCTTCGTCGGTTTCCGCATCCCGCACTCTCACGGCAACTCGTGTAATTCCGACTATAGGGTTTGGTGGAGAGACCTGGACCTGGATGCTGTAAGGACCGGCGATGTCTTCACCCAGAATTGCGTATCCAACTATTGGCTCTTCTTCCTGAGCCTGAACGGTAGTTGCAGTTGCGATTAGTGCAGCTGCAACGATGGCGAAGATGAATGAAATCTGTCGAATCGATCTAGTCACTCGGAAATCTTTCAGTCGAATTGAGAGGTAACGTCCTCGCATTTGTTGAGAAACGCGGGTTAAATTCTGCCTCACACCGAAGAGAAATGGTGAGGAACTTCTCTTGCAGCAATATGATTTAGTGATCACCGGTGGCCGAGTCATCGATGCAGAAACGAATTTCGATGGATTTGCCGATGTCGCTGTAAGAAACGGGATCGTCAAAGCGATCGAGCCCGAAATAGATCAGTCAAACGCTGACGACGTTCTAGATGTGTCCGGCAACTGGGTTATTCCGGGGATGATCGACACCCACGTTCACGTTGCTAACGCCAGTGACCTCGGTCGAATACGCGGCATGGGCCTGCAAATGGTTGCTGCAGCCGGTGCGACGACCGTAATAGACCTCGGTGGCAGCATGGACGCGCTTATTGAGGGAATCAAAGTACGCGGTTCTGGCGTCAACGTTGCTTCTCTCGGGTATCTCAAACCAGGCGAGACTGTGCCAAACAGCAGTTTGTCGCAAACAACTATTCGCGGCATTGTTGAAACTGCGCTCGATGCCGGATCAATCGGGATCAAACTCTGGGGCGGCTACTACCCATTCACGCCGGATGAAACAGGTCATTTCATTGGTGAAGCTAACGACCTTGGCGCTTATGTCGCCTACCACATTGGTACCACTGAGTCCGGGTCCCGTCTCGATGGAATGAGAGAACTTCCGTCAATACTTGGCTCTGATAGACGAGTTCATGTTGCACATATCAACGCCTACTGCCGAGGGTCGATATTGCCGGTAGACGACGAGATCAGGGAGTCCCTGTCGATCCTTGAATCGCTACGTAACCAGGTAGTTTCAGAAGTTCACCTTGCGCGACCGAATTTCACGCTCGGAAAGTGTGACTCTGAAGGCAATGTTGAGGCAGATGTTTGCCAGAACTGCCTGAGGTTAGAGAACTACGACACGACAGCCGACGGTATTCGTTCAGCGTTGAGAGACGGATATGCGTCAACTGTCGAAGAAACTCGAACTGGACTGGTATTGGTGTCGGGTGAACGTGGCGTTGAGTTGTTCGACGAAGGCGAAACTGATGTCCCGATGAGTTTTCCGGTCAACAACCCGATATCCGGCTTCCAACTGACGGCAGCGAAGAACAAGGAAGGCGAGTTCATAGTCGATGCGATCGGTAGTGACGCCGGAGCGTTGCCACGAAATGTAAATATCGAACAGGGAATGAGATTGGTTAAGTTCGGGGCTCTTGAGCCTTCGGAACTGGTACAAAAGCTAAGCCTCAACTCGGCAAAAATGATCGGTTTGCCAAATAAAGGCCGCCTTTCACCCGGTAAAGATGCCGACATCACTGTGATCGATCCATACAAAGGTGTAGCCAGTCACGGCATCGTTGGGGGTGAACTCATCATGCTCGACGGGCGCCCAATTGGCTCAGGTGGAACGATCCTGACTACAGATCGAGGTAAACGAGCAGTCGAAGCAACCGGTATCGATCACGAAATCATCGACCCATCACTGGCGATGATGTACTCCGGTCGCTAGTGCGATGACTCCAGTTGTTGATCGTCAATCTTCACGTTCCTGAACGAAAAGTAGATCAAGAAGTCGTAAACAAGCTTCAGACCGCCTCCGAACAACCACGGTGCCACCGTGTACGAACCTGCCCACAGGAAGCCCGTTGCGGTCGAGCTAGGCATCCTGCCAATGCCCCGACCCAGATTCGCTGATCCTGCCATCACAGTGCGTTCTTCTGGCGGAACAATTGCCATCATGTACGCCTGCCTCGTAGGGACGTCCATTTCGTCGAATATTCCTCGTGCCATCCACAGGAACACAGCAATCCATGCAGCGGGTGAAAGTGCGAACGAGATCAGGAAAAGGTTTGACACTACCTGGGTCCAGACAAACGTGTTCAGCAACCCGATTCGCGCAGAAACATATGGTGCCAACCAGATCGAAACCATGTTCATCGCTTGCGTTCCAACGAGAATGGCGCCGATTGTTCCTTCGCTCAAGTCGTACTTTTCGACCATCCAAAGTGCGAAAAACGAATCGAAGATCATTCCACCTGCGAACGAATCCACACCGAACAACGCAGACATTCCAAGCACAGGGCGTTTCGCTTTTGATTTGAACGGATTTACGAGCTGCTCACCGCTAGGCAACTTAGATTCAACCGCCGAAGACAGGCACAGGTAAACTACGGCGTTCAGAACATTGATGCCCAGGTAAATCGCAAGGAGCACTTTGTAAGCGTCAATTAACTCCCAACCTCTGACACCTATCAAATAAGTCGCAATACCGACAAGTGCGCTTCCGATTGCACGACCACCAGCTGAACTGATCGATAGGTTTGAGAAGGCACGAGTCCTGTTAGCAGGAGTAGAAACTTCGGTTAGGGACTGTTGTTCGAGTTGCAGACTCGGACCCCAATGCATCCCACTTCCCGCGTACGATCCGCAGAATGAAGCGACACCGATCAGCCACACATTCTCTGTGACCATCAAAACCAGGATCATGAGTCCGGTTAGCAGGGCGATAAAAGCAAACCAGGTCCGGCGCGAAATCCAGTTAGCTGTGAACATTACCGCAAGTGACAGAACGAACCCACCTACCAGGCTCGCTCCCAGTACCAACCCAATTTGAGTAATAGATAGGCCAATTGCGGAAAGGTAGATCGCCATGATCACGGCTATGAGACCTCTTCCCATGTCTCGCAGCCCACGTCCCGCATAGACTATGTATGCATCTAGTGACGGTCGTCCTTCGATCGGTAAGAGCTGGTCTGAGATGTACTGCGTCATTGCACGGCGAACAGTAGCAAAATCCTGTTCAAATCGCCGCGAATGAAGGGCAAAAAAAGAAGTGCTCCCAAATACAGCTCGGAGCGCTTCTTGTGATGGATATTTGGTTTAGTTGTAACCGCAACTGTTGAATCTTCATCATCACCACCGATACACGCGATCGCGATTATCGGCATCAAAGTAAGAGCCTTGACAAAAATTCATCTGAGTTTGTAACTCTGTCAAATCATTTTTCCTATCCTCTAAACGAGAAACTCCGTGAGCCACTCAAACTGCACACTGGAAGTGAAAGACTTATTTCAGTCCACAGTTTGTTCTCAGCGCTCACCGAGTTAGGTAATAATCCTTTGACTATGGATACTTCTAAATTACAAATGAGTAAAATCCCGGTTCATGTTGCAGATCAATAATGTTCGGAGCCAGAGTTGGTAACAACACAGCAGTTCGATACGGTCATCAAAGGAGCTAGGGTAGTCGACCCAACAAACTCAATTGACGACACTCGTGACCTGGGTATTAGGCACGGAAAAATAGGTCAAATTTCCGAGAACATAGCTCCCGAAAATGCTGAAGACATCATCGATGCCACTGGCTTCATCGTCATGCCGGGTCACATTGATACTCACGCTCACCTCTCTAGTCCGTTCAACACCTCTGTAGATCGCGCATTTGGACACGCCATGCTCGTCGAATCTGGTACCACCACGGCAATTGACCTCGCTGGTGATCCGACAGCAATGTCCAAAGGCATGCTGGCTCGAGGTGCTGGAATGAACGTCGCCTCACTCATGGGACTTGTTCCACACAGCACGATCCCGGAAGATGATCCTCGCCCGAACGTACTGAGAGACGCTATTGCCGACGTGAAAAAGCGCGGTGGTTACGGCGTAAAAATGCTCGGCGGATATCACCCGTTCACACCAGAAGTTTCTTCCACCGTCGTTAAGGAAGCGAACGAGCAGTTGGCATGGGTCGCATTTCACGTAGGGACCAAAGATTCCGGCAGCGACATGACAGGGCTACGCGAAGTTCCAGAAATAACCGGAAACGGCAGATTACACGTCGCACACATCAACTCGTACACACGCGGAATGATTGATGTACCACACGAGGAAGTTCGCGAAGCTCTCGCGATGATCGAGTCGATGAAGTCCAACTGGATCACCGAGGCTTATTTGGCCCAAGCTAATGGCACGAACGGTAAATGCGACGAAGAAGGCAACGTCATCTACAACGTCGCTCAGAACTGCCTGAAAGCGCGCGGATATCCAACTACCGAAGCGGGTGTTCGCCAGTCGCTGCTCGACGGCTATGGTTCGGCACTTGTCGAGCGTGGTGGCCGCGTTGTGCTGGTCACGGGTCAGGAAGCAGTCGATATCTGGGAATCAAAAGCAACCGATGCATCGCTAAGCTATCCGGTAAACCCACCAACAAGTGCGTTTAGTCTCGCAACGGCACGGTATGACGACGGTTCTTTCGTCGTAGATGCGATTTCCACAGACGGAGGATCGCTCCCGCGAAACGTCGCAATCGAACGAACGATGGCTCTCGTGAACTTCGGGGCGTTGAGCATGGACGAAGCAGTGATGAAGCTCAGCTATACGCCTTCTCGAATGTTGGGATTGCTAAACAAAGGTCATTTCACCGAAGGTGCGGATGCGGATATCACCATCGTGAACCCGGCAACAGGAAAAGCCACTATGTCGCTAGTTGCAGGTGAACTCATCATGTTGAACGGTCGGGCGATCGGAAAAGGTGGTACGTGGCTCGTTCTAGAAGACGGTAAACAAGCAGCCGAACAGTCTGGACTTCCCTATGAAGTCGTCAATCTTGAAAACAGCAAGTTGTACGCGGGTTGGAACTGAGGAATTTTCAATGACACTCAAAGACCGAATTGGGGTTGATGCAGGCAAGACCAAACTTGAAGATGCGATCCAGTGGGCCGCAGATAACGAGTTCTACTACCTCGACTTCAACGCAGATGCGGGTCCAAACCACATGGACTCGTGGACTCCCGAACGAGCCAAAGAAGTTCGAAAGATGTGCGAGGCGAACGGGATTTCGATCGGACTCCACACCCTATCTGCTGTAAACATCGCCGAGTATTCGCCATATGTTTCAAGAGCAGTTGACGAGTATTTGAGAGGTTCGATTGATCTCGCAAATCAGCTGGATTGTTCCTGGACAGTGGTACACGCCGGATACCACTTTTCGGGTGACGTTCCAGAACGGACAAAAGCGTCGCTCGAACGTCTGAAGCGAATCGGCAAGTATGCATCCGACACTGGTCAGCGAATTCTTCTAGAAAACCTCAATTTCGAGCCGGAACACTCTGAAGTTCACTACATGGCTCACACTGTCGAAGAAACTCGGCAATATTTTGATGAAATCCCACCTGAACACCTTGGTTGGGCATTTACTGCCAATCATTCCCACCTAGTTCCAGATGGTGTAGATGGATTCATCGACGAATTTGGAATCGACCGGATTGGAGAGGTACGCCTCGCAGACAATCACGGCGACTATGAGGTCCACTTGATTCCTGGCGAAGGCACGCTCGATTTCAAGAACCTGCTCACTCGACTTGAGTCCGCTGGTTACAACGGACACTACTCAATGGCGTACGGCAACGACGACGAGCGCATTGCATCACGCGATCACCTGAGTTCATTGATCTGATACGCAACTCAAAACGGGACCGGTGAAATGTACAAGCAAGTAGAGATATCAGATGAAAATTCACTCTTCCCGGAAGGTGCAACTACTCACGGTCGATCGACCCGCGCACCCGCAACCGGCACTCGAGGCATGGTTGCATCCGCACACCCATATGCATCTCGCGCCGGTCTCGACGTCCTTCAAGATGGCGGCAATGCGGTCGACGCTGCTGTTGCGGTTGCCACAACTCTCAATACGGCTGAGCCATACATGTCAGGAGCGGGTGGAATCGGTATGGCGATGATCTACATCGCCAAAGAAAACCGAACTCGAATTCTGAATTTCTCGGGGCATGCACCAAACGCTGCGCAGCCCGAGATGTACGACAAGCTCAACGCAGAAACTGGCCCAATTTCACCGTTGGTCCCAGGCAACGTATCTGGCTGGATGACCATGCACGAGGAGTACGGAACGTTACCTCGGGCTCGGGTTCTGCGAGATGCGATTGATTACGCGCGTGATGGCATTGCACTGTCCCCGTTCAACGCATCGATGGTCGAAGAGAACCTTGTTCGTATCGATCAGTTCGAGACATCGCAAAAAGCGATAGTTGTTGAGAGAGAGCGACTTAGTGCGGGGTCTGTTTTCAAGCAGCCTGATCTCGCCGACACCTATTCGCTGATTGCTGAAGGTGGACAGAAAGAGTTTTACGAAGGATCACTTGGCGACAGGATTCAGCAGGGACTTCAAGTATCGGGCGGAATCATCAGTCGCGCAGAACTGGCTGAATACCGTGCCTACTGGCAGGAACCGCTTTCAACGAACTACCGGGGATTTGAAGTTCGCACTCCTCCACCCAACTCCGCTGGATACCAAATCCTGGAAACACTCAACATCCTGAGTCACTTCGACGACCTTCAATACGGTTCGGCGGACACCGTGCATAAGCTGGTTGAGGCCGTGTACATCGCTGCAGATGATCGGGCGAAGTACTCGGGAGACCCCAGGTATGTGGATATTCCGCTTGATCGACTACTTTCTGCTGAATACGCAGAAGAAAAAGCCGCCGGTATAAATCTGATTGAAGCTGGAGGACCTCCTGCGGAACGATGGAACCGATCTCGCGTTGATCATCCTCCTGCCGGTGTTAAACCCGAGTTTGCGAGCGGACTAACTACTCACTTCGCTACTGCAGATTCAGAAGGCAACGTTGTGACCGTTACGCAAACGCTCGGTGGAGCGTTCGGTTCAGCAGTCGTCGCCGGCGACACTGGCGTGTTTATGAACAATATGTGCAAGTGGTTCGACATTGAACCAGGCACCGACAGCCCAAACATCATTGGTCCGGGTAAGCAGCAAGATTTCTGCCTTGCGCCCGCGCAAGTGTTCCGTCCAGACGGCGATTCGACGAAGATTCACCTGTCGCTTTCAACTCCTGGCAGCTGGGGCATTCTTCATACGACTGCACAAATGATTCACAACCAGCTCGATCACGGTATGAACGTGCAGGAGGCAATTGAGGCTCCGCGGTTCCGCTTCTATGACGACGGAATGTTACTGCTTGAGAACCGGTTCCCACGTCGAATTAGAGAAGACCTCGCAAGGCGCGGACATCGTGTTCATGTCGCTCCCGACTGGCACAACGCTGTTGGTGGCGGACAAGGTATTCAGTTCACAGAGCATGGATCGATGCTGGGTGGTGCCGATCCGAGGCGAGACGGTGTGGCACTGGGTTATTAGTGAGTAAAGCTCCGGGCGTGACTGCGTTGAAACGCGATCGTGACGAAGTCACTCAGCTAAGGATCTCCTCTCCCTGACCCTTTCCAGTCCGGAAAGGGAACCTCGTCGTGACAATGGTGAGACAATTGTCAGACGATGACTAAGCCCAGCAATCACATCAGCGCCAGCTACGGCAATCTTTCCGAGTTTCCGAAAATGGTTTTCGGGGTCATGGGTTCTGCGGGTGGTGAACTCAAAGAAGACTCTCGCGACAAGATATTCCAACTGGGTGCTGAGGTAGGAAGACGCGGATACACACTTGTCACTGGTGTGGCTCCAGGACTGCCGCATGACTCCGTGCTTGGCGCAAAATCTGAAGACGGGCTGGTAATCGGGATTTCTCCAGCGCAGAGTTTCACAGAGCACATAGAACGTTATTCGTCGCCAATTCGGGGCTACGACATGATCGTGTACACCGGAAGCGGTCTGATGGGGCGTGAGATTGAAAACATACGCAGTTGTGACGCAGTTGTGATCGTCGGTGGACGTTCCGGTACGCTCGGAGAGTTCGCTATTGCGTATGACGAGGCAAAACTAATCGGTGTTCTTGAAGGCACAGGTGGTATTGCCGACCACATTGATGAACTGGTCGATGTGATCAACAAGGACACTGGCGCAATTGTCATCGGAAACTCTGATCCAGTTGAACTCGTCCGACTGCTTGAGAATGAGTATGTGGAAAACGTGCTGCCGGGATACCTTGAATTGATCGAAGATCACAACCCTGACGGTGACCTTGAGTAATTCTCAAATCCCGATCATTCAATCTGCACATCACCCCCAACCACCCCGCCGAAGGTCCCTCCAGCAAGGTCGGGACATCCATAAGGAACATAAATGAGCGTAGTAAAAATTAACGCGATTGAAGTTGGTCCAGATCGAGGACCTGAACTCGAAAAACGGTTCGAGGCTCGGGCTAAAGAAGTCGAACAAATGCCCGGTTTCGAGGGTTTTGAACTACTTCGCCCGGTTGAAGGTGAGTCTCGATATTTTGTTTACACGCGCTGGGAATCTGAAGAAGCGTTCCAGAACTGGGTTAACAGCCCTGCATTCCAGCACGGTCACAGGCAAGCCGCTGCCGACAAGAGTCCGCAGCCAGTCGCACACGACTCGGCATTGCTCAGCTTCGAGGTTGTGCTGAAGGCTTAGAGAATCGTCAACTCCGGGCGGACATGCGTCCTTGGTCGCGAACGTCGCATCTCCCACCCTCTAACTCCCTCCCAGTCCGGGAGGGAGAACCAGTCGCCAGTATCCGCTGGCGACCTAGCGTTGGACTCGGCCTGAGGTGTCTCCACCTGCTACTGCCATTACTTCCTTCACGCTAACCAGGTTAAAGTCACCGTGGAAGGTGTGTGACATTGCCGAGGCTGCAACTGCGAAATCGAGGATCTGCCTTGAATTCCAGCCATCCTGGTTCAGACCGTAGATCATTGCCGCACAGAATGAGTCTCCACCACCTACGCGATCAACGATTCGAACCGGGTACTTCTTGCCGACAAGAATTTCGTCTCCGTCGAAGTAAATTGCACTCCAATCGTTGTCATCGGCTGACTGGCTTTCACGTAATGTGATTCCCACCTTCTTGAAGCCGAATTTGTCGACGAGTTCCTGAACAACTGGTCTGTAGGCGTTAGGGTCGATTTCACCTGTAGTTACGTCAACGCCTTCAGCTGCAACACCAAGACACTTCTCAGCGTCTTCTTCGTTTCCGATCGAAACATCTACGTGCTTCATCATCGGAATCATCGTTGCCTGCGCTTCTTCAGGGGACCAGAGGTTCTTTCGGTAGTTCATGTCAGCACTAACCGTTAGACCCATCTGCTTAGCTGCTGCGGCCGCTTCTTCACACGCGGCGGCTGCGCTCTTCGAAATTGCAGGAGTGATTCCGGTGAAGTGGAACCAGTCTTTACCCTGGAACACCTTCTCCCAATCAACTTCGCCAGGCTTGATTTCAGCGATAGATGAAGCTGATCGGTCGTAAACAACCTTCGAAGCTCGCATTGCTGCACCAGACTCTAGGTAGTAGGTACCGAGTCGTTGACCCTGTCGAAGGATTTCTGAGGTGTCTACACCGAACTGGCGGATGTAGTTGATACAGGACTGCCCGATGTCGTTGTCGGGAATTGCGGTTACGAACGTTGCGTCAACACCAAATTGAGCCAGTGAAACCGCAACGTTACATTCACCACCACCGTAGGTGACTTCAAATTCGCGTGCCTGGGTGAACCGCTCTCGTCGCATCGTTGCGAGTCGAAGCATCACCTCTCCGAAAGTTACTACCTTGGTCATTTCTGTCTCCGAATACTAGGAAGCCACCGTCCTTACAGACGGAAGCGGAAAGTGAAAATGCTTATCGACCTCTGATCGACTTGATCAGGGCAACTGTGTCTTTACTTCGTTGCTCGAGAGTGTCCCAGTCGTCGTTTGCAACTACGTCACTGGATACGAGCTTCGAGCCCATTCCAACTGCGACAACACCTGCATCGAACCATGGCCGAAGCGACTCTTCGGTGATGTCTACACCGCCGGTTGGCATGATCGAGGACCACGGCATAGGAGCGAGAACATCCTTCACAAATCCAGGGCCACCAACAGCAGAACCAGGGAATACCTTGACGATATCGACGCCAAGTTCTTCGGCTGCGCTAATCTCAGACGCAGTACCGCAACCAGGGACGTATCCGACCTTGCGACGGTTGCAAACCTTTGCAACGTCAGGGTTGGTAACTGGACCAACGATGAAGCTGGCACCTGATGAGATGTACATAGAGGCTGTACCAGCATCGAGGACTGATCCTGCACCGAGAATGGCGTCAGGCAGTTCGGCGGCACAGTACTTGTCGAGAGCAGTGAATACTTCCCAAGCGTGGTCGCCTCGGTTCGTGAATTCGAGAACCTTAATGCCGCCGTTTACGCAGGCACTGGCAATGTTTTTCGCCTTCTCGATATCACCGTTGTAGAAAACAGGTACAACACCAATCTCGTGAACGGCGTTCAGCGCCTGGAGCCTTGTGTGTCTTGCCAACTCTTACTCTCCCTTACCGATAGTTCCTTGAAATAACCCAGATAGTTTATCCACGTTCGACTCGTTAGCCGAGCCAAATTCGTGAGTTCTGTGCGAATGAGGTTCGAATTAGTCGACTTCAAGTAGTAATCTCTTGGCTCGACGATCAAACGAACACAGGCCTGCGGCCAGTTCCAAATAGAACAAGAGACTCAAATGGACACCAATCCAGTCAAAGAAAAACTCAAGCGTGGTGAAGCATCAATTGGCACGTGGTCGACCACCGGTGACCCGGCTGTTGTTGAAGTGCTTGCGCGTCAAACTGACCTCGATTGGATCAATATCGACTTCGAGCACAACGCTATCGATGTGAGTACGGCCATCAACTGTCTTCGAGCCGCCGAAGGCTCAGGGAAACCTCTTTTCGCTCGAATTCCTTGGAACGACAAGGTTTGGATCAAACGCATTCTCGATATTGGGTTTATGGGAATTGTCGTTCCTGACGTAAAAAACGCCGAAGAAGCGGAAGCGGCCGTTCAAGCAGCGAAATATCGACCTCGTGGCTTCCGAGGAATTGGATCCTCACGTGGTCAGTTGGTATTCGGTTCTGATTACTACGCCAAGGCGAATGATCTCACTATGGTGATCATTATGATCGAAGACCCTGAGGCAGTGGATCAGATCGACGAGATCATGCAGGTTGACGGCGTGGATGTTTGCTTCATTGGTCCAAACGACCTTGCCAACATGCTCGATATTCCAACTGGAATGGACAACCAACACCCTGCACACATTGAGCAGGTTCAAAAGGTTGTCGATGCTGGTAAGAGACACGGAGTTGCGACCGGAGTTCATACCGGATCCGGTGAAGAAGCCGCTCGGCGCATCCAACAGGGCATGCAGTGGTTCCCGATTGGGTCAGACGCTCGTTTGTTGAAGACTGGAACCGACGGTCAGATTGCAGCGATGAATGCGGCGTTGGCAGGTGAGACGGTTGATGACGGCACTGAAGGCGGCGGGACTTTTTACTAAGTCTCGAATCAGATAGTGAAAAGAAAAAGCTCCGGTTGTTGCCGGAGCTTTTTTGTTAGAAGATCCTTCGACAGGCTCAGGACGGCAGTCTCAGGATCACAGATCATTCTCTCCCCGCGGAACGGGGAGAGTCAGAGAGTGGGATAGTGCGACGCCAAGCTGAGTGACTCTGTCACGATCGCGGTTTTACGAACGTCACTATAGCGCTTCTATCTCAGTCAGAAGTTCACCGGACGCCGGAATTGAGTCGGTGAACAGCTTTGACCAGCGAATCACGCCTTCTTCGTCGATGATGAAGACTGATCGTTTCGCCTTACCGGATTCCTCGTTGAACACACCATAAGCTTGAGTCACTTCACCGTGCGGCCAAAAGTCAGATGCGACATGGAACGGCACACCAATCATGCCCTCGTGCTCGCCCATGCTCTCTACCCATGCCTTTTGAACGGGAAGCGCGTCGGTGCTGATTTCCACGATCTCGGTGTCGAGTTCCTGGAATTTGTCGTAATGTGCACGGAACCCGCGCACCTGGTTCAGTCAGCCGCCTGTGAAGCTTGCAGGGTGGAAAGCTACTACGACTTTCTTACCTCGCAGCTTCGAGAGCGTCACCCGTCCAATATGGCTATCGAGCACAAATTCCGGTGCGGTTGTTCCGGCCTCAAGCAAAGCTAATCCCTTTCAGTAACCTAGTAGCAATATCTGGGAATACTAACCCCAGTTCCAGACTTTCATCGCGTTTTCACCGAGATATTTGTCGCGTTCTTCAGGTGTAAGCCAGTCGAAGGCTTCACGTACTAGACGAAGCTCGTCTGCAAGTGACAACCATCCGTGCTCTACTCGGTGGTAACCGGGGTAACCAGTGCCCCACATACACCTGTCGATCCCGAATGCGTCGATAGCCCGCTTGATCACGTCATGCATGTCATTGAACGGGAATTCTTCGACCGATCGATTGTGAATGTCGGAAATTTTCATCATAGCGTTCGGATGTTTCGCTAATCCAAGGACCGGCTGATATTCCTCGTACCCAGGACCCATTGAGGGTTCCGGGTACATCATGTGGTCAATAAGCCACGTGATTCCCTCATACTTGCCCGCTACATAGTCGAATTGGTGCGCGTGTTCGGGTCGGTTGTGGATCTGAACGATTCCCGATCGTTTTTCGATCTCCTCGAACATTTTTTGGTTCTCAGGTTTCAAAAGAATGTCCACCTCGCTGTAGTACTGAGGGTGGAACCTGAACCCTTGCATTCCTCGCTCGTCCATCCAACGGACCGCGATTTCTGCATTGTCGTCATCCATGGGATCAACAAGGCCCATGGAAACGAATCTGTCCGGGTATTTCAATGCTGATGCGGCGACATACTCGTTGTCCCATGTACTAAACGAGGTTTGAACCAGGACAGTCTTGTCTACGCCGTTCGCATCCATGTCTTCTAGTAAAAGTTCAGCGTTGCCGTGAGCAGAGGGTTTTGAAGTGAAGTTCGGGGCTGACGGACCGATTGGAGCAATCGGTGGCATCTCCCAAATATGCACGTGCGTATCTACGATCAATTGGACTTAGATCTTTCCACTTCGGTGAGGACGCGTCGTCAAGCAGTCACTATCGAAGTTGGTTCAGAAACTCGGATTGGGAATTGTAGAGAATCAGCACGCGCGAATTCAGTGTTCTCGACCGAAAACAGTTTTCATACGACGAGCTAATAAGTCCGACTTACTTCTCAGGTTGTCGGTCGTACATCAGCCGTGTGAAGAACGTTGCCATTTCAGCAGCACCGAGTATGAGTAAGCCCAGCCCAAACCATTGCTTCACCCATGACCCGGTGGTCGTGTAGGCATGTACGTTTTCTTCGGTAGCAGCAAGCGCTAAGTTCGATGCCCCGATGGAAAGTACAACTACAACTGCGGCGATGATGATTTGTTTCAGTGCATGCTTTGACATGCCGACACTATGCCCTACGTTGTCAAGAGCGGTCGTGAGGACCAGATGTCTAGATAAAACGGGATCTAGGAATCAGCCTGATTTGCGTCCGCCCAGTTGAGGACTGGCTTTCGCGCCGCTGTTGCCTCATCGAGTCGAGTCACCGGCAAGTGATGTGGCGCTTCCAACACCTGCTCTGGGGAGTCATCGATTTCGTCGTCGATTTGGCGCATTACCGCAATGAAGTGATCCAACGTCTCTTTTGACTCTGACTCGGTCGGCTCAACCATGAGCGCTTCTTGGATGATCAGCGGGAAGTACATCGTTGGAGCATGAATTCCGAAGTCGAGCATACGCTTGGCAATGTCCAGACCTGAAACACCGCGTTTCTTCTGCCTGGTCGCCGACAGTACAGTCTCGTGCATGCAATATCGATCGGCTGCAAGCTCGTACTTGTCTCGCAGCTTCGCCTGTATGTAGTTTGCACCAATAATTGCGTTCTCGGAAACGGATTTCAGTCCTTCGAGTCCGAGCGCCCTAATGTACGCGTAAGCACGCGCTGCAATCGAGAATGATCCGTGGAACCCATTGATAACTCCAATCGAGTTCTCAGGTGTCGATAGCTCAAATCCATTGTCGATCTCAATAGCGACTGGTTTTGGAAGGAATTTTGCGAGCTCCGCTGAAACCATCACAGGACCAGATCCCGGTCCGCCACCGCCGTGTGGCGTTGAGAATGTCTTGTGCAGGTTCGAGTGACATATATCGACACCCAGATCGCCCAGTTTCACCAAACCAAGCAATGCGTTCAGGTTCGCACCGTCCGCATATACAAGACCACCGGCATCGTGGATGATTTTGGTGATCTCAAGAATGTTCGGCTCAAACAATCCCAAAGTGCTCGGGATTGTCAGCATGAATACAGATGTTCGCTCGTCTGCGAGTTCGCGCAGGTTGTCTACATCGACATTGCCCTGCGCGTCAGATCGAACGGTAACGACTTCTAGTCCTGCCATCGCAGCAGAAGCTGGGTTCGTGCCGTGAGCAGAGTCCGGAATGATGGCGACAGTACGCCCGCTGTCGTCATTTAGCTCATGGTAAGCCCGGGCAACCAGCAGCCCAGCGTATTCGCCTTGTGCGCCGGCAAGAGGGGCCAATGAGACCCCGGGTAGCCCTGTTATCTCTCCGAGTTCATCCTGAAGCGACTTGAGCATCCGGATGGCACCTTGAGCGGTTTCGTCAGGTTGCAATGGATGAATGTTCGCCAAACCCGGCAAGTTCGCAAGCTCGTCGTTGATCTTTGGGTTGTACTTCATCGTGCACGAACCCAACGGGTAGAAATTCGTGTCGATCGAGAAGTTGAGCGGGCTCAGATTAGAGAAATATCGAATAACTTCGAGCTGTGAAACCTCTGGAAGTTCAACATCATCTCGAAGCAAGGAGTTGTCCGGCAGATCCTGTACTGGAACATCAGATTCTGGAACCGTAAATGCCTTACGCCCGGGAACCGAACGATCCATCAACAACCTGCGATCAATCTGATTAGATTGGATTTCCTGCACGGTCATACCGCTCCTCCAATCGCACTCAGAGCAGACACCAATTTATCAATGTCGTCCTTCGAACTGGTCTCGGTAACACAGATCAACATGCCATTTTCAGAGCGATCGGATATGTCCAATCCACCGATGATTTTCTGTTTGAGAAGTTCAGCATTAATCGCGCTTGGATTTTTTGGACATGCAACGACAAATTCATGAAAGAACGTGCCTTCACTCGATACGGAAAATCCGTCGAGTTTGTCTATCTCAGAAGCTGCGTAGTGCGCCTTCTGGTAACAGAGATTCGCTGTGTCCTTTATGCCTTGCTTACCAAGGGTCGCAACGTAAGCCGTGACCATAAGTCCGATCAATTGGGTGCTTGTGCAAATGTTTGAAGTAGCTCGCTCTCGTCGAATGTGCTGCTCTCTCGTTTGCAGGGTGAGCGCGTAGCCGATCCGCCCTTCGGTGTCGGTTGTTCTACCAATGATTCGACCCGGCATTTGACGGATGTGTGACTTCTTGCAAGCAAATAGTCCGACATACGGGCCACCGAAAGCCATTGGAACACCGAGCGGCTGACCTTCAGCGGTCACGATGTCGACACCGAACTCTCCAGGTGTTCGAAACATACCTAGCGCGGTTGGGTTCACGTGAACGACAGAAAGCGCACCGGAATCATGAGCAAGATTCGTCAGGCGTTCAACGTCTTCGATGACGCCAAAGAAATTGGGACTCTGAATTCCCACACATGCCAGGTCGTCTGGAATGGAACTAGCGTCGTATTCGATCTCAACAATCTCGATGCCCTGGTACCGGGAGTAAGCGGCGAGAGTGTCAGGTAATCGAGAATCGGTCGTGTTCAGCACACCCACTTTGGTGCGACGGGTAATTCGAGCTGCCATAAGGCAAGCTTCAGCAAACGCTGTAGGGCCGTCGTACATACCAGCGTTGGCAACTTCCATTCCGGTTAACTGACAAATTGCGGTCTGGAACTCGAACCCAACCTGCAGTGTGCCTTGAGCAGCTTCCGGTTGGTAGGGAGTGTATGCGGTGACAAATTCACCGCGCTGGAGAATCGATTTAACCGTGGACGGAATGTAGTGATCGTAAGCCCCGGCTCCAAGGAACGAAATGTAACCGTTACTTGAAGATGCATTCTCCGAAGCAATCCGATTGAATACGTCGGACAGTTCTTGCTCAGAAAGACCGCGCTCCAGGTTCAAACTTGGATGTCGATGTTCGACCGGGATGTCACCAATGAGGTCATCCAAAGAATCGACGCCGATGGCTGCCAGCATTTCGGCACGTTCAGATTCGGTTGCGGGTATGTAAGGGTGGTTTGCTTGAGTTTCGACCGTACTTGCCATCAGGTGTTAACTGGTCTCCGAATTATTGAAATTAGTCGAGGGTGGACTGGTACGTTTCCGAGTCCATCAACTCATCGAGCTGCCCCATGTCGGACAACTCAACCTTGATCAACCAGCCTGATCCGTACGGTTCTTCGTTCACAACTTCGGGAGAATCTGCCGTAGATTCGTTTACTTCGACGATTTTTCCACCAACGGGTGAGAATAGATCGCTCACAGCCTTCACAGACTCGATTTCACCGAATTTCTCGAACTGGGTTACTTCGCTTCCAGCGGCAGGAAGCTCAACGAACACGACATCACCAAGTGATTCCTGTGCGAAAACGGTGATACCCACTTCAGCGATATTGCCATCGACGCGAACCCATTCATGTTCTTTCGAATACTTGAGGTCATCCGGGTACATATTTGTCGCGATCCTTGTGAATTTCTCGGTTAATTACTGGCGTCGATAGAACGGTAGCTCAACGATTTCGGCTTCAACCTGTCGACCACGAACGTCGATCAGGATTCGGGTGCCTATTTCAGCTGAGTTTTGATCAACGTAGCCCAAGCCAATTGCAGCGTCAACAGTTGGTGAGTGAGTACCTGATGTCACCTCCCCGATCTTCTTATCTGGATCAGTAACCGAGAGTATGTTGAGGCCCGCTCTAGGTATCCCGCGACCGACCATTTTGAAGCCGACTAATCGACGTGTTGATTCTGATTCTGAAAAGTGCTTCAGCGCGTTAGCTGCGACGTAGTTTTCTCCTTGGAAATAGGCAAAGCGACCGAACCCTGCTTCGAACGGATTTGTGTCTGTGGACAGGTCGTTGCCGTGAAGCGGTAGTCCAGCTTCGAGGCGAAGAACATCACGAGAACCAAGCCCACACTCGTTCACACCAGAAGTCTTGAGAGTATTCCAAAGTTCTTGTGCCTTACCAGCGGGCACAATTACCTCGAATCCTTCCTCACCTGTGTAACCGGTCCGGCACAGTGTCGCGTTTACATCGAGCATTTCCGCTTGCCCAACTCTAAATCTGCGGATTCCTGACGCCTGCCCATCCGTCATCCCGTTGAGTATTTCGACTGCTTTTGGACCCTGAACGGCGATCATGGCAGTTTCAACGGTAACGTCACTCATCATGACATCCATGGCTGATTCAAATCTCGGAGTGATCCACTCAAGATCGACATCGTAATTTCCGGCGTTCACAACAAGCAGGTACTTCTCATCACTCACCCGATAGACCATCGCGTCATCGATGACGCCGCCTTCGGAGTTGCAAATGAAGTTGTACTTACCTCGTCCGATTTTTAGCGCGGGAATGTTGGCGGAAAGAATGGTCCCCAGGAAATATGCTGCTCCTGAACCTTCGAAGTACACACGCCCCATGTGAGATACGTCGAACATTCCGGCTGAATTGCGTACGGACTTGACCTCAGCAATGATTCCGTCTGAGTATTGAACAGGCATGTCCCAACCGCCAAATGGAACCATTCGTGCCCCGGAATCGACATGAACCTGGTGCAGTGGAGTTCGTTTCAGGTTTTCGTTGGACTCGCTCAATTCTCACTCCGGTTTCACGTTCCCCGTGAACATGTCGGATAGGATTTGGTCAGCTAGTCCAAATGTACCGGTTTCCTGGTGGTTTTTTATCGCTGATGAAGGCAAATTCACACTCAGTTCAACAACACCTCTCCTTGCAGGCGCTTCAGCGGCAGTGAGGGTTGGAGATCGTATTTTTACTTCTGGAATTGTTTCCGATCGAACCGGTGGTCTTGAATCCGAGTCGCACCGCGTGTTTCAGTTGATCGCTGAGCTGGCTCGTGCCAACGGTTTCCCCTGAGGGACGTTGTACGAACTCGTATATGGCACACATCACCTGACGGTGCCGAAGCCGAATCACTACTGAAATAATTGCATGGCGTTGTTTTTCCGCATCCAGGCCCCGCGCTGAGTGTCATCCAGATCGACTGTTTACCGGGCGCCGCTGCGGTCTCCGTGGAACTTGAGGTGATCGTAGATAGCGGTAACTCGGCGACAAGATTCGGTTCAAATTTCGAATCTTATAGTTCCGCCGGTGTATTAGTTGACGAAGAATTTTGGCTCTCAGGTCAGCGAGATGCCCCATCAGAATCCCGTTACTCACAAGTAGTTCGATCGATTGAAAAGGCTTCTACGATGCTCTCAGAGGCTGGAATCGGTAGCGGCGACATTGTTTCCACCCGCCATTTCATGCGTCACGACACCCAGTTCGAAACGGATCCTTCAGAGTGGCTAGATTTCAAGAAAGATTCGACACCGACATCGGCAGGCATAGCTGTAAGCGGCGTCGGCGACCCTGATCATCACTTCGTTTTTGAGCTTGAGGCAGTAAAAGCTGCTGGCAGCAACAGGACAAACTTGCGAACCGGAAGATCGTTCGAGGTGGAGCACAACTACTGCCGAGCAGTCCGAGTTGTTGAAGGTGAAGTCGTTTATGTAGCCGGGACGACTTCGATTATTCCGGGCGAAACTGTTCAGCACCCATACGAAGTAGGCCCTCAGGTCGCCGACACGTTAGAAATTATTCGATGGGCAATAGAGGAACTCGGGCTCGAGTGGGATGACCTCGTTCAAGCGCGAAATTATGTAGTCGGCGGACCAGAAAAGCTCGCGGAAGCAATAGGGTCGCTTGAATCCACACTCGATACCGGTTCAATTGCTTGCTAGGCCATCGGGGTCCCGGTCTTAGGCTGACCAGAAGTGGTGGTCGAAATCGAGGCAAGATCTGCTAGGTTTGGTCGCTAAACAGCTGTTCCCAGGTTGGCATTTGCTGAACCAGCTGACCACTGAACGGCCCACTGGCTCTGAGCAGTATGGAGTGTGGTACTGAAGAGGTGTTTAGTAGTGGCGTTGTATGACCTTCGGAAAGAGGATCACCACCATGGACACCAGTCAATTCAATCGGGGCACCAGTGGAGTGCACGGCTACTTGAAATCCACCGAAACCCTCAGATGAAATTAGCGATCCGAATCCGGCGAACTCCTCTTCGAGTTCAGACTTTCGTTGTCCTAGAAGATCTGGATCATCGAAAAACTTGTTGATACCGATATTTTCGAGAAATTCTGCCTGCGACACTCGACTAACTTTCGACAGACCGTCCACGTGCAGGGCATGATCGACAGCTGTGAAATCAACGTGCGACGTAATGTCTTGTCTTCCTACCCGTACGAGTGGGTTCTGACTAAGCGTGTGCTGGTAATAGCACCGTAGCGATCCTTCGACTCGCTCTGGCTTGTACAACTCCTGACGATCAAATCCGTAATCGATTGTCAGCACGAAACCTTTGTCGAGAACATCAGAAACAACGTCTGCCCAGTAACCGATTCGGAGGTTAACTTCCCCTCGATATCCGTCTGCAAGCTTGGGAGCAAAGGCAGCTACCCTCGCTTCAAGCTCCGGATCAGATGGGTAGCGCAACACTTCGACGAACCTGGTTCCATCCCAATCGACGAATATCTCCATCACCTCGCCACGAACGATCTGGAATCGGCTTACAGGGAAGGCGTCTATTAGTTCGTTGCTCAGAACGCAGCCAGTGATGCCTCTTGGTAACTCGGAACTGGACTGAACAATCGTTGAGTTTTCCTCGGGAGCCAGATCGGAAGCAACATAAGTCATTGCCTCTGCAAAATCTGGAAGCTCGTTAGTCGTGTACTCGATTATGTCCGCGGCGAGTGTTCCGTCACCAGCACCCATTTCCAACACTGTGAATTCGTGTGGTTGTTCCAGTTTTCTCCACATCTCTTCCAGCTGGAGGGCAATCAAGGCTCCAAAAGCCGGGTGGCTGACTGGACTGGTGAAGTAATCACCCACAACTCCAACAGGGGTTGCTCCAGGTGCTCTACGGCGAGTCGGGTAATAGCCGTGCTCTGGATCGTAAAGTGCAGACTCCATAAACGAGTCGAATGTGATCGGACCAAACTGCGAAATGTGGTCGATCAACTTCTGTTCGAGCGGTGATTTTGTGGAGTTGCCGTTCATACGGATCACATTGTGCATTAATCAAAAAGGGTGCCGAAAGGCACCCGGTTATCGATTATTTTTTCGTGTTGTTACTCTCGCTCTGCGATTGGAACGTACTCGACTGCGTGATCACCTGTGTACTGGAGAAGCGGTCGAATCAGGATATTGTGCTCGAACTGCTCAACAACCTGGATAGTCCAGCCAGGAATTCTTCCAACCGCGAAGATCGGCACGAACAGGTCCTGCGGAACACCGTTGAGGTAGTAAATAACTCCGGCGAAGAAGTCGACGTTCACGTGGATACCACGTCGTGCGTACGGCTTCATTGCGTCGACGACTGCCTCGAGAATCTGGTACCACTCGGGCTGTCCCATTTCTTCACTGAGTCGCTTTACACCTTCTCGCAAGTGGCCAGCTCGCGGGTCTTCCGCCTTGTACACCCGGTGACCGAAGCCCATTACTCGCTGGCGGTTCGACAGGAGGTTCTGAACGTAGTCAGCTGCGTTCTCGGGCTTGCCGATTTCACGCGCCATTTGCATGACGTTCTCAGCAGCACCACCGTGTGAAGGTCCGGATAGAGCAGCAATACCTGCCGTCACTGCACCGTGAAGGTCTGCGCTTGTTCCAGCAACTACTCGTGCTGTGAATGCAGAGGCGTTGGAGCCATGGTCTGCGTGAAGGACAAAGTCTTTGTCCATCAGATCTATCGCCTCTTGGCTTGGCTCATCACCGTTCAACATGTACAGGAAGTTTCCTGCGTGGTTGAGTGTGCTGCTTGGCGCTATCGGTTCTTTGCCCTGACGAATATTGTGGTGCGCCATCACGATGGAGGGGACTTGAGATGTGAGACGAACGCCTTTACGAATAGTCGCCTCGGTAGAGTTATCTTCTCGATCTTCGTCGAACGATGCGAGAGCAGAAACTGCAGTTCGCAGCGCGTCCATTGGGTGCGAGTCTTTGACGATGTCGATCACATCAAAGACCTGCTCTGGAAGTTCACGAGCAGCCTTCAGCTCGGCATCGAATGCGTCGAGTTCGGACTGGTTCGGCAACTTGCCGTGAATCAGAAGATATGCTGTCTCTTCGAACGTTGATTGTTCGGCGAGATCGTTGATGTTGTAACCCCGGTACTCGAGGATTCCCTGCTTACCGTCGATGTAGGTCGTTGCGCTACGGTCGAAGTAAACGCCTTGAAGGCCGCGATGTAGCGTTATTTCTTCATTCGTCATGTGGGGTTACTGATCCATTCGTTCGTGCTGAAGGCACGAAGTGTAAATCTCCGTTGATACGAGTATCGCGAACTTCGGCGCGTGTTGAAGACTCTAAAGGTAGTTTTTGAGTTGTTTCTAGCGAGTCAAGGCTACGCCCGGCGCAATAGACCGTCAAATAGAATTGCCTATTGCACCGGGTACTCACAAATGAAGCTTTTGCGAGTTACAGCGGTTCTATGCTCGTTCTGCGATTTCTTGCTCGAGCTTTGCCACTACATCCGCAACAGCGATCGCACCGAGGTCATCACCGGTGCGTGTTCGAACTGCTACAGCCCCACCTTCGATTTCGCGGTCACCAGCGACGAGCATGTACGGCACCTTCTGGAGTTGTGCTTGTCTGATCTTCGCGTTCATTCGATCGTTGGAATCATCAACGCGAGCCCTGATTCCGACTTTCCTCAGTTCAGTGAGAACGTGGTAGCAAAAGTCGATGTGACGGTCCGCGATTGGGACCAGCACTGCTTGAACAGGTGACATCCATAGCGGCAATGCTCCGGCATGGTGCTCGATAAGCACACCGAGGAACCGTTCAAGTGAACCATACATAGCGCGGTGAACGACAACAGGTCGCTGGCGAGAGCCATCTTCAGCCGTATATTCCAAATCAAATCGCTCTGGTAGCGAGAAGTCGAGCTGAACCGTGCCCAGCTGCCAATCACGTCCAAGTGCATCAGGAATGAAGATATCGATCTTTGGACCGTAGAACGCACCTTCACCTGATTCCGCTGTGTATTCGTGTCCAGACGCGTCCAACAGTTCAGTGAGGACAGACTCCGCCTTGTCCCACATTTCTTCGGAGCCAACGCGTTTTTCTGGTCGTAACGACAACTCAAATCGATAGTTCTCAAATCCGAGCGTGTTGTACGCCTCTTGCAACATATCGAGGAACGAATTGATCTCCTGCCCGATCTGATCGACTGTGCAGAAGATGTGAGCGTCATCCTGAACAAATGATCGAACCCGAGTAAGACCGTGTGTGACACCGGAGCGTTCGTTGCGGTGCAGTCTTCCGAAGTCTGCCATCCGCATTGGAAGATCTCGGTAACTGTGCGAATCTGCCTGGTACAAAATTGCTGCTGCGGGACAGTTCATCGGCTTTACGCCGAACTCGCGCTCGTCGACATCCACGAAGTACATGTTTTCGGAATAGGCTTCGAGGTGACCAGACTTCCTCCACAAATCTGTGTTGAAGATTTGAGGAGTCATCACCTCGTCGTATCCGTACTTTCCGTAGAGCTCCTTCACGTAGTCGATCAGGCTATTCATTACCACCGCGCCCTTCGGCAGGAAGAACGGGCTGGCGGGAGCAATCGGATCGAAGAAGAAGAGTCCAAGCTGTCGACCAAGTTTCCGGTGATCTCGCTTCTCAGCTTCTTCTCTTCGCCTCAGGTAATCCTTCTGGGCGTCTCTCGATTCCCATGCAGTGCCGTAAATACGTTGCAGCATGGGATTGTTCTCATCACCACGCCAGTAGGCACCGGCAGTTGAGAGAAGCTTGAACGCACGAATGTCGCCAGTGCGCTCCATATGACCACCGCGACACAGGTCTTCAAACTCGCCATTCGAGTGACTACAGAAAGTCACTTTTTCATCAGCTGGGATTCCCTGGAGAATCTCAACCTTGTACTGGTTGTCCTTAACGAGCTCAAGTGCCTCATCCCGCGTCACTTCTCTCTCGACAAAGTCGGTATTCGATTTGATCGACTGTTGCATCTGTTTTTCGATCTTCTTTAGATCGTCGGGAGTGAACGGGTTTTCGACTGAGAAGTCGTAGTAGAAACCGTCTTCGATCGGAGGTCCAATCGTTAGTTGTGCATCTGGAAATAGCGTCAGCACGGCTTCAGCAAGTACGTGCGCCGCTGAGTGGCGCATGTTGTCGCGGTACTGGCTTTGCTCAGCAGGAGATAGGTCTTTAAATTTTGCCATTTGAACTGGCTCCGTCGGTTCGACACGTCAGGTCGAAATCAAAAGATCGAGATGCGCTGATAGGGCGTCTAAGTCGCTAGTGATTCGGCACGTCGCCAGGAAACAGGCGGCGTGCCTACGTAGTCAACGTGTCGCGCCCGTCAGACGGGCTGCACTCCGCAATGTCGCGCTCAACCAATTCGAAGGTTGGGAGCAAAGATATGTGCGACTTTGATTGCATATTCACCGACTCGTCTAAATTGGTGGGCGGTACAGGACTTGAACCTGTGACCTCGTCGATGTCAACGACGCGCTCTAGCCAGCTGAGCTAACCGCCCGAGACGGAAATTTAATTTTATACAAAGGATGTTAGTTAGCCCTATAGCGAAAAACATCCATTTGTTCATTTATAAAAGATCGCACAATCGAAGACCGTCGAGCTTATGGGACTCGTCTAGTCGTGTTAAACCACTTGCCCCCGGTACGGTCGACCGGGGGCAAGAGAGATTTCTTTTTCGGAAAACCTCAGGTTTTACTCCTGAGATTCACCTTCTTCCGCTTCGTCGACGAACTGCGGTGCAGGCTCTGGGCTTTCTTCAGCAGTTGACGTTGAAGCCCTGAGAGCTTCAGCAGCACGAGCTGCGTCATCGTCCGAATCACCGCTTGAGTCACCTTCGCCGGTCGCAGCATCAGCCAGAGCAGTCACAGCAGCAAGCAAGCCACCGTCATCGCTGGTTGGGTCTGATGTTGCCGCAGCCGCAGCAGCAGCCGCTGCTGCATCGGCACCAGGATCGTAACTGTTCTCGGCACCGACGCCGACAAGCTCTCCACCGCCAATAGCAGCGAGTGCTTCCTCGAACGTGGCAGGTGCCTGGGTAAACCCGGTAAGACTACCAAGCTCGTTAGCACCTTCCTCAATACCGAGTCGCTCTCGACCTTCATCAGTCTGGTCAAGTCGAGCCGGGATGAGTCGTCCGATGATGACGTTTTCTTTCAAACCGTTGAGTCGGTCAACCGAGCCGTTTACGGCGGCCTCGGTCAGCACTCGTGCGGTTTCCTGGAACGAAGCTGCCGCCAGGAAGCTCTGAGTGTTCAAGGATGCACGGGTGACACCAAGCAGAACTGGACTTGCCGTGGCAGGTTCACCACCATCAGCAAGGATTCGGTTGTTGGCATTCTCGTAGTCGTGCCTATCGACCAACTCACCTGGGAGCAGATCACTGTCACCAGGGTTATCAACACGTACTTTGCGCATCATCTGTCGAACGATCACTTCGATGTGCTTGTCGTGCAAGGTCACACCCTGTGAACGGTAAACAGCCTGCACTTCGTCAACGAGGTATCGCTGAACTGCGTGCTGACCTTCGATTCGGAGAATGTCCTGAGGGTTCTTAGGTCCATCAGTAAGAGCAGCACCCGGCTGGATCATCTCGCCATCTGCGACGATAATCTCTGATGCAGCCGGAATGACGTACTCACGTTCATCCGTCTCTGTCCAAGAGATGCTGACCAGTTCCTTGGTTACTTGAACGGTACCAGCAACTGGTGCGAAGATCTCTTCTTCAATTTCTGATTCGGTACCGGCTTTCACAGCGGCAGCCATGGCGGTCTTCTTGACCGATAGAACAGCCTCACCTGCGTCAACCCAGTCACCGGTCTTTACGGTCTGGCGGTGAGTCTCAGGAATATCGAGTTCCTCTGAGAATTCCTCAGTTGAGATCACTCGTACAACTCGACCTTCTGGGAGCTGTGCGATTTCGACCTTTCCGCCAATTTCGGAAAGAACAGACATACCCTTCGGCTGTCGAGCTTCGAAGAGCTCAACAACTCGTGGCAGACCAGACGTGATGTCCTTACCAGCGATACCACCGGTGTGGAACGTTCTCATCGTCAACTGCGTACCAGGCTCACCAATCGACTGGGCAGCGATAATTCCAACCGCCTCACCCATAAGGGCAGGTTGACCAGTCGCAAGCGATGCGCCGTAGCACTTCTGCGAAATTCCACGCTGGGTTGTGCTGGAAAGCGGTGAGTAAACCCATGCTTCCTGAACACCAGCCTTGGAAATCTCGTCAGCAATTGCTCGAGTTACCAACTGTTCACGGTCGGCAATGATCTCGCCCGTCTCAGGGTGTACCACTGGCTCAGCGAGGTAACGAGTAACGATTCGCTCAGCAAGCGGAGCCTGCATTCCGTCGGCTCCACCGTCTCGAATAAGGATTCCCTGCGCACCAGGGTCGTCATCAGTGGTGATGATTACGTCCTGAGCAACGTCAGCCAGTCGCCTGGTCAGGTAACCGGAGTCAGCCGTTCGCAAAGCGGTGTCAGCAAGACCCTTTCGAGCTCCGTGAGTGGAAATGAAGTACTCAAGAACCGAGAGACCCTCAGCAAAGCTGGAGCGAATAGGCATTTCGATAATGCGACCCTTCGGATCCGACATCAAACCACGCATACCAGCCATCTGCTTGATCTGAGCGATGTTACCTTTCGCACCCGAGTTCGCCATCGTGAAGATTCCACCGTAGTTAGGAAGCGTGTCTTCAACGGCCTTGGTCATCTTGTCTGAAACATCAGTCCAGATTTCAACGGCAGCCTTGTAACGTTCAGGCTCAGTTATGAGACCTTCCATGTACTGCTCGTCGAGTCGTGAGATCTTCTGATCAGCAGCAGAAAGCAGAGACTGCTTCTGAGGTGGAGTCAGAATGTCCTTCATAGCGATCGTCGTACCCGACTGAGTCGCGTACTTGAATCCTAGGTTCTTGAGCTGGTCAAGCATCTCGGACGTAACGTCGTTTCCGTAGTTGTTTACTGCTTCAGAAACAAGATCTTCGATGTCACCACGCTTGAACTGGTGATTTCGGAAGCCCATTTCGTCCGGCAATGCCCGGTTGAAGATGATTCGACCAATGGTCGTCTCAATCCACTCACCAGCCTCGTCTCGGACTTTGATTGTTTCACGCAGCTTTACACGTTCGATTTCGAATGCGAATCGGGCGTCTTCGAAGTTGGCGAATGTCTTGTACTTGGCATTACCGTCTTCGTCCTTCTCAACCGGAGTCAGCTCTTCGCCATCTACACCAGTGAGGTAGTACAAGCCAAGAACCATATCCAGAGTTGGCGAAACGATTGGGAAGCCTGAGCTAGGTGCCAACATGTTGTTGGTCGACAGCATCAGGCGCTGTGCTTCCATTACGGCCTCTCGTGAGAGAGGTACGTGTACAGCCATCTGGTCACCGTCGAAGTCAGCGTTGAACGCGGTACATACGAGAGGGTGGATCTGAATAGCAGATCCTTCTACCAGTACTGGCTGGAATGCCTGAATACCGAGCCTGTGCAACGTTGGCGCACGGTTGAGCATCACCGGGTGGTTCTGGATAACTTCTTCAAGAAGGTCCCAAATTTCCGGGCGTGCTCGCTCAGTCATTCGCTTGGCGCTCTTGATGTTGTGGGCGTACCCCTTGACAACAAGTGCATTCATAACGAATGGCTTGAACAACTCAAGTGCCATCTTCTTCGGTAGGCCACACTCATACATCTTGAGCTGTGGGCCCGAAATAATCACTGAACGTCCGCTGTAGTCGACACGCTTACCAAGAAGGTTCTGGCGGAATCGACCCTGCTTACCACGCAGCAGGTCAGTGAGTGACTTGAGCTTGTGGTTGTGCGAGCCCTGGATCGCTCGACCGCGTCGACCGTTGTCGATCAGAGCGTCCACAGCTTCCTGGAGCATTCGTTTTTCGTTTCGAATGATGATGTCTGGAGCCTGGAGATCAATCAGATGCTTCAGACGGTTGTTTCGGTTGATTACACGACGGTAAAGATCGTTAAGGTCACTCGTTGCGAATCGACCACCGTCGAGCTGAACCATAGGGTGCAGTTCTGGTGGGAGAACCGGCAACATCGTCAGGACCATCCACTCTGGCTTGTTACCAGACTTCCTGAATGCTTCGATCACTCGGAGTCGCTTGATTGCCTTCTTACGTCGCTGACCTGAAGTGCTTCGAACCTGTTCTTGCAGATCGGCGCGAATTGCATCGAGATCTGTGTTTTGGAGAATTTCGAGAACAGACTCGGCACCCATCGAAGCCTTGAACACCTGACCAAATCGGTCACGGAGTTCTCGGTATCGAGCTTCAGTCAAGAGATCCATGACTCGAATTGCTTCGAGGTCGTCGATCTTCTGTTGAACGTCTGCTTCAACAGAAGCCTTCTGCTCTTCAACCAGTTCGGTGAGTTTGCCTGGTGCAGCTTCGCCCTTGAAAGAAGCGATTTCCTGAGCTTCAGCTTCTGCACGCTCAGCAGCTTCTTTCTCAGCCTTGGCAAGCTGAGCCTTGGTTGGCTTTTTCTTAGGCTTGTCGAGTTCTGCCAGTTCACGTTCGCGCTCTTCAGCTTCTCGCTGAGCGTCAAACATTACCCGCATGGTTGTCTCGAGTGCACTTTCGACGTTTGAGCCGCCGAGATTCTCTTTAAGATCCTCGTCGAGTCGGTTCAATTCTGCGTCTCGGTACGCTTCCAACTGCTCAATGGCATTTTGGCGTGCGTCCTCGTCAACCGAAGTCACAACGTACTGAGCGAAGTAGAGAACTCGCTCAAGGTTTCGAGGTGAAAGGTCGAGAAGCAATCCGAGCCTGGAAGGTGTGCCCTTCGAGAACCATATGTGCGCTACCGGAGCTGCAAGCTTCACGTGACCCATTCGCTCGCGGCGAACCTTGGATCGGGCGACTTCAACACCGCATCGATCACAAATCACGCCCTTGTAGCGAATTTTCTTGTACTTACCGCAGTAGCACTCCCAGTCCTTCGTCGGACCAAAGATTCGCTCACAGAACAATCCGTCCTTCTCAGGGCGGAGGGTCCTGTAGTTGATCGTCTCAGGTTTTGTGACTTCACCGTACGACCATGCACGAACCTGCTCTGGCGATGCCAGGGAGATTCTAATTGCGTTGAAATCGGCGCCAGACTGTGTCATTCGTAGCCGTTTCCTTCGCCTTTCGGGGTAAAACCCCTGTGGGCGGCTAGCCCATAGTGGATGCCAGATGCCCCGGGTGTATCTCACCCGGGGTGATTTTTACTTAATTTTCTTCGTCTTCGACACCGACGATTCCGTCTTCGTCAGAGTCCGATTCCTCAGAAGCGAGTGCTTGGAGTGAATCCTCCGAAGGCTCTCCGTCTCCTGCATCATCTCCATCTGAGTCAGAATCGTCATCTTCGTAGTCTTCTTCAACAACCTCGGCTGATAAACCGTCATCAAGCGAAAGCTCTTCTACGTCGAGCACCTCAAGAGGCTCATCACTGAGATCGTTCCAGTCGAGTGAAGCGCCAAGGGAAGCTGCAAGTTCGTTCGACTGCTCCATTTCCTGCTCTAGAGTGAATCGCTCAATATCTTCGTTGAGCAATTCAACTGAGAGTCCAAGTCCCTGCAATTCCTTGAGCAGTACGTGGAACGATTCAGGTACACCAGGCTGGATTACTTCCTCACCCTTGACAATCGCTTCGTATGTCTTCACACGGCCGACAACGTCGTCAGATTTGATGGTGAGCATTTCCTGGAGGGTGTAAGCCGCCGAGTATGCTTCAAGCGCCCACACTTCCATTTCACCGAATCGCTGTCCACCGAACTGTGCCTTACCACCGAGCGGCTGCTGGGTAATTAGCGAATAAGGTCCAGTCGACCTTGCGTGGATCTTGTCCTCAACAAGGTGAATGAGCTTCAGCATGTATACGTTTCCGACGGTTACCGGAGCGTCGTATGGCAGTCCGGTTCGCCCGTCGTGTACAAGCTGCTTACCGAAAATTGGTGCAGAAAGGTTTCGCTCTCGAGAAACTCGCAGAGCTTCCTGCATCAACTCGGTCGGCCTCATGCCTTCCGGATCGACTCCAGCGATCTCGTTCAGCCAGATTCGTAGACATGCCTCTCGGGCAACTCCACGGTTTGACTGAGCATCGCTCCAAAGTCGGTCTCGGTCGAAACCACGCTCTGAAAGGTAAGCATCAACTTTGTCCCAGTTGATATCACCTGAGTCGAGGTCTCGGTGATCTTTTGCGTTTGACTGTCGTACGAACCATGCGCGGGCAAGTTGGTCTTCAATGACAGATTCCTGCGCACCATCGAAGACAGGTGTTCGGGCATGGAATCCAAGAGTGTTCGCTGCCCAACCAAGGTGAGTTTCAAGCAACTGACCAAGGTTCATTCGGGAAGGAACACCAATTGGGTTCAACATAATGTCGAGTGGTGTTCCATCAGGAAGGAACGGCATGTCTTCACGGGGAAGAATCTTTGCAACAACACCCTTGTTTCCGTGTCGACCAGCCATCTTGTCGCCCTGGTTGATCTTTCGGGTGTGAGCTACCCAGACTCGAACAGTCTTGGTAACACCGGGTTGCATGTCGTCGCCGTTCTCCTTAGTGAGAACACGAACGTCGATCACTTTTCCGTGCTGGCCGTGTGGTACACGCAAACTCGTGTCTTTTACATCACGAGCTTTCTCACCGAAGATCGCTCGGAGGAGCTTCTCTTCGGCTGTTAGCTCAGTCTCACCCTTTGGAGTGATCTTTCCTACGAGGATGTCACCAGGCGTTACATGAGCACCAATTCGAATGATTCCCTCGTCATCCAGATCCCGCAGGCTTTCTTCACCAACGTTCGGGATGTCTCGGGTGATTTCTTCTGGTCCAAGCTTCGTCTCTCGGGCTTCGACCTCGTGCTTCTCGATGTGTATTGATGTGTATCGGTCGTACTTGACGAGATCCTCGTTCAAGATGATTGCGTCTTCGTAGTTGAAACCGTCGAAACTCATGAATCCGACCAGCAGGTTCTGACCAAGTGCAAGTTCACCGTTGTCCGTCGATGAACTGTCGGCAAGAGGAGAACCAGGAATAACCATGTCGCCCTTGTGGACGATTGGGTGCTGGTTGACCGAAGTGCCCTGATTTGATCGGACGAACTTGGTCAACGGGTATTCAGTTTCAGAACCGTCAGCCCCAACAACGGTGACTGCGTCACTCGTTGCGCTTGAAACGATTCCATCAGTCTCCGACATGACAACCTGACCGGAGTCAGTTGCAACTCGCCATTCCATGCCAGTACCAACAAGCGGTGCTTGTGGCTGAATCAACGGAACAGCCTGACGTTGCATGTTCGATCCCATCAGGGCTCGGTTTGCGTCGTCGTGTTCCAGGAATGGAATCAGCGCAGTTGAGACGCTGACGATCTGCATTGGCGAGATGTCGAGGTAATTCACTTCGTCAGGGTGAACGTATGTGTACGATTCACTACCACCCTGTCGAACCTCGACAAGATCGGTTGTGATCTGGCCCTTGGCATCCATCGGAGTAGTTGCCTGACCAATCGTGTTCCTTTCCTCATCGTCTGCGGAAAGGTAAGCGTGATCATCTTGATCTATCGTGACGTAGGCCTGAACCTTTACGTCCTTCGCTGGTAAAGCATTTACAACTTCAGCAACCGGGATCGTAATTGGTTTTCCAGCTTCAGCGATAACTTTCCCGTTCTCATCCTCAATGTCTTCGAGCGGTGTTCGTCCCTGGATATCCGGGTTGTCTGAAGACATCGAACGCAGGATTTTGCGGTACGGAGTCTCAATGAATCCGTAGTCGTTGAGTCGTGCATATGTGGAAAGAGAACCGAGCAGTCCAATGTTTGGACCTTCAGGAGTCTCGATCGGGCAGATTCGACCGTAGTGAGATGCGTGAACGTCACGAACATCGAATCCGGCTCGTTCACGAGAAAGACCACCAGGGCCGAGTGCCGAAAGGCGTCGCTTGTGGGTCAGTTCAGCCAGCGGGTTCGTCTGGTCCATGAACTGAGACAGCTGTGATCCACCGAAGAACTCACGAACAGCTGCAACCACTGGTCGAATGTTAATCAACGCTGCGGGAGTCGTAGCTGTTGGATCCATCTGCGTGGTCATGCGCTCTTTTACAACGCGCTCCATACGGAGAAGGCCTACACGCAACTGGTTCTGAATCAACTCACCAACCGCACGAACACGGCGGTTCCCAAGGTGGTCAATGTCGTCATCCGACGCTCGACCGTTGTTGATCGAAATCATTCGGCGAATGAGTTCAACAATGTCGCGCTTGGTGAGGGTTCGAGTTTCTTCCTCGATCCCGAGTCTACGGTTGAGTTTGTAACGACCGACTCGTCCGAGGTCGTACTTTCGCTCGTTGAAGAAAAGGCTCTCGATGAGCTCCCGAGCATTGTCCACACTCGGCGGCTCTCCAGGTCGGAGCCTTCGGTAAAACTCTAGAAGTGCTTCGTCTTCAGTTGTTGCTGAAGTATCTTTTGCGACGGTCGCTTCCATGTAGCGGTGAACAGGATCGTCGTCTACATCTGCAACCAGACCCTTGATTTCTTCGTCAGTTTCCCAACCAAGAGCTCGCAGCAGGGTAGATATTGGAGCCTTGCGCTTCCTGTCGACCTTTACTGAAAGGAGATCCTTGTTGCTGGTTTCTAGTTCAACCCAGGCTCCTCGGTAAGGAATGAGCTTGGCGCTGCACAACTCTCGACCAGTAGTCGGGTCAGTTCGAGTCGTGAAGTAGGCGCCAGGTGATCGAACGAGCTGTGAAACCACGACACGCTCGGCACCGTTGATGACGAACGTACCGTTCCGAGTCATCATTGGGATGTCACCAAAGAACAGCACCTGTTCCTTCACCTCACCTGTTTCCTTGATCACAAGTTGAACAGTGACGTAAAGAGGCGCTGAGTACGTGATTTCACGCTGGCGGCACTCTCGCTCGGAGAACTTCGAATCACGAATCTCGTGACTGAGGAATCTCAGATCGAACCTTCCACCCGAGAAATCCTCGATTGGTGAAATCTCTTCAAAGAGCTCCTTCAGACCTTCAGTCTTGAGCCATTCGAATGAATTGACCTGAACTTGAACCAGGTTTGGAACATCGACATTGTTGCCGATGCTGTTGAACGCTTTGTAATCGGGCTGCTCGGATGGGGCTAGCCTACGATCAGCGATGACCATGCACACACTCCTAGAGTGCTGAAGGTTGAATCACACGCGCACGGGAACAGAAACCGAACGCGAAAAGACCGAAGAACGCGCGACCATTACGAAGCACGTGCTTTCGGTTAGTTGGGTATTAGATGTTAGATACCAGGGCGAGTCGTTAAGAGATGGACAATTTCTCTGACAGCCTAGAAGTTTATTCCTAGCCCAACAGGAATGTCAATACAAATTAGTTCAACTTAAAAACGACTTGCGGAGGCCGTAGGAACTACTCCTATTTCCAGTTCAAATCGTGTAAAAGAATCTAATTCCCAATACTCATTTTCACAGTACTCGCATCTCAATGACTTGACTTACTGAGCTGAAATGCAAAAAATGTCGGATTAACCAGTAGGTGCCTAGTTCAGGTTTGTGCACTTGCGGGAGACAAATAGTTGGCCCGAGTAATCGTCAAAGAGTTAGCAATTGTGGGGGCGTGCTACCTCATTTTTGCGCTTGCAAAAAATTTGACTGATCCGTCTCCGGTTCTCAAAGCAGTATCGAACGGATGGGATGTCCTTCAACTTGAGTCAGCTCTGTCAATCGACATTGAAGCCTTCATTCAGCAAGTAATAAGCAAGCAATCCCACGCCCTCATAGTCGCAATTACCTATTTTTACTCCGTTGGAATGTGGGTTGGCTTGATCGCCATCGCGGCGATCCTGTTCCTACTAAAGCGCAAGGCTTATTACGAACTACGCAGGACATTCATGGTCACAATGGTTCTTGCTGCGTTCGTTTTTGCGGCTTACCCGTTGGCGCCTCCGAGGTTCCTACCAGGATTCGGCATGACGGACACAGTCTCACTCTTAGGGCTTGATCCTTCACCAAACTCAGATTCTGCAATTAGCTACAACCGATTCGCGGCTATGCCTAGTCTTCACTACGCTTGGGCACTGCTCCTCATGATCGGAACATTCCGCCTCAGAGCCGTATGGATAAAAGTCTTTGGGGTTGCATTCCAGGCAATGATGTTCATCGCCATCATTGCTACCGCCAACCATTACGTTATTGATGCTGTAGCTGGAGCACTACTGTTGGCGATCTCCATGTACGTAACTCGCAAGTGGAGTCAGCACGACGAAGTCATCAACAGCCGTATCGACGAATACGTCCAGATAGTCAGAACAAAAGAGCGATCGGTACGAACGCGAGTGGTAGAAACTCAAATGGCTGATCTGAGAGAGAACTTCATTGCCGGGTTCTTGCTCCGAGGCGGCCATGCCATTCAGCCCACCGGAGTTGCTTCGACGATTCGAAAGCCAACAGCTGACAGTTTCGACTCAGTTCACCCCGAGTTCAGCGACCTGAGCCTCGTATTGCGCTGAACCTTCCAGCTGGTTCTCCAGGATGTCACTTCGCCAGTGAGTCTTAATGTACGCGAGCACATTGAGTACTTGCGCTTCTGAGAGCTTCCCTTTAAACGCTGGCATGCTCGTGGCCAGGGGTGGACGGTCCATTACCCAGTCGAACAACAGTCTGTCTGGGTGATGCCAGGTGTGCCCTGCGTCTCCGTGTATTGGTGCCGAATCTAATGTCGGTGGTCCGTTCACCGGACCATGGCAGCTCGCACAACTGCGTTCGTAAACCGATCTGCCGGAGTCAATAGAACGACCCTCGATTCGAATCGGAAATATGGCGTCATTTTCCTCTTCGCCACCAGTACAACCCACGATTGCAATTGCGATTACCGACAGCGCGAGTATCGATATTTTGATTATCAACAAATCTCCTTTTCTACCCAGACCCCATGGGTGGGGGTATACTGGATGTTATTGCACTCTCAAATTTTGTAAACGGTGAAACGTGGAACACTCACACGATCATGGACACAGCGAGCTGAAATCATCCACTCGCGAAACTGCAATTCGTAGACTCAATTACATCGAAGGACACCTGAACGGTGTGAAAAAGATGGTCGAGGAAGACAGGTACTGCGTAGACATACTGCGTCAAACCTACGCCGTACGACGTGCTCTTCAGAAGTTGGAGTCTCTCCTAATAGACGGTCACTTGCGAACTTGTGTGGTCGATGGAGTTAGACAGGGTCAGGACGAGCAAGTCCTAAGTGAGCTCGTGGAGTTGTACGAGATTGCAGACAGATAACTCAAAAAGCCTCGACCAGATTCGCGAGCAAAATCCTGAACTCTCCACACTGACATTCAGCGTAGGTGGAATGACGTGTGCAGCGTGCGTGCATCACGTACGAAACGCGCTAGAAGAAATTCCGGCGGTCTCGAACGCTCAAGTTAGCCTCGGAACAGAAACCGCGTATGTCGAATTCTCCGAATCGGAAGTATCGAAGGTTGATTTACGAGATGCCGTCGCGGACGCCGGGTATTCCATTCGCGGGTTCGCTGACGAAGATGAGTCTGTATTCGGGGATCGAGACCAGGAAGCTCGTGTCAGGGAGATCCGTGAAACCCGAGACCGTATGATCATCAGCGTGGCAGTGACCGCATTCATCATGTTTGCGATGAACTACCAGTCGGTTGATTCGCTGAAGAGTCTTTCGCCAACACTGGTGAACGTATTGTTCCTCGTTCTTGCCACTCCAGTTCAATTTTGGGCAGGCAAAAGGTTCTACAAATCTGCCTGGAGTGCTGCTCGATTACGTACGTCGAACATGAACACTCTCGTCGCGATTGGAACATCGACGGCCTACTTTTACAGTGTTGCCGTCACAGCTCTTCGTCCCACTTTCTCCGATTCGCTTCTGTTCTCGGGTGCCGACGTTGGCGGTGCGCATGCAACAGGAACATATTTCGACGTCTCCACGGCAATAATCGGATTGATCTTGCTTGGAAGGTGGCTTGAGGCAAGGGCGCGCGGTCGAACATCAGACGCGATCAAGAAACTCATATCACTACAACCCGCGACAGCAATGGTTGTAAGAGATGGAACACCGGTTGAACTCGAGCTCGATGAAGTATTAGTTGGCGACGAAGTCCTGCTGAGACCCGGCGAGCGTGTACCTGTCGACGGTGAGATTTCAGACGGATCGACCACCATCGATGAGTCGATGCTCACCGGAGAACCACTTCCTGCGTCCAAATCTGTCGGAGATTCCGTCTACACGGGAACGGTGAACGGTACTGGATCGGTCAAATTCACAGCAGTAGCTGTTGGCAGGTCAACCGTTCTCGCTTCAATCGTCCGTTCAGTTCAACAGGCACAGGCGTCAAGAGCACCGATCGAACAATTTGTGGACAAAGTTACTGCCCGCTTCGTTCCTGCGGTGCTGATTGCAGCTGTGCTTACGTTCTCAATCTGGTCATTTCTGGCCCCTGAGCCTGCGGTGATCAACGCACTTCTCATGACCGTCGCTGTACTTGTCATCGCCTGCCCATGTGCTCTCGGACTCGCAACCCCAACAGCAATCATGGTTGGGATGGGGCGAGGTGCTGCCTCAGGGATTCTGATTCGCAACTCAGAAGCTCTGGAACGATCACACAGGGTTGACACAGTTGTATTCGACAAGACAGGGACCCTGACTCAGGGCACTCCAGGTATAACGGATATTGAAGCTTCTGAAGGTGTCGATCCAAACGAATTAGTCGCGTTAGCTGCGTCTCTCGAAGCAAGGTCTGAACACCCGCTTGGAGTGGCGATTGTCGACAACGCACGTACCTCTGGTCTTGAGATCAGTGGCGAAGAAAATCTTGAAGTTGTACCTGGGAAGGGTCTTTCAGGAATCGTTCACGGCGAAACAGTTAGAGTCGGAAATCCGAAGTGGGTATTTGGCGAAGAATCAACATTTGCCGAGGAAATAAAGCGTCTTTCTGATCTTGGTCGGACAGTGATCGCTGTGAGCAAAAACGAATCACCAATCGGAATCATTGCTCTCTCAGATCCAATCAAACCCGAATCGTTGAGCGCCATACGCGGACTGAACGATATGGGCATCGAAACAGTCATGCTCACTGGTGACAACCGTAGGACCGCTGGAGCTGTCGCTGATGAACTTGGAATTTCTTTGGTTGTCGCAGAAGTTCTTCCGGATCAGAAAGCATCGGAAATCACAAAACTTCAATCAAACAATCGAACTGTCGCAATGGTCGGGGATGGAATTAACGATGCCCCGGCACTAGCGTCGGCCGATGTCGGCATCGCTATTGGTACTGGAACCGACATTGCGATAGAAGCTGCTGATGTCACAATTTCAGCCGGTGACCCGGGATCAGTTCGTGAATTACTCCAACTCAGCAAAAGCACGATGAGAACAGTCAAGCAGAACTTGTTCTGGGCGTTTTTCTACAACGTGATGCTAATCCCGATCGCTGCTGGTATTTTGTACCCGGTGTTCAGCGATGGCTCGGCGCCTGCAGTCCTCAGTCCTCTATTTGGCGACTACGGATTTCTGAATCCAGTGGTCGCAGCAGGTGCAATGGCAATTAGCTCCGTGACCGTGGTTACTAACTCACTGCGTCTAGGAAAATCATTCAGCCTTCCCGGTAGCAACAATCCAAATCCGCCAGGTAAACATCAAATTAGGCAACAAGTTAAAGCAAACTAGTCGCTAACTGGAGATCAGAATGAAAATTCCGTTTTTGAGCAATAAATCTGAGTCAGCAATCGACCCCGTTTGCGGTATGACGGTCGACACTGGCAATCCTCCCGGTGGTGTCGCAACACACGAAGGTGAGCCTTACTACTTCTGTGGTCCAGGATGCCGAGTCGCATTCGAAACGGATCCTGAAGGATATCTATCGGGTGAAAAATCGATTGAGATGTAGGTTTTGAGAATGCAATTGGAAACTCTATTTCCGAACCTGCATTACAAGCCTTACGATAGAAAAAGCCAAACTACCGGAACGACCCGAGAGACTGAATGCCGACTATTGAACCTGCGCCAGCAGATGGAATCGCAATTGTTTACACGCACCCCACTTGCGGATATTGCGACCTGTTGAAAGAGGATCTCGTCTCCGACAACATCGAATTCCGCGAGATTGACGTCTCGAAAGAACCCGAAAAATGGTCAGAGGTTGAGCGTCTATCCGGCGGAGACAAAATCACTCCGGTGATGGTGACTGCCAGTGGTGAAGTAGAAATCGGCTACAAAGGCATTGGCTGTAACTACGGCTAACGATTTCCGGTTGAGACCCCGTTTCTGATGTTGACGATTACGGGTACTCAGACCTATCCTCAATAGATACGGTCCCGTGGTGTAGCGGCCTAACACGCCTCCCTGTCAAGGAGGAGATCGGCAGTTCGAATCTGCTCGGGATCGCCAGCAAACTCAAATAAAAACCCCAGGCGTGTTGCCTGGGGTTTTTCTGTTGTCTGTAACTAGGACAGGTCACTCTCCGCCGTATTCGACGTAGCCTGTTACGAGTTGGGTCCCGTGCAAATGACTACCGTTTCGATGGGTTGGGGAAGCCAGGATAGTAAGTACTTCCACCTTCGTCTGGTGGCTGTCAGAAATCACCTCTAACTCTTCTTAGCAGCTGGCGGCACCGCAAGAACCCGTCCAGTAGGACGCTCTTCTATTTGTATCGCTCAAATGTAGGGTTGTCATGGAACCAATCCTCCCAGTTATCTGTGACACGTTACCATATCAAAGTAAGTAAACGTTTACAAACTTAGGTGGCACATCCGCGTTCAGGTGCGCAAAAAGCCCTCAACCTGGGACCGTGGGCAACCTCCCGATCGGGTATGCACCCTAGTCCGCCGTATGTACAATCCCGCCGAGCTAACTACAAGCACTCGGAGATTGCATACCCGTGACCACGATCAAACAGCGACTAAAAGCCGGTGAAGTTCTAGTTGGAACCGGCGGAAACATCTGGACCGACAACACCGTCCTCGCAGATGGTGGCTACGACTTCATATTTCTCGACACCCAGCACACCCCAGTCGAAATAAAACAGCTAAAGCCTGCCTTCGACCAGATCAATCCAACTGACGCAACTCCGATCGTTCGTGTAGCAGGAAACGACTATCACCAGATCATTTCATCCCTGGATATGGGGGCACGAGGCATCATCGTTCCAATGGTCAGCTCTCGTGAAGAGGCTGAAAACATGGTCAATGCCTGCTTGTACTCACCACTCGGCGACCGCAGCAACTCAGGTGTTCGAGGTGTTTGGGGCAAAGAATTTCCAAACTACCGGGACTACCTCGACTATGTGAACGAAGAGTTGCTCATCATCCCAATGATCGAGACCAAACGTGCGATCGAAAACATTGATGACATTCTCAGCGTCGACGGAATCGATGTTTATCTGATCGGTCCAAGTGACCTTTCAATTGAGCTCGGCGTTCCACTCGACTGGATGTCCGACGAGTACCAGCGCGGTCTTGATCAAATTGTCGAGGGCTGCGTTCGAAACGGTGTTGTTCCAGGCATGTACTTCATCCCACCAGAACTCGATCCGAACTTCTTTATCGATAAGGGATTCAAATTCTTCACGTGGGCATGGCAACCACACGCAGCCGAAGGAATTAAATCGGGATTGTCGACGCTCAAGCGCGGCTAGAGAGTTCAAGCCAGCGTCTGGCACTGTTTCCTAATACAACCATTCGGTTAACTTTCGCTGGACCATCGACGTAGTTAATCACCAGAGACCAGGCTTCGTCTGGAATCGATTCCCGGTCGAACTCGGGCAAAACCAATTCTGATGCGTATTGCTGTGTGAGCCTGTGGTTCGCATTTACCACTGCGATTAGTGATCCATCGCTTTGTCCAACCTCGAATGATTCGGTGATCGCTTTCAGTAACTCTGGCCAGTGAGCAAGATGCCGCCAGAGAGTGGCAATCGCAGAATCAGAACTGTCCGAACCCAAATGCTTGATTTGTTCGAGGAGTTTCCATGTCGAAGGTTCAATCTCACACTGCTCTAGAAGCGTAGGCAACTCTCCCCATTCGATCGGTTCAAAATCACGGTTCGGACTCTCGTACTGCGTACGTTCACCATTCACTAGAGCCGAAAGAGCGATGAAGTTGAGTTCGTTCGACCGGTTGTATGCCGCGAAAATCGAAACGACAGCCGAAATCTGATCATCGGACAAACCGGCAGCAAGCTCTGAGATCTTTGGTGGTATCGGTGGCAGATGTAGTCGTTCATCACTTTCTGACAGTCGTGTTAGCAACTCATCAGGTTGGGCACTGAGATAAAGAGGCTTGACTGCCGCCCAAGTCGACTCAAGACCGCCATCAACCGACGCCAGAATTCGCCAGATCGAAGTGATCAACGGCAGTCGCATCATATCGCGGATTTCAGCAAAAATTTCGGCGATGCGACCGGTTGCGTCTGACTCAAAAAGTGCAGTTACTGGATCATGTGCCACGACATTGGTCTAGACAGACTGTTCCCTACCCGTTCACTTTCTTCCACTCTTCGTACTCAGCTCGCGCTTCGTCAGTTAACGGATAGTACTTTCGAAGGTCTCCGCCTTCTGCCAACTTCATTCGAGTGAACACTTCCCACTCAGCGTGTTCTCCACCATGCTCAGCAAGCTGCTCTGCATAGTCGATCGGAACAACTACTGCACCATCGTCATCGGCAATGATGATGTCGCCCGGTAATACGAGAGTTCCCGCACAGTCAATAGGGACGTTATGGCATACGGAAATTGAACGGTCTGGGTGTGGCTGTATGGGGTGACTCCCTTGAGCCTCATACCAAGCCCAAGATCCTTGGCATCACCAAAATCTCGAATTGCACCGTCGATCACGATGCCGAGGCCACCTTTGCCTTTGAGATAGGTCAACATCATCTCGCCAAACACACCCGAAGAGATTTCTCCACGACCATCGACTACGATCACATCACCTGCCTGTACGTGATACAGCGCATGGCGATGAACCTGTGATTCAGGATCTTTGTACTCACCCTCAGGGTACTGATCTTCCCGTTTCGGCAGGTACTGCAACGTTATCGCCGGGCCAACGATGCTTTGACCCGGAATGAATGACCTCAAACCGTCAATAACTGATGCTTTGATCCCGAGCTTGCGCAATTCTCCTTCTCAATAAGTTCGGGAGCAGGACGTTTGATATCGATTTTTGGGATTGGTGTTTTGATGATCATTTCGGAAACAGTGGGCTCGTGAGATCGACCAAGCGGTCGAGCACGAACACCCTATCTGCTCCTCACCTCTCCAAATTCGCTAATGAGCGTGAGCAGGTTCTCCAAGTATGTGGACAGCCTCACCGGTCGTGAGTGCTCGATTGATGCTCTCGACGAGTCGCTTGGCGGATTCAGCATCAATCTCAACCGCTACTCGGCCGTCTGGACGATCCGGGTCTTTCACGAAGTCAATGATCAGGGCGTGGTCCATCGCAGCTTTGAAGGGATGGTCAAAGTAGACATTCGCCTGTTTTAGATCGAACCATCCTTCTGACCCTTTACCAACGCCTTTCATTTCGGCTTTTTCAACGATCCATGAGCACATTTATTGGTTCCTATAACGTGGTAATTGATATTGCTGGACGATTAAGTGAGGTGTTTCTTGTAGAAACGGAACACTTCGCCCCAGGCTTCAGTTGCCTGAACGGGTCTGTACCCGGGTCGATCCACAGCGAAAAATCCGTGGCCAGCTTCGTCGTATCGGAAGAATTCGTACTCCTTGCCAGCCTTTTTCAGGATTTCTTCGGTTTTATCGACATCTTCTGGCGTAGGAGAAGAATCTTCATTCCCGAAAATTCCTAGTAGCGGAACATCCATCTCAGATGTGTAGTCGATTGGAGCAACAGGTTGTTGATCTGTTAGCTGGTCTTCGGAAGCAATCACACGCCCACCCCAGCAATCGACAGCTGCGTTTAGTTCAGGGATCTTGCAAGCTGCGAGGTAAGACTGGCGCCCGCCAGAGCAGAAACCAATAATTCCTACCTTGCCATTCGAAGTCGGTAGAGCTCTCAAATACCCCAACGCGCCCCGAGCATCACCGAGAAATTCTTCATCGGCTTTTCCGCCGGCAGCCCTGGCAACTGCCGCAACGTCGTCAGCAGAACCTTCACCGAATCGATGAAACAGATTTGGACATATAGCGTTGTAACCGTAGAACGCGAACTTCAAAGCAATTTGCTTAGTAGCGTCGTCCCACCCAGGCATGTGATGTACGACTATCACTCCAGGAAATCGACCATCCCCGACTGGACGGGCTGCATACGCACTTGTTTGGTCGCCGTTGTCACCTGTGAAAGTAACGTGCTCGGCAATCACACCATTCTCTGTCACTTTTCGCACCCCTTTTGCAAATCGACCCTATGAGATCGTGAGGTGCGCAGACTAACCCACTGGGTCAAGTAATGTTTCAGTCTTCGGTCAGCAGGTTGATCGGAGCGCCAGCGATCCACGCGTTCAAGTTCTCAATTGATTTCTCGAAGAAATCTTTAAGGGTGTCCATGGTGGCGTAGCCCAAATGAGGTGACAAAACCACGTTATCGAGTCGAGTAAGGGGGTGGTCTTTAGGAAGTGGTTCAACGTCATAAACATCGAGCGCAGCACCTGCAATATGGTTTTCGCTAAGAGCATTGATCAGTGCTTCTTCCTGAACGATCGGACCTCTTGAGGTATTGACGAGATATGCACTTGGTTTCATCAGACCAAACTCGTGATTCCCGATCCATCCCCGGCTCAAGTCCGTTAGGGGAACGTGAATCGAAAGGATGTCAGATCGCCGGAACAGCTCATCTCGTTTTACGTACTCGACGTTATGAGATGCAGCTCGTTCCGCGTCCAGGGTCGGACCCCATGCAATCACGTCCATATCGAACGCGTTGCCGTAACCGGCAACTATCGTCCCAAGGCGCCCCATACCGAGTATGCCGAGAGTTTTACCACCCAGGCTTTCGGCAGTACGGGTTTGCCAGTTTCCTTCTCGCATTTGCCGATCTTCCCAGGGAACATTCCGAGTGACGGCGAGAACCAGAGCCCACGCCAACTCTGCAGTCGAATTACCTCGCCCACGAGATCCTGTCGTGATGCAAACCAACACGTCATTTTTTACAGCGGCTTCGAGATTAACGTTCGCCTGCCGCGCTCCTGTGCCGGCAATCAGTTCAAGGTTTGGAAGTCTAGACAGTACTGACGAAGGAAATCTGGTCCTCTCTCTGGTCGTCACGACCGCGTGATAAGGCTTGAGTCGATCGATCAACGCATCCTCATCGAGGATCGTGTCATAGTAAATATCGATCTCAGCATCATTTACTTGAGACCAATCGACTAGTGCGTCAGCTACATGCCAGTAATCGTCGAGAACAGCAATTCGTTTCATTGGGTGTTCACCTCGCCGAAAAGAATAGACGAAAACCCTAAGATTGACCGATACCAGGTGCCAAAGAACAAGAGTGAATTCGGCACTGAACCCGGTCAATTCAGCACCCCGACCAACTTCAACTTCGACCCCGATGGAAACTTCATCGTTTCCGAGTTCCTAGGACACCGATTACAAGATTTGACCTGGGACGGGCAGTTGATCAGAGAGCATGGGTCTGGCATTTTCCAGGAACCGCACAGCCTGGCATTCGATTCAGGTGAGTTTTCAACGCCTCTTCGAGCTCAGTCCAGCTGCCAACCACCTCCGAATCCTCGCTATCCACCTTGCACTCAATACCCTCACGGTGTAGAACTCGCACAGCTTTCTCGAACTAGTTATATGACTAACTCAAACCGGCGACAAAACAACACTCTTACCGTTGGTGATGTCCACATCACAGGACTAACCGATGGCAGCGTTACTTTCGATCCCCGACAGTTGTTCCCGGAAACTCCTCTTGAAACATGGGAGCCGTTTTACGATCGGTTCCCTGAGTACTTTTCAGGGCAGCATTTCAAGAACAATCTCGGTTCGTTTGTTTTCACGTCTGGTGACCAGCGAGTTATCGCGGATACGGGATTCGGACCTCACGGCGAAATGTTGGGACACCCGGCTCCCGGCGAGTTAATGAATGACCTCGCGAAGAACGGCATAGACCCAGACTCGATCAATACCGTTTTTCTGACCCACCTGCACGGAGATCACGTCGGCTGGAACCTTAGGGAAGACCGACGGGATCGTCCCGTCACTTTTCCAAACGCAAAATACCGAGTCCATGAAGCTGACTGGAATCATTTCACGTCACCTGAGTTGCTAGATCATCCTTTGCGTGGAAAACCCACGAGACGAAGCGTCATTCCACTCGATGAAATGGGCTTGCTGGAACTCATGGACGGTGAAACAGAGCTGGCACCTGGCGTAACCGCATTTCCAACACCGGGTCACACACCTGGTCACATGAGCCTGCTCATCGCTTCACAGAACGAGCGTGCAATCTTGGTGGGTGACATCTTGGGATCACCAATGCAGGCAACTGCGACCGACTATCTCTACACTCCCGATTGGGACACACAAATGGGTGTTAACGCGAGGAACTCGATTCTCGACAAAGCAGAAAACGAGAAGGCTGTTGTCATTGGTAGCCATCTGAGCTATCCGGGTTGGGGCACGATGATTCGCTGGGAAGGTAAACGTTACTGGCAAGCCCTTTAAAGAGCGCGTGCCGCACATATAAACCAAGGACGCAGAATGACCGAAGAGTTCTATTCCATAGACACCACAACAACCGAATGGGAAGCCAGCCATAATCCGAAACTCGGTGTGGATCTCGGTCGTCTCATGCTCCGAAAAGACCCAAAGAACGGAGCCGAAATTCGGATGATCCGTTATCCGAAAGGGGTGCTCAATCCTGAACATACTCATCCGTGCGGTCACGGTATTTTTGTTCTCGAAGGGACCCTACGTACTCACAAAGGAGAGTTTGGACCCGGGACCTGGGTATGGTTTCCACAAGGTGAGGTCATGGAGCATGGTGCAACGGAAGATGGCGATGTCGTAGGTATATTCATCACCGATGGCGCTTTCGAAATCTGGTACGAAGACGATAAATAGTCGCGAGCAAATCGGAGAAGTCACGAACTAATGCCTGAACGAGTAATCATCAAAGCAAACCGAATAGCCAATGAACACACGAACGGTTGGCTGAACGATCATGCCATCGTGGTCGAAGGCGACAAAATCGAATCAGTAACTCCGGTGGTATCGCTGGGCTCCACAGACAGTGCCAAGGTCCTCGATCTCGGTGATGTGTCAGTTCTTCCCGGTTTGGTAGATGCACACTGTCACATGCATTGCAGCGCTACTCACGACGCGCAGGCACTCGCCCTTACTGAAAACGACCAACAGCTAACGATCCGCGCCACTAACAACATGCGGAAGGCAGTACTGGCTGGAACGACGACCATTCGTGACCTCGGATCACGAAACCAGGTTGCATTTGCTGTCAGGCAAATGATCGAAAACGGGCACACTCCCGGTCCTCGGCTGCTCCTGGCAGGTACACCAATTACGATTACGGCGGGGCACTGCTGGTTCTTCGGGACGGAAGCCGACTCGATCGATCAAATCCGAACTGCGGTACGAACCCAGGTCAAACTGGGTGCCAACGTCATCAAAATGATGGCGACGGGCGGAATGTTCACGCCAACAGCCAACCCACGCCGACCGCAATACACGGTGGAACAACTAAAAGCCGCCGTTGACGAAGCTAACCGCATGAACGTCCCAATCGTCACTCACACGTTGTCAGCTCAAGGAGTTCGAAACGTCGTCGAGGCGGGTGTTGACCAACTAATCCACTCTCGCTGGTATGACGTTGACCCTACGAAGGGACTTGACTACGACGCTGACACTGTCAAAAAGATGGCTGATCAAGGACAGTGGGTGGACCCCACGATTGGTCACTACCTATTAGGTCAGGAAGCAAAGGCAAGAGGTGAAATTGGACCAATGGATCCTCACTGGGCAGTTTCGTTCAAGGTTGTCCCACACGAGGGACACGTGGAAACGTTGATGAAAATGCACGATGCTGGAGTCAGGTTCACGACAGGTCTTGACATGGGCATGGCATACGGCACTCACGACCGATCAGCAGCTAATGCCTGGGCGTTCGTCGATTACCTCGGCTGGGACAACTGGAAAGCTGTTCACGCGTCTACCGCTGGAACTGCGGAGGCTTTGCAACTTAGCGATCAGATCGGAAGCCTGAAACCAGGATTGCAGGCCGACATCGCTGTGTTCGATGGGGACCCTTCCCAGAACATTCGAGAGATGGATCGAGCTTCTACTGTTCTACAAGGTGGAAAAATTATTAAGTTGCAAGATGAGGTACTCGTTTAGCGAGTAGCCGAACTGAATATGACCTTCTACGATCACTTGCGGTAAACGCTGGAAAAGTCATGACCCAACGTAAGCTTCTGCAGGCTAAGTGGGGCCCCGAGTACGATGAAGAAACCGAGTACCTCAGGACTTTCGTCAAGCAGCTTCGTCGGAAGCTCGAAGAGGATCCTTCACGATCGAAACCAATCCTGACCGAGCCTGGTGTTGGCTACCGTATGTTCTTAGAGCAGTAGCCAACCTTCACCAAATCAGGCTCTAGCGCCCTAGAGCCTTCTTACCGGCTTCCAGCGTTTCGATAATCGAATCGACATCGAACACGCAACCACCCCAGGTACCACCACTGGCGGACTGAAGAGCTGCCCATAGTCTCGAATCCTGCGGGAGTTGTGGATGCGGCGCTAAGTCATCTGGTTCACCCCGGCGTTCAAGCTCCTCGGTGCCCCAGTCTGCTCCCTTGTTCTCACCGTTCTCGCCAACGAGATTGAGAGACCCAGCAAGGTTGTTACGGTCGACAATAATTTCGACCATGTCACCGTCTTTCACCCGGCCAATCGGTCCACCTGCGAGCGCTTCTGGACCAACGTGACCAATACACGCGCCAGTTGAAACACCAGAGAACCTCGCATCGGTAATTAGCGCAACATATTTGCCGTATGAAAGGTGTTTCAACGCAGCTGTGAGCTGGTAAACCTCTTCCATTCCGGTTCCGAGCGGACCACCACAGGTGACAATCATGATGTCGCCCGCTTTAATCTTCTCGTCCTCATCACGAGATTTGATCGCTCGAATTGCGTCTCGTTCTGACCGGAATACCCGAGCCGTACCGGTGTTGCGGTACACGCCATCATCGTCAACGACAGTTGGATCAATCGCTGTGCTCTTGATAACCGAGCCTTCAGGAGCAATGTTGCCCATTGGGAACGCAACAGTGCTTGTCAGACCTGCTGACTTCGCACGATCCGGCGACATGATTACGTTATCTGGGTCTACGCCATCGACCTCTTTGAGGTACTTGCGTGTGTCGTAACGTCGCTCCGAGTCTTCCCACCAGTTCAGGTTCTCGTCGAGCGTCTGACCGGTCGCGGTGTAAACGCTTGTGTCGATTAGTCCAAGCTTCCTGAGGTGCAGCATTACTTCTGGCACACCTCCGGCGGCATACAGCTGAGTCGTGGGGTGCCCAACCGGACCGTTCGGAAGAACGTCAACCAGTCGAGGAACCTCAAGGTTCACTCGATTCCAGTCATCTACACCCATGCGCTTCCGACCTGCGGCGTGGGCAATGGCTGGCAAATGAAGCAGGAGGTTGGTCGATCCACCACAGGCTGCATGAACCGCCATGGCGTTTTCGAAAGATGCTTCCTGGAGGATGTCCTGTGAGGTTACTCCTCGACGTTCCATCGCCACCAACGCCCGTGCTGATCGACGTGCGATATCGTGCCATGCAGGCGTTCCACTGGGAGAAAGCGCCGCGTGAGTAATAGCAAGACCAAGAGCTTCTGAGACCACCTGTGAGGTACCCGCAGTACCCAGGAACTGACAACCACCACCTGGAGACGCACAAGAGCGACATCCAACGTCCTGCGCGTATTCGAGCGTGACTTCACCTTGAGCAAATCGAGCGCCAATAGATTGAATTTGACCGGTGTCTTCACCAATATGCGGCTTCAGCGTGGTTCCACCTGGCACGACCACTGTTGGCTGATGATGCAATCCGGCAAGTGCCATCATCATTGCCGGGAGTCCTTTGTCGCACGAAGCGACTCCGAGAACTCCTCGAGCCGTCGGGAGCGATCGAGCAATTCGCCTGAAAACTTGAGCGGCATCATTTCGATAAGGCAACGAATCGAGCATGCCGGTAGTGCCCTGAGTTCGACCATCGCATGGGTCCGAGCAGAATGCAGCGAATGGAACTGATTTCAGTTCCTTCAACTCGTAAGCGGCTGAAGTCACCATGTCACGAAGTTCGAAGTGACCTGTGTGAAGTCCTAGGGCAATAGGAGAGCCGTCTTCTTCTTTCACACCACCAACAGTCGAAAGAATGATGAACTGCTTGCGCAGCAACTCTGAAGGGTTCCAACCCATCCCTGCGTTCTGAGACATCCCAAAGTGGTTTCCACTTGGCTCTTCAATCAAAAATTCGGGAGTGAAAGGAACTTTGCCCTTTGGACCATCTGCGTGAGTTTTGATCTCCCGAGTAGCGGGATCGGCTCCAACTCCAAGAACGCTCTCGATTGAGACGTCGACGGTGTCGTGGTCTGAGTAGACGCGAGTTGTCATCTATTCGTCCTGTCTTTCAAGGTCAATTTCGTTTTTCTAAAAGTGCGTCGTGAATAGTACCGCTAGTTGCGATGGTTTAGCGCCGTTCCATGATCGAGCGCACGGTCCAATATGAACGCCGAACTAATTGAAGTAATTAACTCGAGATGTGTGAATGCCTGAGAAAACTCTCAAAGTATTTCACCCGTTGGCCCCGTTTCTTCCGAGTACAACCTGAGAGATGATGCGTACCCAAAGTTCCTCAAATGGCTCAAAGCGTAAGGGACAACAAGTTTCCCCTCCCAACCAGCTACCGGTTAGGTGTAGAGTTGCGCACTGCATCACACCCAGTCAGTCAGATCCGGAGTACAACCGCTTGGCATACACGCACATATTTGCTGGTAATCCCTTCGATCGCGGCGATCACGCTCGACGATACGAAGATGAACTGAAGAAGATGATGCGGCAATCAAACGCCAGGCACCTTCCGTTCCACAAACTGAAACCACTTGTCTCGAGAAACAGCTCTGCTGAACTCGGCTGGATCGGTCACGAATTCCTCGACGATCTCCCCCCTGAAGCCGGTGGTCCGAAATTTCTAGGTTTCGATGAAGAGCGAAATCCGCACTTTGCTGTCGATATTTCTGTCGTAGAAGACCCATCACCAATTGCTGCACGCCTCCCCGGAGCTTTTTTTGAAGACGGTCGAGCCGCCGCGACGGATGTTCCTGCCCAGCAATCGGGAATCATCGCTCAGGCGCGCTCAAATCTGAACTGGCACGCATCTCACCGTTTTTGCTCAACCTGCGGATACGAATCACAGAGCCACCGGGGTGGCCTCATGCGTAAATGTGATAGATGCGGTGCAGAGCACTTTCCTCGCACCGATCCCGTCGCAATCATGCTTGTGTACAAGGGCGATAAGTGCGTAATGGGGCAAACGCTGGCACGCCAGGGTTCTACGTTTTACTCGTGTCTGGCTGGATTCATGGATCAGGGTGAATCAATCGAGGAAGCCGTTAGGCGTGAAGTCAAAGAAGAGGCAGGACTCGACGTAGGTAAGGTTTCATATCACTCGTCCCAGCCGTGGCCATTCCCTTCATCCTTGATGATCGGCTGCCACGCCGAAGCGATTTCCGAAGAGATAATCGTTGACGAAGGCGAAATGTCCGATGTCCGTTGGTTCACGAAGGACGAAGTAAAACTCGCCCTCAAAGACGAACTCGAAGGCGTCAACATCCCGGGACCGATCGCCATTGCGCACCACCTGATCAAAGCCTGGGCTGAAGGTACTGCGAATATCTAGATCGCTCAACGGGGAGGAAACATCATGAAATCGACTGGGATTTCATCAAGAAGAACGAATTGGTTATGAAACGCAACATGAGATTACTACTCTTACCAATAGCGATCCTCGCTCTCGCAATGCTCACTGCGTGCTCAGACGAGGCAGATAGTGCCACTGCAACCGCGGAGGCAGGCGGTGTCGACCGCGAATTCTTATCTTCAAGGGCAACCAGTACCGCCGAGCAGGGTGGTTACAACGATCAGCTTCTCATAATCGACGCCACTGCTACGGCCCAGGCCGGTGGTCACGATGATCGACTTGAAAAGTTGTATGCGTCCGCTACTGCACAGGCGATTGAGAACAACGCTACTTCCACGGCCGAAGCCATCGTGTTCGATGCCACTTCGACTGCGATTGCCATCGAGGATGCAACGGCTGAAGCTGAATCACCCAACAGTGGCGAAGTACAGGTTCTCAAGCGTGACGCCTCTGCCAACCCGGTTGAAACAGCTACTCCAGTACCACCGACTGTGACACCGGTCCCGGTTCCAACCGCAACTCCAGAACCTGTTGCAGGACCGTGGCAAACAGCGTTCGAAGCGATTGAAATCGCGTCGACCGCCCAGTCAGGAATAATCAAAAAAGTCGCCGGTCACGTATCTCACAAGAGTGGACAAAAGGACGCTGGTGACGTTGCGAATACAACCCTAAGTCCAGGAGCAGGGTATTCCTCATCCTGGGGCGTAACGATTCTCGACGGCGACCAGGTATATCTCTGCGTAGTATTGAACGCCGCTGCCGAGTGCAACACATTGTTCAGCGCTGACGCTGGTGATGTCGAAGATGCTGACGTAGACAGCCCTGAAGTGTTCACCGTTTGGCAGGACAACTCAGACTGGCTCGAACTACTTTCGAACGAAGATCTAAGCATACTGCTCGTACTTCAACCTTCAGCAGGTCAAGGATCGCCTCTGATCTGGCAAGCGATAGTAACCGTTCATGGCGAAGCCAGGGGGCTCAGAGGTGGGAACTTCACTTGGAACCCGTCAACGGGTGAAACTTCGTTCAACACGTATAGCTAACCAGAACGAGACTGTTCTACAAGGCAAAACCTGTCGCTATTCACCGAGTGACTCGGACTCTCAACGTCCGATCAGAAACACATACTTGGCAAAACCGCCGAACGACTTTGGTTTAGTTAGCCGTTACGCAATCAGGTATCAATCTGAACGTCCCGACCTTGCTAGAGGGGTCTTCGGTAGGGTGAAAAAGGGTGTCTGCGCGTTCGTACTTATTGAACCTGCCTCTATCAGTTCATACAAGCATCCCTTCCACCATTCGCGCCACGTACAATTTCACGCGGCATGACATCAACTCGTCCTCGACCTCAAATGAAGCGACCTCTCGCCGTTCATGTGATGGCGAAGCCAAGCGGCGCCATTTGCAATATCGACTGCACCTACTGCTTCTACCTCGAAAAAGAGAAGCTGTACCCGGATAAAGCACGCGGCGGTTGGAAAATGGGCGATGACGAGCTCGAAG